>Ga0247727_10008548_pt1 | contig 18964 bp, 17 predicted proteins | sample WisWelCaveWW1625_FD_202498 | JGI IMG/M metagenome (GOLD analysis project Ga0247727, IMG submission 202498) | Biofilm microbial communities from Wishing Well Cave, Virginia, United States - WW16-25 | ecosystem: Environmental > Aquatic > Deep subsurface > Groundwater > Cave microbial mat | place... | reverse complement strand
ATTGAGCGCGGGCGACTAGAATGGTTTGCTTCCAGCTTGCCCGTTCGGCGTTCGGTCGGAGCAGATCCTTCGGATAGCGAAATTCCAAGTAATCGATAGCGGTGTCAAGTAGCTTGGCTTTTGTTTCCGCGGATTCCGTCTCGATGGTCTGTAGCGACCTGGCCCGCAGCATTTTTCGTAACGTTTTGCTCTCGGGTGCAGTTAATAAAAGAAGCCGCGCATTCAATTGGGAAAAAATCGAGGGACGAAATTCAATATCCGAGACGAGCCCGGGAGTTTCGGCGACAATCCGAATCGTATCGGCAGGGAGTGCAACAACCGGAAAATGATTAGATAGCTGAAGGTCCGGGCGGACAGCCTCCAGAAGCGTGAGCATGTGATAGGAGCAGTTTTCTTTTGCATAAAAATAGCGAAAGTAGGTCGAGCCAAGTTCCCAGATATGATCGACCAATAGTGCAAGTTCGTCAGGCGATAAATCAAGAGCGTAGCCCCACAGATCTCGGCGTTCATAGTCATTATATTCGCGAACTTTGAAATAGAACGGAACCGCTGTGAAGGTACCATGAAAGCCACCGAATATTCCCATCAGGGCGTAAGCAATCGGATTAGACGTATTGACGGTCGCGGCGTAGTTAATGCCATAGTCGAGAAGCGGGGCCCGCTGACCATAAAAATCTCGGGTGTCCCGGTTAAGCCGCAAAAACGTGTGACCAAATGCCGACGACGGGTTGTTGAGATAGTAAGATGAAAAAATCATCGTTGCGGAGTTCGCCTGCATTCGCCCTCGGAACGCATCGGTCTCTGGACAGGCGATATGCGGAAGGTCGATGGATGGGAAGGCCAGCTTATTGCTAAGCCAACGGAAGCGCGCCGGGAAGCGACAGCGCGCATGTTGGCGATTATCGGCTTCACCTTCTGCTGTAAGGGAAAAGAAGCCGTTGATCGTGGCAATTAGTTCAGCCTTGGGGTTTGCCTTGCCATGACGCGCTAAAAAAAAAGTTTTCCCATCGGCTTGGCTTTTATAGCCGCCAAAGGGCCGCCGTTTGTAATGAAGTAGCTTGAGCCAACCGATATTTTTGTCCAGTTTTGCATCGACAGCGTTGGCGATCAGTTTTTCTTTCGCTTCAATCATTGCCGGCGTTAGCGTCTGCGCGGGACAACGTTCAGGCAGCAAAAAGCAGGTGTAGCCTAACAAGAATGGCCAAAAAAAACGCTGCCTCGCCATGCAAGGCGAGGCAGCGCGGCGTCCGGCAGCAATATGCAGCATCGGGCAAAAGCCTAAAAACGGTGATCGATCAGCCGATCTGCTTACATTGGACCGCTAGCTCTGCGTCCTGCCTGACAACGGCTAAGATCTGGTCGCTAATCCGATCAGTGGTAACGGTCGGATCGGGGAAAATAGCCTGGAAGTTCTGCTGCAGCTTGCTACCAACGGACGCAGGCTTCTCGCAGCCCATGATTGCCGCGAGGTTTTCGACGGTCTCGCCGCCACCTCGGGAGATATCATCAGCCAAATTGACCTTGTTGATTGCGACAAATCGAGGAATGCGAACCTCTGCCGACGCATGGGCGTCATCGGTGCAGTTCGATGTTCCGGAGGTAATTCCAAACGATTGATTCAAGACGGTTCCATTGGTTGTCGAAGCGAAAATCTGCCCCGAGCCGGGGCTAAATAGTTCGGAGCCAAGGCCACAACCGGCAACGCCATACTGCGCAGCGAAAACGGAAGCTGACAAAAGTGAACTCGAAATCGCGATAACGGCAATACTCTTTTTCATATCTTCTTCTCCTTAAACATCAAGAATTTCAGTTGGACGTGAAATCGGCGGTGGATTAGCTCGAAAACTCACAAATCGCAGACAAAGTCTTGTCCGATTCGAGGGTCGACTGAATGGTCGATTGTATTGCAAGCGAAGAGACATCAGCCGCAGGAAAGATTTCGCTGTAATGCTGCTGTAAACTGTTACCCACGGCGGAGGGATCGGAACAACCCATTAACCGGGTTAATCCGTCTAGGGTTTCGCCCTGCCCTCGAGCGATGTCCTTCGCCAGCGCGTCCCGATTAATCGAGATAAACAGCGCCGCATGGCTCATGTCGTGTGAGCAGTTGGAGGTTCCAGTCGTAATTGCGAACGTCTGGGGGAACAGAATATCGTTGAGAATCGCTCCGACGATCTGAATGGCACCGGGTTTGTCTTTAACAACCAGTGACCCAAGTCCACATCCGGCCATCCCGTACTCTTTCGCAAAAGAACTGCTAGCGCTGAAAAGCCCTAGCATCACACCAATACAGATTCCCGCACGCCACTTCTTCATTCGATTCTCCTTCAGCAGTTGAGGTCATTCAAAAAAGACAAGGCGCCGATCATTCAATCGGCGCCTCATCCTAGGAGAGAGACGGGCAGACATCAAGATGTCCAGCCCGAATTTTCGAGCGCAGGGGGTTAGCTTACGCTCGAATTCGAAATCATCGAAGGTCCACTATTCATGGTGGCTTGATTCGGTTCTGTACGTTTCGTGGGCATGGTTCCGAAAATTAGGTCAAAGAGTGGGGAGCTCACGCCGTACGCCCGTTCATCATCTCTAAAATGATGCGACATGTGATGAATTTTTAGATAGCGACCAACCTTGCCGCGGAGTGGAAAATGATGCACGGCGTAGTGGATCATATCGTAGATCAGGTAACCGCCAACAAAACCGGCAAAAAAGGGATAGACCGTTGGTGTTCCCAGCAGCCATCCGAAGAGCGAGAAAAAGAGAATGCACAAGGGAATGCTTGCCGACGGGGGCATGACAAGCCGCCAACCGTCCTGGGGATCATCATGGTGGACACCATGGAAGATAAAATGGAGACGCTTCCCGAGCCGACTTTTCGGCTCCCAATGAAGGATGGTCCGGTGTAACACATACTCGGTGATCAACCAGGAAATCAGGCCGGCCCCGGTCAGCAGTAAGCCGATGATGGCAGATCGGTGGTTCCCAAAATCCCATAAATTTAGGCAGAGGATGACAATTGGGATATAGATAATTAACGGAACGGACGGATGCACAAACGTCAGTTTTTCCATCAGGCCGTTTTTAAAAATCCGGATGCTTTCACGCTTGCCAAGTTGGGTTGTTGGGTCCGCGATCATAGCCATAATCCTTCCACGCGATAGGTCAATCATTCAATGAACCTAGCGGTGAATTGATATACACGTACCGGTTACTCAAGAAAAGAAAAAAATAGATGCGGCCGTGGCGAACCATAACCGACTGAAATCACTTCCGGATTTTCGCGGGTTGATCCCGGCGAAAGCTGGAAGAAGTCATTCGTCCTAATGAACTAACAGACTGCGCTAATCATCCACTTCCCAACCGAAGATGCTCATATTGTCGAGAATGTCGATATCGGCGACGACCCCGACGGGCTTCCCGCGGTCGAAGACAACGAGTCGTCTGACTTTGGAATCGATCATCTTTCTTGAGCAGTCGTGTAGGCGCAGATTTCGTGGGATGGTAATCAGCGGACGAGAGGTTATTTCTCCCACCCTAACGTCAGGTGGCTGGCGTTTGGTGTTTACAATTCGCCTCAAAATATCAGTTTGGGTCACGATTCCCCACTCGTCATTCCCCTCTGGTTGGACCAGAACACTGCCGACGTTATGTTTCGTCATCAACCCCATGACCTGATCCACGGTCGAGTCGCTACTGATCGTCACCAGATCACGGGACATCAGGTCTCCAGCAGTTAAGGGACGACGGCCGGCAGCGAAAGCTTCCTCTCGCTGATGGGTGACGCGGCGCTTTTCCAAGGTCTTCCGGGTCTCACGAATTTCGGCTTCCTGCTCTTCGCGCAGCCTATTTAGATCAAATCCTTCTTCGATTTTTTCGATGATCGCGTCCGCAAATTGACTGGTTGAGACTTCTTTTGCGTCTTCCATCTGTCGCGCAAAATCGTAGGTCACGATCTTATCTGCGATCGTCTTTTGATAGGCAGCAGAGATCAAATCGCCGGCATCTTTCATGCCGATATAGCCCAACATCATAACACCGGATAGCAGGAGCGAGCTCGGATTTGCTTTATCCAGCCCGGCATACTTCGGTGCCGTCCCATGGGTCGCTTCGAATACGCCGATATGATCACTCATGTTAGCGCCCGGTGCGATACCCACACCACCGACTTCTGCCGCAATGGCATCGGACAAATAGTCACCGTTCAGGTTCGGAGTGGCGATCACCTCAAATTCTTCAGGTCGAAGGAGCATCAACTGGAACATGATGTCTGCGATGCGATCTTTGAGCACGACCTTGCCGTCTGGAACCTTTCCACCATATTTGGAACTATAGAGTTCCTCCTCGGTGAGGGTGAAGTCGCCGTATAGCTCGCGCGCGACCTCATAGCCCCAGCTACGGAACGCGCCCTCGGTATATTTCATGATGTTGCCCTTGTGAACAATCGTGACGCTTTCTCGTCGATGACGCTTTGCATAGCGGATGGCCATTGCCACAAGGCGCTTCGTCCCGAATGCGCTCATCGGTTTGATGCCAAGCCCGCTTCCTTCAAAGAAGCTTGCACCCATTTCCTCACGAAGAAACTTATCTAGCTTCTGATTTTCCTTTGTCCCGGCCGCGTATTCGATTCCGGCATAGACATCTTCGGTGTTTTCCCGAAAAATCACGACGTCTACTTTCTGTGGCTCGCGAAGTGGGCTTGGCACGCCGCGGTAATAGCGGACCGGGCGAACACAAGCATACAAATCGAGGTCCTTCCGCAGGCTGACATTGAGTGACCGAAATCCTCCTCCGACGGGTGTGGTTAGAGGGCCCTTGATCGACACGACGCACTCTTTGAGCGCATCAAGTGTTTCGTCGGGGAAATAGTTCCCTTGGTAATGTTTTGCAGCCTTTTCGCCGGCGTAAACCTCTACCCAATGAATCTTTCGCTTTCCTCCAAACGCCTTTTTCACCGCAGCATCCCAAATTCGTTTGGACGCGCGGGTGATATCAGGCCCAATGCCATCTCCCTCAATATATGCGATGATCGGATTCGTCGGGTGATTCAGCCGATTCTCTTTTTCGTTAATTGTGATAAATTCCCCGCCAGACGGCATCTGAATCTGTTGATATGGCATCGAAATGAACTCCTGTGGGTTGGTTAGTCAGCCCGGACCACATGTCGTATCGAACGGGGTGATCATCGAAGCAGCATACCGATGATCTTAAGAGGTCTGAACATCGGTATGCTGCTCGCTAAAAGAAGCCCTCGATGAACATGACCTTCATTCTGGGCCACCCGTTCGGGTCGTCACCTTCAGCGGCGGGTGGTGAGCAAGGAGACTGATCCCGAACGACATCACGAGATGGCACCAGCATCGGTCCTGTAGGTAAGGTTCAGCCTCATCTCACTATCATTAATCCCGCTCGATCCCGTTGGCAAGTAGTCGCCCGGGGGACAATTGTCTCCAAATCCAATTTTATACATACCGATGTGAAACCGAATCTTTAGTCTAACTGATTGAAACCAAGGGAAGTCATCGAACTGCCGGCGGCATGGAAGATGCAACTCATGTCCGATGGCGTTAACCAGCGGGAATGAACCCGAGGTTTATGGAGATCGACTTTTCCGAGGTGTTCGCGGATGGGTGGTGTGGTTCAAAAGAGCACCCAGCAAGGGGCGATTGCCGATTACATCAAACAGAACAGGCATGGGATTAACGAGATTCAGGCCTGGTCTCTTGCAGACGATTTCCGCCATATTACCGTCGATGATCCGAACCAATTTGAGGCTTATCTAAAGCTTCTTACCGGAGACGTCGCCAGTAAAAATAAGCTTAGCCAAGTGGAAATGACTGATCTTACGGCGCTTGCTCGGTCGTTTGTTGATGGTGCGACATGGTTCATGGATCCCAACTTGCCGAGCCATCATTTGAATCAGGCAGAGCTCCGGAATGCCATGCTCGGCTTGGCACTCGGCCTTAAGTCGATGCCAGAGCCGCTACGCGAACAGTTACAAAACGACCCGATTCTGGCAGGCAGCGTTCTGCTATCCGATGATCAGCAGCAAGCCCTGTCCGCGCATTTTGGCTACTACTTTGACCAGACGATCCGCGACATGATTGATCAGAAGCATTATGACGACTCGGTGTCCAACGACCTTCAACCGGAAAAGATTCATGTCCAGGTATTCTTCAAATTATGTCCGAATAGTCCGGAAGAGCAAAGGCAGTATCTGGACCGAATGGGCGCCCGAGTTATCGAGCGCAAAGGCCTGAACGGACAAACGAGTCTGCTTGGTGCTACCCTGTTGGGCCAACATCTGGAGGTTGCCGCGATCTACTGCTCCTGGACAGATGACGCGAGAACGACACACCTCCTAATCGATCCTCAGTTGAATACGAAGAGTTACAAAACTGGCTTATCCCAAAAAACTGAGCCGTTTGTATCAACGGTGACCTTAAATGGGGCCGAACAGCCGTTCACGTTGCGCAGTCGGTCAGATTTAAAACTGCCGGACGAAATCCGCGTTAGGCCGATGAAAGATTATCAACAGCAAAACCCGTATTGGGATTTTGGTAAATGGAAAGTCTTTTTAGCGCGTTACGGGACTCGGCACGAAAGCAATGTGTCGTATCTCTCGAACCTCGTCATCAGCGGTCAGAATTACGAAATCGATTTCGATGAGGTTTACCGCCGACAAGCGACTGGAAGCGGTGAGGGCAACTCAACGCTTTACCCAGATTTACTGGACGCCGTCCTCGGCGCACCGAATTCACGGCCGTAAGATCGCGAGCGGACGGCCGGCTTTAAGAACCCGACGTCAAGGTCGATCTAACCTGTTAGAAGAACGAAATCTCTGTTCCTCGTTTGGCCGCAACGGTCCGCTCGTAAACAACCGACGCAAGCGCAATATCCTGAATGGCAAGACCGGTGGAATCAAAAACCGTAATGTCGCCTGTTGAGAGGCGACCTGGAACATTCCCCACGATCACGTCGCCGATTGATCCGATAATCTGATCAGCTTGCAACTTTCCTTGTGAAATCGGCACATTGATTTCCCCGCTGCTTTGCGCCTGCTGCATGTCATCGACAAAGAGTCGCGACGTGCGGAGGATTTCGACATCGAGTTCTTGTTTACCTTTTGCATCTGCTCCGATCGCGTTGATATGGGCACCGGTACGAACCATGTCGATACTAACGACAGGGCCTGTTGCCGGGGTCGATGTACAAACGATGTCACAGGCTGCTGCCTCACGAACGGTGGCGATGATTGCATCGTTGTACGAGGCAAATGTTTTTGCGCGTTCGGGCACGAGGTCGTTCACGTGAATCTGCCAATTCGGCTTCAAAATCCGATGCGCGTCGACAATCATCTGGGCCTGAACGCCCGCACCAATGAGCCCCAAGCTCAATGCATCGGGTCTGCTGAGATGACGTGTCGCAATCGCCGCCGCCGCACCGGTACGAAGCCCCGTGATCAGGGTGCCGTCCATGAGTGCCAGCGGGAAGCCGGTTTCTGGATCGCTTAAGATGATCATCCCCATCACAATCGGTAGTCCACGCCGATGATTGTTGGGGTGAACATTGACCCACTTGACACCGGCGAATTTTCCCAAGGCGCCAGGCATCGCACGGAAGTCGCCATGAAAAGCGGGCAGTTTAAGATAGATTTTGGCCGGCATCTCCGCGTCGCCACGAGCAGTCGCTCGAAACGATTCTTCAACCGCGGTAAAGGCGTCACCCATGCCGACGACGGCTGCAATATCGGTGTGGGTGATGAGGCGGGTCTTCGGATGCAAGGAAACGATTCCTGAGACTTGCGATTTCGATGATAAAAGAATAATGAGCGGCGAGCATATCGGAGCCGCTGGGTTGGTTGCAATTGGGCTCACCAGGCAATGATGATTGAGGATGGGGCGATGGTGGCAGGATCCATGATCTATCTAATCGTCGGAATTGTGTTGATCGTTGTCGCACAATTGATGACGCACCAGGCGCTGGCGCGGTTAACCTCGGATGAAAAGTCGTGTATGGTCGAGTCGAGCTTAAGCCTACGTTACGTCCGCTTTTTTCCCCTGTTGGTCGTGGTTGTTTACTTGGGGGCGGCAGATTGGCTAAGGATACGCTTTGGCGCGAGCCTAAGCATGACATTGGTCGCAATCGTGCTTGGTGGATATCTAGTGGCAGCCCTAGGGCTCAGCTTGAAACAGTTTAAGAAGCGAAACTTGCCGTTGACCTTTATCAGGCGCTATGCGGCTGCCAGGATCACATCTTTCGTCGGGTTGAGCCTGATTCTCGTTGGAATGCGGGTTGGGTGAGTGAGGTGGTTCAGCGTGAACGAGTGGAGTGTCAAAAAATAATCGGCACCGCGCGCTAGGTCGAGTTTGCCCTTATATACAACTGGCCGTGACAAATAGCCTTTTTTTTGAAAACGCAACCGACGGGTGGATGCCGACGACGTTAGGTTTCCCGGGTGTATACGATCAGAACTGTTTTATCTTGGCGGCTGATCAGGCTCATATCTGGGGAGCCTATCAGGCGTTTGGTAATCCGGAAGAAGAAACAAAAATTGGCGCAAGAATCGTAGAAGGAGTTATTAAGACTCTTGGAACGGCGGCATTTTTCATCGCGCTCAAGAAAAATTGGTGAGGTGCTCGCGCGCTCAATTGAGCGCGATCTCGGTTCGACAGAACAGAATGGTTTGTCGAGGATGTTTCAATGATCCCCCGGTTGTCTTGTCGCTCTATGATCCACCCTTTATAATGGTTAGGGAGCCCGAGCGCGGAAAACCCAGCGGGCTCTCCGCGTTTTTCCCGTTTGTCGGGAAATATTAAGGAGCATCCCGATGGACGAGTCTGGCCCTGATCGCCCCGAAGGCGCGTTCGATGATCGACGCGTTATTTTGACCGCTCTGATTGAAACCGCCGGGGAAAGCGGGTCGGTTTGGCTTCACACCGCGAATCAAGAATCCCACCAATGCGTGTTAACCGCGCCCAAACAGTTCGATGCACCGGTAAGGCTCACGATTCCTTCGACGCGACCGACCATACGCCCCCTTAAGCCTGGGACGCTTGCCCGAATTCATGCCGAATATGATGGCGGACTGATGGTCTTTTATACCGAAGTTCTGCGATCTGGACGGCGTGCGATCGATTGTGCTTTCCCAGGATATTTCACACGTGATCAAAAGCGTGAATATCCGCGTGTACGCGTTCCACTAACCTTGACGGTCGAGCTTGCGTTTGCGACGGAACGGCCACCTGTCGAACTGGTGGCCGGGTTGGTTGACTTAAGCCTCGGTGGTTGCGCCGCTAAGGTACGAATCGATCCTAAGATTCTCCCCGCAGGTATCCGTATCGGTCCAGCCAAGCTGACGGGTCATGATGGACGACTCATCGACTGCTCTTTTCTAGTGGTCCGCCACTTGAGCGTCGAACGACACCTTAAGCCACCCCTTATTTTATTCGGTGCCGAATTTGTCGACATGCCAAAGGAGGGACAAGACGCCGTTGATGACTATCTCGCACTGTTGCGGAAACATCGCGAAATCTAGTGATAGGTGGGCTGGTGATCTCCCGTTGATCGCGCTCTAACTGTTTTTAGCCAGCTTGACAGCTTAGCGTTCATGACATTAGACCAGGGCATGAGTCAGGGCGTTGCACAACAGATCATTGAGGCGATTCGCGAGAAAATCCCGGACGCGATTGTCGATGCTTCTGGGGGTGATGGGCATTATCGAATCGCCGTGACCAGCGTGCAGTTTGCAGGGAGATCAAGTCTCGAGCGTCAGCGACTGGTTTATTCAGCAATTGCACAGCTGATGGCGGGCGATCGGGCGCCGGTGCATGCGGTTGATCAGCTAAAAACGATGACACCCTAATCGGTTGCGGAGGACAAACGATAGCGATGGGGTTAAAAGAGGTCCAACTGGATACCTGGGGGGCCGGTTTTTTTTACAACCATCGTTGGCTTGTCGCGATTCATTCCTAAGCGTCGACAAGTCAGCTGGAACAGCTGCTCGATCATTTCCCAACGGGGACCTGCGCCCGAAAATCTCTGTCCAAATGATGATCGATTTAGCCGACCCTTTTTCGTCTCACGGATCGCGTGAAGAATCTTCTCGGTACGGTCTGGAAACGCCTCGGCTAAGCGTTCAGAAAAAACCGGGGCGACTTCGGCCGGGAGGCGCAGCAGTGTCATAAACGCTTTCCGTGCTCCCGCGGCGTGGGCGGTCTCCAAAAGAATTGGAATATCGGCATCGTTTAATCCTGGGATAATCGGCGCAAGCGCGATACCGGTCTCTATCCCAGCGGCTGATAAGGCGCAAAGTGTCTCAAATCGCTTGGTAATGGAGGGGACAAACGGCTCCAGCTTGCGGGCTGTTGTCGAATCGTGGAACGGAATGCTGACGTAAACGGTTACATCGGCACGTTGATTGAGCTGTGATAATAGGTCGATATCGCGGCGAATGAGACAACTTTTGGTGATGATGCCGATCGGATTGGCTGCTGACCGGCAAACGTCGATCAGCTGTCGGGTTAGCTTGTAGGTTGCTTCCAGCGGCTGATAACAGTCGGTATCGCCGGAGAAGACAATCAGTTCGGTTTTCCAGGAGCGTTTCCGGAGCTCGCGTTGTAACAACGCTGCGGCGTTGATTTTGACGACCAGGCGTCGTTCAAAATCGGTTCCCGCGCCAAATCCCAAATATTGGTGCGTTGGTCGCGCATAGCAATAGGCGCAACCATGAAAGCAGCCTCGGTACGGGTTGATACTGTAACGGAAACCGATATCGGGACTGTCGTTTTTAGAAAGTATCGATTTAGCTTCTTCCTCATAAATCTCGAGGGCGCTGGTCGGGGGTTCCTCGAGCCATTCAACGGCCTGGCTCTGCCATGGGCTGGGTGGATTAGAGACGAGGCGAGGCATAGAGTCTTTTACCCAGAAAATCTTGTGCGAGTCGATCGTGTCGATTCATCAAATTGCAGCCAGCGACTACCTGCCCTGAAAAAAGTCCGTCGCAGGCTCTCAAAACGATCGGGGGGAACCCCCCAATACCTCTCTATGCGCCGGAAAGCTGATGGCTACTGCAACTCTTCTCAAAACGGAAATAGGCTTCCGGTTATCTGGGCTTGGATTCAATCGTTAGTGGCGCGACACTGGCTGGGGCTAATCATTGACCCGTTTGCTTTGGGCCGGCAATTGGACTTTCACCCGCTCTACGGGGTCTAAACAGTTATATGCCCAAAGCATCTCTTCATAGATCTGCCGACGAAGCTCTGTGATATAAGCCATGAGCGCTTCTCTTTTACCGTCTTCAGTTTTGGTCAATTGGTCTTGATTGTCGATAATTCCTTTAGTGATCAAATTCCCGCGGATGTATTGCTCATTGCATGCGAGTGGAAACCACGCCTTGAACTCCTGGTCTTGCTGAATATGCGCAAAGCGGATCTTTTCCATCAGCGTAACAAAGTTCGGTACATACAGTAGCTTTGGGTCGTTCCGGAAGGGCTCGATCAAGTAATGGTCGAAGACATAGACAAGCGAAGTCATCCCCTTAACAATTTCTCTCAACCGCTCCCAATCCGCTTTTGTTCGTTGAGCAACCTTTCCCTGAAACCATTTTCCGGGCTCTGACACCGTGACGCGAGGATCTGCAACAGCAAATCCGTGCAACTCTGCACCAATAATTTCCGTAAATGTACGCAGTCGGGCGATTTGCGTTCGCGCATAGTCGAAGTCAGCCTCGCTCCTTGGGTTGACAGGCAGGCCAATCATGTTTATCGATGCACGCAGTTGGCCTAGCACATGTTCGTCGCTGTATAGCAGGTTCCAGTTGAAAATCGTGTTGTCGATTAATTCCGCATGGGTCACCGGAACTTTATTTTGAGGCCCCTGGTCTTGTTGCGCAGCTGCTGGAGGCGCCTCTTCATAATGATCAGCTATCAGGTCACCACAAAATGCGGCTGAGGTTTTCGGTGCCAGCTCGTCGCGGCAAAGATAACAACTTTTTTTCGTCTGCTCGATCGGTGAAACCATGAAGAACCCCCTATTTTTCTCTTCCGGAGGCTGTATTATTCGACGCGTCCCATAAAAAAGTTGCTTGTCGAGGATCTTTTTTCGCCGTAAGAGAGAGACTTTAATCCTAAGGGGCAACGACAGCATGTCCGATAAACAATTGAATCGAAACAGCCGCGCGGTCACCGAAGGGGTACAACGTGCACCAGGACGGGCGATGCTCCGCGCGATGGGATATACCGACGACGATTTCCAGAAGCCGATTATCGGTGTGGCCAATGGCCATAGCACAATTACACCCTGCAACAGTGGGTTAGGGAGGTTATCCGAAGCCGCAGAAAAATCCATTCGGGCGGCAAACGCCATTCCGCAGACCTTCGGAACCATTACCATCAGCGATGGCATTTCGATGGGAACCGAAGGGATGAAATGTTCGCTTGTCTCTCGTGAAGTGATTGCGGATTCGATTGAAACGGTCTGTCGTGGGCAGAGTATGGATGGGGTGATTGCAATCGGCGGGTGCGATAAGAACATGCCTGGGGCGATGATCGCCTTCGCACGGCTTAACATCCCCGCAGTTTTTGTCTACGGCGGGACGATTAAGCCGGGGCTGTATCAAGATCGCAAGTTGACGGTCGTCAGCGCGTTTGAGGCTGTTGGCCAGTACAATGCTGGATTGATCAACGAGGTGGAGTTTAAGGCGATCGAGCGCAACGCCTGTCCTGGACACGGTTCCTGCGGTGGAATGTATACTGCCAACACGATGTCGAGCGCTTTCGAAGCACTCGGGATGAGCCTTCCTTACTCATCGACGATGGCGAACGAAGATCAAGAAAAAATTGACAGCGCGGCCGACAGCGGAGCCGCCTTGGTTGAGTTGATCCGCCGAAATATTCGCGCGCGAGATATTTTAACACGACAGGCGCTGGAGAATGCGATCAGCGTCGTGATGGCGGTCGGCGGATCGACCAACGCGGTTTTGCACCTGCTTGCCATCGCCCGCGCCGCAGAGGTGCCACTTTCAATCGATGATTTTGAAACGATTCGCCAGCGAACTCCGCACCTATGCGATATGCGGCCAAGTGGTAAGCATGTCACTGTGGCCTTGCATCAGGCCGGAGGTATTCCAGCGGTGATGAAACTGCTGTTGAATAATGGGCGTCTGCATGGTGATTGCTTGACCTGTACCGGTAAGACGGTCGCCGAGAATCTATCCGACGCTTTTGTAACACCCGACCAAGACGTCATTTTCCCCTTTCATGCGCCGAAATACCCGACAGGGCATCTGGTGATATTAAAAGGAAATCTCGCGCCGGAAGGCGCTGTTGCAAAAGTTTCGGGCCTAAAGAGTCGGAAGATTACCGGGCCTGCACGTATCTTCGATTCGGAAGAGGCCTGTATGTCCGCCATTTTAAATGATCGTATTGTCACGGGCGATATTCTGGTCATTCGTTACGAGGGACCTAAAGGTGGTCCCGGGATGCGCGAGATGCTTGCCCCGACGTCGGCAATCATTGGGAAAGGCCTCGGAGACAAGGTCGGCTTAATTACGGATGGAAGATTTTCCGGTGGTACACATGGGATGGTTGTGGGGCATGTGTCACCTGAGGCCGCGGTTGGTGGCCCGATCGCGTTATTAAATGAAGGGGATCGGATTACCATCGACGCCGATCTACGGGTCGTGCAAGTAGAACTTGCGGTTGAAGAACTACAAAGTCGCCAAGCTGCCTGGCGTCGCCGACCGCCGAATTATACTCAGGGTGTCTTGGCAAAATATGCCAAATTGGTCTCTTCATCGAGCTTGGGTGCGGTGACTGATCTAGACTAATGGGCAGCTACGAAAATCGGGTGGATAGGGTGCAGACCGCGGCCGATCAGAATTTGCTGGACAACATTCGCCAGGTCGAGGCCCCGGAAGGTATTGAGCTGCAGCTTAAAGTGGCAGGCCCGGTCTCGCGTGCGGCGGCATTCATGATTGATTTGGTCATTCGGGCGGGGATCTACCTGTTGGTAGCGGTCATCGCGGGGCTAAGCGGTAATCTAGGGACAGCGTTCATGTTCGTGATGGTCTTTCTGCTCGAGTGGTTCTACCCCGTCGTTTTTGAACTCGTGCTGGGTGCAACACCCGGCAAACGGGTGATGGGGCTACTGGTGCTCCATGACGACGCGACGCCCATCGATTGGTCAGCATCTCTACTACGGAATCTACTGCGCGCGGCCGATTTTTTCCCGATCTGTTATTGTGTCGGCTTGATCAGCATGATGACCAATCGCGATTTTAAGCGCTTAGGGGATTTTGCAGCTGGAACAGTGGTTGTTTATCAGGATGGGACTAAGGCGAATCGAGCGCTGCCGGAGCAAACTCCGATTTCGCCCCCTTGCTCGCTCAAGTTGAACGAACAGCGCGCGATTATCGATTTTGCTGAACGCTCAGGGGAGTTCTCAACCGCAAGGCAGGAGGAGCTAGCGCTAATCCTTGAACCGCTGCATGGCTCTCGATCTCAGGAGTCGGTGAGAAAGTTGTGGGGGTATGCCAACTGGTTATTGCGCGGTGGCGGTTAGCGGATCTTGTTGATGCATTCATCGATGGTGCTGTCGCCGACCTCGATTTTTTGAGAGTCGGCAGAAATAAAATCAATCGGGCAGGAGATAAAAATACCCACCAAGGGGGTATTGGGCGGCGGATCTTATCGATGTGTGTCTGGAGGACACCTTGTCTCGTGCAGATGATCAGGGCATGAAGCAGAGTCAGTTTGAATCGACCTTCGGTCCATTCTGGGAACAGTTCGACCGCGCCATTGAGAATTATCGTGGACAAAGGCCGCGGTCACGACGCACCGACAACCGGGGAAAAGTTCCGGCTCACCGATTCGCAATCGGATATCGTCGTGTTTGTCACCATTTTTCCCTCGCGCGACAGCGGCGCTATAGCACGTATTTGATCGGTCGGTTGCACGATCTCGTTTTGCGAGGCCACGACCAGCTTTATCGTCGCCAGGCGGCTCGCGGGTGGGGGTTGCTCCGTTTTCTGTGGATCGGGTTTCCTAAAGCCGTGCAGCGGCATCGCGTTGCGGTTGTAACAGCATGTGCCTTATTTTATGGACCGGCTTTTACCATGGGCTGGTTGGGGCTTCGGGACAGTGAAATTGTCTATTCGATTATTCCGGAAGGGGCGCTTGTCGAAATTGAACAGATGTACGATCCGGCGAATTCGGTAATCGGCCGCCCGGAAGGCCGTCAGTCCGACACCGACTTAATGATGTTCGGCTACTACATTTTTAATAACATCTCCATCGGATTCAAGACGTTTGCAAGTGGACTGTTATTAGCGGTCGGTCCGATCGTCGCGCTCGTGTACAATGGGGCGTTTATCGGAACGATCGCCGGCCATCTCACCCGCATCGGCTTTACGTCGACCTTTTGGCCTTTCGTCGTGGGCCATAGCGCCCTGGAGCTTACGGCGATTGTAATCTGTGGTGCCGCAGGACTGGTGTTGGCGCGTCCACTTGTGGCACCCGGCCGGTATCGTCGCGTCGATGCACTACGAATTGCCGGGCGAGAATCGATTGAGCTAACCGGCGGCGCCGCAATCATGTTGCTCGGCGCGGCATTGGTCGAAGCGTTTTGGTCGCCCTTGGCAATCTCGAACAGTTTCAAATATGCCTTAGCGGTGACGTTATGGGTGGTGGTGATCGGCTACTTTGTTGTGATGAGGCGGTGACAGGATTTGCGCTTAGAACAGGTCATTGCGGAGGTGCGACCGCGCAATAGCTGGGAAGCGATCGACATGGGCTTGTTGCTCGCTCGGCCGCCCTTTTTCCGGCTTTGGGTCTTATGGTCGATTTCAGCGCTTCCGATTCTGGTCGGCGCCAATCTGTTTTGTCCACCGTCGGTCGCGGGGTTCGCGATTTGGTGGTTCAAGCCGTTCTATGAGCTTGCCCCGTTGTTTTTGATCAGCCGTGAACTTTTTGGCTCCTCCCCAGGTTGGAAGACGATCTTCAGGCGATTCCCCTGGGTGTCCGTCCCGTATCTCCTTTCTGCACTGACGATTCGGCGCTTCAGTTTAAGTCGATCGTTTAACCAACCGGTGGCACTATTGGAGGGTTTGCAAGGGAAAGCCTTTCGGGAGCGGCTTGCGGTGTTGCATCTCGGACGGCAACATGCCAGTTGGTTGACAATTGTCATGGCTCACTTTGAGATGTCATTGGTCTTTGGCCTTCTCGCCTTTGTATTGATGTTGTCTCCGAACTCCGAGCAGGCGTTGATCTCGCTGCCTGATCTTTTTCATGGGAACAGTTCGTTTTGGTTTTGGTTTTATCAAGTGGGAAGCGTCGCGGCGCTATCGATGGTTGGACCCTTTTATGTTTGTGCAGGATTCGCTCTTTATCTCGCTCGGCGCACAGATCTTGAAGGTTGGGATATCGAGCTCGAATTTCGTCGGTTGCGACAGCGGCAGGAAACGGAACGGAATCGTCGAGTGCTTAAGGTGGGGCTTCTGGTGATTGGCATTTCATTGTTGCTTTGGCGTGGAGTCGCTGTTGCCGGGGAAGCCAGGGTGCAGGCGTTTACGACGCTGGATGAGGCGCAAGCCACGATCGACAGCGTGATGAGCCGGGACGAGTTTGGAAAGACGGAACGCGTTCATCATTGGCGTTACCAAGGGGATGAGGCGCCCGGGACGGTACCTCCTTGGATCCGTCGCTGGCGGCGATGGCTGGATCAGCGCTTTTCGGCGATTGCATTTGTTGTCAAAGCCATCTTGTGGGGTGGAATCGGCGGGTTGGTGGTTTTGGGGCTGATGCGCTTGCGGCACCTTGATCGCCAGCCTAGTCCAGCCGGCAACATGAACCTGACGTCGCGTCCGATCGAAAAGCCTGGCCGAGATGAGACTAATCGGAAAACGGACACTCTCCCTACCAACCTCCCCAATGCGATTCGAGATCTGCTGCAACAGCAGCAGATTCGGGCTGCCGCGAGTTTGTTATACCGAGCGGTCATAAGAGATTTTGGTCATGCAACGACGATTCCGGGAAGTGCGACGGAGCAAGAGTGCCTGGTGTTGATCATGAGGCATCGCTCGGCAATGGAGGTCGATTTTTTTGCGAATTTGGCAACAACTTGGAGCGGTATTGCCTATGGAAACGCTGCCCCGTCGCCATCAGTTGTGGAAGCGCTATGCGCGCGATGGCAGGCGTTAGGTCAACCGGTTGGTTAAGGCAGGTCGACACAGGATGACTCGGCAACGGCGTGTGACAATTTTGCTTCTGAGCGGCTTGATCGCGATCGTGGCGATATCGTTCTACTGGAAACTGAAGAACAATTTTGAATGGGTCGAAGAAGAGGTGCGGCATGGTTTTTCCGACGAGGCACACCGCAACCCGTTTCTGGCAGCCGAGTATTTTCTCGCGGGTCGCGGTTTGGACGTACGAAGCCAAGATGGACGGGGGTACCTGTTTGCACCGCCCCCACCGACAGATCTCCTGGTCATCAATCGGTTGCCGGAGGTGATGAGCCAGACGTGGTTAGATCGGTTGACAAGATGGGTCCGCGGCGGCGGAACGATCGTGATCAGCGTTCCGCCGGATCGCGGAAATCCGAGATCGCCCAAAGACGACCGGCGGCCTCATCCGTTGTTCGAAGCAATGGGGCTCCGTGTTGAGCCGATTCCGGATACTGATCGGCAGCTGTGTGAGCATGACGACATCGATTGGATTGACGTGCGACTTCACTTGCCGTCGGTCCGCACGGCTGCTAACAAGAAACGGCGTCCGAAGGCCAAATTTCTTTGTGAATACCGGCTGGAGATTCAACGGGACCATTTGGTATGGGCCGTTTTCGGTCAAACGGTCGTGGGTGCGACGGTTCCGTTTGGGTTGGGGAAGGTCATCGTGACAACGGACAATTCTTTTATGACGAATGACAAAATTCGAGAGGCTGATCATGCCTATTTATTGTGGAAGCTTGTTGGTCAGGGCGCTGATCAAACGATATGGCTCTATTACTCAACCCGATCGGTATCGTTGTTGCGAAAATTGTGGATCGACGCCGCACCGGCGCTCCTGGCTGGGGTCGTGCTGGTCTTCGTTATCGCTTGGCAACAGATGAATCGATTTGGACCCATTCAGCGTTCCGTGGTCGTTCCTCGACGCAACTTTGTCGAACATTTGGATGCTGCGGGGCGTTTTGAATGGCGTGCCGAACATGCGTGTACCGCCATGCGTGAAACCCAGCTCGCCGTTGAACATCTTTGGAAGCGACGATTCCCAAAATTGACAAGCTGTTCGACCGACGAGATGGCGGAACCGGTGGCCGCGATGACGGGATTGGCAGCTGATAAAATTCGGACCGCATTGTCTGCTCTGCCCACGCGAGACGAGGATGTCGTTCGACTGACGCAGACGCTACAGACGATATTGAAGCAATAGGGTGGGGGAGGCCGAGATGCAAGATCGTTTAGGGTTGGCCGACGCTGACGTAAGCCAGGTCAAAGGTGCGGTCGATCTGCTTCGACAGGCCGTGAGGACGGTGATCATCGGCCAGGAACGGGTGGTCGATGAGATTTTGGTCGCGTTGCTGGCCGCAGGACATGTGCTGCTCGAAGGGGTTCCGGGTTTGGGAAAAACGTTGTTAGCGCGGGCGTTGACTCGTGCCATCGGTGGGAGTTTTAGCCGAATCCAATTCACACCAGATTTGATGCCGAGCGATATCGTTGGGCATTTCCTGTATGACATGAAGTCCGGAGAGTTTCGTGTCCAACGTGGACCTGTTTTCTGCAATTTTTTGCTTGCGGATGAGGTTAATCGAGCACCGGCGAAAACGCAGTCGGCGCTCCTCGAGGTGATGCAGGAGCTGCAGGTAACCATCGAGGGGCGGTCGTATGAACTGGCACTACCTTTTCAGGTGTTTGCGACGCAAAATCCGATCGAACAAGAGGGAACCTACCCCTTGCCCCAAGCGCAATTGGACCGAT
>Ga0247727_10008547_pt1 | contig 18964 bp, 21 predicted proteins | sample WisWelCaveWW1625_FD_202498 | JGI IMG/M metagenome (GOLD analysis project Ga0247727, IMG submission 202498) | Biofilm microbial communities from Wishing Well Cave, Virginia, United States - WW16-25 | ecosystem: Environmental > Aquatic > Deep subsurface > Groundwater > Cave microbial mat | place... | reverse complement strand
AGTCGCGCACGGCGGAGAGGTTCTCGATCCAGCCGGGGACGTCGGTATAGACGGGGCGCGCCTCCTCGATGCGCTCGAGGGGGATCTCGTCCACCTCGCGGCCGTCGAGCAGGTATGCGACGCAGACGCGGATCTGGGGTGTGCCGGTCAGCACGTCGAGCTTCGTGACGGCGAGGCCCGTCATGCCGTTGACGCGCACGGCGAGCCGCAGCCCGGGGACGTCCAGCCAGCCGACGCGCCGAGGCCGGCCGGTCGTCGCGCCGAACTCGGCGCCGGCGGCGCGCAGTCTGTCGGCTTCCTCGCCGGCGAGCTCGGTCGGGAACGGACCCTCGCCGACGCGCGTGGTGTACGCCTTCGTGATTCCGATCACATGGTCGATGACCGTCGGGCCGACACCCGCGCCGGTGCAGGCGCCCGCGGCCACGGCCGAAGAGCTCGTCACGAACGGGTAGGTCCCCTGGTCGATGTCGAGCAACGTCCCCTGCGCCCCCTCGAAGAGAACGGCCTTGCCCGCACGGATCTCCTCGGACAGGAGCCGCGACGCCTCCCCGAAGAACTTGGCGATGCGATCGCCCGCCCGCAGGATCTCGTCGGCCATCGGCCCCGCGGCCGGCACCTCGCCGCCGAGGTCCCGGATCACGGGCGCCCAGGATGCGATGTTCGCCGCGACCTTCTCGCGCAGGACCGCCGGACGCGCGAGGTCGAGCATCCGGATGCCACGGCGGGCGGTCTTGTCCTCGTAGGCCGGGCCGATTCCGCGTTTCGTCGTCCCGAGGGCGCCGACGCGAGCCTCTCGCAGGGAGTCGACGAGCTTGTGATATGGCAGGATCACGTGGGCCCGGTTCGAGACGTGCAGCCGTCCGTCGAACGAGACTCCGGTCTTGGACAGGTCGTCGATCTCGCGGCCGAGAACCTCCATGTCGACGACCATCCCCTGGCCCAGGATGCAGACCTTGTTCGGCCGCAGGATCCCGGAGGGCAACAGGTGCAGGACGACCTTCTGGTCGCCGACGACGAGCGTGTGCCCCGCGTTCGCGCCGCCGCCGTAGCGGACGACGACGTCCGCGAACTCGGTGTACAGGTCGACGATCTTCCCCTTGCCCTCGTCGCCCCACTGCGCGCCGACCACTACCGCGACCGTCACGACCGGGCTCCGAGTGCGGCCTCGAGGTTCTCCACGTCGATGGCGAAGCCGATGGCGGGCAGGTCGCGCCCGTAGCGCGCGCAAAGCCCGTCGTAGCGGCCTCCCGACGCGACGGCGTCGCCCGGGCCCCGCGCAAGCGCCTGGAAGGTCACCCCGCTGTAGTACTCGAAGTCGCGCAGATCACCGAGGTCCACGGCGACGTCGGTCAGCCCGGTGCGGGCGAGCGCGCGAACCACGCCTTCGAGTGACGCGAGAAGCCGCGAAGCGACGTCGCCCTGCAGAACCTTCTTTGCTTCGTCGATCACGGCGGCGTCACCGAACAAGAAGGGGAGGGGAGAGAGCGCCCTTCGGACGTCCGGCGCGGCCTTGCGGATGGCGTTCTTCAAGGCCGCAGCGTCCTTTCGAGCGAGGGCCGTCGATGCCTCCGAGCGTTGCCCTTCGGGCAAGGTCGCCAGGGGCGCGCGGGCGATCTCGGGGAGTCCGAGCTCGAGCACGAATCGGCGGAGCCCCGATCGCCGCAATGCGGCGTGCAGCAGGGAGATCACCTCCGCCTCGCCGGCCGGCGCCTTGACGCCGACCAGCTCGACTCCGGCTTGGGGGATCTGTCGTCTCGGGCGCGCGGGATCCCGACCGTGGCGGATCACGCTCCCATCGTAGGCAAAGCGGAAGGGGGGCGATTCGCCGCGCAGGCGCGTCGCGACGAGGCGCGCGACCTGCGGCGTGATGTCGGGGCGAAGGGCGGCCGCCGCGCCCGTCCCGGGATCGACCAGACGGACGATCTCCGTCCGCGCCCTTCCCGTCAGGCCCCGCTCGACGACGGATTCGAACTCGACGACCGCGGTCGAGATGGGCTCGTAGCCCTTCTTGTCGAAGGCGTCCATCAGCCGGCGCGTCAGCGACCGGCGCGCGCGGGCCTCCTTCGGGAGCAGGTCCCGCATGCCGATGGGGAGATCGAGGGCGATCGCGCTCACGACCCGACCTCCCCAATCCACCACCGAGGCACGGGGGTGCGGGTCGTAGGCCCGTAGGGTTGCGCGCTTCCGCGCGCGCCGTTCGACGGGCGCCTGAGCTCACGGCGAGGACGATCCGGAGGCGGGCTCACAGTCGGACCTGCACGACGGAACGGGTCGCGGGCATCCGGCGGATCTCCTCCATCGCGTCGTCCGGCACCGGCGAATCCACGTTGAACACGCCCATCGCGTCCGTGGAGCCGTGCTTGAGGCCCACCTGCATGCGCGAGATGTTCACGGAGCGGGTGCCGAGGATCGTGCCGACCGCCCCGATGACGCCCGGTCGGTCCTCGTTGACGAGCAGGAGGAGCACCCCCTCCGGACGGACGTCGAGGTCGTGACCGTCGAGCGAGACCACGCGCGGACCGCCTGGGAGGCACGTCCCGCTGGCGATCCGCTCGGAACCGCGCCCGCGGATGGCGACCGTCACGAGGCCCTCGTAGCCGCCCGCGCTCGTTCCCTTGATCTCGACGACTCGGACGCCACGCTCGGCGGCGACGAACGGCGCGTTCACGGCGTTGACACCGAAGTCGAGGAACTGCCCCAGAACGGAGGCGACCGCCTCGTTCGTGATGCCGGTGGCGCCGAGCTCTGCCGCCGCGCCGGCGCATTCGACGTGGATTTCCCGCAGGCCCTGCACGTCCAGCTGCGCGAGCAGCGAGCCGAGCGCGCGGGACAGGGCGAGGTAAGGAGCCAGCTTCGGCGCCTTCTCCGCGGAGACGGTCGGCACGTTCACCGCGTTCTGGATGATCCCGTCCCGCAAGTAGGCGATGACCTGGTCGGCGATCTCGACTGCGACGCGCTCCTGCGCTTCCTCCGTGGACGCGCCGAGGTGCGGCGTCGCGATCACGTTGCCGAGAGAAAGCAGCGGAGAACCCTTGGGCGGTTCTTCGGAGAACACGTCGAGTGCCGCGCCGCCGAGTCGCCCGCCGAGAAGCGCGTCGTACAGCGCCGCCTCGTCGACGATCCCGCCGCGCGAAGCGTTCACGAGCAGCGCCCCCGGACGCATCCTCGCGATCGCTTTCGCGTCGATGAGGTTTCGTGTCGAGTCGGTCAGCGGGACATGGAGCGTGACGAAATCGCTCCCTTCGAGCAGCTCGTCGACCGTGTGGGCGAGACGGACGTGCAATTGTTCCGCGCGTTCGGGCGTGACCACCGGATCGAAGGCGAGCACCTTCATGCCCAGCCCCCGCGCCTTCTCGGCGACGTGGCGGCCGATGTTGCCGAGCCCGACGACGCCAAGGATCTTGCCGTCGATCTCCCGCCCCTGGAAGCGCGGCCGCTCCCACTTGCCCGACTTCACGGACTCGCAGGCCTGCGGGATGTGCCGCGCGAGCGACAGGAGCAGGGAGATCGCGTGCTCCGCGGTCGTCACCGCGTTGCCGCGCGGCGAGTTCATGACGACGATGCCCAGGCGCGTCGCGGCGCCCACGTTCACGTTGTCGACCCCGATGCCCGCACGGCCGACGACCTTGAGGCTCCGGCCCGCTTCGAGAACCGTCGCGGTGACCTTCGAACCGCTGCGGACGACGAGCGCGTGGTAAGGCGGGATGACGGCAACGAGCTCGCCCTCGGAGAGGCCGGGGCGGAAGTCGACCTCGAAGTCTCCCGCGGCCCGGAGCCTTTCGAGTCCGCGCTCCGAGAGCGGGTCCAAGACGAGGATCTTGTGCGTCACGGGGCGTGGATTGTGCACGACCGGGCGGCCAGAGCCTAGGACGCGCGAAGGGCGGTCTCTGCAGCGCCGACCCCCGCGCCGGGTTGGACCGGGTGGCCGAGGTCGGCAAGGCCGAGCTCGACGGCAGCGAGGGCGATCAGGGTGTCGAACTCGGCGGCCCAGCCGAGGTGTGCGAGGCGGATGATCTTGCCCTTGAGGCGGTCCTGGCCGCCGGCAATCGTGACGCCCCAGCGCTCGCGGATGCGCTTGACGAGCGCGGAGCCGTCGACGCCCGCAGGGACGCGGATCGCCGTACAGGCCGGCGTCGGACGGTCGGCGAAGAGCTCGAGGCCCAGGGCGCGGGCGCCTTCCCGCGTCGCGTGGGCGAGCCGGGCGTGGCGCGCGAAGACGTTGTCCAGGCCTTCCTCCTCGATCATCGTCAACGCCTCGCGCAGGCCCACCACGAGGGACGTCGCAGGCGTGAACGCCGTCTGGCCCTTCTCGTGGTTCTTCAGCTCCTTGCGCAGGTCGAAGTAGTAGCGGGGGTGCTTCGAGCGCTCGAGCGCCTCTCTCGCGCGCGCGGACAGCGCGACCGCGGTCAGGCCCGGCGGCAGCATCAGGGCCTTCTGCGAACCGACGACCATGCAGTCGATGCCCCAGGCGTCCATCGGGACGTCGAAGCAGCCGACCGCCGTCACGCCGTCCACGACGAGGAGGGCGCCGCGCGCCCGGCAGATGGGGCCGAGGGCCTCGACGGGGTGACGGACGCCGGTCGACGTCTCGGAGGCCGTGACGAGGAGGGCCTTCGCGTCCGGCCGCTTCGCCAGCGCGGCGTCCACGGACGCCGGATCCACCGAACGGCCCCATTCGACGTCGATCGCCTCGAAGGGCACGCCGTACGCCGAGCAAAGGTCGCCCCAGCGCTCGCCGAACTTCCCGCCCCGCACGACGACCGCCGCGTCCCCCGGGCCGAGCAGGTTCGCGACCGCAGCCTCCATGCCTCCAGTCGCGCTGGCGGAGAGCAGGACAACGGGCTCCGCGGTCTTGAAGAGAAGTCTGAGCTTCGCCACGCAATCCAGCAGAACTTCAGCGAATTCCGGTGCCCGGTGGTAGAGCGCCGGGCGGGCCATCGCGAGGGCCACACGCTCGGGGACGGGCGTCGGGCCGGGAGCGAGGAGGTGTCTCTTGATGGGCGCAGTCAACGGGCGGCTCCGTAGCAGGTTTGCCTCGAGACGGTCAATCGGGCCGTGGGTCCCCTCGGGGCCGTTGGCAGGAAAGGTTGCCGCCCCGTGCTCGGCGGTGCAAGGATTCGCTGCCATGTCCGAAGTGCCCGTCGTGCGAGACCCGCCGCCGGAGGCGGACCGCCTCCAGCCAGGCAAGCTCGTGGCCGTCGCGCTGGTCTCGATGGCCGTCGGGTTTCTGATCGTCTACCTGCCGGGGCGGGGCGGTTCGTCGGGCGATCCAGACCCGGCAGCCACGGCGAGCCCACGAAGGCGGGCCGCCGCGGAGGAACCGGGGACTCCCGTCCTCGCCGTCGCGCCGCGCCCGGCGGCAGAGGCGCCCGGGCTAGAAGCAACCGCCGCACCCGCGACGACGGCCCCCGAGCCCGAGTCGGCGAGCCCGGGGACGGCTGGACCCGCGGCGGCCGACGCCGGCGCGGTGCCCGGTGCGCCTCTGCGGGCACGCGCGGGCGACGTCTACTACTGGCGCTGCTGGGACGAGGGACGCGACGATCCACTTCCGTCGGAGCACTGCGACCGGCTCCGCGCGCTGGAGACGCAGATCGCCGATCAGGTCCCGGCGATCGAGGCCTGCGCACGCGAACGAGGCGCAGGGCAGGGCAAGCTGAGTCTCGGAATCGAGCTGAACTTCACCGCGCAGAGCAGCCGGTTCTGGGGGGGACGTTCGTCGACCGTCGCGAACGCGGCGGACGTCGCAGGGTGCCTGCGGGGCCGGTGGCGGATCGACCTGACGGCCATCCGACACGTGCACGCGCGCTATTCGCTGTTCGTTCCGGTGGATCTGGAGCCGCGGTAGCGAATCTGCTAATAACCGCCCCCCACCCATGGCCACCGGTCTGCCGACACCCGGTCTCTCCGCGAAGCGCCGCAAGGAGCTTCGCGCGCCCGATCCGCTGCTCGCACGGGCGATGGTGGCCGGCGAGTGGCTCGAGGCGCGCAAGAAGATCCTGATCCGGGGGGCGATCGTACTGGTCGTCGTGTCAGTGGCGACGGTGGTGTGGACCGAGACGTCGTCGAAGGCCCAGGGGCATGCGGCGCGGTCTCTGGCGAGGGCACTTCTGGTCGCGAACGCCGAGGTCCGCAGCGCCGAGCCGGACCCGGAGGCCGAGGATGCGCCAGGCGAGGCCGAGCCCGAGGACGACCGGCCGGTCTTCAAGTCGGTCAAGTCGCGGGCGAAGGCGAGCGTCCACGCATTCCGGCGAACGCTGAAGGCCTACGCCGACTCTCCGCTGGCGCCTGTCGCGCGGCTCGGCGAGGCGGCCGCGCACGAGGATCTCGGCGAGATGGACCAGGCCAAGCGCCTGTATCAGGACGTGGTGCGCGCGGAGGGGCTGACACCGGACCTGCGCGCGCAGGCGATCGACGGGCTCGCACGCTGCCTCGAGACGTCGGGCGACCTGCCGGGCGCGCTGCGGCAACTCGACGCGCTGCGGACGATGGAGGAGGGCGCCTTCAAGGACCTCGCGCAGTACGGGCGCGCGCGGATCTTCCAGCGACAGGGCAAGAACGTGCAGGCCCGCGAACTGCTCCAGAAGATCCAGACGGACCTGGGCGCAGAGGACGCACCGGAGCGGCCCTACCTGAGGACACAGGTGGAGCAGCGCCTGCGCGAGCTCGAAGCGTCGACTCCTTCCGCGGAGGGCCCCGAGGGAGACGGCGACGAGGGCGGGCGGCGGCCGCCCCCGAGGGCGAAGGCGAAGTCGCGGTGACGCGCACGCTGGGCGCCCTCGCGCTCTGCGCAGTCCTGGCGGCCGCGTGCGGAGGTTCGGCCCCGCCGCCCACGGCGGCGACGGCGCCGGGCGGCCTGATCGAGGTGCTGCGTCTGCGCTACAGACGGTCGATCGTGGGTCCGCTGGATCGTGCATTCCGGCCGACCGAGCGGTCGACGCCCGAGATCGACGTCCACGGCCGACGCGTCTTCGTCGGGACCAGCGACAAGAGCCTGTATTGCTTGCGGGCCGACGACGGGTCCACGCTCTGGCGCTTCGAGACGCACGCACCCGTCGAGACCGAGCCGTTCTACGACCGTCGAGAGGACGCGCTGTACTTCGCGAGTGGGGACGGCGCCGTGTACGCGCTGCGCGGGCGCGACGGGACCGAGCTGTGGCACCACGACATCCGGCTGCTCGCGCAGAGGCGCCCTGCGGTGACGGACGACGCGCTGTACTACGCAGCGGGCGGAACGAGCGTCTTCGCGATCGATCGCGCGCGTGGCGAACGGCTCTGGGCATACCGGCGCGAGTCCCCCGAGGGGTTCGCGGTCGAAGGGCAGGCCGGCCCGGCGCTGGCGGGGCGGCGCGTGTACGCGGGATTCTCGGACGGAGTCGTCGTCGCGCTTTCCGCGATCGACGGCGCTCTCGAATGGGAGCGCGACACCTCCGTGGACGTCGAGGAAGAGGAGGGGGCGGGCGCCCCGTCGATCGACGTCGACACGACCCCGATCGTTCACGGCGAACTGGTCTACGTCGGATCGGTGGGAGGGGGCGTGTACGCCCTCAACGTCAGCGGAGGAGGCGTCGCCTGGCGGCGCGAGGACCTGCGCGGCGTGACGGGCCTGGCGAACCGGGGCGCGACGATCTACGCGGCGGTGACCGGCAAGGGGCTCCTGGCTCTCGACGGCGCGACGGGGCAGACGATCTGGCGGGCGACGTTGCCCGGCGGAGGCCTGTCGCAGCCGGTGCTCGCGCGCGGATACGCGTACGTGACGTCGCACCGCGACGGCCTCTTCGTCGTGCGGTTGCAGGACGGCCTCGTCGTGCAGACCGTCGAACCGGGCCGCGGTGTCTTCGGGGCGCCGGTGATCGTCGGACGCAGGCTCTTCTTCCTTTCGAACAGCGCGGTGCTGTACGCGCTGGAGGTCGCTGGATAGGCTGCCCGTTTGACAATGTGGTCTCCTGAGACTACAAGCAGGCAGTGAAGGCAGCAGGGATCCGCGAGTTCAAGGCGCACCTCAGCCGCTACCTCGAGGAGGTCAGGCGGGGCGAGGTCATCCTGGTCACCGACAGGGGGAAGGTCGTCGCCGAGGTCCGCAAGCCGCTTCAGAAGGCGAGCGTGGAATCGGTCGCCGAGCAGGCGCTCGTTTCGCTGGCCGAGCGAGGGGAGGTGCGTCTGGGCCGCCGACCCCGAGGCCGGCCTCCGCGCTCCACCGGTATTCGCCTGTCCGGCAAGAACATCGACCGCTTCCTCGAGCAGCTGCGGGCGGAACGCGGATCGTGATCGTCTACGCCGAGACGAGCGCCGTGCTGCGGTGGCTGCTCGGCGGCGAGGACGCGGATCGGGTTCTCTCGGTCCTGTCGGCGGCCGAGCGCGTCGTCAGCTCCAGGCTCACGATCGCCGAGGCGCGGCGCGTCGTCGGGCGCGCAGTCGCGGAGAAGGCGCTGGGGGCAGGGCCGGGCGCGCGGGCGCGGGCGGCGCTCGATGCGGAGGTCGGCGCCTGGGACGTCATGGAGCTCACCGAGCCCGTCTGGATCCGCGCGGAGGACCGCTTTCCGATCGAGCCCGTCCGGATGCTGGACGCCATTCACCTCGCCACGGCCTTGCGGTTCCAGGAGCTCGTGGGCAGAGTCGCGCTGCTCTCGACGGACGATCGGGTCCTGGGCAACTGGCGCGCCCTTGGTCTTGCCGTGGCGCTCGGCGGCAAGGATTGAGTGGAGGGGAAAGCTACGACGCGACGCGGGCGGGCATGCGGGGACCGGGTGTTTCGGGCTCCGTCCCGGTGACCCGGTTCTTCGCGTCGACGCGGACGACCGTGGGACGGTGCACGCGGGCCTCGTCGTCGGTCATCTCGGCGAATGTCGCCAGGATCACGAGGTCTCCGGGCCTGTTGAGGTGCGCGGCGGCGCCGTTCACGCAGATGACGCCGGAGCCGCGGGGACCCGGGACGGCGTAGGTCTGCAGGCGGGTCCCGCGCGTGATGTTCCACACGTGGATCGCCTCGTTCTCCAGGATGTCGGCGGCGTCGAGCAGGTCCTGGTCGATGGTGACGGACCCCTCGTAGTGCAGGTCGGCGTGGGTGATCACCGCCCGGTGAATCTTGGAGCGGAACATCGTCCGCTTCATGTCCGAACCCTCCGTTCCCGGGTGGCGTCCCCTCGCGGGGTATGCCCCCAGAACGCTTCGACTGTAGTGCCGGCGCGACCGGACCGCAAGCAGACCCTCGCTTGCCTTCGGAGGGCGGCGCCCGGTTGACATGGTCCTGTACATGGTCCACATTCGAACCATGTTGAAGCTAAACGTCCATGAGGCCAAGACCCAGCTCTCGCGGTACCTGCGGCGGCTGGAAAAAGGGGAGACGATCATCCTGTGCCGCCGCAACGTGCCGATCGCGGAGATCCGGCCGCTGCCTCGATCGGCGACGCGCAAGCGTCCGATTGGCCTCGCGCGAGGCGAGTTCGAGGTCACGCCCTCGTTCTTCGAGCCCTTGCCCGAGGAGGTTCTTGGCGCCTTCGAGGCCCGCGGCGAGTGAAGCTGCTGCTCGATACCTGCACGTTTCTGTGGATCCTGACGGACGCCGACGACCTGTCCGGGCCTTGTCGAGCGGCGTTCGCGGACCCGGACAACGAGGTCTTCTTGAGCGCCGTGTCCGCCTGGGAGATTGCCGTCAAGCATTCCCTCGGCAGGCTTCCCTTGCCCGAGGACCCGGCCGCCTACGTCCCCCGACAGCGCGAGAAACACCTCGTACGCCCGCTGTCGCTGGACGAGGCCGCGATCCTGCAACTCTCCCGGCTTCCGCCGCTGCATCGCGATCCTTTCGACCGGGCGCTGGTGTGCCAGGCGATCACGGCGGGGATGACCATCATGACGCCGGACCGGGAGATCCGCAGGTATCCGGTTCCAACCCTCTGGTGAGCCGGGCTGGTAGACGGTCTGCGAATCAGCTCGAGGATCTGCACCACGTTCGTCTACGCCGGCTACTTCGTATAAGAATCATTATGTCAACTTGGAGCCCACGGCCTCGAAGCGGAGGCCGCCAATCCCCTCGAAGTCCTCGGCGTTGCGGGTGAGCAGAACAGCATCCCGCGCGGCCGCGGTGACCCCGATCGCGATGTCCGCGGCCCGCCTGCGAGGCGATCCGAGGCGACGGAACTGCTCGCCCGCCAGCTCCGCGAGCGCCTCCGAGAATGCGACGATCCCGTCCTGTGCGAAGAGGCCTCGAGCGACCGCGGTTTGTTCCGGGGACCGGGGGCCGCGACAGAACTCGTACCAGACGATGGCGCTTGCCTCGATCGCGGCGTCGCTCGCGACGAGCGCCTGCAGGCGCCGGCGCTCCGGGCCGGATCGGGAGATCGCAACGACGAGGAAGTCGGTATCCAGGTGAAAGAGGCCTACCAATGGAGGTCCTCCCGCTTGAGGCGCCTGATCTCGGCCTCCGCGTCGTTCCCGTCGAACAGGATGAACAGGCGTTCGAGGACCGCCCTCCTTCGCCGCCGGGCGGCGGCCGGGCTTCCGAGCAGGTGACTGCGGTAGTGGGCGAGCGCCCGCCGAACCACCTCGGAGGGCGAAACCGCGAGCTTCGAGGCGAGCACGCGGGCCGCACCCCTCGAGTCGTCGTCGAGCAGGATAGTCGTGCGCTTGATCATATCGTATGCCTACCATGGGCATACAATATGGCAAGGGCCCTGCCGGTTGACGACGAGCCGAGGCGCCGGCATTTCACCAGACCTCGACGCGAAGTCCGGGGACCCGACGGCGCTCGTCTGCGTTCCGGGTGACCGGCCCCGCAGAAACGCGACGCACACGTCCGTGTCGAGCAAGATCAAAGCGCGTCGATTGGATCTGGATGCGGATCCGCGACGACGGGGGGATCCCCCGCCCAGGCCCCGTAGGCGGTTTCGCCCTCCAGCGCTCCGAAGCTCGCCGGCCAGCGCGGCGGCTTCACCGATCGAACGGCGAGGTCTGCCAAGAATGCCGAAACGCTCTTGCCCGCCTTGCGCGCAGCGCGACGAACGCCTTTGGCCACTTCGTCGGGGAGGTAGACGGTCACCTGCGCCATCAAGGTGGTCGTCGGAGGTTCCCAGCCTCCCCGATGGCGTAGACGGCGCGGATGACGGACGGCGGGACCCGCAGCGCCGGGGACGGGTTGACGACGAGGTCACGCTCGCCGCGCAGCTCCAGGGCCAGCGGGATGAGCCGGCGGGGGGCCAGCGCGGTCAGGACCTGGTCGAAGGAGACCTCGGGGCCGGTCCAGGGCGCCCCCTCAGGGACGACGAGGCGGACCAATTCGGGGCCCTCCTCGCCCAGGAGCTCGTCGTACAGGCCGATGAGGCCCGGGATGAGCGCCCCGTGGGCGAGGAAGTAGTTCTTGATGCGGTCGGTCGACAGGATCGTGTAGCGCAGCTCGGCACGGCCGTCCGCGCGAAGCTTGCGCTGCAGGGCCGCCAGGTGTTCCTCGATGCTCCTCGCGGACGACTCGGATCCGATCTCGGCGAGCACATGGAGGTGGCTTCCGAGCGAGAACGTCCCGTCCTCGAGGCGGCGCAGGAACCGCAGCACACGGAAAGACGTGCGCGCGTCGGGATCCTGCGCCGCGGGGTCCGAAAGGAACACGACGGCGTCGAAAGGCGGACCGTCCAGGGCAGGCTCGCGAACGAGCTTGCGCAGTGAAAGCTCCTCCATCCCGACGATGGTGGTCCGGGCGCCCCGCTCCCCCTCGAGAACCCAGCCGTCTCCCTTCTCCGCGACGATCCGCGGAAGCCGGGACATGCGCTGCGCGAACGCACGCTCGGACGGGCCGATCTCGGTTGCGATCACGGTGGCCAGCCCTCCGCGTCGGCGAGCGGTCTCGCGCAGCAGCGCCGGCAAGGCCGCGTTGTCCCCGAGGACGAGCATCCGGGCCAACCGCCCATCGTCGATCGCCACGGGAAGGTCGCGGCTGGCGCCAGGCAGGCCGCCGGTAGCCTCCCCTCGGATGAGCCTGCGCACCCATGCCTGTAGCTGCGCGTGGGTCGGGCACAGCCCGACGAATCCACGCAGGGATTCCCAGGGGACCTGGTTCGCCGCGCCGCCGAGGCGCGCGACCCGGGGATCGGGTGACGAGCCGAGAGGGTTCATCCAGCCGGCGAGGCGTTCCACAGGAACCGCTCGGCGCGGCTGCGGATCGCCGAGGAAGACGCCGGTCAGGATCACGCGGTTCGAGCGGTGGGCGTCGAGCAGCCACTGCGAGAACGGCGGGGGCGGCGTCCGCGACAGTCGATCGAGTCCCCGGAACTCCCGCGGATCGACCGCGATGTGCGTGTAGAACTCGGACCCCGCCACCGCGAAAGTCTCGCGGTAGAGCCGATCGACGCCGGGAACCGTCAAGTGCTGCGCGAGGAAGAGCCCGAGAAACCGTGACGCTTCGAAGGGATACGTGCGGTCTCCCGCGACGGACCGCAGGATGGCGGCGGTCTCCTCGCGGTGCACCTCCGCGTAGATCCGGGCGGCAGGATTCGCACGCCTGGCGGCGATCGAGGTCGCGACGACGACCGCATCTGCGTCCGCGCCGGCCGCTGGGTCCGACAGAACGATCACCCGGCGGCTGGCGGCAACGTTCGCGAGCTCCAGATCCTCGGTCCGGGTCGGGTCGCCGTTTCGAAAGACGACGCCCTCCATCCCCTGCTCGAACAGGTAGGGGGGAGGCTGCGCCCGCTTGCCGAGGAGGATCACGGGCTCGCTCCTGCGCCGCAGGATGGAGGCGAGACGGGCGATGGGCCCCACCCTTGCGACGGCAAGGGCGTCCCGATTCTTGCGAAAGAGCAGCACGACCTGACGGACGAGGACCTCGGCGCGCTCGACGGGTCCGGCAACGACCGAGTGGGCCCGGGTGCTGACGGGTCTGGTCGACTCCGCGGCGAAGAGCTGCTCCATGACGGACGTGCCAATCCCGATGACGAACGCGACCAGGAAGACGCCGGTCAAGGTCAAGCCCAGGGACAGCACGATGGCCACGGGGTCGCCCCGGATCGATCCGACGAGGTTGTCCGGGCTCTCGAGCTGTCGGACGCACCACCACAGGCCGTCGGCGAAGGTGTTCGCGGTCGCCGGGTCGCCGTCGAAGTCCTCGGCGACGCCGAGGTGGTGGACCAGGATCCCGCCGAGCAGCGCCAGCAGGGCGAAGAGGGTCGTGACCAGCGCGAATTGTCGCAGACGCTCGCGCCGGACGAGGACCGTGTAGAGCGTGCGCGCCCCCGATGCGCTGTAGCGGAAGAGCAGAACCATCCGGAAGAGGCGGACGAGCCGAAGGGTGTGCGTCTCGACCCCTAGCAGGCGCGCGGGGATGGGAAGGAACGTGCACAGCGCGACCAGGTCGAGCACCAGGCCCAGCCCCTCGATGCCCGTCCCTCCCCTGCCCTCCGCGCGGGCGCGCCGCCACAGCAGGACCCGGACGCCGAACTCGAGCCCGAAGATGGCGAGCAGCGGGATCGCCAGGACCTCCTCGACGAACCGGAACGGCAGGACCGACAGCAGGATCAGCGCGGACAGCGCGATCTTCGCGGCCGGCGTCTCGAGCCGCGCGGCGGTCCCCTCCAGGCCGTCCCAGGCCCGCGCGCCGCGATCGTCGGAGCCGGTCGGCATCAGGGGGCGATCAATGCCACAGGCCGAGGGAAACCGAGAAATTGAACCATGCGGGGGCCACGTCGACCGTCCCGCCCGTCCGCCAGTGGAACGGGGAGAACAAGCCGAAGATCGTCGACTCGAAGAGCCGCAGGTCGAGGCCGGCCGTCCCGTGCAGGCGCGGCTCCGCGTCGCGAAGGTCCGAGTCGGCGAAACGCGAGGGTTCCAGGTAGCTTCCGGCGCGAACCTTCAGGAGGTTCGCGAAGGGCTCCGCCTCGAGCGCGAGGGCCGGCGCGAAGCTGGCCTGGGCGCCCGATCGGTACTCTCGCTGCACGAGGAACGCCTCGAAGCCGAGGGCTCCCGGAGAAGGCCCGGTCACGGTCAGGGACGCCGAAACCAGCAGGTGCCGGCGGGGACGCGTCCGCCACCACGCCTGGCGCTGCGCCGCGGCGGTGCGCAGGGCCGCCCATGCCGCCGATTCGTCCGCCGCGTTCGCCGTTTCGTCCTCGGCTAGCAGCCGCCGCTCCTCGGAGTCCTTGCGATCCGCGGGAACCTCGGCGAGCGCAGCAAGGCGTCGCGCGTCCCGCGCGGCGCGAGCCTTCTGAAGGCGCGCCGTCAGTGCGGCGGCACGGTCGGCCGGATTCTCCCAGGGCTCGTTGTAGGGCACGGCCCCGAAGCGGTAGGCCGCGCCGACGGAGACCTCCCACGGGACACGAACCTCGCAGGGAAGCCAGAATCCGCCGAGCGGCTCCGGCTCCTCGCAGGGTTGTAGAACAGACCGTCAACCCCCTCCGCGATCGCGACGTACGCCCCCGAGAGCCCCGTGATGCGGCCCGACGAGATCACCGGTCCGTGGAAGACGTCCAGGTTCCAGCGGTGGTCGCGGAGTGGGTCTCCCTCGTCCGCCGCGGCTTCGCCCGCGCCGAGGAGGGCAGCCAGGACGACGACGCGCGTCACCGTCCCGTGCGAAATACGAAGCGCGTCAAGGGGCCGATGTCGAGCTTTGCGCTCGCGAGAAGCGCGTCGAGCAGGGACCTTCCGAGTTTCGCGAGGTCGAGGAGCTGTCCGATTCGCTCCCCCTGCAGCGCCGCCCGGCGGCGGACGGCGGGATCGGAGGACCGCTTGTCCTCCGCAACCGTGCGTGCCGCGTTCTCGAAGGTTTCGACGGCCGAAACGATTTCCGCCCGCTCCCGCTCGTTGAGAACCCGCGAGACCATCTTCCAGAGATTCACTTCGGCCACGAAATGGTCCTGACGCTCTCCCTGGATCCAGACCTTGCGGACGACACCCCAGCGCGAGAGCTCGGTGAGCGTCATGCTGACTGCGCCCGCGGAGAGCCCCAGCCGCGCGCGCAGGTCCTTCGCGGTCAAGGGCGCGGGCGAGAGGTAAAGCAGCGACCAGACGCGGCCCATGTTGCGCTTGAACCCCCAGAACTCCATCAGGCGCCCGACGCTGTCCGAGACGGACAGCTCCGCGGCCGTCGCCCCCGTTGCGGCCGCCTTCATGGCGCGCGCTTCATTTCGCGCGAGAGACGACCGTCTGTGCGAGGGATGCGAGAACGGACGCGACGGGACCGGCGGGGACCCGGGTGAGGCACGCCACCGCTCGATTTGCCTCTGCGCGAGCGAACTCCCGCGCCGCCTCGACACCGCCCGATCGGCGAACGACGTCCACGAGTGTCGCCGGATCGCCTTGCAACGATTCGGCGACACGGGGTTCGCGGCGTGCCGCCTCGAGCAGGGGAAGCGTCGCCTTGCCCTCTCGCAGGTCGGAGAGCACTGCCTTGCCGAGCGCGGCCGGATCGCCGTCGAAGTCGAGGACGTCGTCCGTCACCTGAAACGCGACCCCGAGGTGCTCGCCGTACTCGCCGAGCGCGTCCACGACGTCGGACGGCGCGCCGGCCGCTCGCGCGCCCGCACGCGCGCTCCAGCGGAACAGCGAGGCGGTCTTGCCGTGGACGACCGCGAGGTAGCGCTCGACGTCGAGATCCCACAGGTCACGCCCACGGAGCTGCAGCACCTCGCCCTCGACCAGCGCGCGGAGCGTGGCGAGCAGATCGTCCAGGACGTGGGCGACGTTCGCCGACGCCACGAGCTCCAGGGATCGGACCAGGAGGTAGTCGCCGGACAGGACGGAGACGAGGTTGCCCCACAGGACGCGCGGGGCGGGAAGACCTCGACGCTCGCGGCCGTCGTCGATCACGTCGTCGTGCAGCAGGGTCGCCGAGTGGATGAGCTCTGCCGCCGCGGCAAGTGGGAAGCGTGCCGCGGTCGCCCCGCCCTCCCCCATCACGCGGGAAGTCACCAGCACGCAGGACGGGCGAACCCGCTTTCCGCCGGCGCCCACGAGGTGGCGCGAAGCCGATCTGGCAGGCTCGGCGACGCCGTCGAGGGCTCGAGCGAGGTCCGCATCCACTCGCGCGAGGTCCGCGCCGATCGCCGCCTCGAGGGCGACGATCCGCGCCGCCGCAGCGTCGCCCTTGCCGACCGCGGCAGCCACCTGTCGGAGCGTCGCGAGGGCCGGTGCTTCCACGAAGTCGCCTCCTGGGGCCGCGGGGCCGCGCAGAACGTTCAAAACCTTTTGAACTATGGGGCCCGCCTCGCGCGGGTGTCAAGCGGCCACGGCCTCAGAGCGGGACCGGGTCCGAGCGCCAGACGACGATGCCCACGTCCGCGTTGCCCTCCAGGAAGCCGAACTTGCGCACGGCGAGGCCGAAGGGGCGGGACTGCACGGGGACGTACTCGACGTACGAGCCTTTCGTGCCGAGCTTCTTCGTCCTCTGGCGCGGGGTCGGTCGGGTCGGGTCGAGCTCCGGCTGGATGCTGCCGGACACGTAGCTGCGGCCGGCGAAGAGCGCGACGCGGATGGTCGGCGCCTTCACGACTCCGCCCTTGGTGCGATTCGCCTCGAGGGTGCGCTGGCGCTCGAGGCGGCGCGCGAGGGCACCGTATCCGAAGGGCGCGACGATGGCGCCGACGACCCCGGACTCGCCGGGAACGGGGACTGCGAGCAGGATCACCTCCCCCTCGCCTCCTGGAAGCGTGCCGTGCGAGAGGGCCGCGTCGCCGCGCAGGGCCTTCCCGACGGACGGGAACCGGGCACGCAGGTCCTCCCGGTAGGATTTCTCGGGCTGCCGGTCGCGCACGACGAGTTTGCCCTCGGCGTCGACGACACCGAGGAAGAGGACCGGCGCCGTCTGCAGGTCGAATACGGCGCGTCCGCCCGCCGTGGTCTGCCGCCAGGGAGCGAAGGCCCGGTAGATCGTCGCCCGCTTCGCGTCGGGCTCGGTCTTGCCCAGGCCCTGGGCGAGAGACGCGGCGTGCTTCTCGAGGGCCGTGCGAACCCGGTCGAAGTCCTCGCGGACCACTCCTTCCACGCGCTCCGCTTCCGCGGCCGCGTCGCCCGTGACCTTCGCTTCGTCGACGGAGGAGCAGCCGCCGGCGAACGTCGCCCACAGGAGAGCCTCGATACGGATCAATGAGCGCCTACCGCGCCCAGGCAGAATCCCTCGTAATCGATGTACTCGCGGATCGTCGGGCTGTCTCCGCACATGGGGCAGTCGGGGTCCCGGCGTAGGCGCAACTCGCGGAACTTCATGCGCATCGAGTCGTAGGTCAGCAGGCGCCCGACGAGGGGATCCCCTTGGCCCAGGATGATCTTGATCGCCTCGGTCGCCTGGATGGTCCCGACGATCCCCGGCAGGACGCCCAGGACCCCGGCCTCGGCGCAGGACGGCGCGAGATGCGGCGGGGGCGGCTCGGGGTACAGGCAGCGGTAGCACGGGCCCTTGCCGGGCCAGAACGTCGTCACCTGGCCGTCGAAGCGGAAGATCGACCCGTGCACGACGGGGATACCCTTCATGACCGACGCGTCGTTGACGAGGTACCGGGTGGGGAAGTTGTCGCAGCCGTCGACGATCACGTCCCAGCCGGGGTCAACGCCGTTGCCAAAGATGCGGTCGACGTTTTCGCTCGTGACTCTCTCGGGATACTTGACGACCTTCACGTCGGGGTTGAGGCCCTGGATCGCCTCCTCGGCGGAATCGACCTTCAGCCTTCCGACCCGCGCAGTGGAGTGCAGGATCTGGCGCTGCAGGTTCGATTCGTCGACGACGTCCCCGTCGACGATCCCGAGGGTCCCGACGCCGGCCGCGGCGAGGTAGATCGCGGCGGGGCATCCGAGGCCCCCCGCACCGAGGAGCAGGACCTTCGATTCGAGCAGGCGCTTCTGGCCCTTCTCGCCGACCTCGGGCAGCAGGATGTGCCGGCTGTAGCGGTTCTGCTGGTCCTTGGTGAGCGCGACGGGCGCCTCGATGGGGAAACCGAGATCCTTCCAGCGGACGAACCCCGGGTTCGCGCTCTGCACGTTCTCGAAGCCGAGCTCGAGCAGGGCCTTCGCGGCGAAAGCGCTGCGGACCCCGCCCGCGCAGATCGTCACGATCTTCGCCTTCTTGTCGGGGAGCTTCGCCTCGGCCTGCATCTCGAGGTGGCCCCTCGGCAGGTGGATCGATCCGGGAACGAACCCCTGATCGCGCTCGTGCTTCTCGCGCACGTCGACCACGATGCAGTCGTCACACTCGATCCGGTGCTTCAGCTCATCGAGGGTGATTTCCTGGATCGAGCCACGGACCTTCTGCAGCAGGTCCGAGTAGGTGAGCGGCATGGGCGAGATCTCCTTTGATTCCGCGAGAGTTTCGTTAGTATTGGGTCCCCCTCCGGGGCTGTCAATCCGATGACCATCGTTTACGCGCTCGCCGTCCTCTTCGGACTCGCCATCATGGGATTCGGGTACTTCAGCATGCGAGAGCGGCACGGCCACGAGCACCGCGTGGACGAGACGGCGCTCCTCAAGTGGCTCGCGGACCACGGATTCGCCGCCGGCGAGCCGGACCGCATCGGCAGCGGCAAGCGCGCCCGGCGCTCGTACCGGGGGGTCGCGCAGGGCGACAAGCCCGCGTGGGTGTCCGACTGCGGCGACACCTGCCGCTTGCGCGTCGACATCGCGGGACCGCCCCGCTCCATCGACATCGAGGTTCGGGCCAAGTGGGAGGGGCACGAGGACGCGGGCGAAGGCCTGACGACCGTCACCTTCCCGGTGCCGCCCTACATCCAGGTGTGGGGCCGGGCGACCGCGCGGGACGCCAATTTCCTCGGCCGGATGCTCTCCCCGGCGGCGCTGCGGCGGCTCGCGGACGCCGGCGAAGGCATCCACGTCGAGTATCACCCGGACGGGCTCATCATCGGCGAGCGCCATCCGCTCACTGCGGAATGCGCGACCCGCGTCGTGGAGCTCGCGCAGGACGTCGTGAAGCTGTGGGCGCCCGTGGTCCGCGAGCTGACCGAGGCCGAAGAGCGTCGCTCGCGGCCGGTGTGACGCCCGTGCG
>Ga0247727_10008546_pt1 | contig 18965 bp, 17 predicted proteins | sample WisWelCaveWW1625_FD_202498 | JGI IMG/M metagenome (GOLD analysis project Ga0247727, IMG submission 202498) | Biofilm microbial communities from Wishing Well Cave, Virginia, United States - WW16-25 | ecosystem: Environmental > Aquatic > Deep subsurface > Groundwater > Cave microbial mat | place... | reverse complement strand
TCGAGGATGAGCGCGACATTCTTGATCTCGTATGCTATCATCTTGAACAGGCCGGCTATAAAACGTTGCGGGCCGATTCGGGCAATGCTGCGCTTGACATTGCCGGCCAGGATCAACTGGATTTAATCATTTTGGATATCATGTTGCCCGGACCGTCGGGAACGGAAGTCTGCCGAATGTTGAAACAACAGGATGAAACCCGCCACATTCCGGTGATCATGCTCACCGCCAAAGGTGAAGAGATCGATCGCGTGGTGGGGTTCGAGTTGGGCGTTGACGATTATGTCACCAAACCGTTCAGCCCGCGCGAACTGGTGTTGCGTGTGAAAGCCATCTTTAAACGCATTCATTCTGCGGGCGACAAAAAAGAAGTGATTGTGATCGATGGCATGACCATCGATGTGCCCAAACACCAAGTGATGTTGGATGGCGAACGCGTCGAATTGACGGCCACTGAATTCAAACTGCTGTTGACGCTGGTCGAACGCAAAGGTCGCGTGCAAACTCGCGACATGCTATTGGAGACGGTTTGGGGCTACGACTACGTTGGCTTCACGCGCACGGTGGATACGCATATCCGGCGGTTGCGATCGAAGTTGGACAAATGGGGCGAGTGCATCGAAACCATCCGCGGCGTCGGCTATCGGTTTCGGGAGATGAATGTATGATACGAATCAGCGTCCGATGGAAATGGCTTCTCATTCAACTTGCTATTGGCGGCGCCGTTCTGCTGTTCATGACCATCTATTTGAATTTCCGGCTGGTAAAAGATTTCGAGCGCCGTTTCGATAGCCGCTGGCAGCAGGACTTGCAACTGGTCAAACACTACGCGATAACCAAAAATTTCGTTACGCTTATCCAAACAGAAGCCGATCGCCTCGCCGATGACATAGGTGAAGTTTTAAACGTACGCGTCACTATCATCGACTCGCTGGGATGGGTGGCGGGCGATTCTCAAGTTGATCTGGGTGATTTGAATGCCGTTGAAAATCACAACGATCGTCCAGAGGTGATACAGGCGCGCTCGGGCAGGCTTGGCAAAAGCCGGCGCCGCAGCACCACTGTCAATCAGGACTTGGTTTATTTTGCCGAAGTTGTTGGCGCCGCTAACATCCCACATTGGATTGTGCGCATTGCCGTTCCTTTGGTGGAAGTAGAGCAAGCGCGCTCACAAATCCGCGGTCTTATCTGGCTGGCAACGGGAGTTGGATTTGTTTTGGTGGTGTTGATTGGTCTTTATACCTCCCGAACCATGACCCGCCGATTAGAAGATATGACCCTCGCTGCAAAAAATATCGCCTGTGGAGATTTTTCACAAAAGATCACCCCGACGAGCAACGATGAATTGACGGATCTCGGTTTGGCGTTGAATCAGATGGTCGGAGATTGCAATAAATATTTGTCGGAAATCACCCGTGAGCGAGATGAGCTGCAAGCCATCCTCAACAGCATGGTGGAGGGTGTGTTGGTGGCGGATTTGTCGGGCAGGATTGTCTTGATCAATCAGTCGCTGAAGAACATGTTCAAGCTGCAAGAGTCGGTTGTGCAGAGCTCGGTCATCGATGTTTTTCGCGACAGTCAACTGCTGACCGCGATGGACCGCGCTATGAATAAAAAGGAATCCATGGTTGAAACCATCGAGGCGATCAATCCCAATCGCAAGAATCTCGAAGTTCATATTGGCATACTGGGATCGAAAGCACAGCCGACCGGCACGGTGCTGGTTTTTCATGACATCACCCGGCTCATACAGTTAGAGAACATTCGCCGCGATTTCGTGGCCAACGTTTCCCACGAGCTGCGCTCCCCACTGACGGCTATTAAGGGTTACGTGGAGACGATTTTGGATGACGGGAAGATGGGGCGAAAAAAATTCGAGGAGTTTTTAGAAATTATCTTGCGCCACGCCGATCGCATGTCCAAGCTGGTGGACGATCTACTGGTTTTGTCGAAGCTGGAGTCGATAGAATCGGACATCGCCACGACTGAAATCAATTTGCACGATCTGATTTTGCGAGTGGTGGAGAATTTCAGAAATCAACTCAAGAAGCAAAAGATTGATTTGCGCCTCCATATCGCGAGCGATCTCCCTAAGATCCGCGGCGCCGTCAATGAAATCGAAGCCGTTTTTGAAAACCTGCTGGACAATGCCATCAAGTATGGCGCGCGGGAAAGATATTTGGCGCTTTCAGCCAAAGAGGGGCGGTCGGAAATTCAAATTGATATTGAAGACAAGGGCATCGGAATTCCGCGAGAAGATCAGCCACGAATCTTTGAACGATTTTATCGCGTTGATAAAGGACGCTCTCGAGCGCTTGGCGGCACCGGCCTCGGTCTTTCTATCGTCAAACATATTGTGCAGCGCCACGGCGGTCGCGTTTGGGTCGAAAGCGAGTTGGGCAAAGGCGCTCGCTTCAGTGTCACCTTCCCCAAGATCTTTCAAGAGAAAGCAGTCCTAATTAGTACTGGCGATTAGTTTCCGAATTTCAACTTGTTCTTAACACGAATGTAACACAGGAATCCTATGTTCCTTAATAAAACTTAAAGGCGGAGGTATTTCCTATGTTACGCAGCAAACTTTTAAAATGGACGGGATTGTACTTGGCAACCATAACGGTGTTTTATTTGCTTTCTCCAGTAGCCAGTGGGTTGGCGCAGGACAAAGTTCAGGTAGATCCCAAAATCACCGGCTACAAAAAAGTCAGCGGCATCTCTGGTAATCTGAACAGCATCGGCTCTGATACGATGAACAATCTGATGACGCTTTGGGGCGAAGGCTTCAAAAAATTCTATCCCAACGTTAATTTGCAGGTGGAAGGCAAAGGCTCCAGCACCGCGCCGCCGGCGTTGATCGCTGGCACCGCGCAGTTCGGCCCGATGTCCCGCAAAATGAAACAGCAGGAAATCGACGAGTTCGAAAAAGCGTTCGGCTACAAACCAACCGAGATGCGCACCTCGCTCGATGCGCTGGCAGTTTACGTCAACAAAGATAATCCAGTTACCGGCTTCATTATGCCCCAGGTGGATGCCATTTTTTCAAAAACTCGCGCTGGCGGCTTTGCCATGGATATTACGACCTGGGGCCAATTAGGTTTGACCGGCGACTGGGCCAGCAAACCCATCAGCCTTTACGGCCGTAATTCTGCGTCCGGCACCTACGGGTATTTTAAAGAACACGCGCTCTATAAAGGGGATTACAAAGACACGGTGAAGGAGCAGCCGGGCTCGGCGTCGGTGGTGCAGGGTGTTACCGAAGATCGGTTCGCTATCGGATACAGCGGCATTGGCTACATCACTTCCGGCGTCAAGGCGGTCCCTCTTGCGAAGAACGCAGAGGATCAATTTCATGCCGCGGATATGGAAAATGTGATGTCCGGAAAATATCCGCTGGCGCGTTTTCTTTATGTTTACATCAACAAGCAGCCGGGCAAAGAGATGGACCCACTGGTGCGTGAGTTCTTGAAATTCGTGTTTAGCAAAGAAGGGCAGGAAGTCGTGATCAAAGATGGTTATCTGCCGCTGCCGTATAAAGTGGTGCAGGAAGAGTTGGCGAAGCTCGAGGCCGGTACAAACTAAACTTTATGGAGTGTTGGAGTTCTGGAGTAATGGATTAATGGATCGATGGGTCAAAACCTCCCCCTTGCCCCCTCCTTGATAAAGGAGGGGGTTGGGGGTGGTCATTACTCCATTACTCCTGCTGATTCGCTTACAATGACGTAAATGCAGATCATGCTTCTAGAAACGAAAGAACGTAAAAAGACGCGCCAAGAACAATCACGACTGCGGTTGAAAGCGCGCCGCGTGGTCGACCGCTGGACGCGCGGAATCATCACCTCCGGTGGATTTGCTGTGATCGCCAGTATTCTGGCGATTCTGATTTTTATATTAGTCGAAATCTGGCCGTTGTTTAATTCCGCCAAAGTGACTCCGGGTCATTCCTTTCCAACGGCTTCTTTGTTCGAAGATTGGCGCGTCCTGCAAAGTTCGCCGGTTGCTATGGGTGTGGAAGAAAACATTGAAATCGGCTACGTAATTTTGGACAACGGCGTTGTGCAATTTTACTCGGTCAGCGATTCGAAACCGCGCGAGCGTTTTCAGTTGCAGAATATTCATGGCGAGCAAATCACCGGCGTCTCGCAATCGCTCGAAGGAAATCAAATGCTGTTGGGCACCAGCGCCGGCAGCGTCATTCAAATCTCAGTGCTGTTTAATTCTAAATTTGCTGAAAGCGGCCGCACCTATCAACCGGAGATTTCCGAAAGCCCCATCATTCAAATAGATGAGCAGCAAAAAGCTATTATCAAGCTATCATTTGCTGGAGATATCGATGGCCAACTGGGAATCGCTGCTATCACCGCGGACGACCGGGTGGTGATTTTTTCGCAGAACAAGGAAGAATCACTTTTTGGGGATGCCGAAGTTACCGTTGCGCGCTATGCGCTGCAGCGCAAGTGGACGACGCGGCCATTGTCAGTCGCGCTGGATGGGGCGATGCGCAATGTTTATGTTGGCACCGCCGGCGGTAAAATTTATCACTGGAATCTTTTCCCGGATCGGGAACCGGAATTTGTGACCTATGCCATCGTCAATGAAAAAAACACCGGCGTCGCCGCGATGGAATTTCTACTCGGCCATCGCACGCTGCTGGTAGGGGAGAGCAGCGGCGATATCAGTGCCTGGTTTTTGGTGCGCGACAGCACCTCGGTCTCCGGGTGGCGTCTCACCCGCATCCATGACATGAAAGCGAACGCGGCCGGCGTGACCGCGCTGGCTGTGTCAGCGCGCGGAAAGGGCTTTATCGCCGGCGATAACAAAGGCCACTTGAGCTTGCAGTACACGACATCGGAACGGGCGTTGGCTGAGTTCAGCTCGGGCGACTCTTCCGGGATTGCGTTCATTCATTCTGCGCCCAAAGCCAACGGCGCGGTGACATTAAATAGGGCCGGGCAGATCACCCACTGGGCATTCGACAATCCGCATCCCGAGGCGAGCTTTAAGGCGTTCTTCGGAAAAATTTGGTACGAAGGCTATGGCAAGCCGGAATACGTCTGGCAGTCCACCGGCGGCACCGATGACTTTGAACCCAAGCTGAGTCTCGTGCCGTTGATCTACGGCAGCTTGAAGGGCACATTCTATGCGCTCATCATCGCGATCCCGCTTGCTATTTTAGGGGCGATCTATACTTCGCAGTTCATGCATCCCAGCATGCGCAATTACATCAAACCGACTGTGGAAATCATGGCCGCTCTTCCCAGCATTGTGCTGGGATTTTTGGCCGGGCTCTGGCTCGCGCCGATCATCGAGGACTATGTGCCCGCGGTCCTGCTGACGCTGACTACGCTCCCTCCACTCATCATTCTTTGTGCTTTTATCTGGCGGCTGTTGCCCAAGCGTGTTCGCTCACACATGCATTCCGGTGTGGAAAGCCTTGCGCTTATCCCCGTCATCATCATTGGAATCTGGCTGTGCATAAAATTAAACATGCGAATCGAAGCATTGCTATTCGATGGCAATTTCAAGCATTGGGTGTTTAGCGCGCTTAATCTTTCTTTCGATCAGCGGAATGCGCTGGTGGTTGGTTTTGCAATGGGGTTTGCGGTGATTCCCATTATCTACACCATTTCTGAGGACGCGCTGTCCAATGTTCCGCGGACGCTAGTCTCCGGTTCCCTGGCTTTAGGGGCGACGCCCTGGCAGACCGCCATTCGCGTGGTGTTGCCAACGGCGGCGGCGGGAATTTTTTCCGCGATCATGATTGGTTTTGGGCGGGCGGTCGGAGAAACCATGATCGTGTTGATGGCCACCGGCAACACACCGATCATGGATTGGAATATTTTCAGCGGGTTCCGCACACTCTCCGCGAACATCGCCGTTGAAATTCCGGAAGCGCCCGTCGGCGGTACGCTCTATCGCGTGCTATTCATGGCGGCGTTCCTGTTGTTCATCATCACTTTTTTTGTGAACACGTTGGCCGAATTGGTTCGGCAAAAACTAAGAGAGAAATATCAGAAACTTTAACCATCCTCTGGATGCTGTCCAAAAAGGTTTCTGTCATTGCGAGCGAAGCGAAGCAATCTGCTAATTAGGTGCTCAAATCTGGAGATTACTTCGTCGCTGTCTCTCCTCGTAATGACAATTCTTTCTCTTTTTGGACAGCCGCTTGGGAGAGCTTTCAAGAACAGCCTATGAATAAATTTTGGAAAAGCGGCGATCCATTTGTCTGGTTGACCGGCGGCGCGCTGGCAGCCAGTCTGCTCATGATCCTCGGCCTGGTTTTGCTAATATTGATCAACGGGCTTGGCCAGTTCTGGCCGGACGATCTTTCCGAGGTAATTCTGAAGAACGATCAAAAACTGTTGGGCGAAATCTGGGAACGCGAAGCCATTCCCAGCGATGCCATCGCTGCAAGCGATGGTATCGGTCATCGGATTCGAATGAAGATTGGCAACCGCGATCTTTACGCCCTCGATTTTCGCTGGGTCGATGAATCCGACATTGCGCGCATCGAGCGGCCGGCGAACGCGCTGGCGATGGAACGTATCGAATGGGGGAATTTCTACGGCTATTTCAAAGCTGTGAAGATGAACGATGCGATCATCGAAAGCGCCTTATCTAGCGCCTGGCCCAGAATTCAAACTATTCTTGGCGACATGAACGATCTGCGAGACCAGATTCGAGAAATCGAAAAAGATGAAATTGGCGCGATCAATTATAAGATCGAAAGACATCGCCTGAGTATTCGCAAAACCGAGCTGCAGGCGAAGTCGGAGGAATCAACTGCACGAATTACGGAGCTGCAAAACCAAGTTCGAAGGCTTGAGGATGAGTATGAAATAGTAGAAAAGCGGCTCGAGTCGCTCTCTCAAAAGTCGCGACAGTACTTTTTAACAATGGCAACGGCCGATGGTCGCGAAAAAGACATAAATTTGTTTGATGTCGTGCGGATTTACCAACCCAACAGCATGAATGCTTTCAACAAATCTGGTTTCTACACCAGTAAAGTTTGGGAGTTTGTCACTGGCGAGCCGCGGGAATCCAATACCGAAGGCGGAATTTTTCCCGCCATTTTCGGCACGGTGATGATGGTGATGATCATGAGTATCATGGTGGTTCCATTCGGCGTCGTGGCGGCGGTTTATTTGCGCGAATACGCCAAGCAGGGTTTTTTTGTGCGACTGGTTCGCATCGCCGTGAACAATCTCGCCGGCGTGCCCTCGATTGTGTACGGGGTCTTCGGCCTCGGTTTTTTTATTTATGCGATTGGCGGCACTATCGACCAGCTTTTTTACCCCGAAGCGCTGCCTACGCCGACCTTCGGCACCGGCGGCATCCTCTGGGCTTCGTTGACGCTGTCATTACTCACGGTGCCGGTGGTGATCGTCGCTACCGAGGAAGGCCTCGCCGCGGTGCCGCGGGAAATTCGCGAAGGATCGCTGGCGTTGGCCGCCACCAAATTTGAAACGTTGTGGCGCATCGTGGTGCCGTCGGCCATGCCCGGCATTTTGACAGGGCTGATTTTGGCGGTGGCGCGCGCCGCCGGTGAAGTTGCCCCGCTGATGATCACAGGCGTGGTGAAACTCGCTCCGACGTTGCCGTTGGATAGCTACTTCCCGTTCCTTCATCTCGAGCGCAAGTTCATGCACTTGGGGTTTCATATTTATGACGTTGGCTTTCAGTCGCCTAACGTGGAGGCCGCCATTCCGATGGTGTATTCGACGACACTGCTATTGTTGTTGATCGTGATTTTTTTGAATATCTTTGCAATTTTTATCCGGAATCGCTTGCGTAAAAAACTAGCCTATGGGGTTTTTTAGAACGGAAAAGTGAAATTGAATTTAATCTGAAGAAGAAAATCTCGGAGTTTCCTTGATCATGAAAAACGATTTGATAGATGCAGCGAATGCGAAAGAAGCGGAGAAAACCACTGCCGAAAAGATAGATGAGAGCGGTAATCACAAGTCTCATTCCGAAGTGCTGCAGCCCGCAGTGAAAGTGCAGAACCTGTTTTTCAGTTATGGCCAAAACTGGGCATTGAAGGATATTAGCCTCAAAATTCCCAACAACAAAGTGACGGCCTTTATTGGGCCGTCGGGATGTGGCAAGAGCACTTTATTGCGCTGCCTAAATCGACTGAACGACCTGATCGATGGTTCGAGAGTTGAAGGCAAGATTTTCGTTCACGGCACAGACATTTACGATCTCAGCCTCGATGTAACAGAACTGCGAAAACGGGTTGGGATGGTTTTCCAAAAATCCAATCCTTTTCCGAAATCCGTTTATGAGAATGTGGCTTATGGTCCGCGTATCAGTGGCATAAATAATAAAGAAGTGCTCGATGAAGTCGTCGAGAAAAGTTTGAAAGGCGCTGCCCTCTGGGAGGAAGTGAAGGATCGTTTGCAAGAAACCGCCCTTGGGCTATCCGGTGGCCAGCAGCAACGCCTGTGCATTGCCCGGGCGATTGCCGTGGAGCCGGAAATCGTTTTGATGGACGAGCCGTGTTCTGCTCTCGATCCCATTGCAACGGCTAAAATAGAAGAGCTGATTTTGGAATTGAAAAAGGATTACACCATCGTGATCGTTACGCATAATATGCAACAGGCGGCGCGCATTTCCGATCATACTGCATACCTTTGGCTTGGCCAGCTTGTCGAGTACGATGTCACCGACAAGATTTTTACCAACCCCAAAGAGAAGCTGACCGAAGATTATATTACTGGAAGATTTGGTTGACATTTATATTCAAGTTTTTAAGTTAGCGGAATGTTCTACCGTTTTTGAGTTGTTCTTTAAAATTAAATAGAGATAGAGAATGGAACGTCATTTTGAAACTGAAATTAGGAACCTCAAGCAGGATTTGATAAAAATGGCAGGCCTGGTGGAAGCAGCCATTGATAAAGCCATTCTGTCCCTGAAGGAGCGCGACGACGCTCTGGCTGACGAGGTGATTGCCAACGATCAGCAAATCAACCAGTTGGAGATCTCAGTCGAGCAGCAGTGCCGTTCGCTGCTGGCGCGTCATCAGCCGGTTGCCATGGATCTACGATTCATCCTCTCGTGCGTGAAAATCAATAACGATCTCGAGCGGATGGGCGATCACGCGGTGAACATTGCCCAAAAAGCTCAAATGCTAAGCACATCTCCGCCAGTCAAGCCTCTCATCGATATTCCGTACATGGCCAGTCTGGTGCAGAACATGGTAAAAGATTCGCTGGATGCGTTCGTGCAGCGGGACGTGGCGAAGGCCGAGTCGGTCTGCGAGCAGGACGACGTCATCGATGGCCTCGAAGATCAGATTAATCACGAGCTGCTGACTTACATGATGGAAGACGTGAAGAGTATTTCGTCCTGTTTATCGTTGGCGCTAATTGCTAAAAATTTGGAACGCATCGCCGATCTTTCCACCAACATTGGCGAAGAGGTAATTTATATGATCGAAGCCAAAACAATCAAACACCACTTCGGTGATGTGCATGTCAAAAATAATTGACGACGCTTGTGCTTCATAAAAAATCTTGCTTTTTAGCCTATGAAGTGATATATTTAGCCACGAAATTTTAGCAACGTGCCCCGAGAGAATTAAATTGAAACTGGAATGATCAAGCTTATCCCATCAGGAAAAAATAGAGGAAAAGTACGGTACCTTAACGACTTCAAGTTAATTCTCAAAAACCATCATTAAAGATTACTGAATGCACCCCCCCTCGGTGGTGCATTTTTTGTTTATTGCTGATTGGTGCAAATAATCCGCCGGAGGTTCAAAAATTGAAAAGCAATTTACTGGTCCTAATAGAACTGCAAAAAATTGATAACGAATTGCAGACCTTGGAGGAACTGAAGGGCGACCTTCCGCAGAGGGTCAAAGAAATAAGGGAAGAGCTAAACAACCTATCGCTGATCACTGAAGCCAACAAAAAGGAGTTGGAAGAAATAAAGCGCCAGCGGCTTCATTGGGACGGTGATCTGAAAATGTTTCAGGACAAATTGAATAAATATCGCGAGCAATTGTATGCCGTCAAATCCAACCGTGAATATGATGCGATAACCGTTGAGATTGAAACCATCGAGCAAAAAATCGATGAAACAGAAACCAAGATCCTTGAGTTGTTTGAAAGAGAGGAAAAAGCTAACGCGGACGTAAAAAATCTCCAATCGCAGCTAATAGCGTTAAGTGAAAGCCTCGCGGTCAAAGAACAGGAGCTGCAGCAGAAAATCAGTAAGACCGAGGATGAGTTCAAGCATTGGCAGAACAGACGTCAGGAATTGCTGCTGCATGTTAGGAAACCGATTCTGTCCACGTATGAGCGCATCCGCAGGGTTCGCGGTCGCAATACAGTTGCGGAATTGAGCAAATATGCATGTAGCGGCTGTCACAGCGCGATTCCTCCCCAGAAGGCCATGGAAATCCGCAACATGGATCAGCTTATTTTATGCGAGTCGTGTGGAAGAATCCTGGTTTATTATAATGAGACTGAAGTCGTTACAACTTAGGCGACCTCTGGCAAATAGTGACGCCATCTTGTAGGGAACGGTCGCGACTGTTCCCTACTTTGTTATTCGGGTTGCTCAGCCTGCAAACAGCATATATCCAAAGTAGTCCAGGCGGCCGCGTCCCGATTTTGTCGGGATGAGGAAAGTCCGAACTCCGCAGGGCAGGGCGCTTCGTAACGCGAAGGGGAGGCGACTCCCGGAAAGTGCCACAGAAACACACAGCCGATGGAGGCTGCCCTAAAAGCTAACCTTCTTGAAAAAGGTTAGCTTTTGGATCTAATTTTCGGGCAGCCTCACAGGCGAAGGTGCAAGGGTGAGGTAAGAGCTCACCGTTTCGGCAGCGATGCCGGAAGCCAGGTAAACCCCGCCCGGAGCAAGACCAAATATGTCCCGCTTTGAGGGCGGCTCGCTCGAACTCCCGATTCGTCGGGATGGCGGGACGGGTAGGTCGCTTGAACCCGCTGGCGACAGCGGGTCCAGATAAATGGTCGCCTCCCCCGATTCGTCGGGGAAGACAGAATTCGGCTTATCGGGCTACTTTGGATTTAATATTTTTACAGGTGAATATGGAAAGAGATTTTGAAGATTATTTGGAAGATATTTTAGATGCTATGCAAAAAGCACAAAAGTTTGTTGAAAATCTTTCTTATGAGGAATTTATCGAAGATGATAAAACACTATTTGCAGTTGTCAGAGCGCTGGAGATTATCGGCGAAGCTACGAAAAATATACCCGATGAAATTCGCGATGCCAATCCAGAGGTGCCGTGGAAAGACATGGCCGGCATGAGAGACATCTTGATTCATGACTATTTTGGCGTGGATGTGGAAAGTGTATGGGTGACGGTAACCGAAAAAATTCCTAATCTCAAACCAATGATTAGAAAAATTTTGGAGTAACCATGCTTCTGGATGAAATAAAAAATACACTAAAAAAACATAAGAGAGAACTTAACAGAAAATACGGTGTAACCGAAATTGGAGTCTTTGGCTCGTACGTCAAAAATAAAAACGACGGAGCGAGTGACATTGATGTTCTGGTTGAGTTTGAAAAAGCGATCGATCTGTTGGCCTTCGTCAATTTGAAAAATTATTTGTCCGATCTGCTGAAGACAAATGTGGATCTGGTGATGAAAAAAGCTCTAAAACCAAAAATCGGGCGCCGCATTCTAAAAGAGGTTGTCAAAATCTGACTAACAGAATTCGGCTTATCGGGCTACTTCGGATTTTTTTATAAATTCCTATAAAAGGACCTTCAAATGGAATTGAACTGGCAGTTAATCAATAATCATCTTCCTGAAAAAATCAGCCAGTTTGCCCAACAACTCAACTCCTCTCCGGTTCTTGCGCGGATTTTGTTGAACCGCGGCATCGAAGATATTGATCGCGCCCGGCGGTTCTTTAAGCCGAACTTGGCGAATTTGCACGATCCGTTTTTAATGGACGGAATGCTCGACGCGGTTCAACGCATCGAATTGGCGATTTCCAAAAAAGAAAAAATCCTGATTTATGGCGACTACGACGTGGATGGCACTACCGCCACCTCGATGCTGATGCTTTTTTTTCAACATCTGGGCTACAGCGCCGACTTTTACGTTCCGGACCGTTTGTCTGAGGGTTATGGGGTTTCCGAGGCCGGCGTTCGCCACGCGCAGCAGCAGGGGCGCCAACTCATCATTTCCGTTGATTGCGGCATTACCGCAAATTCTGAGATTTCATTGGCGCGTCAGTTGGGGATAGATTTTATCGTCTGCGATCACCATCAGCCGGCCGCCGAGTTGCCAGCGGCGAACGCAATTCTCAACCCCAAGAAATCGGGATGCGATTATCCATTCAAAGAGTTGGCAGGCGTGGGTGTGGCTTTTAAGCTGATTCAAGCTCTGCACTCCCATTACAATTTAGACGAAAGCATTCTTCTGCAATCGCTGGAATTCGCCGCCATCGGCAGTTCCGCCGACATCGTGCCGCTGGTGGATGAAAACCGTGTCTTCGTGAAGTTTGGTTTGCAGCGGCTGAATCAAACGGAGAACATTGGGCTGCGGGCTCTGCTCGCTGTATCCGGAATCAATAATGAAGAAATCGGCACCGGACACGTGGTGTTTGTAATTGCGCCGCGGATTAACGCGGTAGGCCGCCTGGGCGACGCTGGCCGCGCCGTCCGTTTGCTGACCGCGGATGATGATACGCGAGCCAAGAATATCGCCGCCATTCTTGAATCGGAAAACCGCATTCGCCGCAACATCGATGAAGAAACTTTTTTGGAGGCAATTGAGATCGTTGAAACGCAGTATGATCCCAAAAATCAAAAGGTGCTGGTGCTGGAAAAAGAAGGCTGGCATCCCGGCGTCATTGGCATCGTTGCCTCGCGCATCGCCGAAAAATATTACCGCCCCACGGTGATGATTGCGACGGAGAACGGCAAAGGCCGCGGTTCGGCGCGCAGCATCCCGGGATTCGATATCTACCAAGCACTAAGCAGGTGCCGCGATTGTATGCTCGAGTTTGGAGGGCACAAGTATGCCGCGGGGCTTTCAATTGCCTGCGCACAGATCCAACGGCTGCGTGATTCCATCAATCAAGTTGCGGAAGAGTTGTTGACGAATGAACAGTTGATCCCAAAATTGTGGATTGACAGCGAACTGCGCTTCAGTGATATTAGCGAAAATTTTCTAAAGCTGCTCAGGCTCATGGCGCCGTTCGGTCCGCAAAATATGCGGCCAGTTTTCCTCAGCACCGGTTTACAAGTTGTGGGGTCGCCGAGCGTTGTCGGCAAAAACCATTTGAAGTTCAAAGTTCGCCAAGACGGCATTGTGATGGAAGCGATCGGCTTCAACCTCGGAGACTTATCTTATCGCATTAATCCCGGTGATTCCGGTGTGCAGATTGTTTATGTCATCGAAGAAAATGAATGGGAAGGAAGAAAAACTCTGCAATTGAGGGTTAAGGATTTGCGGTAATGTAGGGGGCGAAGCATTCAATCAGGGATCTTTTGAAATTATAAAAAATGCCAGTTTTGAATGCTTCGCCCTTACTCACGTTGCACGTCTCACATTCTATGAAAAAATACCAGAGCCAGATAAACAGAAAATCGGACGACTACAAACAGCGCCGCAGCTACATGCTCGCGCTGTTGAGCGAATTGAATCTGAAATTGAAAGAAGTCAAAAGCGTCAATCCGGAAGCGGTGGAAAAATTGCGGAGGCGCGGTAAGTATCCGGCGCGAGAAAAAATTCAAAGGGTGATCGATCCCGGCACTGAGATTCTCGAAATCGGCGCGCTGGCGGCGCATGATATGTACCCCGATATTCCCGGCGGATATCCGTCAGCCGGCACCATCATCGCCGTGGCGACGGTGTCTAGCAAAAAAGTGGTGATCATGGCCAACGACCCACTGGTGAAATCTGGCGCCTGGGTGGAAACTACCTGCAAAAAAAATCTGCGCGCCCAGGAAATTGCCATGGACAATCGCCTGCCGATCATTTACATGGTGGATTCCGCGGGAGTGAACCTCGAGCGCCAGGCGGAGATTTTTCCCGACAAGCTGCACTTTGGGCGTATATTTCGAAACAACGCAAAAATGGCGGCGATGGGTATCCCCCAGATTTCTTGTGTGTTTGGATTTTGCGTGGCCGGCGGGGCGTATCTCCCCGGCATGAGCAGCGACCTGGCGATGATCACCAACCACTCCAGTATGTTTTTGGCGGGACCGTTTCTCGTACAATCGGCGCTGGGGCAAGTCGTGGATATGGAAACTCTTGGCGGCGCGAAGATGCACAACGCCATCAGCGGCGTGGCCGATTATCAATTCGACTCCGAAGACGACGCGATTCAGTGGATTCGCGATCAAGTGGCGGCGATCGGAAAACGTTCATCGGCGCCGTTCGATCAAATCCGCGCCGAAGAGCCGGACTGCGACCCGGAAGAAATTTTAGGAATCCTGCCGGCCTCGCCAACGGGCACCTACGAAATGCGGGAAATTCTCGCCCGCATCGTCGATGGCAGCCGCTTCGAGGAATTCAAGCCGCACTTCGGCCCGACGCTGATTTGCTGTTTCGCGCGCATCGGCGGATTTGCGGTGGGCATCGTCGCCAACCAGGGCAAGTCCGTGCAGCGGCAGATGCCGCCCGACGCCTTCGGCCGACCGCAGCCGCCGCAGGTGCAGATGGGCAACGTCATTTACAGCGACTCCGCCAACAAGGCGTCGCATTTCATTATGCTGTGCAACGAGCGGCTGATTCCGCTGATTTTTCTGCACGATGTCACCGGTTTCATGGTGGGCAAAATGGCCGAGAACAACGGCATCATCAAAGATGGCGCGGAGATGGTGAACGTGCAGGCCAATTCCGTGGTGCCGAAATTCACCGTGGTCATTCGCAACAGTTACGGGGCGGGTAACTATGCAATGTGCGGCAAGGCCTACGACCCGCGGCTGATTTTTTCCTGGCCCACCGCGCGCGTGGCAGTGATGGATGGCGGCATTGCGGCGGACACAGTTTTATTGACCAAAAAAGAATTGGATGATGACGCCCGCAAAAAATTCCGCGACGAGTTGGTGAAGAAGTACGAGTACGAAGCCTCGCCGTACTTCTCCGCCGCCCGCCTGATGACGGACGGCATCCTCGATCCGCGCGACACCCGCAAGACGTTGATCTGGGGACTTGAAATGGCGCAAAATAATCCGGATATTCCCGAGTACAAAACCGGCGTGCTGCGGCTGTGATTCAAAAAGCTCTTTTAACCACGAAGGTCACGAAGTCAGGAATCCCAATTGAAATCTTTAAGAAGAAGGGTAAATGGCATGATGAACAATACCTATACCGCTGTAATTAAACAGGACGGCGATTGGTGGATCGGTTGGATTGAAGAAGTTCCCGGCGTGAACTGTCAGGAAGCCACACATGATGAATTACTCGAAACCTTGAAAATAACATTACGAGAGGCTCTGGAATTCAATAGACTCGATGCCATAGCTGCCGCGGGAAGAGGTTTCCAGGAAGAACCGATTGCCCTATGAAGCGGAACGATTTGCTCCGCTATCTTCGTTCTCAGGGTTGCGAATTTGTTCGGGAAGGTGGGCGTCATTCTTGGTGGCTCAATCCGAAGTTGAATAAGAGGTCTGCGGTTCCGAGGCACAAGGAGATTAACGATCTTCTTTCTAAAAAGATTTGCAAAGATTTGGGAATACCATCTGTGAAATAAATGAAGCTGAATGTTATAATCGAAAAAGATGAATCCGGTTACTACGTTGCTGAAGTCCCGGCTTTGCCCGGTTGTTTGAGCCAGGGAAAAACTTTCGACGAAGCGAAAGAAAATATCAAAGAGGCGATTGAGGGTTGGCTGGAAGTGATGAATGAGAGAACAAGAGAGCAAAGTTATTGAAGTGATGGATATGAGACCTAAACAAATATTAGACTGCAAAATATAATTTAAGTAAGTAGGAAGATTTATGGTAAGAATACGAAGCACTGTTTTGTTATTCTCACAAATAATTATTCTAAGTAGTTGCCAAAAAACCTCCGAAGAAGCTCACCTAGAGTTGGAACAAATGAATATCCCTTATAACGAAAATACGTTTATAGATTATGTCAAGAAGGGTGATGGTTATGTGGTGTCTTTATTTTTAACTGCAGGAATAAACCCAGATACTAGAGATGAAGTTGAAGGTGAAACAGCCTTAATCTTGGCAGCATCTGAAGGACATTCGGATGTCATAAAAATCCTTGTGGACAATAATGCTGATATAAATTTTGCTTTTGGTTATGGTTGGACAGCTTTAATGGAGGCTTCCTATAAGGGCTACACTGAAATTGTAAAAATCTTACTTAATACGGGTGCAGACCCGAACGCTGGTGGTTACAGCTATAGAGCAATAGTTCTTGCAGCCGAAAATGGCCACTACGAAACCATCAAATTATTGCTGGATAAGGGTGCGGATGTGGACGGTAAGCCTTGTTTGTATTGTGATACTGCCCTCATTGGTGCGGCAAGAAATGGCTATACCGAAATCGTTCAATTATTGATAGAAAAAGGTGCCAATGTTAATCTTACAGGCTCTAATGATTATACAGCCTTGATTGCTGCGTCTAAAAATGGCCATACTGAAATAGTGAACTTATTGCTTGATAAAGGTGCGGATGTGTTGTGGGATACCCACATCGTGGAATCGGCAATTGAGATGGCAGCTTACTCAGGCCACTCCGACATTGTAAAAATTCTACTGCACAAAGGTGCGGATCCCTTTGAGGCCTTGGTTGCTGCGGCTTTTAATGGTCATTTTAATGTCGTACAACTCTTACTCGATCTGGGTGTTGATGTGAACGCAAAGGGGAAAAATTTTACCGCTTTGACTGCTGCGACATCTAAAGGCCACACTGATATCGTAAAGCTCCTACTTGACAGAGGCGCTGATCCGAACACAAAAGGCGAGAGTGACTGGACGCCCTTACTTTGGGCGGTGATGGATAGCCACGTTGATATAGTAAAACTTTTACTTCAGAGAGGTGCTGACATGAATGCAGTTGACCTTGGGTGGACACCCTTGATGCGAGCAGCGGAGAATGGCCACACTGAGAACGTGCAGCTCTTACTTGATTGGGGTGCTCAGGTCAATATCAAAAACGAGATTGGTAAAACAGCCCTAAATTATGCGGCAGAGAACGGCCATAGTAAAATTGTGGGATTACTCAAGAAGGCAGGAGGAAAGCAATGAGACCAACTTTAAAAGCATTAGGAGTTTAATGCGCGAACCTATCCTCATCGCTAACGGCCAGGGCTTCTGGGGCGACAGCATCGACGCGCCCATCAAATTGAGTGCTTTTGAGCTAAATAGTGAAGGATGAGAGTCTTTATGATCTGGCGGGCTTGAAGAATGAAAAGGTGGACGGTTCAAGATAGATACGGCAATACAATTTATTTGACTGAAGAGCGTTGGAATCATATTTTGGAATCGCGCCCTGAATTGGGGCCGTTTCTTGAACAGTTTCTTGAGACGATACGAACAGGGCGACGTAGACAAGAGGCACTGATACCAAATGAATATCGTTATTATAAGCAGTTCGACGAATTGTTGCCCGAAAACAATCACCTTGTCGCCAAAGTTATTTTCAAAACACAACTGGATAAAACAGGTAACTACGTTCCGAATAATTTTGTAGTCACAGGTTGGTCAAAGTATATCGTTCCAAAACGGTGAAATTATGAGTGATTTAAAATTACATCAAAGCGAAGTGCTGGCCGCAAATGGGGAAAAAATACGGCTGGTGTATGATGAGAGCGAAGATATGCTGGACATATTTTTCGGTGAGAATGAGCCAGCAACAGGCGTTGAACTTACGGACCATATTCTTCTGCGTCTCAATCAGAAGACGGGGCGTCCTGTGAGTTTGACGATTTGCCATTTTTCGATACTCACTGAAGTGACCGAGTATGGCCCGCGCAGTTTTCCCCTTGATAATCTGGATGAATTACCAGAGGATCTTCGGGAAATGGCAATTCGTGTAATCATGAAGGCGCCTGTTAATCAATTTCTGAAATTATCTCATTTTCAGGCATCTCCGACGCGGCGTGTTCCTCTTACTTATGTTGAGCCATATCGTTTTGCATCGACTTGAGAGTTAACAGCAGACGCGTTTTTGCGTTCTTCTGCGAAGAGTGTTCGCTAACAAAAGCGGCAATTTGAAACCATTGAGGAATCGTAGCCTTTTGTTGGAGTGGTAGAGTGATGGAGTGGTGGATTGGATTAATGGATCAATGGCTTGCCCAAAACTCCAGCACTCCAGTACTCCATTAATCCAACACTCCACGTCATTACTGGAGCTGCCGTCCGGGACACAAAAACATACGGAAAAGATATGCACGAGCCAATTCTCATCGCTAATGGTCAGGGCTTCTGGGGAGACAGTGTCGATGCGCCGATTCGGCTCATCGAAGGCGGGTCCATCCATTACCTGACGCTGGATTACCTGGCCGAAGTCACCATGTCCATCATGCAGCGGCAGAAGCTGCGCAATCCACAAAAAGGCTACGCCACCGATTTCGTGGAGTTGATGCGCGAAACCCTGCCGCAGTTGGTGAAAAAGAACATCAAAGTCATCGCCAGTGCCGGCGGCGTGAATCCGAAGGCTTGCCGCGGAGCGGTGCTGGACGCGGCGCGCAAATTGGGATTGCAGGGCGTGAAAATCGGCATCGTCGAAGGGGATGATATTTTGGCTCGATTGCCGGAACTGCTGGCTGCCGGCGCACCGCTTAAAAATATGGACAGCGGTGAGGCGCTTACTTCAATTCAAGAGAAAGTGCTTTCGGCGAACGTGTACATCACTTCGTTTGCCATCGCCGAGGCGTTGCAGCAGGGGGCGCAGATCATCATCACCGGGCGCGTCTCCGATCCGGGACTCGTGCTCGCGCCAATGATCTACGAATTCGGCTGGAAGGAAGACGAGTGGGATAAACTGGCCGCAGGCACGGTGGCCGGCCACATTC
>Ga0247727_10008545_pt1 | contig 18967 bp, 12 predicted proteins | sample WisWelCaveWW1625_FD_202498 | JGI IMG/M metagenome (GOLD analysis project Ga0247727, IMG submission 202498) | Biofilm microbial communities from Wishing Well Cave, Virginia, United States - WW16-25 | ecosystem: Environmental > Aquatic > Deep subsurface > Groundwater > Cave microbial mat | place... | reverse complement strand
ATGCGACCGTTCTCGAGCCCATCCACGCCGATCCCTCGCTGCCGGAAGACGAGGACGTCTATCGGATCACCCTTGCCATCAATCGCGCGCTCCAGTCGGCCATTCTCGAGTGTCCGGAGCAGTACCTGTGGCTGCATCGACGCTGGAAGGGTGGTGGCCGGGAGTCGTCGCCCGACTGGGTGGCGCGCTATGCTCCTTGAGGTATGAGCGAGAGGCTCTCCTTCGACAAGCTCCGGACATTCTCCGTTCATGATCGCCGGAGCCTGGTTTCCGAATCCTGCTTCGCCGAGCCGCTCGCACCCCCGCCGGGAGCGGTCGAGGCATTGTTGCGCTCGATCCCCGACCTCCTGGGTGGCCGCTCGCTCCGTGCCGTCGCCTCCTCCTTGAGGGCATCGAAAATGAGCTCGTCCGCGATCGTTTGGGGACTCGGCGGCCATGTGCTCAAGGTGGGTCTTTCGCCGCTCCTCCTGGACCTCATGGAGCGCGGCTTCGTGCAGGGGATCGCGCTCAACGGCGCAGGGGCGATTCACGACGCCGAGCTTGCGATGATCGCGCGCACCTCCGAGGACGTGGCAAGCTCCATCCGGGACGGTTCGTTCGGCATGGCCCGGGAGACCGCGGATTTCCTCAACAGTGCGGTCCGGGACGGGAGCAAGCAGGGGCTTGGATTCGGCGAAGCCGTCGGCCGGGCGATCGATGCCGAGCGCCTGCCTCATCGTGAGCTCTCACTGCTCGCCGCCTGTGCCCGGCGAAAGATCCCCGCGACCGTGCACGTCACCCTCGGTGCAGACATCGTTCACATGCATCCCTCGGCGGACGGTGCGGCGATCGGCGCCACCAGCCTCAAGGATTTCCGGGACTTTTGCGCCGTCGTGGCAGGAATGGAAGGCGGTGCCTATCTCAACTGGGGGTCCGCAGTGACTCTTCCCGAGGTTTTTCTCAAGGCGGTGTCGGTCGCGCGCAATCTCGGCCATCCGCTCAACCGTTTCCTGACCGCCAATTTCGACCAGCTCCCGCATTACCGTCCCAAGGTCAACGTGCTCCAGCGTCCCGGGGGGGAGAACCACGACCTGCGCGGCCAGCACGAGATCCTGATGCCGCTGCTTCGCTGGCTCTTGATCGCGGACGCGAGCGAGCTGAGCTCGAAACCATGAGAGAGCGGCGCAGGCCGGGGCCTGCATCCACCTCGAACCAGGATCCGTCGGCAGGATGGAGTGACCAGCCGATCCTGGTGATCGGCGACCTCATCCTGGATCGGTACGTGTCGGGAGACGTTCCTCGGATCTCTCCCGAAGCTCCGGTCCCGGTGCTGTGGGTCGCTGACGAACAGCTGCGCGCGGGTGGGGCCGCGAACGTCGCCGCCAACATCGCCACTCTCGGCGCACGACCCAGGCTCCTCGGGATCCTGGGCAAGGACTCCGCCGGCAGCCAGTTGAAAAGGAGCATCCGCGAGAGCGGTGTCCCCGTGTCCTCCCTGCTCGTCGATCCGGATCGTCCGACCATCCAGAAGACGCGCATCGTCGCCCGCCACCAGCAGATGTTGCGGGTCGATCGCGAGAAGCTCGCGCCTCTGTCGGGACAGCTTCGGAAGTCTCTCTGCCGCAGAATGCGCACTCTTTCCAAGGGCGCGAAAGTCGTGGTGCTCTCCGATTACGCCAAGGGAGTGCTCACGGCCGAGGTCATCGAGCAGGCGTGCCGTCTGGGTGCGCCGGTTCTGGTCGATCCCAAGGGGTCCGACTACCGCCGTTATCGCGGCGCTTACCTGATCACGCCCAATGCCAAGGAGGCACAGGAGGCGACGGGCATCTCGACCGCAACGGTGCAAGGATGCAGGGAGGCCGCTCGCGCGCTGCTGCGCATCGGCGGCTTCGAGGCCTGCGTCATCACTCGCGGCTCGCAGGGTATCTACTTCTACACCCGCGATCGCTCGGAGGGGGAGTTCCCGACCCGCGCGCGCAGCGTGTTCGACGTCACCGGCGCCGGCGATACGGTGATCGCGGTGCTGGCCCTCGCTCGGGCCGCAGGCTATCCGCTCGCCCGTGCCGTGGTTCTCGCCAATGCAGCAGCCGGGCTGGTGGTGGAACGATTCGGCGCGGCGACGATCACTCCCGCCGAATTGTCTGAAGCGCTGTCGCCCTGCTCGATCAGCGGTCACAAGATCGCGACACTGCGCAAGGCCCGGGAGATTGCTCGGAAAGCGCGGGCGCAAGGGCGCCGGCTGGTGCTGACCAATGGCTGCTTCGACCTGATGCATGCCGGTCACGTCGAGTCGCTGGAGTTCGCCCGTCAGCAGGGCGACTTCCTCGCAGTGGCCGTCAATGATGACCCGTCGGTGCGCCGCCAGAAGGGCCCCTGCCGGCCGGTGCAGGCGCTCATGTCACGAATGCGAGTCCTGGCGGGGCTGGCTTGCGTGGATCTGGTCGTTCCGTTCTCAGGGGACACGCCGGAGGCGGTGGTGCGAGCGCTCCACCCCGACGTGCTGGTCAAGGGAGCGGACTGGGAACGGAAGGGGGTCGTCGGACAGCGTTGGGTGGAGGAGCACGGCGGAAGAGTCGTGCTCGCGCCGATCCTCAAGGATCATTCGACCAGCGCGATCATCGAGCGGATCCGCGGGAGGGGATCCTGACACTCTCATGGGCCGGGAAAAGCATTCGTTGCGTCGAACCGCGTTCAGGAGATGATGGCACCAAAGATCCATGGTGGCGGGAAGGGCACCGTCGGCGCTGAGCAACCGCGGGGCAACGGAGCGACCAGTTCACAGGGAGAAGGAGGAACACAGCGATGGGGAGGATCGTTCTCGATCACGAGGAGCTGGCCAGGGTCCTGAAGGCCCTCCGGATCCAGGGGAAGCGCATCGTGTTCGCCGCCGGCACGTTCGACTTGTGGAATCCCGGAATGGTTCGAGCCCTCCTGGACGCGGGGACTCGGGGTCACTTCCTGGTGGTCGCGGTGCACTCGGAGAAGGATCTCCGGAAGAACTCCCGGCTGCATTCCGTGGAGGGTCCGTTCCAGAACGACCGCGACCGGCTCGAGATCGTCGCGGCGGTCCACAACGTCAGCTACGCGACTTTGTACGAAGACGCCACTCTTCCCGCGCTGCTGCACAAGCTGCGTCCGACGGTGATCTGCGTCGGCTCCGGCGATTCCTTCAATCCGATCGACCGGGAGCTGTGCCGGGAGATCGGGGCGGACTCTCTGGTCCTGGAGGATGGCTCACGCCGGCTTTCAAAGCGCCTGATCGAGAAGATCCGGAACGTCAGAGTCCCGCGCGGCCAGCCGGGCAAGGCGATCGCCGCGAAGGCCGGAGCGTCTCGCGGGACGTCCAAGCCGCATTCCCGACCTGTCGTGGCCCGGTCGACGGCCCGCAAGTCGGGCTCACGGACGATTTCCTCCCGCGCCCGAGGGTCACGTGAGAACGAGAAGGAAGCCTGACGTTCGCGTCGCGGCTCCTCGACCGGTCGGAGCTGCAAGAATTCATCGCAGGCAGACTTGAGGCAGGCGGCGGGCCCGCATCCCAAGTTGTTGCGCCTCCTCGCTGAATCTCTTCGTTGATTCACGTCGTCGGCGCGCCGAGCGGCTTCAGGCCCGGCGCTCCGCTCGGTCGGACACTAAGTGAGCGTCATTGGGGCTAGCGATGAACGGCAGTGATCAAAGATGCAGGGTCGTCGACCCCGAAGCATTCCAGGCCTGGAAGGGGATTCACTCGCAGTGGTTCTCGGGGGCGGAATCAGGAACGCTGGTCGCTCCCACGACGATCTTTCCCGCGCGAGCGTCCGGCCGGGCCGCACTGAGACTCTGGTCGTCTCCCGAGAAGCCCGATCTGTTCGCCCGGTACAGCGACTCCCCGGGATCGATCGAACGCGAGCAGGCCCTGCTCGCGGAGCTTTTAGGCCATGGAATCCTGGTGCCGGCGATCGTGGCCTGGATCCTTCTGGATGCACGGGCTGCGCTGCTCACCCGCCGCTCGGGAGGGATCACCCTGGATCGATGGCTGACCAAGGAGAGGTGCGCGAACCGGCGCCGCGAGGGTCTCGCCGCGGTCGCGCGATCGATCGCGAGGTTGCACGCGGCCGGATTCCAGCATGGATCTCCATGTGCCCGACACGTTCTGATCGACCCGATGAGGAATCGCGTGACCCTTCTGGACGTTCGTGGCTGCCGGCGGCGGGGATCCCTCAGCGCCGCCGGGCGTGCGGGAGACGTCGCCGAGCTCTTCGTGAGCCTTCCCCACCGGCATTTCAGCAGCTCGGAACGGGTCCGCTGGCTCAGGGAATACCTTGAAGACCGCAGCAGGCTCAGGCCATTCCTCGCTCGAGTACGCGCGGTCGAACGGCGGTTGCGCGGTCTGGGCTGCCAGGTCGAGGGAGGTGAATGGTCGAGTTTCGTCGATGGCTCGCTGGAGATCTTCGCGCGCCAGTCGATCCTCGTGAACCGCCCGCTCGACGAGCTGGCGCGTGAATCGCTGCGTGCTTCTCGCTGTGTCCGGCAGAAGGACGATCGCCGCAATCGAGTCTGGGACGCGTCGCCTTCGGGCGATCCGTGGTTCGGCAAGGAGTACCGCGGGAACGTCTGGTTCGCGGAGTGTCAAGCCTGGCGGGACTGGTTCGCGCATGAGTCGCTCACGTGGGCGGGGATCGCAACCAGCGAGGTCTGCCTGGTCGCCCGCTGGCCGGACGGATCCTCCGTGATCTGGACGCGCGCAGTGCGCCCCGGAGTGACCCTTCGGGACCGCTGGCACGCCGGTCGGATCCCTCGATCGCTCCTGCACCGGACCGTCATCGGTGTGGCGACCATGGTGAGGCGAATGCATCGGTTCGGTTTCCGGCACGGCGACCTTTACCTTGATCATTTTCTCGAGCAGGATCCCGGGGGCGAGACCGTGCTGATCGACCTCAGCCGGGTTCGCGAGGTTCCGCGGCTGTCGCGACGGGATCGCGTGCACGAGCTGGCGCAGCTCGACTACTCGGCGCGCACCGCGGCACTCTCGCGCGGTCTGCGACTGCTGTTCCTGCGCCATTATCTTGGGGACGCTCGAGCTCTCGATCGTTCTCTGATGCGTTCGATCCTGGCGAGGGCCGACGAGATCGAGTCGCGGGAGCGAAGGGCGGGACGATTCCCCGTTCCGCGGCCGGTTCTCGCCGGACCGTACGAGGTCGAGGGGCACTCCGGGAGCGGGATCATGCGAACATGCGGATCGGATTGATCTTCGATCACTTCGACGAGAGGAAGGGAGGCGCGGAGATCTATCTGTCGCGCCTCGCGGGCGAGCTCTCGGCCCGCGGTCACGAATACCGGGTCTATTGCCTGGACGGAACCTCCTCGAATCCATCCGTGGCCGTCATCCCGGTGAGGACAAGTGCACACTTGCGCGGCGCCCTCGACCGCGAGCTCGCGCTCCGCGGGGTCGCGCAGGCGCGCGAGGACTGCTGCGACGTCATCCACGGCGTCCGCCACCTGCTCGAGGCCGACGTGTACCAGCCGCACGGCGGAACGTATGCCGCGAGCAGAGAGGCTCGCCAGCGGATCGCAAGGGAAGGCGTTGCCCAGGGGCTCAAGTCCTGGTGGAGCTCGATCAGCTCCAGGAATCGGTTCTTCGAGGAGGCCGACCGCGCCATCTTCGAGTGCAATCCTCGCCTGATCACGGTGGCGGTTTCGAAGCTCGTTCACGACGACATCCGGGCGCGCTTCGGCGCCGCCTGCGCGGATCTGCGCGTGCTCCATCCGGGCATCGACACCTCCCGGTTTCATCCGGGCCTCCGTCAGGGAGCGGGCCTGTTGTTCCGCAAGCGCACCGGAATCAAGGAAAACGCTCCCGTCGGGCTTTTCGTCGGTCACGACTTTGCACTGAAGGGGCTCCAGCAAGCGCTCGAGTCGTTCGCAAAGTCAGCTCCGGGACGCAAGGAAGGCCACCTGTTGATCGCCGGACGTGGCGACGTCGAGGCGTTCCGCCGCGTGGCGGAACAGTACAACCTCAAGGGACGATCCTGGTTCGTCCAGGATCGCTGTGAGATGGCCGAGCTTTACGGCGCGGCGGATTTCTTGCTCCAGCCGACTCGATACGACCCTTGCTCGCTCAGCACGCTGGAGGCCCTGTCCAGTGGAGTCCCCGTCATCACGACGGCGGCGAACGGAGCGGGCGAGCTCGTGAGTCAGGGGGGCGGAGGGATCGTCGTCCACGATGCCGACGACGTCGCGGCGCTCGCAGGTGCCGTCGAGAGGGTGATGGAGGAACGGGACGGCCTCTCGGAAAAGGCGCGGGCAAGCGTCGGTTCACTCGACTGGTCTCTCCACGCCTCGAGCATGGCGCGGATCTTCGAGGAGGCGAGGTCACGACGAAGCTGAACCACCGCCATCGGATCCTTGCCCTGCTCGAGGATCCCGACGGCCCGAGCGCCCGGCATCGATTCTGGATGTTCGCGAACGCGCTCGAACAGGCGGGCGCGAAGATCGTCGTCGAGCCGATTCCACGCCTCACCTGGTCGCGTTGGAGGTTGTTTCGCGCCGCGCGGACGTTCGACCTGGTCTTCCTTCAGCGCCATCTGTTCCCGCCGTGGGATGTCCTCCTGCTGCGCCGCGGAGCCCGGCGACTTGTGTTCGACTTCGACGACGCGCTGTGGCTGCGCGATCGCGCGCCTTTCCGCTCCTTCACGCGCCGGCAGCGGTTCAGCGCCGTCGTAGGCCGGGCGGACTTCTGGATCGCAGGCAACGACGATCTGTTCGCGCAGGCCCGTGCCATCCGAGCAGAAGGCTGCATCATTCCTACTTGTGTGAGCGCGCCTCCCGCGGCATTGGTGTCTGAAAACGACTCGAGAGCACCCTGCCTTCTTTGGGTCGGGCAGCCGTCGACTTTTCGTTACCTCGAGCCGCTTCATTCGCTGCTCGAGGAGATGGTCGAGAGGTTCGGGGCGCGAGTGGTTCTGGTTGGAGCATCATCCACCCAGGCCCGCGCTTTTGGGTTCGCTGAGCCGCATCCGTGGTCTCTGGCTTTCGAGAATGGAGCATGGATCGAAACGCTCGGGCGCGACGTCCTCGGGCTCGCGCCGCTCGACGACGATTGCTGGACCCGGGGTAAGTGCGGCTTGAGACTCCTCAAGTACCTGAGCCGGGGGATTCCGGCTCTGGCCGCCAAGGTGGGCAGCCAGGAACGGATCGGCCTGAACGTTCGGGGTGTGACCCTGGTGGAGAATGGCAGTGGGTGGCGGGCCGGGCTCGAGGGATTCTGCGAGACCGTTCGACGGGGAGGGAGCCTGGATCGGCCACGGGTCGAGGATGTCATGCGGGTGTATGGGAGCGACCGATGGGCCACGCGCTTTGTGCGCGCGGTTCTCGGTGACCAGGGAGGATCCCGACTTCAGGGAGAGGTTTCCGGTGGTGTTGCCATCAGGGACCCTGGCCGGTAGAACACCCCGCCTGCCATTCGGGAGATCCAGGGCGTCCATGCACCGACCGAAGTTCTGTTGCGCGCTGCTCGTTGCACTGATCGCCGCCCTGGCTTCGTGTCGGATGGCGCAGAAGTCCGCCGACGTTCTGGGCGCCGGATACACGGCTGCGGCCCGCGGCGTCCGTTCGGTTGCGTCGATCCTGCCCTATGTCTCGCCTCCACCTCAGGGTGCGGAGCAGTACAAGGAAAAGATGGCGAAGGCAGTCGGACGCGACGAGCTGAAAGGCCGATCGGAACCGCTGGGCGAGCTCAAGACCGTGCTGCGCGAACGCAGTCATCCTTCGAATGGAGCTCCAAGGACTTTCGAGGCGCTCAAGGGAAGGATGGTGAACGAGGACCTCGTTCGGTCGCGAAATGTGATGCGCGGGACCGAGCTTCCGCCGGATGGAAGCGTTCGCGCCCTGGGCTCACTTCCCATTCCCGGGAGCAAGCGACGGGTGATCTTCCAGCAGCCCGTGCTCCGAGCACTCCTCCCCGCCGTGGAAGTGGCAGTCGCTCCGGTGGTTCCCGGCAACTGACGAGCTTGGGATTCCCGCCTTCGCGGGAATGACGAGCTTGCTGTTCAAGATCGCACGTTACTCTGTGAGAATCTGCTCAATAGTACGCACAGGCTCGTCACAGAGGCAACCGGCGTGGAAGTCGGCGATCCCAAGACCATTCTGATCCGCCTGCCAAACTGGGTGGGTGATGCGGTGATGTCGACGCCCGCTCTTCGCGCGCTTCGCCGGCGTTATCCGAACAGTCGGGTGATCGCAGTCGGAAGAAGCCCGATCGGTCGGCTGCTGGCCGGCGCCGCCTTCTTTGACGAGTTCCGGGCCTTTGCAAGACCCTCGCGGCTTGTTCCGCGGATTGGAGCAACGTGGGACTTCACCCGGCAGCTTCGCGCTCTCGCTGCCGACTGGTTCATCCTCCTCCCGCATTCGTTCTCGTCCGCCTTGGTGGCCTTCCTCAGCAGGCCGCGGGAGATCATCGGCTACTCGACCCTGGAACGCGGCTTCATGCTGACCCGGAAGGTTCGAGCGCCGACCCGAAGGCTCTCTCGAGTGCCCGAGCCGATGACTCTGCACTATCTGCGCCTGCTCGAGGCCGTCGACGTCCACGATCGGGACGAGCGCATGGAGCTTCTGATCCAGCCGGAAGAGGAGCAGCGTTCCGACCGGGTCCTTGCGGCGCTTGGGGTGAAGGACGGAGAACCATTCGTCGCGGCCAATCCCGGCGCTTCCTTCGGAGCGTCGAAGCTTTGGACCGTGGAAGGGTTCGCCGAGCTGATTCGTGGTCTGCACGATCGTTTTCAGCTGCGGACGCTGGTGCTGTGCGGCCCGGGCGAGGAATCGATCGCGCGCCGGATCGCCGAACGCGCCGGCAGGGGAGCCGTCGACTCCTCCTCTCTGATCCTTCCGCTCGAGCTCCTCAAGCCGGTGCTCAGGCGTTCTCTGCTGCTGGTGACGACCGACACCGGTCCGCGGCACATCGCGGCCGCCCTGTCCACGCCTCAAGTCGTGCTGATGGGACCGACGGATCCCCGATACTCCAGCACCAATCTCGAACGCACGGTGGTCCTGCGAGCGGAGGTCGAATGCAGTCCTTGTCACCTCAAGATCTGTCCGATCGACCATCGCTGCATGACGCGTCTTGGGCCCGACCAGGTCCTCGCGGCCCTTCGCCCTCTTCTGCGGGAGCGTGATCGGCTTCCCAAAGTGAAAGACCATGCCCAAGCTCATCATCCATGAAGAGGGCGAGTGCAAGACTCGCGAGTTCGACGGCTCGATCACTCTCGGGCGCGGGGCGAACGCCACCGTGAAGATCGCGGATCGCCTCGCCTCGCGTCTGCATTGTCGCATCGAAAAACGCGGGGATTTGTTCCAGGTGCAGGACGTGGGCAGCCAGAACGGGACCTTCGTCAACGGGGCACAGGTGCTGGCCGCCGACCTGAGGCCGGGCGACCTGATCAGCATCGGCAACGCGAGGATTTTCTTCGATCGCGAGCCGGATCCCCTCGAGACCGGGGTGGTGTCGACGCCGGGGGCGCAGGGCGGGGCGGACCTGGTGAAGCGTCTGACTCGTGAGCGCTCCAACCTGATCCGCCTGCAGAGGATCGCCCATGCCCTGTCGACCGAGTCCGACCTGGACTCGCTGCTCTCGATCATCGTCGACTCGCTGATCGAGCTGTCGGGTGCCGACCGCGGCTTCCTGATCCTGCGCGACAAGAAGACCGAGGACTGGACATTCGCGACCGCGCGCAACTTCGAGGGCGAGCAGGTGCCCGAGCCGGAGCTGGCGATCTCGCGATCGATCGCCAATCGCGTCCTCGAGACCGGAAAGTCGGTGCTCTCGGTCAACGCCCGGGAGGACGAGGAATGGGAAAACGTGCAATCGATCAGCAACCTGGGGTTGCGATCGGTGCTCGCGGTCCCTTTGAACGCGCACGGGGAGATGATCGGCGTCGCCTACGTCGACCACCGCATGGCCAAGGGAGTGTTCGACGAGGACGACCTGCGCCTGGCGGAGAGTTTCGGCAGCCAGGCGGCGACCGCCGTGCTGCGCGCGCGGCTGCTCAAGGAGCTGCGCGCCGCCAACAAGGAGCTGTCGGAAGGCCGCGAGCGCATTCGCATCCTGAACGAAGAGCTGAAAAAGCGGGTCGCGGTGCAGGAAGTGGAGCTGGTGGAGGCGCGTGCGCGGCTGCGGGAGCGGGCCGCGGTCACGGGCAACGACTACTCCCGCCTCATCGGCCGGTCGAAGGCGATGCTCGACGTGTTCCGGGTGCTGGATCGTGTGGTCAGTTCCGATTTTCCGGTGCAGATCTACGGCGAGAGCGGCACGGGCAAGGAGCTGGTGGCGCGCGCGATCCACGAGAACGGACCGCGCGCCAAGGCGCGGTTCGTGTCCGAGAACTGCGCCGCCCTGCCGGACTCTCTGCTCGAGAGCGAGCTGTTCGGTCACGTCAAGGGCGCATTCACCGGCGCGTCGGCCAACAAGAAGGGCCTCCTCCAGGTCGCCCATTGCGGCACGCTGTTCCTCGACGAGGTCGGCGACATGAGCCTCGAGCTGCAGAAGAAGCTGCTGCGTTTCCTGCAGGAAGGTGAGTTCCGGCCGGTCGGCGGTCGCGAGCCGGTCCATGTCGACGTGCGGGTGATTTCGGCCTCGAACAAGGACCTGCGCGATCTCGAGCAGCAGGGCCGTTTTCGCGAGGACCTGTTCTACCGGTTGAACGTCCTGCCGATCCGGCTGCCGCCGTTGCGCGAGCGCAAGGACGACATTCCCCTTTTGCTCGACCATTTTCTGAAACACTTCTGCCTCGATTCGAACCGGCCGGTGATGCGCATGCGACCCGAGGTCATCGACGCCCTGGTCGCCTACTCCTGGCCGGGGAACGTGCGCGAGCTCGAGAACGAGACCCGGATGCTGATCACCTTCGCGGACGACCCGATCACGCTCGATCGGCTGTCGGAGCGCATTCGCTGCTCGACGCCGGATCGGGAGACGGAGATCTCGGGAGACGGACTGATGGAACGCGTCGAGGCGCTCGAGCGCCGCGAGATCAAGCAGGCCCTGGAAGACTCGGGCGGCAACAAGAGCCGCGCCGCGGACATCCTCAAGATCAGCCGGTTCACCCTGCAGCGCAAGCTGGAGAAGTACCACATGCTGCCCGAAGCGATCGAGGGCGACGAGGGCGCGCTCGATGCCGAGCCCGAGACCACTCAGATCGAGGCGTTGCGGGAGGAGGAACCCCGCGAGTCCGATCCTTGAACGAAGGGTCTCTGGATGATCACCACCTCCTCCGAGTTCAGTCAGCCAATCGAGGGCTACGAGATCGAAGCCCTGCTGGGCAGGGGAGGGACGAGCGCGGTCTACCGGGCCCGACAGAAGTCGCTCGACCGAACGGTCGCGCTCAAGGTGATCCGGCGCGACAAGAGTCAGAATCGCGTCACGATCGCCCGGCTGACGAAGGAGGCGCGGATCCTCGCGCGTCTCAACCATCCCAACGTCATCCGCTCGATCGAGTTGGGCGAGCAGGGCGATTTGATCTATTTTGCGATGGAGTTCATCGACGGACGAAGCGCCAAGGAATGGCTGGAGGAACGCGGTCCGCTGGCGCCGAAGGAAGTGGTCGTCATCGCCGAAAAAGTGGCGAGCGCGCTCGAGCATGCCTCCGTCCACGGCATCGTGCACCGGGACGTCAAGCCCGGAAACCTGCTGCTTGGCAAGGACGGGTCCGTCCGGCTGTCCGACTTCGGTCTGGCGAGGCTCGAGCAGGATCACGCCCTGACCCGCGAAGGACTGACCGTCGGAACACCCCAGTACATGTCTCCGGAGCAGGTTCGAAACGCCCGCAGCGTCGACCATAAGAGCGATCTGTACAGCCTTGGAGCCACTCTCTACCACCTGGCGACCGGTCACGCGCCCTTCGAGGGCGACACCGTCTCCGAGATCCTGCACAAGGTCATGTACGGCCAGCCGCTTCCACCGGAACACTGGATCAAGGATTTCCCGCGGACACTGTCCAAGATCCTCGCGCGGCTGATGGCGAAGAAGCCGGCTCTCCGGTACGCGTCCGGGGCAATGCTGCGCGCCGATCTGGCGCGCGTCCAGGACGCCTGGAGAGCGGGTGACGGCCAGGACCTCGAGGACATTGGCTTGTCGTGGGAGGAGTCGGGCCGCGCACCTCGATTTCATCCCAGCGTGCGCTGGCTCTCCGTGGTCTCGATCCTGGCTGCGACCCTCCTCTGGTGGATTCTCGCCGTGTCCCTGGACCGGGGGTCCTCTTCCTCCGCCGACTCGAGGGCCACGGAGGTCCGCGCCCTCGAGTCGCTGCGGCAGCGTTGGACCAGGAACGAGATCCCGGTGCTCGATCTCGTCGGCGACGTCATGAAGCTCAGGGACGAGCGCATCCTGACGCCGCTGTCCGCTGCCGAGCGACTCGAGCTCGAGCACGCCGCGCGAGTCCGGGTGGAGTCGCTGGCGGCCGAGGCGACGGCGGCCGCGAGAAAAAAAGTGCACACCGAGCTCGGGGCCGCCCGCTGGATGGACCTCGAGCCGGTGATCGCGACGATTCTCGATCGCGAGCTGAAAGTCGCGTTCTCGGATCCGGCCGCGGCAGACCGGATGAGGATTCTCGGGTTTGCCGAGATCCGCGAGCGCGCACTGGCCGATCTTCACGACCGCCTGCGCGAGGTCATCGGCGACCTCAGCCGCAGTCTGAAGACCACTCTCACCGAATTCAACGTGAAGGAGCTGCGCGAGTGCGAGGACCTGTTGTCCGCGCATCGATTCGAGCAAGTCGAGCAGCGGCGCGCCACGGTGGCGAAGCGGCGCAGCGACGCCGCATTCGCGACCGTGGTCGAGGGGCTGGCGCGGCACGGGATTGCCGTCGACGGCGGGATCGCCGACGAGGTCCTGGCGCAGGGCGTCGACTTTGCCACTCTCGATGCCCTGAGCCAGGGTCAGGACAGTCTGCTGATGGAAATCGGCGAGGCGAGGGATCAGGCCCGGATCACTCTGGAACAACGGCTGGTGCAGAGCATTCAGGATGAGCTCTCGCAGAGCCTGGTCGTCGCGCGCCGCGATCCCTGGTCGGTGAACGTGGAGGAGTGGACCGCGGCGCTGGTTCAGCGGTCACTTCCCGCGGGCCTCGCGGCCGAGGATGTCGATCAACTCGGCGTGCGCTGGCGCGGCGTCCTGGAGGTCTACCGGTCCAGTCTGCGCGAGCACGTGGAGATGGCGCAGCAGGCGGAACGAGGGGTCCTCCTCGCCCGGTTGCTCGACGGCGAGCGCGGCATCGACGGGATGCTCCGGGATTGCCGCATGTCCGAGGCGAGAGCCTTGCTCGAGTCGCTCGACGGGCCGGCGCTCAGGAACGAGATCGAACAACTGCGCTGTGTGGTCGACACGATGAGCTCTTGTGAGCAGAGCTTCCTCGGATACCTGGACGCGCACCTTGGCCGGGAGGTGACTCTGTCGCTGAAGAGCGGAATTCAGTTGAGAGGAGTTCTGGAGCGCGACGCCGCCGGCGGCTTCGGGATCGCAGCAAAGCTCAAGCAGCCGATCTCATTCGGCGAGATCGACTGGGCGTCCTTGACCGAGATCTGCCCAGCGCCCGAGCAGATCTCGTGGATGGCAGCTCTCCATTACTACTGGGGCCGATCCCGGGACCGTGAAATCGCCGACCGGCTGCTCGATCAGAGTCCCGACTCCTTCCTCGTCGAGCATCTGCGCGAGCTTCGCCGAAGGGAACGCGCCGTGGAACAGGAGCAACGGTCGACCTGGCTCGCGGAGAGCCGTGCATTGAAGGACGAGTTCCTGGCCGCCCGCACCGCCGGCGATGCCACCCGCGCCGACGAGGCTTGGCGTCAACTGCGCATGTACCGCGAGAGCCCTGCCTTTCGCGAGCTCAATCAGGAGCGGGAGGAGATCGAAAAATGGCTGGCACAGGAGAACCTCCTCGGAAAGCTGGAGCAGCGGCTCGCGGAGCAGTTTCCCCACGCCCGGCGCACGGTCGAGGCAGGACCTATGGTCCACCTCATCTACGGATTCGATCGGCCGGAAGAATTGGAGGACTTCTCGGGGTTGTCGTCGGCCCGGGTCCAGAATGGACTTCTCCGGAAGGAGGCGCCACCTCCTGAACGCGAGTCACAGGCGCTGCTTGCAGGACCGATGCTTCGATTGAAAGCGGACCCGCGCAGTGCGAGCTCGTGGGTGATCGTGTTCTCCGTTCCGGTCGAAGATCCTAGGCCGCCGCGTTACTTCTTCGTTCAATGCGATTCGTTCGCGGTCGGATTCTTCCGTCCAGGCGAGCCCCTGAGAGAGAAGTCGTACCCCTGGCAGCTCAACGTGTGGGGCGGGACGATCGATCAGTGGCAGGGCTACTTCTATCTGCCGTTCGACTCGCTCGATCCCGCGGCCTCTCTGAGGCGCCGGCCGATGGAGGGGCTGGGCTTGGAGCGCGCACGGACCACTCGCCTCGAGATCAAGCAGGTTCCCCCCTCGACCGTCGAAGTGTGGATCGACGGCGAGCTGGCGCATCGGGTGGCCCTCAAGCAGGAGCTTGAGTCCACTGGCCTGTTCGGCTGGAGAACGATCTCCGCCTTGAGCATCGACTCGATCGAATTCCATGGCCGGCTGCAGCTGCGATGAGAGCCCGTCGCCTGTGGCTGGTAGTTGTTCCGTTCGTCTTGATTCCGGGGGGAGCCGGCGAGGACTCTTCGTACGAACGAGTCAGGGCGCTGCTCGAACAGCTCGACCGGGTTCCTGCTGAGGAGGCGCGATCCCTGAAGACCGAGTTGCAGTGCGGGAGTCGGTTTCGTCCGGGTCTCCTGCGCGCCTGCGGCGAACCGTTCCACCCGGACACGGCCGCCGAACTCCTGGTCGATCAATGGCTCGATCAGCTCGCGGAGGAGCGCCCGTTTCACACGGGAGATCGCGCCCGTCGCCGAGTGGTTCGCTTCCTCGATCCAGCGGGTCTGGTCCTGCGCTTCATGTCGCCGCGCTCGACGAGCGTTTCCTTGCTGCAGCTGCTGCTGGTTCTCGAGGAGCAGGGTTGCTTTGCCGGCCCACTGGTTGTTCACCCTTTGGCGCACTCACCGCTCGCGGAACCCTGCCAGAGACGTTGTCGGGAGATTCCCGCCGAGTGGTGGCTGTCGCGGGCGCTGCGAGATCGCGAGCTGCGCGCCGTACGGCTGCTCCGCGGCATCTGGATCGTTCCCTCCCGCGAGGTCTACCTCGACGAGAAGCAGCTTCCGGTGGAGGAATGGGAGCTCAAGATGAGGCTGCGGATCGAGGAGGCGCGATTGTTGAAGGAAGGGCTGCTCGCCCTGAGTCGACTCGAGCCCGTCGAGCGGCCCTGGGTCGGCTCCTGTTTTCTGCAGTCTGCCGGTTTGATGATTCCAACGTCCCGGGCAGCCCAGGCGACGGAGGATCGGTGGACGATCGCGGCCCGATGGACCGCATCGTTACCGGCCGACGAAACGAGGGAAAGTCTCGAGGTCACCGCACCGACCGCGCTTCTTGAAAAGATCTTTCTTGAGCGGGCGCGGCGATCGGCAGCGGACGAGCCGCCTCTCCTGCGGGAACGCGCGGTCGAGGAACGCCGGCAGTTGATTGTCGGCGAGCTGCCGCTTTGCTCGCTCCCGTGGCCTTCGTCTGAAAGCTGGGTGGTGGAAGCACTCGGCGTCCGGTCCGCGGACACCTTGGACGGAGGAGTGCAGCGCGCCGCCGTCCTCGGCATTCACGGTGCCTCGGAAGATCCCCGATTCAGTCTGCGGGAACGGCTGGCATACCGGCTTGGCAGCGGACGCACTGTGGACTTCGAAGAGTGGCTGAGGGCTGTTTCCCTGGAACCTTCCGAGTCCCTTGAAGACGTATTTCGGGTGATCCTTGCACCGGAGGAGGTCGAACGGGGTCTTCGCTGGTGCTCGAGTCGGACGGACGAGTCCAGGATCGAGAGATTGCTCGATCTTCTGCTGGAACGCTCGGTCGAGTGCCTGAAGGATCTGCCGCTTCTCCGCGGCCGGGTCGGCTCTGTTCTGCACGAGCTGCGGCAGGCGCTCGGCTCCCCGCACGACGAGACCTCCCGGCGCCTGTCCGGCTGGCTGGACGGTGCGCTCGAGGACTGGGCCCGCCTCAGCGAGCGCGGCAAGGCCATGGTCGATCTCACGGAATCCCGCGTTCTGGTCGATGAGTCCTGAAAGGGGCGCCCTCCTGCAACGAGGGATGCGGGCCCGCCCGCCTGCCCGGCGACCGAGGCCCTTTTGGGATAGGCTCCAAAAGAGTCAATGAACCGTCGATGGTTGCATTGGCACTCAGGGGTGCGTTACTTCGCCGAAAGAACCGTTTTTTTTTCCCGCCCGGACGAAGTCCGTGGTTGTGTCCTGCATGGTTTCCGGGTCGGGTCCGATAGGAGCCGCGGAACTGAAACAGGGGACCTTGCGATGAGCTCGTTCTCGAGAGACCGGATCATTCGGATCAAGATCGTTTATGGCGGGCCCCCCCAGTCGGGAAAGGCGGCGAATCTCCAGCTTCTCCAGGTATTGATGCGGGAACAGGGGGAGAGCAAGCTGCTGGGCCTGACGTCCGCGGGCGAGCAGGTGCTGCTGCTCGAGTCGCCGCGGATCGCGCTCAACCTCAAGCCGGCCTGCTTCCTCGATCTCCAGATCTATACGGTGACCGGCGAAGTCAAGGACTCGCTGGCTCGCCGCGCGCTGGTCGACGATGCGGATGGCATGGTCGTCGTCCTGGACGCACGTCGCGAACGATTCCGGGCGAACCTGGTGCACTGGGCTGATCTGCTCGAGCATCTGCGTCATCTGAAAGTGCCGCTCTCGTCCCTGCCGATCGTATTCCAGTACAACCAGCACAAGGACTTCGAGTGCGTCAGCACCTCGGACCTCGACGCGTCGTTCAATCCGGAGCGTCACCCCTCCTTCGGCGCCGACGTCGGCAAGGGCCTGGGCATCGGCCGCTGCCTGGTGGAAGTCGTACGCAGGGCGGTCGCTCGAGCGCATCAGGAGCTGGCCCTGGAATCGCGGGGAATCGCGCGTGCAGCGCTGGCCTCTGCAGTCGACACGGCGCTTTCTTCATGGTTGAGGGACGTCATCGGGAACCCGAACGGGGTGGACACCGCCGAACCGTCGGCGCGCAAGGGCCCCGGGGAGGTCGCGACGCCGGCGCGTTCTTCGAAGATGATCCCGAAGGCTTCCGCGACGACTTCGAGAGCCGCGCCCGGGGCCGCGGACCGCCAGGAGGAAACGCGGGCGCGCTCGGAGTCCGAAGCGGTTGTCCGCAGAGAAGACAAGGCGACCGGGGCATCGCCGTCATCGGCGGGACACGGGCCTCACGAGACCGTACAGGAGGTTCTGATCCGTCTGCTGGCGGAACGCTGTGAGCTACTGGATCGACGTCTCAACAAGCTGCGCGGCGCCGTCGTCCGGTGGAGTGCCGAGGGACGCAAGCCGTCCGATGTCGCGGAATGGTTCAAGAGTCCGATCCGCGCCGACGGCAGCAAGCCGTGCAGTCTTTCAGAGGTCCTCGACACGGTCTGCCGCCAGCTCAAGACTGCATTGCTCAAGCGCGACATCCACGTGCAGATCGATCCTCTGCCGAGATTCCTCGGGCACCGCAGCGTCCTCGCCTACCTGTTCCGAAAGCTCGTGGAGACGATCGTCGAGCACTCGGTCGTGGAGTCCGGTCCCTCCGAGATCTCGGTCAAGAACAAGCTCGCCGGCAAGGGGCTGTGGATCGAGCTGGAGCAAAGGGGGCGCTCCAAGGAGCGAACCGCAGCTCCCGGCGGGAGAGGTTCGGCGCACCTGCCGCGGCTGCCCGTGGCCGAGCAGATCGTGTCGGTTCACGGCGGACAGATGCGAATGCGCTGGACGCCCGATCGCGGGGTGATCATTCGGCTCGTGCTCCCGAGGGCGCGGGTCCTCGCGGACCGTCTCCATCCCGTGGGTGTCTGAGCGGGCAATCCCTCGCGCACATAAGTGGCGGGCTATCCTCCGTCATCTTCGTCGCCGCTTTGGTCCACCTCGTCGTCGGGCTCGTCGGGAGGCGGCTCGGAAGGGAGCTCGGTTCGCGGAGGGGCGGTCGGAGTGCTCTTGCGATTCTGAGGCTCCAGCCGGCTGAGCTTGAGTGCGACCTCGACGCGATCGCTGTCGCGGAGGACGAGACGCTGCGCACTGTTGCGCCCCTGGAGCATGACGACCAGTGGGCTCTCGCTGCTGGGAAAGTTGCTGATCGAGACGGTGTAGTCGCCCGGAACGACGCCTTTCATCTCGAACTTTCCCTCGCTGTCCGTCGTTCCCTGGAAGAAGTCCTGACCGGAGGAGACCGCCTGGATCGTGGCCCCTGGCAGGGACCGGCCGCCCTCATCCACGGCATAGCCGTACACGATGGCACCCATGAGAAGCGTGATCTCTCCGACCTGCGTGTCGGCGCTCTTCACGACCTGGACATCGTTGATCGCCCCGGGAGCGAACTCCGGGTGCGTGGCGCCCACCTGGTAGGTGCCCGGGACGATCAAGTCGATCATGAAGCCTCCGTCCTCGCCGGTTCGCGTCCTGCGCTGCACGCGGACATCACGGGCCATGCGCTCGAGGATCTCGGTCGCCGGATTCTTGCGGTAGTTGTTGTCGTTGACCGTCACAAGCACGTTGGCAAGAGGCTGGCGGCGGCCGTCGACGACCCGACCGCTGACCGAGCCACCACGGTTCATCAGAACCTGGATCCCCTGGGTCTGGTCGCCGCGATCGACCGTGAACTCGTCCGAGAGGCTCGGGGCGAATCCGGGCGCGCGCGCCTCGAGGAGATAGGTATTCGGGTCAAGGCCCCTCAGGGAGAACTTCCCCTCGGAATCCCGAAAGTGTCCGTTCACCTGGGTTCTTCCCGGCGTTCGGCCGCGCAGCATCCGCATCACGGTCAGGTCGAACTCGGGCACCGGCTTCATGGTCTTCTCGTCGAGCACTTGTCCGGAAACCTCGCCCTGCGGATGGAGGACCAGCTCGAGGTTTTCCGTGCCCGCGGCGATCGACTGGCGCG
>Ga0247727_10008544_pt1 | contig 18968 bp, 18 predicted proteins | sample WisWelCaveWW1625_FD_202498 | JGI IMG/M metagenome (GOLD analysis project Ga0247727, IMG submission 202498) | Biofilm microbial communities from Wishing Well Cave, Virginia, United States - WW16-25 | ecosystem: Environmental > Aquatic > Deep subsurface > Groundwater > Cave microbial mat | place... | reverse complement strand
GCCGGCAACTCCGCCGTTGCAGCCGCCGGCAAAACTTCCACCGTGGCATCCGGTTCGGCAACCGCGAAGGGCGGCGGGCCGAAAATATAATATTTTGTAAAACCCCAATAGAGAATGCTGGCGCTCACTTTGGCGATGCTCACCAACGGCACCGCGACGATCATCCCGAGAATGCCGGCAATATGGCCGCCGGCAAAAATTGAAATGATCACCGTCACCGGATGCAGCTCGACGCTTTTGGAAACGACAATCGGCTGCACGATCACGTCGTCGATGAGTTTGATGACTGCAAACGCCACAATGATCGGCAGCACGCCGGAAAAGCTTCCCGTATCGATAATCGAAACGATGATCGCCGGAATGCCGCCGACGATCGGCCCGAGAAACGGAATCAAATTCGCCATGCCGGCCAGCGCGCCGATGAGCAAAGCGTAGCGCAATTTCAACAGCGACAGCGCGATCATGGCCATGATGCCGACGATGGCCGCGTCGAGCAATTGCCCGCGAATGAAACGCCCCAGTTGCAGCGTTGCCTTGTGGATCAGGCTCAGCGACATCTCGAAGTAGCGATGGGGAATGCGCGCGACGATATTTTTTTTCAGCGTCCGCGCATCTTTTAAAATAAAAAAAGTGAGAAAGGGAATGATGATCATCTCGCCGAGGGCGGAAAAAGCTCCCAGCGTTTTGTTGGCAAAAGCTTCGCCATAAGTGACGGCTTTCTCCGCCATATCGGTGATCAGATTGGACTGCGCCATGCCCGGAAAGGCCGCGCGCAATTTTTCGCGGATGCCTTCAACGAGCTGCTCGCGGTTGTCGATGTTCACGCCGGCGAGAACGTTTTTAATTTCATCCAGCACGTTTTGCCAGAGCAGGGAAATCGCCAGCCCGATCGTCAGCAATAACGCGACGAAGACAATGATGACGGCCCAGGTGCGCGACAAGCCGCGGTTTTCGATGGCTTCGACAAGCGGCGCCAGTAAATAAGCCATGAAAATCGAAATGACCACCGGCGTCACCAAATCGCGCAGCAGAACGATCACGGTGATGGTGGCCGCCGCTAACAGAATCGCGATAAAAACGCGCCGAACCTGCATGAAATGACGGTCCGAAAATTGGAGATGATATTGGCGGGGAGATTTTTGCATAAACCAATATAGCGCACCGTGACGAGAGAATCAAGGGGCAAACTTAAAAATAATTGCCTTGCTTTTTTCCGCAAAAATTTTGTAACTTGTTGCACGCCGCGATCGGAGCGCAATGTGAAAGCATTGCGCCGTTACGCCTTTTGCTATAAACGTGTTTGATTTAAAAGTGAAATAAAAAAGTGAAATAAATATGAGTTACGACGACGCCGCTTCCGCCGAACGCGATACAACCAACGAGCTGCGCGAAGAAGAACGCAAAATTCGCGAAATGCGTTGTCTGGTCGATATCACCAGCACCGTGATCGCGCGGGGAAACGTCTCCGTGTTGGAAGCTTGCACTTTGATCCGCCTGACGCGACGGCACGTGCTGAAATTGTTTCCCGATAAAGCAAAAGTTTTTGACTTGATCTACCGCCCGCGCTTTGCCAGAATTATGCACGAGCGCCTGAAAAAATCCCCGACGTGGATGAATTGAAAAACCGCTTTCTCTGCAACAGTTCCTGCCATTACAATGCGCGACGATTTGAGTGCCCCGATTTCCAAGCCCAACGGCCGTCGTTCCGATCAATCATCATCTGACCCATTGGCCGAAACTTCTCACCGAGCCGGTTTGATGAGATTGCCCGGCCAAGGCTATCTCGGCCTCGTGATAATGTTCATCGGCGAGATTTTGATGCTCGCCCAAATCGAGCCGATTTACACGTGGTTCACGCCGATTCAATGGACGGGCTATATTCTGTTTCTCGATGCGCTGCTCGCGCGTTGGCGCGGCGAGTCGTTCATTCTCGATCACACCCGCGAATTTCTTTTGATGCTGCTCGTTTCGAATATTGGTTGGTTTTTATTTGAAGCCTACAATTTGCATCTGCGCAATTGGGAATACGTCAACATGCCGGAGAATTTGCTTCCGCAAGTGATTGGCATGTTCTGGGCGTTTGCAACAATTTTCCCCGGCATTTTGCTGACCAGCGAAGCGATTGATGCGCTCGGCGGATTTCAAAGCGCGAAATTCAAGCCGGTCAACATTCCCCAATGGATTCACATTCTTTTGATCATCAGCGGCGCGCTTTTCTGCATTGTGCCCGTGCTCGTCCCGGCTGAAATCGCCAAATATCTTTTTGCTTTTGTGTGGGTCGGATATGTTTTTCTGCTCGACCCGATCAATTATCGCCTCGGCATGAACTCGCTGCTTCGCGACTTGGAAAGAGGAAGCATTCAAAAACTGCTCTCGTTATTTTTATCCGGACTGATTTGCGGCATTTTGTGGGAATTTTGGAATTACTGGGCCAACGCCAAATGGGTGTATACCGTTCCATATTTAAATCGTTTCAAAATTTTTGAAATGCCGCTGTACGGCTTTCTCGGTTTTCTGCCGTTTGCCGTCGAATGTTTTGTCATATGGCAATTGGCGCTGTGCCTTGTGAAGCATAGAAACCGTAAAGCGTAATTGTAAAACGCAAATTGTGATATGAATGAACCGCCAGAGAACATCGTCATTTTGATGACCGCCGCCAACGAAGACGAGGGCGCTAGACTGGCAAAAATTTTAGTTGAAGCTCGGCTCGCCGCGTGTGTTTCACTCGTCCCACAGGCGCGTTCCTTTTTTTGGTGGGAAGGCAAAATCGATGAGCAGCGTGAAACCCTCGTGATCGCCAAAACTCGCCGCGAAGTTTTGCCGCAACTCATCGAAACCGCGCAGAAACATCACAGCTATTCCGTGCCGGAAATCATCGCGCTGCCGATCATCGACGGCGCGAGCAATTATTTAAATTGGCTGGCGACCGAGGTTAAACGGCAAAACGATTTCGGGCAAATCAATTAAAATCATTAAATCGTTTTGCGGTAAAATAGTTTTGCCTTTTATGCTTTGCAGGGTTTATGATTGCTGAAATCACCGTTCTCGGCTCCGGCACGCGAGTTTTATTGCGCGAGCGCAGCATGTCCGGTTACGCCGTCGCGCGTCCGGATTTTTTTCTTTTATTGGATTGCGGCGCCGGCGTCATTCGGCGCGGCCTCGAAGCCGAGCTGCCGATTCTGCATGTCGACGCGATTCTTTTTTCGCATCTGCATCTCGATCACATCGCCGATTTGCCGGCGTTGTTGTGGGCGCTCGACGGCGAAGGCCGGCAGCGAGCCGATCGCCCGTTGCGGCTGTTCGGGCCGCCGGGCTTTGCCAATTTTTTTGCGCGGTTGAGCAATGTTTATGGAAACTGGATTGACCGCCTGCCCGTGCCGGTGTTCATTCACGAAGTGCAGCGTGAACGTTTCAATCTCGGCCCGTGGCAGATCGAAACGCTGCCGATGTTTCACGGCATCCCGGCAAACGGCTATCGACTTGAATTGAATGGAAAGATTTTGGCCTACACCGGCGACACCGGTTTCTGCGATGAGGCCGTGACATTGGCTCGCCGCGCTGATTGCTTGATCATCGAATGCTCGTTTCCTGATGGTCATATCACGCCGACACATTTGACCGCCGGTGAAGCCGGGCAATTAGCCGCCAAAGCCGAGAGCCGGCGCGTTCTGCTCACGCATTTCTATCCCGAATGTTTTGCCGTCGAGGTTGCCGCGCAATGCCGGAAATTTTTTCCCGGAGAAATCGAACTCGCGAGCGATTTGCAGCGTCTGATATTATAATGGAAAACCATGCACAAAACCATGACCCTCTAAGCGCTCGCAGAAAGTGGGCCGATCAAAGAATTCTTTTGTTGGCTTTGGGGCTGTCTATTGTGCTGAACATTGGCCTGTTGTTCGTGATCAAGCGGCTTGTTAACTTTACGCCGGTGGCTCTTCGCCCGCTTATCACGGCAAAAGAATATCGCCCCTCCTGGATGCTCACCCTTGCCGAGACGCCGGAAACCGCGCGTCGCGAAAAACCGCCAGCCAGCGCCAATCACATTTCGGATAAAAATGCGGCAGCGCAAAATCCCATCGCGCCGGATAATTTGCCGATCGGCGCGCCCTTTTCCCAAGGCTCGTTGCGCGAGACCGATTCCGATCCTCGTCCCGAAATGACGCCCGAACGAGCGGAGAACGCCAAACCGCGAAAGCCCGCTGATGACGCTATCACTTCGAACATCGAGACGACGCGCCCGATTGACGGTGTGGGTTCTAATTTCCGGCGAGAATTTTTAACCGGCGAAGACAATCATGTGACGTGGCCGTTTGTCAGCCGTTTCGATCTTGGCCTGAACAATACCTCTTCCCGCGCGCCGGATTTAGGCAGTTTTTCTCTGAACACCTACGCGTGGGAATATGCGCCGTATTTGTTGTGGCTTAAAAATCGCGTCCAGCGCAACATCCATCCGCCGCCGGCTTTTACTCACATGGGTATCATCAGCGGCCAGACGATTTTGCGGTTTCGAATTTTTCCGGATGGGACGTTGCAGAGCCTGGAGTTGCGGGGATACGGCGGCCACAAAGCGCTGATGGAAACCAGCGTGCGCGCCGTGCAATTATCCGCGCCCTTTCGACCGTTGCCCAAAGATTTCCCGGAAGCGTATTTGGAAATTACCGCGCGCTTCGATTACGTGGTCAACCGCTGAATCATGTCATGAAAGATTTTTCTACGCGCGAAACGAATTCCCCGCGTTGGCTCGAATGGGCGCGCGAGATCCAAGCCTTGAGCCAAACCGGCCTCACGTTCACCCAAAACGAGTATGAAAGAGGGCGTTATCAGCGCCTATCCGAGATTGCCGCTGAAATTGTTGCCTGTAACACAGAGCTATCAAAAGAGAGGTTGCACAAAATCTTTCTCGCCCAGCCGGGCTATGCGACGCCCAAAATCGACGTGCGCGGCGCGGTGATTCGCGCTGAAAAAATTTTGCTCGTGCAGGAACGCTCGGATGAGCGCTGGTGCATGCCCGGCGGCTGGGCCGATGTCGGCGAGAAACCTTCTAAAATGGTCGAGCGCGAGGTGTGGGAAGAGAGCGGCTTTCAGGTCGTGCCCCAAAAAGTCATCGGCGTCTACGATGCCAATCGCACCGGCAGGCCGTTGGAATTTTATCACGCCTACAAAATTGTTTTTCTCTGTGAAATCATTGGCGGCGAGCCTCGGCCCAGCAATGAAACTCTCGCTGCCGACTTTTTCAGTTTCGATAATTTGCCGCCGCTCTCGTCCAATCGAACCAACGAACGGCATTTGGCCGAAGTATTGGCGCATACGCGGGATCAGAATCGGCCAACGGCATTTGATTAAATTCTTTTGAAAGGCAAATCAATTCTGAAATATGGCACCGGGACGTCTCATCATTGCGCTGATCGGCACAGCCAGCTTTTTTCAAACCGGCTGGCGATACGACGACTATCAATTCATTAGCCACAAAAACTTCCGCAGCAATCCGCTGTTTAGCCGGACCATCGACTTCGAGGACCTCGACTACTCTTTAATGCACGCGGCGATCTTTTTTGTGACCAATGAAACCCGAGTCAAAAATGATCGCCGCCCGCTGGCGTTTGCCCTCGCGCTTGAGCGCGCCGCCTACCATCATTCGAAATACATGGTCGAGCAGAATTTTTTTTCACACGAAAACCCATTTAGCAACCGCAGAAACACAACGGACCAACGCGCGAAATTGGCCGGCATCAGCAACCCTTTTATTGCCGAAAATATCGCGACGCACTTCGGAATTAGATATAAGCCCGGCACGCCGGTTTTTCGCATCGACACCGAACAAGGCACATTTAGCTACTCCCCGGACGGCCCGTTGATTCCCCACCACACTTATCTCTCTTTTGCGGAGGCGATCGTCGCGCAATGGATGAATTCGCCGCCGCATCGCGCCAATATTCTCGCTCAAGACGCGCTGCAACTCGGCTGCGGGGTTTATTTCTATCACGATAAAAATTTTTACAACATGCCGACGTTCAAAGCGACGCAGAATTTTCAGTTGTTCAAAAAAATCGCGCCCGGCAAGGCGACGGATCGGTGGCCGTGATTTGGCGGAATTATTTCGCAAACGCACTTCGTGAAACACCTTGACTTTTTGAAGAAAATTCTTACCTATTAGGAAAATGGTCGAGGCGTATTTTAAATTTTTTTCAATCAGGCTATGAGAGCGGTTTTCTTCAAAAAAAATTTGCCGGCAGTCGCCGTTGCGCTTTCTCTGCTTGCCGCTTTGAGCTGCGCCAGTGACGGTGACTATTCGCAGCAAGCCAAGGCGTTTCATGCGCAATACGCCAAAAGCCGGGAAGTTGATTTGATCGTCCGCTACAATATCACGCCGCGAATCAATAATTTGTATCTGCAAGAATGCCAGCATGAACCCGAGGACACGACGAAAATCTGGGCCGTTTACGAAAATTATAAAGCAGATGATCCTGACGAAAGAATCTCGCCGGCTAAATTGAGATTTGCTTTGACGCCGTTTCACGAGGCCGAGGGCAAACGAATCATTCCGGAATATCAGCCGGCGGGCGAGGCCGGCACGACCGGAATAAAAGGCGAGGCCATCAGACATTTGTTCGAGGCGATTCGGGCTTTTCAAAAACTCGGCTTGCGCGAAGTGATTTGCGGCGGACAGGGCGCAACCTATTTGGTGCGCGAGAAATTCATGCTGATCCATGTTGCTGAAACCGCGAAAACTCCGGAGAGCATCAAAAACATCGCCACCAAGCTGGATGAAAATTGGTATTATGAAATTTCGTTGGAGCATCAGCAGGAGCAGCGCCTGCGGCTGGTCAATGTTTTACGGGAATTTTGGGGCTCATTGCAAGCACAGAAAACCGATACGACGAAATAATAATTAGAATCGGCCCGATGAAAAAAGCATTCTTTTTGTCCGTTCTCTTTTTATCTTCGCTCGTTTCACCAGGCTGGCCGCAAGCGGCGCTGGTTTTTCAAACGGATTTCGGCTTGAAGGATGGCGCGGTGGCCTGCATGAAGGGCGTCGCGTTCGGCGTCAATTCGAATCTCAAAATGTTCGACGTGACGCACGAGATTCCGAGTTACAATATTTGGGAAGCGGCGTATCAATTGAAACAAACTGCGCCGTACTGGCCGGCCGGAACGGTTTTCGTTTCAGTGGTTGATCCGGGCGTCGGCACCGATCGCAAATCCGTCACGCTCAAAACCAAAACTGGCCATTATTTTGTCACGCCAGACAACGGCACGTTGACTTTTATTGCTGAGGACATGGGCATCGCCGAAGTGCGGCAAATCGATGAGCGGGTGAACCGGCTGGCGGGTTCGGAAAAATCGTACACGTTTCATGGCCGCGATGTTTATGCCTACACCGGTGCGCGACTGGCCGCCGGCGTGATCTCCTTCGAGCAAGTCGGCCCTCGGCTCGAGCCGAAAGTTGTTGCTATTCCTTACGAGAAGCCGCGTTTTGAAAATGATACTGTTTGGGGAAATATTCCGATTCTCGATGCGCAATATGGCAACATTTGGACGAACATTGACGAAGCGACTTTCAAAAAGTTGGGCGTGGCGTCCGGCGCAACGGTTTCAGTGCAAATTAAAAACACCGGCCGGATCGTTTTCACCGGTAAGATGCCTTTCGTTCGCACTTTTGGCGATGTGCCGATTGGGCAACCGCTGCTTTACATCAACAGCCTGCTCAATGTGTCATTCGCAATCAATCAAGACAGTTTTACGAAAATTCACCAAGTCAGTTCGGGACCGGAATGGCAAGTTAAAATTGAGAAGGTCAAATGGTGAATTTCAAAGATCATTTTTCCAAACAAGCCGCCGACTACGCCCAATATCGCCCGCGTTATCCGGCGGCGTTATTTGAATATTTGGCTTCGCAAGCGCCGGCGAAAAAAATCGCGTGGGATTGCGGCACCGGCAACGGCCAGGCGGCGCTCGGGCTGGCGCCGCATTTTGATCTCGTAATTGCCACCGACCCGAGCGAAAAACAAATTCGCAACGCGACGCCGCAGGCGAGAATTAAATATGTCGTCGCGCCGGCGGAACAAACCGATATCGCGCCGCAATCGGTTGATTTAATCACGGTTGCGCAAGCGCTGCATTGGTTCGATTTTGAGCGCTTCTACGCCGAAGTGCGGCGCGTATCGCAACCGCGCGGAATCATTGCCGTGTGGTTTTATAATTTGCTGTATACCGAGCCGGCCATCACCAAAGTCGTCAATGAGTTTTATTTTGACGTCGTCGGTCCCTACTGGCCGCCGGAAAGAAAGCTTATCGAGGAGGAATATCGCACGATTCCATTTCCATTTATTGAGAAGAAAGCGCCGGCTTTTAATTTGGCAGCGGAATGGAATCTTCATGAACTGATCGGTTATTTGAACACGTGGTCGGCGACACAAAAATATATCTCACAAAATGGCGGCAATCCCATCGAAAAAATTTTTGACAAATTGGCCAAAGTCTGGGGTTCTGCAGAAAACATCAAACGCATCGAATGGCCGCTGAATTTGCGCGTGGGAAAATTGGCTTGAACGAACGGTTTTGAAAAATGTCTTGCAATTTTTGGCGAGGTGATTATCTTTTCACTTATCCGTTCGATGAGCATAAAATTTGTTGCGCAAGCGTGTTGAGCGGATAAAAATTTTGCAACCATTTCTCATTTAAACAAAGGATGAACGGATGAACTTCAAAAGCAAATGCCCATCATTAGTCATTTTGATTTTCAGTTTCGCCGCGACTGCTTTTGCTCAAGTCAGCAAGACTGAGAAAAAGGCGGCGCAGGCAATTGATGAAACAACGATTCGAAGCCACGTCAAATTTCTCGCCGATGATTTGCTCGAAGGCCGCGCGCCGGGAACACGCGGCGGACAACTCGGCGAACGTTACATTGCCAGCCAATTCGAGCTGCTCGGTTTAAAGCCGGGCGCAAAAGCGGCCGATGGCAATTCTTCGTGGTATCAAAGCTTCGACATTCTCGGCGTGACGAGCAATGTGCCGAAGACGGTGACGTTGAAGAGCGGCGCGAAATCACTTGAGATAAAATTTTGGGATGACTTCATCGCGTTCACCGGCGAGCAGAAATCAACTGCCGGCGTTAAAGATGCGGAAATCGTTTTCGTCGGCTACGGCATCGAAGCGCCGGAGCAGAAGTGGGATGATTACAAAGGCGTCGAGGTTCGCGGCAAGATTTTGCTAATGATGAACAACGACCCGTCCAATGATCCGAAATTGTTTGCCGGCAAAACGCGGCTTTATTACGGCCGCTGGACGTACAAATATGAGATTGCGGCTCGCAAAGGCGCAGCCGGCGCGATCATCATTCACACTGAGCCTTCGGCGGGCTACAAGTTTCAAGTGGTGCAAAGCTCGTGGACGGGCGAGCAGTTTGTATTGCCGCAAAGCGGCAATACGCCGACGGTGAAGATCAAGGCCTGGACGACGGACGATGCCAGCAAACAGATCGCGCTGCTTGGCGGAAAAAATCTTGATACGCTGCGTGCGCAAGCTGAACGCCACGATTTCAAACCTGTGCCATTGGGTGTGACACTTTCGCTGGAGATGGCAAACAGCATCCGCAGTTTGAAAACGGCGAATGTCGTTGGCGTGTTGCCGGGACGCGATCCGGTGCTGAGCAAAGAGCACGTGGTTTACTCGGCGCATCACGATCATCTCGGCGTCGGCACGCCGGCCAACAGCGATTCGATTCATAACGGCGCCGTGGATAACGCTTCCGGCACGGCGGCGATTTTGACGATTGCCAAAGCGTTTGCCGAGATGCCGGCCGATCAGAGACCGCGACGCTCGATCATGTTTGCCGCCGTTGCGGCGGAAGAATCGGGCCTGCTCGGCTCGCAAAAATTTTGCGCCGATCCGCCGGTGGCGCCGGGATACTTGGCGGCCAATGTTAATATTGACGGCTTGAACATTATTGGCCGAACCAAAGATATAGCCATTGTGGGCATGGGCAAATCAAGCATGGATAAAGTCGTGCAAGAGTTGGCCGCGTGGCAGGGGAGAGTCGTGAAAGGCGATCAATTTCCCGACAAAGGATTTTTCTATCGCTCGGATCAATTTAATTTTGCCAAGATCGGCGTGCCGGCGACTTATTGTGATCCTGGTACCGAGGTACTCGGCAAACCGGCAGGGTGGGGGAAAGAGCAGGTCGAAAAATGGGAAGCGACGAAGTACCATCAACCGAGCGACGAGTATGAAGACAGTTGGAATCTCGAAGGCGCGGTCGAAGATGCGCAGTTGATGTTTCTCGTCGGATTGAAAGTCGCCAACGCCGATCAGTTGCCGAGTTGGGTGCCGGGTGATGAATTTGAAGCGGCGCGGAAGAAAGCGTTGGCAGAACGAAAGTAACACAGACAGCTTGTCTGTCAGGAAAGTAATCAGTTTTCAGTGATCAGTAAAAATGCCGTGCCTCGATCGGAGGCACGGCATTTTTTTTGTTGCCATTCTTAAACCGTCAGACCTTTTTGACGATGCCGACGAGATACAACAAAACTACCGCACCAACCACAGCGGTAACCAAAGAACCGACGAGGCCATAGGCCGACAGCCCGATCACGCCGAACAACCATCCGCCGAGCAACGCGCCGATGGCGCCGACGATCAGGTTTCCGACCAAGCCCATACTGCGTTTTTTCATGAGCTGTCCGGCGAGCCAACCGGCCGCGAGGCCGATGAGCAAAAACCAAAGCAAACCATCCATTTCCTATCCTCCTCATTGAATTGTGGTAAAGTGAACGTCAACAACGTTGACTGTGTGCGGCACAAGATAGACAAGTTTTTGGCAAAAGTCAAGTAAGTTCAGTTTTCATGAAAGAGAGTTGCTCTGCTTGACTTTTCCAAGTGATTTGTGCACATTTGAAAACCAAAATACGCGACATAAGAAGGCTCGCCCAAGTCCGACTTCACTTTTTCATTTAGAATAGTTGCTCGTACAAAGGTTTTTGCTCAACACTGACCCACCGTGTTTGCGTTTCCCCGCCATGTTGAAAATTGTACAACATGATCCGCCCCTGCTGCTGCAACTGATTCAAATACTCCTCCAACTTTTCATCACACCGTTCTCGCAATTCTTCAGTCGTCGCATCACCCAAAACATTGATAATTTCCAATAAATCCTCGGCATTTCTCGCGCGGCGTTGCGGGTCGCGATACTGCCAATATTTCTCAGCGTTTTGTACGACGTCCGGCGAAATAATGGCCGGCACGGGGCCGCGATTGAGCACTTCATGCAGCAACTCGCGATTGATTTCCAACGCTTGCGCGTGTTGCGACAGTCGCACTTCGTTGAAATCGTACATGTAATTTGCGAGAAAATTATACAGCAAATTGCCCGTAAAGGGCGAGGGAAATTCGGTTTGCACGAAATGCACGGCAATTTTGCCGGCGTGAATATCGGCGATGACGCGTTTTAAATTTTCCAGATCGAGTGCGTCGCGCAGGCAATCGCGACAGGTTTCGATGATGAGCGGGAAATCGTCGAATTTGCGCGTGGCTTGCAGAAGATCGGCGGCGCGCATGCGTTGTTGCCACAGTGGCATCCGGCGCTGCGGCGTCGTGCGCGGCAACATCAGAGCGCGAGCGGCATTGTAACGAAAGCGTGTCGCAAATGGCGGTGTCATCGTCAACGCTTTGAAATTGCGTTCCTCGATTTCTTCCGGTGAAAGCGAGAGCAATTGTTCGAGCGCCGGGGCGCGATCGGTATCGATAAATCGCAGCATCAGTCCGTCATCGTCGAATTGGCTTTGAACTTCGACGCCGCTCAATTCCTCCAGCTTATTTTGCAAGGCAAAAGCCCACGGCGCGTTGACCTTGCCGCCGAAAACGGAATGAATGAACCAGCGCGGATCGCCGACTTCATCATAAAACTGTTCGACGATGATTTGCTTGTCCGTCGGCAACATGCCGATCATGTCAATTTGCTTGGAAAAATGGGCGAGCAAATTTTCCGCCGACCAGCGATCCATCGCATAATTTTCCATCAGCCAATTTAAAGCCTCGGGCAAGGCCATGCGTTCTTGCACTTTTCGCCGAAACTCACCGACGCGCAGGCCGGTTTCATAATCGCGATAAAAAGCATCGCCGCGCCAGAAGGGAGGGCGCGGGCGCTCGCTGTGCGCGGGTGTCACCCAGAAGCGATCGCGCTCGATGCCGGTGATGCGCCATTCCGAGGAGCCGAGATAAAAAATATCGCCGACATGCGACTCGAACACAAACTCTTCTTCCATCTCGCCGACTTTGATATTGGCGTCGGCAATGTAAACGCCATAATAACCGCGATCGGGGATCGTGCCGCCGTTCATGATCGCCGCCAGCCGCGCGCCGCGCCGCGCGATGAGTTTGTTATTCACCCGATCCCAAGAAATTTTTGGGCGCAGCTCGCGCATGTCTTCCGACGGATATTTGCCGCTCAACATGTCGAGCACGCCATCAAAAAGACTGCGCGTGAGATTCCGATAGCAATATGATTGTTGTACCACTTGATAAAGCTCGTCGGGATTCCATTCTTCAATGCTCACCATCGCGACGATTTGTTGCGCGAGCACGTCGAGGCAATTTTCCGGCACAGACGTTTCTTCAATGGCCGCTTCAAACATGCCGCGTGCGATCATCGCCAAGTCACCGATGTCGTGACGGTAAAGCGGAAAGAAACGGCCTTTGCTGGTGGCAGAAATAAGATGGCCGCTGCGACCGACGCGTTGCATGGCGCGGCTCACGGATTTCGGCGATCCAAGCTGCACGACGCAATCAATCGAGCCGATGTCGATGCCGAGTTCGAGCGACGAAGTCGCGGCCAGCGCGCGCAATTCACCGCGTTTGAGTTTGTCTTCCATTTCGAGACGAACTTCTTTCGACAAACTGCCGTGATGCGCCTGCACCAATTCTTCCGCGGCCTGCGTTTGTTGGTGATGGTGGTCATTCAATCGTTTCGCAATTTTTTCGGCTTGCGCGCGCATGAGCGTAAAAATCAGCGTCGTGCGATGCTGTTGAATCAGCTCGTAAAGTTTTTCCGTAATCGCCGGCCAGATGCTGTCATCGGGCAAATTGCCATAATCTTCCACGGCGCTGATGATTTTGAGGTCGACATCTTTCTTTTGGCCACAATCAATAATTTCGACGGGACGTGCTTGCGGAATGGCGTCAAGCCACATTTCGCTGATTTCAGAATTTGCCGTTTGCCTTTTGCCGTTTGCTTTTTGCCGTGTTTGCCCGCCGAGGAAAGCGGCAATTCTTTCAAGCGGTCTTTGGGTGGCAGAGAGACCGATGCGGACAAAATCTTTGCGGCCGAGATGCGCCAGGCGCTCGAGGGAGAGGGAGAGATGCACGCCGCGTTTTTGGCCGCACAGCGCGTGAATTTCGTCGACGATGACGTATTTGACGGTGCGATACATTTCTCGCGCGCGCTCGGAGGTGAGCATGATGAACAAAGATTCCGGCGTGGTGATAAGAACGTGCGGCGGGCGCTTGAGCATTTTCTGGCGCACTTCGCTCGGCGTGTCGCCGGTGCGCACCAGCACGCGGATTTGCGGCACGTCGAGTTGCATCTGCGCAGCGATCTGGCGAATGCCGATTAACGGCAATTGCAAGTTTTTCTCAATATCATTATTGAGCGCCTTCAGTGGCGATATGTAAAGGGTGTGAATGCCGCCGAGATGATTTTTCTCAAACGTATCTTTGTCAGTGGCGAGGCTTTGTTCGAGCAAGTCGTTGATGCACCAAAGAAACGCCGCGAGCGTTTTGCCGGAGCCGGTCGGCGCGAGAATCAAAACATTTTTGCCCGCAGCAATTTGCGGCCAGCCTTTTTCCTGCGGCGGGCTGGACCGGCCAAAAGTTTGTGTAAACCAGTTGGCGACGGCAGGGTGGAAGAAGCTGGTCGCTGGGTCCTGGTTGTTGGTTTCTGCTCGCCGGTTGTTCCGCTGAGGCGGAATCTCCGTTGCGTTGCGACCCGTTGTTGTTGAATTGTGCATTGTTTACCAACTACTCTTTTTACATTTATTTTGCCGGCCAACCTTCATCACCGGAAGGGCCATAGATGCTCGGCACTTTGGCATTCATCAAACGCAGCATCAGCGTGAGCTGGCCGCGGTGGTGAATGACGTGGTGCATCAGGGTGACGCGCAAATAAGCTTTGCGGGACAATTCTCGCCTCACCACGCCATCCGGCGTTGCAAACGGAACCTTTTGTTGAAGTGCGGCATCGTCCAATGCGCGCCAGCCGTTGACAATTTCTGGATGATGCTTTTCCGCAATGGCAATCATTTCGGCAATTGTTGCTGGCGGCTCGGAAGGGAGGGTGCTTTCACCAACAACGATTTTATCTTTTAGAACGCCGCGGCCAAAAATATCTTCAATGCGGACAAGATGCCACGCCAACCGCCGGGCCGAGAAAAATTTTTCGTGCGGCTTGAACTCGATTTTGTCTTCGGGGATGGCGCGCAGCACGTTCATGGTGATTTGAAATTCAAATTCCCACTGCGGAATGAAGCTTTCGATGCTGGACATGGCAGGAACTCCTCATTTTTAAGATTACGTTTTACGCATTACGATTTATGACTTATTTTCGGCGCAACACAATGAGTGTCACTTCCGCCGGGGCTTGGTAGCGAAACGGCACGAACGTTAAGCCGAGTCCGTTGGTTACACTCAAGAATAAATTGCCGATCTGATAAAATCCAGAGTAGTAGCGCGTTTCTGTTTGTGAGACATTGAGCGGTATGCCAAACGGCTTGAACACGACTTGTCCGCCGTGCGTGTGGCCGGCGAGCAAAAGATGATAGCCGTGCTTTTGCGCAAATAGAATGAGATCATCGGTCGGTTGATGTGAGAGCAGGAGATGAACGGCGGCATGATCCGGTCGCTGTTGCCGCAAGTGTTCGAACGTTGCAGGCGACGGGCGGCGATTGTAGACGTTCGTCAAAATGGTGAGAGAAATTTGGCTCGGACTCGCCCATAGCGTCAAGACGGAATCTTCCGCGATGGTCACACCGTTTTCCTGCAAATTTTGGGTGACGGATTGGCGGCCGGCCCAATAATCGTGATCACCTAAACACGCATAAACGCCAAGTCGCGCGCGCAAGCGGCGCATCATTGTTGCGCCAGGCGCAATGTGATCTTTTCCACGCGTCACCAGGTCGCCACAAAAGACAATCAAATCCGGCTTCTGAGAATTAGCCAAATTAATGTACGATTCCATTTTACGTTCATCGGTATACGGATCGGCTTGCAAATCGCTGAGTTGGACGAGGCGAAATCCCTCCAACTCGGCGGGCAAGTTCGGTATGCGGGCTTCGTGCGTTGAGAGCCGCACCGAATAGGTATCTTGCATGATGCGAGCGAGCACGTAGATCGCCATGCCGGCGCAAAGTGAAACGGTGAGAATGGCCTGCCATTTTCGCCAGGTTGGCCGATATTTTTTATAGAATGGTTTTAGAACGAATCGCGCCAGATCAACAAATAAAAAGAGCGGCAGTAATTCCACGACGATGACCAAGCCGGACCAAAATGGAAAAGTAAAAAATAAATTTGCCCAATTGAGACCGCCGGACAAAGCGGCGCTTATCGTCGCCGCATTCGTGATTGTTGCGGCCAGCAAAAGCAAAGGATAGAGAAGAAGATATCCGACGACGGCTTTAACGCTCCAACGAACCCGCGAACGCGGCCACGAGGTCAGCGCTTCAATCGCAGCAGCGACGCGCCAACCGACATAGGTGTACACGAGAAGGACCGCCGGAAGCGCCAGCAAAATCATGCGCAGAAACCAACTCATATTCTCTTCAATTTAGAAAATTTATTTTGTCGCGCAAGCCGAATGTCAATTTAAAAAACAAAAGCCCGTTAAACAACGGGCTTTTCGCCGGGCAAACACAAATTATGTTTTCTGGCAATTGTTCGGGTTATTTATTCAACTTTTTCAAACACGCCACTGCAAGCGGCGCGTAGTGTGAGTCCCGTTGTTTCACCAACGCGGTGAGTTGTTGGCGCGCCTCGTCAAAACGACGTTGACTGAGAAAGCCTTGCGCCAGGTACCATTGCGCCGGTGCATGCTCGGGCTGCAACTGCAAAACATTTTTTAAATTTTCAATCGCTTCGGCGGGTTGATCGAGATGGAGTTGACTGATGCCGAGGAATAAATGGGCTTCGAATGATTGCGGAAATTCCTGAACAACGCTGGCGAGACGATCAGCGGCTAAACGATAATTTTGCGCTTGATAAATGGGTTGAATATTGGCGAGCCGATTAAAAAGCGCCGTATCGGCAGTCGCTGCCGGCATGGCCCAATCCAGCGGCTGTAAATCAAAAGCAAATTGTGGAGACGACTCCGCGATCATTTCACCGGAGCGCTCGTGATGCGGAAGATCGGGCTGATCGCTGAAGCTCGATTTCAACCAGTAATATCCGCCGCTCACGATGGCGGCGACCAAGACATAAGCTGCAAAGGCCGGAATCGCGGTCTTCCATTGTGTCGACCGCACGAAATCGTTGCACCACATTTTAACCTGATCAAGCCAGTTGGCTGGGGAAACCGTTTGGCGCGCTGAAGCGAAAGCTTTGGCGGGCGCAAAGATACCGGCGCCGTACCGCCGCATGGTGAGAGAAGTTTTTTGCACGAAACGGACGGCATTGAAACATTCATCGCAACCGAGATAGTGCGCTTCAAATGTTTCCCGTTCGTCGTGGGGCAGCTCGCCTCGGACATAATTCGAAATATAATCGAGGCGTTTTTGATATGCACATGACATCGCAGGACTCCTTTGAAAAAATAGCGCTCTCGCAGTTAAGGCTTGAATCGCGGATCCTTTTTGCAGAGTTTCCTCAACCGCTTGAGCGCGTCGGATTTCAGGCTATAAAGCTTATCAACTGGGATGCCCAACTCGATGGCGGCATCCTTTTCTCTATAATCTTGGTAGTAAATAAGCTTCAAAACTTGGACATATTTTTTGGGCAATTTCGAAAATTTTTCCTTTAGCAATTTAGCCAGCTCGGCGGCTTCGGTTTCATCGCGGAAGACGACGCCGAGGCTCTCGGCAAATTCGAGGGGCGCGCGCCGGCGTTCGTGGCGATCACGGCGACGAAAATACGACTGCACGACATTTTTAGCAATACCAATCAAATACGTGCCGGGCTCGGCGAGGCCTTTGAAATTGGAAAAACTCCGCAAGGCGGCGACCATCGTTTCCTGCAGCACCTCGTCGAGATCATCGCCGCACAGATTCCAATTTTTCCAAAGATAAAATTTAACCGCCTCCCGGCGCGACGCGATCCAGGCGTCACTAGGGCGAGCGGCGTTGGTATCGCCGATGAAATTCTGTGAGATCATTAGTTTTGGCAAAATAAAATTTTCAGCCGCCAATGCCATCTGCCGTCAAATAGGCGTCCACGGCTTCAAGTTCGTGGCTCAAGTTTTCGACGCGGCGCTGTAGCAGATGGCGAATCGACAACATGCCAAGGATATGGCCGGTCGCGTCGGTAATCGGGAGATGGCGAATGTGTTGCTCGATCATCTGCGACAACGCGTCATTCTCCGAGGTGTCAGCCGGGACGGTTTGCACGGAGGTTGTCATCACCTCGGACATTCTGGTAGTTTCCGGATGGCGTTTGGCCTGAACCACCCGAATCATCACATCGCGCTCGGTGAAAATTCCTTTCAAATAACCTTGCTCGACAATGGCCACCGCACCAACGCGATTCTTGACCATGGCGTTGATGGCATCCATGACGGTGGCATCTTTGGTCACTGTGGTTGCCGGGACATCAGCGACTTTCAGCAGGTCCATAATTCACCTCTGGCTTTTAGTTGGGTTCTGGGTTGATTGACAAAACCAATCGCAGCGTTTGAAATAATCGCACAAAAAAAAGGCGCCCCGAGAGATCTATCAGAATCGCCTTGCGATGGTTAGATCAAAGAACGTTGTCTTGCTCAAAATAACCAAAAAATTTTGCCGACAAGCTGGAAGTTATTTCAGCTCTTCCATCAGCTCGTCCAGCACCCGAGGCTCGGGACGCGCGCGTTCAATGGGCAACGTCGTCAGCGGTTCATCGATGAGATTGAGCAGTTGGATAAAATCCTTGCTCGCCGGATTGACGTAGAAAATTCCGGTCAACAATTCACCGCGCTGGCGCGCTTCGGTCAACAGGCGCAGCGCGTGCAACTGATTCGAAGGATCGTAATCCGCCGGCAATTTGTGCAGCAACAAACGCGAGCCGTCGTGCATCGTGACTTCTTTGGTGGTGCCGGGCTCGTATTCGATGGCAATATCCTCGAAAAACGGCACGAAGCTCAGGTCGCTCAAAAATTCTTCGTGATCTTTCACGTAGCTGTAGCTTTTGGTCGAGCCTTCGTGATCGTTGAACGTGACGCACGGCGAAATCACGTCGATCATGGCCGTGCCGCGATGCGAAATGGCCGCTTTCAAAATCGCCAAAAGCTGTTTTTTGTCGCCGGAAAACGAGCGCGCGACAAACGTGGCGCCAAGCTCGATGGCCAACGAACAAGTGTCGACCGCCGGCAAATCATTCACCACGCCGGTTTTGAGCTTGGAGCCGAGATCAGCCGTGGCGGAAAATTGGCCTTTGGTCAAACCGTAGCAGCCGTTGTCTTCGATAATATAAATCATCGGCACGTTGCGGCGCATCATGTGGATGAACTGGCCGACGCCGATGGAAACCGTGTCGCCGTCGCCGCTGACGCCGATATTCAACAGCGTGCGATTGGCCAGCGCCGCGCCGGTCGCCACCGACGGCATGCGGCCATGCACGCTGTTGAAGCCGTGCGCGGCTTCCAAAAAGTACGCGGGCGATTTGCTCGAACAGCCGATGCCGGAAAATTTGGCGACGTTGTACGGATCAACGCCCATTTCATAAAAGGCATCAATAATGCGCTCGGTAATCGCATTGTGTCCGCAACCGGCGCAGAGCGTGGTTTTGCCGCCGCGATACAA
>Ga0247727_10008543_pt1 | contig 18968 bp, 15 predicted proteins | sample WisWelCaveWW1625_FD_202498 | JGI IMG/M metagenome (GOLD analysis project Ga0247727, IMG submission 202498) | Biofilm microbial communities from Wishing Well Cave, Virginia, United States - WW16-25 | ecosystem: Environmental > Aquatic > Deep subsurface > Groundwater > Cave microbial mat | place... | reverse complement strand
AAATGCCTCGAGTATTTTCAGCACGAGCCGGAGATTGTGCCGATCCGCGAGGAGACGCTGAAAAAGTTTCTTTCCGACTCGTTTCTGCGAATGGATGTGCCGTTGCTGGTAAAATATGAAAATGCCGCGTTTACTTTTCTTGTTGAGCACCAACACGATCCTTACAAGTTTTCTGTCCATCAGCTCGATCGGTACGTGAGCCATCTCGAAGAACAATGCGAGCGCGACGTCATCCCCATCGTTTATTTTCCCAACGCTTCGGCAAAAGGTGGAAGTGTGAAGCGTGAGACGAAAAGCTCGTTCATGGGCAAGCGATATCACTATTTCACCTACGAGGCGCTTTTTTTGAAAGATATGTGGGCGAAGAAATATCTCAACAGCAACAATATCATCGCCCGTCTCATGCTGCCTTTCATGCGTTACTCCAAAGATGACTGGCTTGAGGTTTTGGATGGCAGCATCAAGGGTGTGCTGGAACTGGTCGATCCCACCAAAGGCCTGCGCCGCAACAAATATCTTGATTTTCTTGTCTACTATTTTAAATTGGGAGAAGAGCAGTGGGAGATGTATCGCGCCCACAAACAAAAGAAAAATGAAGTCAAGGAGGTTGATATGGTTAGAAATATCTTTGAACAAAAACGCCACGAAGGCATGATCGAAGAGGGTCGGCACATGGTATTATTGTTTTTGCCCAAAAAGTTAGGCCCCGTTCCGTCAGAAATAGAGAATTCTATACGCGCGCTGAACGACCTTGATCGCATTCACTCGATCATGGCAAGCTTGATGGAAATCAACAACTGGCAGGAAGTCAAACAACTATTAAACGGACCGCATTGATGGCACAAGGGAGCAAAGTTTTTCTGCTTTTCGGACTCACATTTTGTTTATCATCCTGCAGCAGGGAAAAGCCGGCGGCGGAAACTGCGCCACCGGCTTACGCCAAACCGAGTTACGTCATTCCTGAAACCACTGCCGTTCAATCCGCCATTCAGTTCACCGATATCACGGCGGCAGCCGGCATCGCGTTCACGCATGAAACCGGTGCGTTCGGCAAAAAATGGATGCCGGAAACGATGGGCAGCGGCGGCGGATTTTTCGATTACGACAACGATGAGCGTCCGGATATTTTTTTAGTCAATAGTTCGTATTGGCGGGGCCACGAAAAAAATAAGCAAACACCAGCGCCGCGATTGTATCGCAACCTCGGCAACGGTCGCTTCAAAGATGTCACGTCGGAAGCCAGGCTTGGTTTTTCAATTTACGGCATGGGCTGTTCATTTGGTGATTATGACAGCGATGGCGATCCGGATATTTATCTCACCGCCGTCGGCACGAATAAACTTTTGCGCAACGATGGTGGCCGCTTTACGGACGTGACTAACGACGCCGGCGTGACGGGCAACAGCTCGCGCGCGAGTGATCCGCCGGCGTGGTCGACGAGCGCGGCGTGGGTGGACGTTGATCGCGATGGCCGCCTCGATCTTTTTGTCAGCAACTATGTCAGGTGGACGCCGGAGACGGATTTGTTCACGACGCTCGATGGCAAAAATAAATCTTATGCAACGCCGGAGCAATATCAGGGCGAGACGTGCCGGCTTTATCGAAACGTCGATGGCAAACGTTTCAAAGACGTTACCGAGACCGCCGGCGTTTTGAATCCCGAGGGAAAATCATTAGGTGTTAGCATAGCAGATTTTAATGATGATGGCTGGCCGGATATCGTTGTCGCAAATGACACGCAACCGAATTTTCTTTATATGAACGACGGCGACGGCACCTTCACGAATGTCGCGCTGCAAGCCGGTGTCGCGTACGATGAGGCCGGACGGGCGCGCGCCGGCATGGGCATCGACGTCGCTGATCTAAACAACAACGGGAAGCTGGCGATTGTCATCGGCAATTTTGCGCGTGAGCCGGTTTCTTTGTATACGCAAATTAACCACGAGCTTTTCCAGGATCTCGCCGGATCGGCGCGTTTGGCGAAACCAACGCTATTGATGTTGACCTTCGGATTGTTGTTTGCCGATTTCGATCTCGATGGTTATGTCGATTTGGTTGCGGCGAACGGCCATATCGAGCCGGAAATCAACACCGTGCAGCAGGACATTACTTTTGCGCAGAGACCGCAACTGTTTCGCAATGATGGCCGCGGCCAATTTGTTGAAATCAGCGCGCAAGCCGGTGAAGTTTTTTCGCAGCCGATTGTCGGGCGTGGTGTCGCGGCGGCAGACATCGACAACGACGGCGATCAGGACGTGCTCATCACCGTCAATGGAGGTTCGCCTAAATTATTGCGCAATGATCCTGCCGATACCACGGCACATTGGATAAAAATCCGGCTGCAAGGCAATGCGCCAAATCTCAACGCCGTCGGTGCAATGGTGACGGTTTGGGCCGGCGATCTCGCGCAAAAGAAAATGGTGCGCACGGCCTCCTCATATCTCTCGCAATCGGAAACCAACCCTCTCATCTTCGGTTTGGGTGCGCACCCGCAGGCCGATAGCATCGCCATTCGCTGGCCCACCAGTGGGAAGATGATTAAGCTGGGCACGGCGACGTCGAATCAGGTTTATTTCATTAAAGAGAACGCCCCGAGTCTTAAGCCGGTTATCTTATAGCAAAAGGAAATAAACATGCCGAGTCTGCAAAACAATGAAAATATCCTCAAAAAAAATTCTTTAGCCTCCTGATTCTCCTCGCCGTGCTCGCGTGTGCGCGCCAGTCCGGCCATCATGCCGGCACGCAGCGCATGGCCGCGCGTTTGAAAAAGCTGGCGGAAAACGTCGATCCCCAAACCAATCCGTTTGTCACCGCCGAAGCCGGGGTCGCCGAGCCGCTGCAAAGTTTTCCCTGCTGGTTTTTTGATTATGATAATGACGGCGATCAGGATTTTTACATGGTGATTGGCGGCGCGCTGCCGGGCGATGCCTTTCAAAATGCGCTCTTTGAAAACCCCGGCCATGGCAATCATTGGATTACGCTCAAGCTGGAAGGTGTTCAAACCAATCGTGCCGCTATCGGCGCGCGCATAAAAGTCGCCGTCAATATGGAAAATGAAAGCAGAGATATTTATGCCACCGTGACGACCGGCGGCAGTTTTGGCGCCTCGAGCTTGCAACAGGAGATCGGTCTCAGGCAGGCAACTTCGATTCGTGCGATTGAAATCACCTGGCCCTCTACTGGCAAAATTCAAATCTTCAAAAATGCCGAAATGGATCAGAGGCTCAAAATTCGTGAAGACGACCCCGTACCGATTCCGCTAAAGCTAAAACGCTTCGAGCTCCCACCGGACGACGTTCGGATGAAGCAGGTAGAATCTTCCCACGACCATCATTGAAACTTTCTCTTGCGTTTTGAGGCTGAAATTGATACTTTAATTCGTGCTTGCAAATATCAACCTTAAAAGTCATCCTTTTATTTAATTAAGGTGGATCGTCATGGCTACAGTAATGGAACAAGATGTGCTTACGGCGTATGGCACGCCATCCGAGCCGAGAGATTATTCCAGGGAGGCGCTGACCGAAGAAGCTTTGTATCCGGAGGCGCAAAAAAAATTGACCATCGAAGAAGCGGAAGAGTTGGCGCAAGGACAACCTTTTGAGCTTATCGACGGAAGGATGGTTTTCAAAATGGCAGACCGCAAACATTCCAGAATTCAAACAGCGTTAAGCGCGAAATTGTACAATTATTTTGGGCAAAATCCCATTGGCGAGGTTATGACGGAATTCAGTCTCCGGCTCTGGCCGGAGAATAAGCATCGCTTGCCCACGCCGGATATTGCGGTTTTCCTGAATGAAAATATCCACGAAGAGGACAAGTACGAAACCCGCGCCCCGGACCTGGCGATTGAAATTGTTTCTGATGATGATAAAGCTTCGGCAGTTTTCGCAAAGGCGCGAACGTATTTGGAAAAAGGCAGCCAGGTGGTATGGATTATTTTTCCGTCTGAAAAAAGGGTTGTGATCGTGACCCCCACTGAGTGGCGGTGGGAATCGGAGGTGTTGGCGTCTCCGGAGCTTTTGCCTGAATTCAGTGTAAAAGTTTCGGAACTCTTCTCTTCGCCAAAGCTTAACCCTTTATAACCAAAGAGCAACTTTTTTAAGAACCATCATTTCGCGATAGATCATCATGGCAACTGTAATGGAACAAGAAGTGCTTACTGCCGACTACACGCCGTCCCCAAAGACCGGATACATCAAAGGCCGGACAGTTGAACGGAAATTGCGTCCGGAGGAACGAACTGATTTGACGATAGAAGAAGCCGAGGCATTGGCTCAGGGTCGCTCTTTTGAGCTTATTGACGGAAGGATCGTATTCAAAATGGCTGATACCATACATTCCAACAGTCAAGACGTTTTGCACGGGGAACTATATCTTTATTTCAAGCAAAATCCTATTGGCAAAGCGTTGCCGGAACTCAATCTGCGCCTCTGGCCGGAAAGCCACCATAATTTGCGCACGCCGGACATCGCGGTTTTCCTGAATGAAAATTTGCGCGGAATGGAGAAGTATGCAACCCGGGCTCCGGATCTGGCCATTGAGATTGCCTCGGATGATGACAAGGTCTCGGCCGTGTTTGCCAGGGCAAGATTGTATTTGGAAAAAGGCAGCCGGGTGGTATGGATTGTTTTCCTCAGCGAAAAAAGGACAATGATCATGACCCCGACGGAATGGCGATGGGAATCGGTCGTCCTGACCTGCCCGGAGATTCTGCCGGGGTTCAGTGTCGAGGTGGCGGCTCTCTTCGCCTGGCAACCATCTGCCCAGGGCGAGTCGAGCGTGGCAGGATAGTTTGCGACAAAAACATGCGGAAATTCCCCACAAACATTGAGGCATTGGTTTTTTACGCCGAGAAGGTTTGCATTCGTCCAACCCTTCATTTAGAGATATTGTTGGCCCTCGTTTTTCTGCTCACCGGCTGTGAAAAAAAACACGCGGATGACAAACGCAAGCTCACGGAAATGATTAGCGCCCGAACGCTCGGTTTGGCTTATCTGGAAGAAAACAGGTTGAACGAGGCCGAAGCCGAATTCCGCAAGCTGATTGAGCTGGCGCCCAAAGAAGAGCTGGGATACGCGAATCTGGGGCTCGTCTATTTGCGCAAGGGCGATTATGCCGGCGCGGAAGCGCAAATCAAACAGGCCCTCAGGATCGATCCTGAAGATCCTGAAATTCGCCTGCTCGCGGCGAAAATTTATGAGCTGACCGATCGCGAAGAACGATCGATTCAGGAACTCGCGAATTCTCTCAGCCATTCACCGGATCATGTCAAAACGCTCTACAGTTTGGCGGAGCTTTATCTTAAACGCGACGAGGCGGAAGCGCGCCGGCAGGCGGAAACGTATCTGAACAAAGCCGTCGAGCTCAGACCGGCGAATATCGTGGCGCGGCTGCAGCTTATTGAAACGTTGTTGCGCAACGACAAAGCCGAGGCGGCGACGAGGCGCATGGAAGAATTCATCAAACAAATTCCGGAATTGTCGCCGGAAGCGCAAGATTTTTACGACAAAGCTCTGGCGCTGATGCGCGCCGCGAAAACACCGGAAGCGATCCCTCCCACGCTGATTTTTCACAACTTTTTGAAATTAACCCCGCTTTATCAGGCCAGCGTTTTGGAGCTAAAAGGTCCGGGCGGGGCGCTGCTCGGCTTTCCGGTGATGACCTTCAGCCAAAATATTTCGACGCAGGTGCAGGATCAAAAAACCGTGTTAGCGGCGATTCGTTTTACCGAGGCGACGGCGCTTGCCGGTTTGGATATTGTGCCCAGGGCGGCACGTGAAGCCGATCCGCTTTCAGAGACAGGCGCTCTCATGGCGGTTGGCGATTACGACGGCGATGGCGATCAGGATTTGTATGCGGCAACTTTCCAGGCCGGCGCCAACGCCAGCGCACATTTCCTTTTTCGAAATGAGCTGGGAGAATTTGTTGAAACGGCGATGGCGGCCGGCATCAAACACACCGCCAGAGAGAACGCGGCCCTCTTCGCCGATTATGATAATGACGGCCGCCTCGATTTGTATGTCGCCACGGACGGGCGGGATATTTTATACCGCAATCTCGGCGGCGGAAAATTTCAGGAGGTTGCCGCCACCGCTGGAATCGGCGAGGCGGATCCGGGTTATGCCGCTCGTTTTGTCGATTTGGATCTCGAAGGCGATCTCGATTTGTTTCTGGCCAATGCCGCCGCCAACCGCGTTTATCGCAACAACGGCGACGGCTCGTTTGCCGAGCTGGCCGGGATGATGGGGCTGTCGGCCAATAGCGTGAAAAGCCGCGATGCCGCCTTTGGCGATTTTGACGATGACGGCGACGTCGATCTGTTCGTCGTGAATGAAAACGCGAGCAACGCGCTTTATATCAACCTGCGACAGGGCCGTTTTCATGATACGACCACAGCCAGCGGCCTCGCGAGCAAAGGCGGCGCCGGCGCAGTTACCGTGGGCGATTATAACAACGACGGCTATCCGGATTTGTTCGTGACGTCTCTCACCGGCGGCGAATATTGTTTGTATCATAACAAAAGCGACGGCACGTTTGAAAAGGACAAGCGCTCCAAAGCCATGCTCGAAGCGGTCCGTAAAGTCATCGGCCTGGATGCGGAATTTTTTGATTTCGATAACGATGGCTATCTCGATCTTTTGATCGCGGGCCAGGCTCTCAAGCCTGGCGGGCGCGGCGTTTGGCTTTTTCACAATGACGGGACCGGACGATTCAACGATACTTCCAAGATTTTGCCACCGGAGATCATTGCGGGTCGCCGCATCGCGTTGGCGGATTATAATGAAGATGGTGATCTGGATATCTTTCTCGCCGGCCTCGATGGCGGCATCCGGTTGTTGCGCAATGACGGCGCGAATGCCAACCATTATTTGAAGATTCAACTGGTCGGCCTGCGCGCGGGCAGCAGCAAGAATAATTACTTTGGGATTGGCGCGAAGCTGGAAATTCGGGCCGGTGATCTTTATCAAATGCGCGTGGTGGCGGAGCCGGCGATTCATTTTGGGCTGGGGGCGCATTTAAAGGCCGACGTCGTGCGAATACTCTGGACGAACGGCGCGCCGCAAAATTTATTTTTTCCCGGCAGCGATCAGGATTTGATTGAGGAACAAACGCTCAAAGGCTCATGTGCTTTTCTATATGCGTGGAATGGGCGCGAATACGCTTTGGTGAAAGACATGATGTGGCGCAGCGCTTTGGGCATGCCGCTCGGCATCATGGGTGGCGAAACCGCGTACGCTTTTCCGGATGCCTCGCAAGAGTATTTGAAAATTCCAGGCGAAGCGCTCAAAGCGAACGACGGGAAATTCACGCTGCAGATTACCGAAGAGCTGTGGGAGACGGCGTATTTTGATCAAGTCAAACTGCTCGCCATCGACCATCCCGATTCGGTGGATATTTTTGTCGATGAACGTTTTGTGCCGCCGCCGTTTCCGCCGCTTTGCATTTATCAAGTGGCGCAGAAACATTTGCCCAAATCCGCGACCGATGAAAACGGCAACGATCTCTTGCCGAAGCTTCGTGAGAAAGATGAGATTTACGTTGCGAATTTCAGACCGGCCAAATATCAGGGGATCACCGCCATACATGACCTCATCCTCGACCTGGGCGCATTCGCGCGCGCGGACAGCGTCGTTTTATTTTTGAGCGGCTGGCTTTTTCCGAGCGATGCGAGCATTAATATTGCGATGGCGCAATCCGGCCAACCGAAAGTCGTTTCCCCGTATTTGCAGGTGATCAGTCGCCGCGGCGAATGGCAAACCGTGATCGAGAATACAAGCTTTCCGATGGGCAAAGATAAAACGATGGTGATCTATCTCACGGGCAAATTTTTGGCCAACGATCATCGCGTGCGCATTCGCACGAATATGGAGATTTACTGGGATCATATTTTCTTCACGATTGGCGGGTCCCCAGGTTCTTTTCGACAAACCGCGTTGCAGCCGATGACGGCGAATTTGCATTATCGCGGCTTTTCGCGCCTGTATCGCAAGGGCGGGCGTTATGGTCCGCATTGGTTTGATTACAACGAGGTCTCAACAGAACCGCAGTGGCGCGACCTGGAAGGCTATTACACGCGTTATGGCGAGGTTTTGCCGTTGCTCCTGGCCGCCGATGACAAATATGTGATCATGAATGCCGGCGATGAAGTGACGATCGCATTCGCGGCCACCCAGGCTCCGGCGCTGCCGGCGGGATGGAAACGTGATTTTTTGATCTACAGCGACGGTTGGATTAAAGATGGCGATCTCAATACGGCTGATGGCCAGACGGTGGAGCCGCTGCCGTTTCATGCGATGACGAGTTATCCGCATGGTCCGGAGCAGGCTTACCCTGATGATGAAGAGCATCAACGTTATCTTAAAACTTACAATACGCGGAAAGTAACGACAGAGAAATTTCGCCGATTGGTGTCGGATCGACGTTAATCCGTTTTCTCTGAAAACCGGATTGCCTGTGACCATTTTATCATACGGTCATACTCCGCCGGCGTGTCGGCGTCCTCCAAAACATTTCCCGTCGGCATTTCAACCTCCAGAACCGCTTCAGGATGCCGGGCAAGAATGGCTTTACAGCCCACATCACCGGTTAATGACAACATTTCATCGCGATAGCGCAAATCAAAAATGACGGGATGGCCGCGCTGCCCGTTAAAAGTGGGAACCCCGATGAACCTTCCGGCGGCGCGAGAAAATTCTGCGATCAAAAAATTTAATTCTTCAGCTTGAAGAAGCGGCTGATCGGCCAGCGTAATCATCACGGCCTGCGCTGCCGGCGAGATGGTCGCGAGTCCGGCGTGAATCGAGCTGGCCATGCCGCGGCGAAAATCGGGATTAAATGTAAAACGCAACGGCCGCCCGCTCAGCGCGTTTTGGATCGCCGCGGCTTCATGGCCGAGCACCACGATCACTTCGGCAGTATTCGCGCGCAGAAAGGCGTCCACCGCACAGGCGACAATGGTTTTTCCCGCGAACGGCAGCAGTAGTTTGTTCTGCTCAACCATTCTTTTCGATTCCCCCGCCGCAAGAACGAGCGCAGAGATTGCAGACATTTTTTTCAATAACAAAGCATAGAGCAGAGCGCATGGCGCAGAGAGGACAAGTGCACTATGCTCTATGCGCTATGCCCTCTAACGTGATTTAACAAAATTTTTGCAGACCCGGAACGCGGCGGGCCCGGTGGCAACGGCAATTGAGCCGGCGATAATTACGCTCCATCCACTAGCGAACATGGCAAACAAACCGACCGCGACCGGAGAAATCACCGTGAGCCACAAACCGATTTTGCCGCCCGGCACGCGAAAATAGCGCGGCAGATCGGGACGGCTGCGCCGCAGCTTCGCCAGCGCAAAAAATTCCAGAAACATGCCGCAGAGAATCACCCAGATGTCGATGATTACCAGATTTTTAAAATCGCCCCAGGCAAAAATGCTGTAAATGACGCCGCTGAGCAAAATTGCCGTGACCGGCGTGCCGTATTTCGGCGAGATGCGCGTGATCGCTTTCGGCAAATACCCGTCGTGCGCCATCGCAAATGGAATGCGCGAATAGGAGAGCAGCCACGTGCTGAACAACGCCATGTTGGCAATCACGCCGGCCATCGACACCCAGCTTCCTAAAAACGGCCCGCCGATTTTCCCGGCGATGCTCGCGAAATGTCCGGCTCCCCAGTTCTGCCAGTTGGGGTCGATCGCGAGACTCACCAGAATGGGCAGGCCATAACTCGCGAGCACGAGTGGAAAGATCAACACGAGCGCGCGCGCAATCGCCCGCTCCGAGTTTTTAATTTCCTCCGCGGCCGTGCCGATGCCTTCGAAGCCGCTGATGAACCAGATGCCCATGAGCAGGCCGGTGCTCAATACCGAAGTGAAATCTTTGCCTTCCGGCGCCAGCGGCGTAAACGGATTGTGCGAAATTTTCGGCGCGCCAATCAAAATCATCACAATGAACGGCAGCGTCATGAACAGCACGAAGAAAATGGAGCTCGTGCCGACCACGGCGACGCCGCGAATATTCAGCAATGTGAAAAACCAGATGACGGCGAGCGCGATGCCCCACTGCGCCACGTCGCTCATCTGCGGATCGAAAAATTTGAAATAATCCGCGACCAGCACGGCGTAAATGGCGCAATCCAAAAACGAGCTGATCCACCACCACCAGCCGGCCTGAAAGCCCCAGAAATCTCCGAACGCCGTTTTGACCCAGCGATACAGCCCGCCTTCGACCGGCAACGCGCTCGACAACTCCGCAGACATGAAGAGCAATGGCAGACCCCAGAAAATCGGGATGAGCAACAGCAACAGGAACGTCATTCCCGGACCGACCGCCGTCACCATTTCCTCAAGGCCGAACGGCCCGGAACAAACGGTCACATAGACGACGCAGAGCAAGCTTTTCCAGCCGAGCGAGCGTTTGAGCGCAACGGGAACCGGCGGTGTTATGGAAATCGTTGTCGAGGCGGGGCGCGGAGAAACCGGCGGCGGTTCAAAATTCATGGTTGGACGCTCTCCGAATCGTGGCGTCGGCAATCGGGAGAATGTTTTGGGGCCATACGAAATTCTGCAAACGTCTTGCGAATTCCGCCCATTGTTGTATTACTCCGGAAAAAACTATCACAACCGCGAAGATTTTTTTAAGTCAAAATGATTTAAGTCAAAATCATTTTCAATCATTTTGACTTAAATTATTTTGACTTTTGGTTGCGGCTTACGTCGCGTTACGTTACTCTACAAAAACTATCATCCCGCTTGCGGGACGAAGATTTTTTTACACCACAAAGAGGCACAAAGTTCACAAAGAAAAAACAAAAAGCTTTGTGTTCTTTGTGCCTTTGTGGTGAAGCCTGCCCTGGCGCCCGCCGCGCCACGCGGTGCCGCAGGCCAGGGTTTGTTTGCGGCCTCGCTTTGCTACATTTTTCCCGCGAAACTTTGACTGAGCTAAAACCAGCGGGCGGAATGCCATCATGAAAAAAAAATGACGGTTCAGCTTTTTGATTTTGCTTTCGCTTTGGCCGCCGTTTCCGCGCCGCTTCTTTTCTTCAAATCCTGCCGATGGGCACGTTCGTAAGTTTGAATGTCCAGGAAACGACCTTTGGCATCACGCACGGCATAAAGTTTTTTGCCGGCGACACTGCGATGCGTTGTACGTTTTTTTGCACCTGCCATAATCTTCTCCTTGGGTTGTGTATTTGTGCGAGCGGTTCTTGATTTGGAACCGTGAATTAGACTTATTAATTTCTGCCAGCCTTGAAAAAACGCGGTAGATCATGCGGCGTTTATCTAATGTGCCAAGGTCAATTCCCGCCATGAAGGCGCGCCCATAACGCAAGGCTGAGTGGCGGGGAAAGCAAAAGAGGCGGTCTGATTGAAGACGATGCGTTGGAAATATCACCGTCATGAAAATCATGCCACTGCTTTCTCTACACACTGCTTTCCCCGTCCGCTCCAGCCACTGTTTTAGCCGCACTAGTTTGCCTTTCGCCACGAGGTGTTAAGTTTTGTGAGTCAAATTTAGTTACTCAAATCCCACAGCATTATCGTCTTATCTTTACCTGCGCTTGCCAATAGTTTATCATCTGCAGAAAATAAGAGCTTAGTCACCGAACCTTTGTATCCAGAAAGTGTCAATTTAAATTGTCCTGTCTGCGTATCCCAGAGTTCTATTTTCTTGTCCTTTTTGTCTTTGCTGGTAGCTAAGATCTTACCGCTGGGTGAAAGCATGAAAAAATCTATTGAATTACGCAGAATCGGTAGTGTCAGACTTGAGTCTCCAGTCTGCGCATTCCAAAATGCTAACTTCTGATCTCTCCCAAGTGCCAAAATTCTATCATCGGGCGAGATGGAAAAAACATTTATTATTTCTGTTACCATTTTCTTTAAATCTCCTGTTTGCACGTCCCAAAATCTAAGAATCTTGTCCGATGCTTCCCAACTTGCTAATGTTTTACTGTTCGATGCAAAGGCAAAGAACGTTGGAATTTCTGACTTCCCAACCGTGCTTGTCCAGGTTAGTGTTTGTCGATTTTCTCCCGTGTTCATGTCAAATAGTATTATCTTGCTCGATACATTTCCAGAGGCAACGAATGAAGTATAGACTGCCAACGTGCTTCCGTCGGGTGAGAAAATGGCACGATTAATTTCCTCGCCAGACTCTCTAGGCCATTTTAGTACTATCTTTAATTTTCCTATTTGTATATCCCAAAGCCTCACGTCATCTTGTATACTTGTAAAATCTGGAGGTAAGCTCCAGGGCGCCATCCTACTAATTACCATTAATTCTCCTGTTTCTGCATCCACACCCCGTGCTTCTATTACATTTGTAGGTTTCGAAAGTGAACGCCGGAACTTCATCACACTGCTCGAAGCGTTATTACCCACAAGAGACATCTCTTTCGATACTACAGTGAAAGGGCCGCTAGAAAGCGAGACTTTTGTGAAAATGAGTTTCGCACTCGTGGTCGCTATTATGTTGCTATCGGGAGAGAAAAAAACAGAACCAACTATATGATCATGTCCCGTCATTGTGTGCTTTGATTCTCCCGTTTGAGTATCAATCAATTTCAACGTCATATCAGACCAACTTACTATCGTTTTGCCATCTGCTGAAAAACGTGATAAACCATTATTTTTCAGCGTTCGTTTGAGGCTGCCCGTTTGGGAGTCCCAAAGCTCTATACTCTCTTCCAGTTCATGATAGCTTTGGCTTGCAACTAATTGGCCGTCGGCACAAAAATGAACCGAAAACAATCGTGCCTTCTTATCTGCCTCCAGTTGTTTATTTAACAAACCTGCTTGTGTGTCCCACAATATTATAGTATTGTCCTCATCACCACTCAATAGCGTTTTATTGTCGGGAGAGAATTTGATGGATATTATTTCCTTTTTATGGCCCGTTAACTCTCCAATTAATTTACCTGTCTGAGAGGTAGTATTTTTGGATAGAAAAAGCACGATAGCAGCGACGCCAATAAGCGTGCAAGACTGCTTGCAATTTCGTACCAAGTATTTCATGGACATGGAATTCCTCCTTCTAGTTGATGATTTCGTTATTCACTCGCGCGTTTGACATTCATCTATAAGATGAAAGTGCCAACTTGCTTTAATGGCTAATGGGGGTTGCAGGACGTTCGGAGCGAGCACTCAGTTTCGCGAAGCGAGCACGATGCCTGTCACAAATCGCGCACGAAACTTTGTTTTTGCCTACGAACTCGTTGCGAATCCTGCCGTAACTTGCAACCAGACTTTTATCTTTGCAACAAACTTCTTTCGATCTTGGGCGCGGCTAACAAAGTAGTGAGCGACACAAGACAACCGTGTCGCATAAACCAATGAATTTCATATAACTTTATGGATATAACTAAGGGAAAACAAAACTCGGAGAAGCTCAATATTAAATCACGCCAACTTCTTTGCCATCTTTCTCAAAAGCGCTCACCGCGAAATCCAGATCCTCCGTCGAATGCGTCGCCGAGATCATCACGCGCAGACGCTCTTTGCCTTTCGGCACGGTGGGGAAGCCGATGGCCATCGTGAAAATATTGTTCTCGAAAAGTTTCTGGCTCAACGCGCGCGCTTTGTGCGTGTCGCCGATCATCACCGGCGTTATCGGCGTCACGCTCTGGCCGAGATCGAAGCCGAGCGCCTTCATTTTGTCTTTGAAATATTTCGTGTTGGCCCAGAGTTTTTCGACCAGCTCGCCGGATTCCGCGAGAATATCGACCGCGGCGATACACGCCGCTATATCTGCCGGCGTCACCGCGCTGGAAAATAAAAAGGGTCGCGCGCGCTGGCGGAGATAATCGACAATCGCTTTTTTGCCCGCAATATAGCCGCCGACCACACCGAACGCTTTGGAGAGCGTGCCGATTTCGATATCGACGCGCCCGTGCAAGCCAAAATGATCCGCCACGCCGCGGCCGGCGCGACCGAGCACGCCTTCGCCGTGCGCGTCGTCGGCCATCGTCATCGCATCGTATTTCTCGGCGACCTCGACAATTTCTTTCATTGGCGCAACGTCGCCGTCCATGCTGAACACGCCGTCGGTGATGATCAAACGATTGCGCACGTTCGTTTCGCTTTGGAGTTTCTCTTCGAGATCAGCGACATCATTGTGTTTGTAACGCATGACTTTCGCCTTCGACAGCCGCGTGCCGTCGATGATGCTCGCGTGATTCAATTCGTCGGAGAAGATCACATCATCCGCCGTCGTAATCGTCGGAATCACCGCCTGATTCGCCAAGAGGCCGGACTGGACGGAGATGACGTCTTCCACGCCTTTGAACGCGGCGAGTTTATTTTCCAACTCACGATGCAGGCTTTGCGTGCCGGCAATCGAGCGCACCGCCGCCGGACCAACGCCATATTGATCAATCGCCGCTTTCGCCGCCGCTTTGAGCTTCGGATGATTGGCAAAGCCGAGATAATTGTTGGTGCACAGATTCAGCACGCGTTTGCCGTCCACCTGAATCCACGCGCCCACCGCGCTTTCGATCGTGCGGATATTGATAAAAAGACCCTGGTCTTTCAGCGACTGAATTTCGGCGTTCAGAAAATCGAGCTTGGACATTTTTATTACTCCAGGAGGTTTAAAGAAACTTGGTTAATCAAAATTGTTAATTCCAATTAACAACGCATGCGACAAGTCTTGATTGGCCATTGGTATCATTAGGTTTTTTCGCGGAGAATGTATTTGAATAGTTCCTCCAAAAATTCCTCTCGCCTGGTCTTATTGTTGAAAAGTTCAATTAAGTTAAAAACTTTGTCAATGTCGCGTTCTGTTTGTAGTTGTTTGCGAACTGCAGGTGTTAAAATACTGGGCAGAAAAATTGTGACACAACGGGGGTTTTCCAGTTTTGCCTTTGTAAATGATTTTTTGGTTTCGCCTAAGCGCGTCTGAGCGCCGGCCTTATCCGCACTGCCTTTGATTTCAATTACACAAATCAGATCACTATCTGAATTACGGCATTCAATATCCGGTTCAGAGCCAAAAATAATGGTTGTCCCACTCTTTAGAATGAGACAATTTTCTCTTTTGGCTGCTGTTTCCGTTGCTTTTTCGTCAATTAAATTTTTTGTACGAGCATACTCTATAAGCAATTTTTCAAGGTCATGGGCGGCGCGTAAACCAATCTTGTTAACCCATGTACCTTGCCATTCACTTCCGGCTTCAGCAAAGATTGTGCATAAAACAATGTGCCGGTTAATGTGGCTTGAACCGCTCAAGAGTTCGGAAATAAAACTATTGAGTAAAACACAATGACTGACAAAATCTTTTGTCTTTTTGTCTGTTTTGATTTGAGATAATCCCTTATTCGGTAGACAAGCCAGCAAACGATAATAGTCGAATAATTCCGGGTGCTCTTGAACAACGATTGGATGCGCGAAGACCTCGGTCGGAACAAAACCAAAAAATTCGGCGGCAGTTCTGGCTGATAGAGTTATTCCCAATGCTTGCCAATTCCAATCCAGCTTTTTCCAGGAAGCGGAGCGAGCCAGATGCTGAAGTCTGGAAAATTTTGCGTCTTTTACGAATTTCCAAAACAGCGCTGAGCGTGAAAGATAACGCTGCCGGAGTTCGGTTTTCACAGGCTCAGGCATATTTTTTCCAGAAGACGATTGATTCCCGGACGGGCCGTCTACCATAAACAGCCATTTGCTGTGAACTGTTCCCTTTATAACGGGTTATCCAGATTTCTTCTGTTTGTAGACCATGTCGAATTGCCAGTTCCGATAAAAGCAAATCGGTGGGAATGTTTTCGCCGGCAAATTGCGCATTCGCTACAACCAGTGCGACTTTTCCTCCCGGCTTAAGATAGGTTGACAGATTTTTGATGGCTAAATTCATATCCTCAAAATATCCCTGCACCATAATGGGCACGCGTTCATTATTTAATTCTCTTTGCTGCAACTGCGCCAAAATTTCGTTTAGAGCCGGCAAATAAATTTGTTTGTTTTGATGCATACGGCTTTCGATGTGTGATCGTAGAAGGCTGTGCCGAACCGCCACCATGTCTTGATGGGACTTGACACTTAAGAGACAGAGTTCGAGTGCATAGGAGCGTGAATAGTCATATCGGTTTAAATACGGTGGTGAGGTAATTACAGCGTCTAAATTACCATGATATTTTTTCGGTAAGCACAATTGCCGGGCATCGCCCGCCCTCGCTTCTGCTTTTACTCTGGTTTTAGGTGTCGTCAAGACAGCCAGATCACCGATCATTGACATCAGTACCGCATAAAGAGTGTCGCGAACGTTGGGAATATCTTTATTGACTAATCTTAGAAACTGGCCGTCTTTAGAAGTTCGGCTTACGCTTTCGAGGATCGTCAACAGGCCGAGCAGGAGAAAATCTCGAACCGGCCTTTCAAAAGTATCAATCTGTTCTTTGAAAAAAAGTATTTGTTCCTGTATTTCTGCCGGAAAAGCCAGATTGATAATTTTAATGTTTGGTAAGGCAAGCGTTGGAGTTGTAAATGGCGTATGAAATAATTTTTTTACCGCTTGCAGGAGCAATTTATGGTCATCCCAGTCCGTAATTTTAACCTGAGAAATAAAGATGGCGACCGGTAGCATATCGGTGCCTATTACTTTTAGCCCCTTTTCCTTACCGGCAAGTAAGGTTGTGCCACATCCCATAAAAGGGTCATAGAGTTTTGCACGCTTTTTTAACCCAAATTTATTTATCAGATTAAATGCCAGTTGCCGCGAAAAACCCTCTTTAAATTTAAACCAATTATATATTGGAATTTTCTTATTCGGAACATAAGTCACTAATTGTCTATACGCCGATTGTTCTATAAAAAAATCCGCATAACTTTCCTCCAGAACATTTCTTTCTGCGTTTGATTCTGTATCCGGTAAGATGGAAGGATTACCGGCTTTTCGGGTAATTAATGCAGGAGGAAAATACTTCGAAGCGAAGTCAAGTTGAATTCCTCCTTTCTCGATAAATGTAGATTGAGTGTTCAAATTATTTCTTTTCACTTTTTAAAATGCCTCGAAAACAGTAAGTAGTGTTACGAATATTGTTTCACTTACAATTTATAACCCTTGAACCCAATGTCAAGTAATGCGTGACATCATATGCCGTCTGTAATTATCATATCCGATACCGTTCCTTAATCCCCGGAATCAAATACTCCTCAAACGCACGGGCCTGATCATACTCCGGCGCCCACCCCCAGTCGCGTCGCGCCGCCGAGTCATCAACCTCGGCCGGCCACGAATCGACGATGGCCTGGCGTTTGTCATCAGGACGAAATGTGATGGTGGCGCTGGGAAAGGCGCGCAAGGTGAGTTCGCGAATTTCGCCGGCGCTCGGACTGAAGCTGCCGATATTATAGACGGTTTGGGTTATTTTCTCGCGTGGCGTATTCTGCAGTTTTAACAGCGCGGTGATGGCATCCGGCATGGCCATGAAAGGAATGCGCACGTCTTCGCGGACAAAGCAGGCGCAACTTTTATTCTGCGCGGCGGCGTGCAGCATCTCCGGCGCATAGTCGCTGGTGCCGCCGCTGGGCACGGTGATCGCGCTGATCAGGCCGGGAAAACGAATCGAGCGAAAATCAATGCCGCCGCGCTGAGAGTTGTCCGCCGCGAGCTGGCGATAATGCGAGGCGTAGTAACGTCCGAGATGCTCGCAATACAGTTTGTTGCAGCCGTACATCGTCGTCGGATAATTCCATTCCGTTTCCCTGACTTTGCCGGCGCGTTGTTTCGCGGCGAGATTCCGCAGACCGTAAACCGCGATCGAACTCGGGAACATGAACGTGACGACTTCGCCGTGCCACCGCGATTGCTCGATGGCCATCTTCAGCAGGTTGATCGTGCCTTCGACATTGACGCGATGCGCGGCTTCGGGCGTAAATTCGGCGCGCGTCGAGAGCAGGGCGGCGAGATGATAGACGCAATGAATCTCGTATTCGCTTTGCAGACGTTCCAGCAGGCGCGGCTCGAGAATGTCGCCGATCACGACGGCCCGGCACAGGCGCTGCAGGTTTTCATCGAGCGGGCGAACATCGAGCGCGATGATGTCGTGATTACCTTCGGCGGCCAGGCGGGTAATCAGGCCGTGGCCCATTTCGCCGTTGGCGCCGCTGATCAGGATGGCCGGTTTGCGGATGTGGTCGGACATAGGCGATCTCGTGATGTTGGCGATTGAAAAATTTATTTACTTCGCGAAGCGACCCATAGAATATAAAATGATTTCACCGAATGTCAAGAGGATAAACAAAAAACGCGATTCTTTCGTCTTAAAAAAGAATCGCGTTTCCGCAAAATCGTCAATCGTGTCCGCGACAACACTCCACGGCGCTGGTGTTGCTTGATCGCATTCAAATCGGCGGTGAATGCTACACGGTCGCTGCCGCGCCGGCGGGAAGGCCGTTATAAAATCTGGTCAGCCGTGATTTTTGATTGGCGGCTTTGTTCTGATGAATGACGCCGTGCGTGACCAGCTTGTCCAGCAGCGAAACGGCCGAGTGCAGATCTTTCTCCACCGTTTGCCGGTCTTTGGCGGCGAGAAATTTTTTAATCGTCGTCCGCATTTCGGAGCGATATTCGCGATTCCGCAGCGTCTGGCGTTGGGCTTGACGATTGCGTTTAATTGCTGATTGATGATTGGCCATATTCTCTCTTCTTAATTTATTGACATTTTAAAACAGTCTTAAAACAGTCTTAAATATAAGAAAATGAACCGCCAATGTCAATAAAAAATATTCGGCAAAATTATTATATTTTGTGACAAAAATCATGTATATTGTCATCGTGAAATTCGTGGCCATTAAGTCATTTTGGTTCGCGAAAGTCAGAAAAAGATTCTGAGTTTTTATAGCCATAAAAGAATCTCCCGCGGATTGAAGGATCCCGTGACATAATGCACAATTCCTTCCGTGAGTTAGTTTTTAGAGAGTTAACGTTTGTTGATTCTCGTGAAACGGAATATCTTGCCGTTTCTTCAAGGCCGCGGCCGCC
>Ga0247727_10008542_pt1 | contig 18968 bp, 18 predicted proteins | sample WisWelCaveWW1625_FD_202498 | JGI IMG/M metagenome (GOLD analysis project Ga0247727, IMG submission 202498) | Biofilm microbial communities from Wishing Well Cave, Virginia, United States - WW16-25 | ecosystem: Environmental > Aquatic > Deep subsurface > Groundwater > Cave microbial mat | place... | reverse complement strand
GTCAAAGCGGTGGAAGATTACCTCAACGCGCTCGTCGCCAAGGATGCGGAAAGACTCCCCACGCTCGTGTGCGGCGACTGGGAGGAGGACGCGCTCATCGAACTCGACTCACTGCAGGCGGTCAGCGCGCGGCTTGATTCTGTCGCGTGCACGCAAACCGGAACCGATGGGAACCTCGCGCTCGTGGATTGCACGGGCAGTATCGTTCTCACCTACGACACCGAAGACCAAAACATCGAACTGTCGAATGTCACGTATCAGGTCATCAAAGAAGGCGGCGAGTGGCTGGTATGCGGGAAACGCTAAATTCATCTAACTACAAAGGACACGAAGATCACGAAGGAAAATCAAGAAAACCCTTTGTGGCCTTCGTGTTGAGACTCTTTTCGACGGAAAATATTTGGGCGTTCGCGTTGTTCCTGATCGCGGTCGCGTTGATCATTTTCACATCGGACTCAAGTCCCGTGTGGATCTATCAGGGCTTCTAAATGGGACTGACTCAAATTGGCGCTTCGATTCTCACCGCGTTGCTGGTCGGCGCGTGGACGCGTGGTACAACCCGCGTCTTTTTTCTGCTCGCCCTCAGCGTCCTCGCCGTCTTTTGGTTTCAACCCGCCGTTCCCCTGCGCTCGTTTGATTTCTGGATTCCATCGCTTTCGATTTTTCTTGTCGTCCTGATTTGGTTCATCACCTCACCAGTTGGCGCATGGCGCACGCGGCAGAATATCCTTGGGCTGGCAGTCATCGCTGGCATTGTTATTCTTGTTTCACTCACTCGCTACTTTTTTCCCGACCCGATTCTCACCGCCACAACCCCGCCAAGACTCATTTTAGTTGTCGGCTTTATTTTTCTCACGGCAGTTTTTATCGCTTCATTCACCTATCTCTCCCGCCGTTTCGTAGTCACGCTTTCCCTCGTTATCATCACGCTACTCGCAATTCTCATCATTCTCAAATCCCCAACCCTTTCTCTTCAACTCAGCGTCTTCTTCCGCACGCTCACCAACCGCCCAACCGACACCGCCTCTGCCCTCGATTTACGCTGGCTGGGGTTTTCCTACATTTCCTTTCGTCTCATCCACATCCTGCGCGACAAATCCCGCACGCCTCAATTCCCCCTTTCGGGAAGTGTGCGGGACAAACAAACCGGGCGACTGCCGGAACTATCCCTGCCTGAGTTTGCAACTTACGTTGTTTTCTTCCCCTCGCTTTCCGCCGGTCCCATTGACCGCGCCGAGCGCTTCGCCGGCGACCTCAAAAAAGACTTCGCCCTCACACAGGAGGAAACGCTTCTCGCCGGTCAGCGCATCGTCATCGGGCTGTTCAAAAAATTTGTCATCGCCGACGCGCTGGCGTTGATCGCGCTCAACGACGCGCTCGCAGTGCAGGTCCGCACAGCAGACTGGATGTGGATTCACCTGTATGCCTACGCCTTCCAAATTTATTTCGATTTCAGCGGCTACACAGATATTGCCATCGGCATCGCGCGCCTCGTTGGAATCAAATTGCCAGAAAATTTTGCTGGGCCGTATACAAAACCCAACCTGGCTCAATTCTGGAACAGCTGGCACATGACGCTCACGCAATGGATCCGTTCGTATTTCTTCAACCTGTTCAACCGCTGGATCCGCAGTTACAAATCCCTTCCTGCGTGGACGATGCTCCTTGCCGGTCAACTCGCGACGATGCTCGTCATCGGCTTGTGGCATGGAGTCACAGTCAACTTCATCCTGTGGGGCGCGTGGCATGGATTGGGACTCTTCCTCCAAAACCGCTGGAGCGATTTCGCCAAGGCGCGTTTCAACATAAACAACACGCGGCTACAATCCGTTTTGCAGGTCGGCGGCGTGATCCTCACCTTCCATTTCGTCGCGCTGGGCTGGGTCTTCTTCGCGTTAAGCGAGCCGGCGCTGTCGTTCGGAGTTATGATGAAATTGTTTGGCATACCGTAACGACGATGGACGATAGACAATTGACCATGGTCTATCGTCCATCGTCCATCGTCACCCAACCCAACATGATGAATCCTCAGCCCTCCCTCCGCCTCCTCCCCCTTCTTCTCAAAGCAACACTGCTTTTCGTGTTGTTCAACTTTGCGTTCACTTTCATCAGCGGACTCTCGCTCGGAAAATTTTCGCTTTACCACAGCGTCTTCCCCGGGCGCGAGCGGTTTCCGTTTGGCGAAAGCCAAAAGGGATACAACCTCAGCCTGTTCAACCTCGATGCCATGTTTGCCTCGCACGTGCTGGTCGGCACGCCGAAAGAAACAAACGAGTATCGCGTCTTCCTCATCGGCGATTCATCCGTGTGGGGGACGTTGCTCACCCCTGAACAAACTCTCGCCGGGCAATTGAATTCGCAAAATATTTCTGCCTGCGGCAAAACCGTCCACGCGTATAACCTGGGTTATCCATATATTTCCCTGCTTCAAGAAGTGATGATCCTCGACGAAGCATTGCAATACGAACCCGATATGGTTGTCTGGCTTACTACGCTCGAATCTTTTCCACGCGACAAACAACTCGCCGCGCCGCTCGTGGCAAACAGCCCGGAACGCGTAAAGCAACTAATTACCAATTACCAATTACCACTTGACCCCAATGACCCGTCGTTGAATCATGCGACCTTATGGGATCAAACCTTTGTGAACCAAAGAAAAGACCTGGCAAACCTCATCCGTTTGCAGATCTACGGCGCGTTGTGGGCATCCACGGGCATTGACCAGTTTTATCCCGAAGACTACGAGCGCGCCCAAACCGACTTCGAGGCAGATTACGAATTTCACGGCATCAAACCGAACGAGACTTTACAAGGCAAACTTTCAATCGAGATTTTGGACGCGGGCATGAACGCCGCCGGCGTGCCGACGATCCTCGTCAACGAGCCGATCCTCGTCAGCGACGGGGTCAATTCCGACATCCGTTATAATTTTTTCTACCCGCGCTGGGCATTCGATGAGTTTCGCGCCCTCCTTGATGAACACACATCGTCGCGCGGTTATCACTACGTTGGCTTGTGGGACCTCGTCCCCATGACCGAGTTCACCAACAGCGGCGTGCATCTCACGCCGTTTGGCGAATCCATGCTTGCCGAAAAAGTCGGCGAAGCCATTCAAAGTTTTTGCAAATAGGAAACATGACACAAAAACTTCTTTTTATTTTTTTGACAACCACATTGCTCGCCGCCTGTTCAGGTGGACAAGCCCCAACACACATCAATGCGATGACAGACGAACCGCTTCAGACTCAAAGTGCGGCTGATTCATCCTCGCAGGCATTCTCCGCTTCCCCGACGATTCCCGCGTCCACTGCCACGCCCAAGCCGCCCCTTGAGAAGGACGCGTTTATGCACATGCCAGTCATCCCGGCTGGAGTCAGCGATGCGATGCGCGCAGTCTACCAACGTGGAATCGAAAACGGCAACGATCCGACTCGCTTTTCTGTGATCGGCGACTGTCAGAATGTTTCCTCCTATTTCCTTTCTTCATTCGATAATCCCAATGACCATAGTCTTGGAATTGAATACGGGTACCTTCAACCGACGATTGATTACTATCCCGGCTCATTCTCGCGGATCAGCCTCGCGGTGAAGGGAGGCTTCAACGCCGCGGCGGTCATCTCACCCCTGCGCGCGGATCCGAACTCGTGCAACGCCGGAGAATCTCCGCTCGATTGCGAATTGCGAGTTTGGAAACCTTCGATTGTGATCGTAAGCATGGAAACGTGGTGGTCGCAAAAACCCGCCGAGGAATACGACAAATATATGCGTAAAGTTCTGGATCGCATCATCGAATTTGGCGCGGTGCCGATCATCGCCACCAAAGCCGACAACCTCGAAGGCGCGCACGCCATCAACAACGCCATCGCGCAACTCGCGTATGACTACGACATCCCGTTATGGAATTTCTGGGCGGCGGTGCAACCGTTGCCCGACCAGGGACTCGCCGACGACCGCTTTCATCTCACCTTCGCGCGCAACTTTTTCGACGACCCCAAGCGCATGGAAAACGCGTGGCCCTGGCGCAACCTCACTGCCCTGCAATCGCTGGATGCTGTGCGCAATGCGTTGACTCAAGAATAATGTATGTGTCATGCAGAGCCCTTCGGCTTCGCCAAGGACAAACTCCGCGAGGTATCTCTGGCACCACAATTCTAGACCCTTCGGTCGCGGGGGAACGCTCCCTCACATCGTCCCGATGTCCTTCGGGAGGGTGACACAATGATGGGGGATCGCAACAAAAACCCAATAAATTCAACCTTGACAGAATAGAACAAGTGTTCTAAAATTCGAGCATTGTCCGTTCCAGTACGTGTTGTGGCTGACTGCCACAGGAGACTCACATGAACCGATCAATGTCATTTAAACTTCTGCCCCTCTTTGAAAGCGCCGCCCACAAACGCGGGCTGATCTTCGGAGGGATCATCCTCAGCGCCCTGCTGGCGTTTGAAGTCTTCAACTATTCCAGCACTGCCTTCGCCCTTAAGGATATTCTCGGCGACCTGTCGTTTGGTCCGTTGAGCTGGGCGACCATTCTTGCCATCGCTTTCTGCGGCATTGACTTTGCCGGCATCGCCCGTATCTTCACCCCCGAAAAGGGACGTGACGAACCCGCCGAGGTCTGGTATCTGTTCGGTGCCTGGCTCCTTGCCGCGGCGTTCAATGCCACGCTCACGTGGTGGGGTGTTTCAGTCGCTGTCCTTCAAAATAACGCCCAGGGCGGCGTCTTGCTGGGTCAGGCAACCATGACGAAAGTTGTGCCGATCTTCGTGGCGGCGATGGTGCTGATGATCCGCGTGCTGTTGATCAACACCTTCTCCATCGCCGGCGAGCGTCTCTTTTCGCTGGATGAAAGCCCCTCTGCCCGCAATGGCTTCAACAACCGACCGGCGTATCGTCCCACCAATGAACCTGTTCGCAATACCAATTCGGCTTTCCCGCGCCCGGCGCCCAAACCCGCTCCTGCGAACTATTCGCAACCGCTCTATAACGAGCCAACCTATCACCCCATCGGTATGACGGCGCAAGCGCGTGGCAACGATAATCCTTCTGTGCGGAGGTAAAACACACCCAGAGGTTTCCCTTCTTCAATCCCTCTCCTACAATTGAAGAACATCCGACAAACAACGACGCCGCAAATGCGGCGTCGTTGTTTTCACACAAGCGGTTGAGACATACTGGGCTGTTCATGCACCCAGGGTTTCCGGCGCGGTTTGGGGCGGAACGCGGAGAAAAACAACAACAGGCGGTATCCCATGCGGCGGAAAAGGTGAAGCGACATGTCCGACGGGATGGCGACCAACTTCTTGATCCCCAATTTGATCGCCTCAGAGTGCGCCGCGTTGACGAGCGTTGTGGCGAACCTTCGTTTGCGATATTCCTCCATCACGTAAAGTTGGTTGATGTAGCCCGCGCCGGGAAATTTCGTCACCAGTTGCACCCAGCCCACCGCCTGCCCATCTTCTTTAATAAAAAAGTTGTGGATATGTTTATCGCGCAGGGTCTGAACATGGATGCGTTCGCCCTCCGTGGTCAGGCTGTTGTTGGCGGCTTCGGTCTGCTGGACGGAGTGTGCCTTTTGGATGTTGAGCGGAATGGTAGTGACTTTCAACGGCAGATCGTACCCAACGATGGGACCCGTCCGCACAAAATCATGACCGAGATTCGAGAAGTGTTCTTTTAGATCGTGGTCGGCAGGCGTGGGATGAAATATGTTGACGATGTGTTTCTTCCCATCGGGGATGGGATAGGCTTGAATCGCATCGGTCACTTTTTGGGTGTCTGCGCTCAGGGCGAGGAACTCATAATGGAAGGAGGCGATCGGCGCGTCGTTGTAGATCGAGATGCCGATAGGTCCGCTTTCCTCGTAGCGCGTGCCGTATACAACTTGATAGACGTGGTTATACGAGGCGATCATCGCCTGCACTGCCCACCAGTTTTCGATGTCGGGTCGCGCGTGGTTCATGAAGTTATGACGTATTCCCCGCTCGATGGTTACTTTTTGATTATTGCAAAGTGGTTTCACCGTTCGACAGCACGTAAAAACTTCGGCCGCGGTCGAAGACGAAATCGGTGGCGATGTAGCCGGCACCGAACGCCGTCTCGAAGACTTCGCGCGTAAAGAAGCGCCAATCGCGGGCGAGGGGAAAATCCTTTTCTTTCAACGCGTTGAAATCGGATGGGATTTCGGCGAGGGCGAGTTTCCCTTCGAGGGGTGAGAAATGTTCGGGTGGGCGAAGCAAATTTCCCGTGGAGGAAAGAGGCGTGTAGAGGGGTTGCAAATCCGCCTGCGAAAAGTGATCCAGTTTCAACGACTTGCGGACGCGTTTACTCAGTCGTCGTTCGACGCGGCGGGTGTTGATCCACCAGTCCGCTTGAAAACGGTCGGAAGGCAGGCCCGCATTCAGTCCGTCGCGCATGTCGCCGTATTCCGAGCGGCGATACGTGTTGCAGACCGCGCCGAGTTTGGCGATGTTGAGTTTGGCATTGCGGCTGAGGAGCGGGTCATACGTCCACGTAATGTGATCGAGTCCTTGATGCCGCACCATCTGCCATTGCGCCCGCTTCAACGCAAAGCCAATGCCTGAATCGCGGTGATCGGGGTGGATGCCCATGATGTGCGAGCAATGTTTGGCGCGCGGACCATCGGGAGTTTTTTCGATGCCGGGAAAGCCAAAGACGAAGCCGATAAGTTGATCTTCGATGTACGCGCCCGCCACCAGCCCGCCGTTGTGGATCGCGGCGATGAACACGTGCGCGGGGACAACGTCCGTTTCACTGCCGGGCCACACGGCGCGTTGCAGGGCTTCGACGGCGGTCAGGTCTTCGGGGGTTTCAAGAATTTTGATAACAGGAGAGGGCATAGATTTTTTGTAATTCACCACCGACACCTGCACTTGCGCCAGGTGCAAGTGTGAACATAGGCGAAATGGATTTTTTATCAATCATCAAAGTTCATCTGTGTTTATCAGTGGTTAGAAAGAGATCAGCGCGAGATGCGCAAGACTTCCTGAAGGCGTTGCAGGAACGGTTTGCGCGCGAGGTAGTCGAGCCGATAGGCAAAGCGCGCGGGCATCAAGCCAAAAGTGCGCGGCAGGTTTTCCACCGGGCAGGTGCGGTTGACGGCGATGTAATCGAGCCAATAGGTTGAGATATTTGCGTTTGGAATGATCGGATCGAGCGTGACGAACAACGCGCGCATGAAGGGAAACGAAAGCGGGAGGAGAACGCGCCTCGCATTGGTGACATTCATGATCGTTTCGACAATTTGTCGAAACGTGAAATACTCGCCGCCGCCGACCTCGTACGTTTCATTTAGCATGTCCGGGTTTTGCAACGCCCACAGCAACGCGGTCACCAGGTCTTCGACCCACAGCGGCTGGAGCAACACGCGCCCATCGCCGGGGATCGGGAAGAAAAACGGAACCGAGCGCAATGTCGTTGCGATGTTGTTGGTGAACGAGTCTTCGGGTCCAAACACGGTCGTCGAGCGGATGATCGTATGCGGCACACCGCTTTTGCGAATATACTCCTCGGCAATACCCTTTGATTTGTGAATGGGAAACGCCGACATACGATCCGCGCCGACGTGGCTGAGATAAATCAACCGTTCGACTCCCGCATCCTGCGCGGCTTGGGTGAGCGCGCGCGTGCCTTCGATGTCGGTCGTCATTAAACTACCCCTGCGGCCATACCTCGCCGCGCTGGCAAGATGAAAAACCTGACTGACGCCGCGCAACGCGGCGCGTACGCCTCTCTCGTCATTGAGGCTGACCACCGAGACCTTGACCGGCACGCCCTTCGGCAAGCGCGGCGACTTGGGCGAAGGGCGCAACAACACGCGGACCTCCTGCCCGGTATCCGAAAGGTGACGCACAAGCGCGCGGCCGATAAAACCGGTCGCGCCGGTAACTAGAATCATGACTGGGATTATAGCAGAGTGAAATGCAGGGAAAATTTGTCCCTGATGCAATCAACATCCCCCATTTTTTATTGCCTTGCCCAATTAATTCTTGCGTTTGTAAGGTCTGAAATATTCGTCGGTGAAACGGGCGATCATAAAGAACAGCCCGCCAAACAAAACGACAGCAATAAGTTTGATAACGACCATTTGTGCTCCGTAAATGATGTATGCTGAAATCGAGGGTACATACAGCCTACATGACGGGGAATTGCTCGAAAGTAACATTACCCACCTTGCAAACAGGTTACATCCCCTGACCTGTTTCCGGTGGTATCATCGCCTTATGACCACCGCCACCGCGCAGGCACATCCAAATATCGCGTTTATAAAATACTGGGGGAATCGAGATAACGCGCTGCGTATGCCCCTCAACGGCTCGATCTCGATGAACCTCGACGGGCTGATCACGCGCACGACGGTTAGCTTTCAACCTTCGCTTCCCTTTGACGAACTCATCATCAACGGGCACGAAGTAATCGGTGCCGGCTTGAAACGCGTGACAGAAATTCTGGATTTGATCCGCGGCATGGCAAACATCAAAGACCGTGCGGAAGTGATGACCGAAAACAACTTCCCTTCCGGCGCAGGGATCGCCTCGTCAGCCTCGGCGTTTGCCGCGCTGGCACTGGCGGGGAGCAAAGCGGCAAGGCTGGATTTGAGCGAACGCGAACTCTCGCGTCTCGCACGGCGCGGCTCCGGTTCCGCCTCGCGCTCCATCCCGGGCGGATTCGTCGAGTGGCAGGCTGGCACAACCAACGAAGATTCATTCGCGTTCTCGATTGCGCCACCCGATCATTGGGAGCTGGTGGATTTGGTTGCCATCGTCAGCGCGTCGCACAAAAAGACCGGCTCCACCGAAGGGCACGCCATCGCGCCGACTAGTCCGCTTCAAGCCGCGCGGGTGGAAGATGCGCCGCGCCGCCTCGATCTATGTCGCAAAGCGATTCTTGACAAAGACTTCAACTCTTTTGCCTCCATCGTCGAACTCGATTCAGACATGATGCACGCGGTGATGATGACCTCCACGCCCGCGCTTCATTATTGGAAGCCCTATTCAATCGCCGTGATGGACGCGGTTCGTACATGGCGACAGGATGGGCTCCCCGTCTGCTACACCGTGGATGCCGGCGCGAATGTGCATGTCATTTCACTTGAAACCGAATCACAAAAAGTGGAAAAACGCCTTCGAGAAATTGAAGGCGTTGAAAATGTGCTGGTCGCGCGCGCCGGCGGCGCGGCAAAAGTCATCGAGAACGGATAATAATAGCCCGGTGGTTGAGTAGTCCCGCGTGCTTTTCGCGGGACGTATCGAAACCACCAGTACACAAAGCAATTCTTGTTACAGATTTATTTCTGAAACGCGTTGGTTTCGATACGGCGGCGATGGTCGAGTAGGACGAAGTCCGTATCGAGACCCGCCGCCTTGTTTCGACATGCTCAACACAAGACTCAACCAACGGAATTTATTTCGTCACCTTCTTCAACACTTCCCCAAACTTTTCCAATTCATCCAACGTGTTGTAATGCACGGGTCCCACGCGGATCATGCCGCCGGCTTCGAGCAAGCCCAACCGCTCCACAATCGCCAGCGCGTAGTTGTGACCGTTCCACACATAAATATTTTCCCTGCCAATCGCATCGGCAAGTTGTTCGGGGTCTTTGCCATCCACAGTAAACGACACTGTCGGCACGCGCTCATCGAGACGATTCAAATCGGTGATGCCGTAAATACGCGTGCCCGGCGCCGATTCGACAATGCCGATCAATTTTTTGGATAACTCTGCCTCATACGCGCGCATGACGGACATCCCTTTCTTCAACTCTAACTTTCGACCAGTGAACCCCGCCTCGTTTCGACCTTCCCTTCGGTCGTCAACGCGAGCCTTCCACGTGGACGCGTGATCCGCTCCGAACCGCGTTCCCAACCATTCGAGATATTCCAACGCGCCGAGCACGCCTGCAATTCCCTCGTGGTTCTGTGTACCGGTTTCAAATTTATATGGCAAGTCATTCGACGCGGGTCTTACTTTATATGCCTTCAACTCATTGAGCAAGTCATATCTTCCATACAATGCCCCTGCGTGCGGACCGAAAAACTTATACGACGAACACGCCAGAAAATCACAGCCGATATCCTGCACGTCAATCGGACCGTGCGGCGCGTATTGCACCGCGTCCACGTATACCAGCGCGCCCGCATCGTGCGCCATCTTCGTCAACTTCTTGACCGGGTTCACCGTCCCCAATAAATTCGACGCGTACCCAAACGCGGCGATCTTCGGTTTCTTCTCCAAGGCGCGGGCAAAATCGTCGAGGTCGAGCGTGCCGTCTTCCACGTCAATATCCACCCACAACAAGTTACAACCCTTATCTTCCGCGACCAACATCCACGGCGCGATGTTGGCATCGTGATCGAGTCGCGTGACCAAAATATTGTCGTCTGCTTGCAACGTCCTCGCCAGGGAACGGGAGATGTGCAACGTAAGCGTAGTCATGTTGTTGCCGAAGATGATCTCCTCCGGGCGCGAGGCGTTGAGGAAATCCGCCATGGCAACGTGTGCTTCGTGCAGGACTTCGTCCGATTTGCGGCTGGTCTCGAACATGCCTTCGTGATTGGCATTGTTTTCGAGTAAATATTTATTGATGCGGTCAAGGCTGGGTTTTGCGATCTGCGTTCCCGCAGGGTTATCGAGAAAAATGGCGGGGCGGTCGAGCGAAGGGAATTGCTGGCGAACGAGGTTGACATCGTAGGTATTCATGATTCCTCTTTTGAAAATTTTGTGAAATAATAATTGACCTTACGCAGTCCTGCTCAAAGGCGGTCTGTGACCGCCGTGTTTGCTTATTCTGTAGCTCTTTCTTGCCAGCCGCAGGAATGGAACAAAATGTCACCCCTTCGGGGTTCAATATGGTCTCTGATTTATTCTACAATCATTCCATCCCTTCGGGATTTTTTGTAGCGAGTTCTTCAGCTTTGGCAAATTCTTCGGGGGTGTTCACGTTCCAAAACGCGAGACCAGCAGGATCGGCGGATTTGATTTCATCGGCGGTCAAAACACGCACTTTCACTTGCGGAAACCACGCGATGACCTTCCACTGGTCGGCTGAAATGGCGGATTCAATCGCGGGCAGGCACGTCTTGCGCCGGTAAATAGCATGAAGCGGCTCGTAACCTTCGTCCCCTTTGGCGATGACTATATCAACTTGTTCGTCATCCATGATTTTGGTTGCAGTTTGAATTAATGTCGCGCTGGCGAAGGGCATGTCACACGCCACGACCGCGACGAGGGGGTGCGCGGCGGAAGCGATCGCGCTGTAGAGTCCGCCGAGGGTGCCGCGACCCGGCTTCACATCCGAAAAGAGGCGAAGGTTAAGGAAGGCATAGTCGTCGGGACGATTCGTTGTCACGATGATCTCGTCCGCAACGGGTTGGAGCCGATCCACCACGCGCTGGATGAGGGGATGTCCGAGAAACATCTTGAGTGCTTTATCTTCACCCATTCGTGAAGATTGTCCGCCAGCCTGTATACAAACGGTGAGCATGGGTGTATTATAAGGGTGAAAGTGAGAGGTTATGCCCACCGCAATCGGTGAATTGCTCGACCAGTTGACCGTGACCGGAGATCTGTACGAGAAACTCCCCAACCGCGAAGTGCGATGTTTCGCGTGTGGACATCGTTGTGTGATCCGCGAGGGCAGACGCGGGATTTGCCAGGTGCGGTTCAATGAGGGCGGAGAGTTGCGCGTGCCACATGGATATGTTGCCGCGTTGCAAAGCGATCCCGTTGAGAAGAAACCGTTCTTTCACGTTCTGCCCAGCGTCAACGCGCTGACGTTTGGGATGCTGGGTTGCGACTTCCATTGTGGGTATTGCCAAAATTGGTTGACATCGCAAGCCATGCGCGATTCAAACTCTGATGCTTCGGTGAATTTGATTCGCAAAATGTCTCCGCAAGAGATGGTTCGTCTTGCCCATCGGACGAATGCCTTCGTGGTTGCTTCATCTTATAACGAGCCGCTAATTACAAGCGAATGGGCTGTTGAAATTTTCAAGGAAGCCAAAGCCGCAGGGTTGACGTGCGCGTATGTTTCTAATGGAAATAACACACCAGAGGTGATGGAATATATCCGCCCATATATTTCCGCATATAAAGTCGACTTGAAGTCCATGCAGGATAAAAACTATCGCAAGTTAGGCGGGGTCCTGCAAAACACGTTGGACGGAATCAAACGAGCATATGAGATGGGGTTATGGGTTGAGATTGTTACATTGACGATTCCCGGCTTCAACGATTCGAATGAAGAGATGTGGGATGCGGCGCGGTTCATCGCGGGTGTGTCGAGAGACATTCCCTGGCATGTCACCGCGTTCCACAAGGATTACAAAATGACCGACCCCGATAATACCGATGCGAAGACTCTTTTGCGCGCGGCAGAGATCGGGCGCGAAGCGGGGTTGCGATTCGTGTACGCGGGGAATTTGCCGGGTCAGGTTGGGGAGTATGAGAATACGTATTGCCCGGCTTGCAATCATCCACTGGTGAAGAGGCGGGGGTACGTTATCCAGGAGTATCGTGTCACCGGCGAGGGAAAATGCCCAAAATGCGGCGCAAGAGTCCCCGGAGTGTGGCATAAAAACCCCTCTCAGGTAGTGTTAAACGGACAGGGCATACCTTTACCCGTTTACTAAATTTCCTTTTGCTGTATAATTTGCCCACCTATTTGGAAGGAGGCGCCCTCGATCAAAGTCATTTAAATTTCCCCACCCTGTAACCATGCAAGAATAATCGAATCCAATGAAAATTCTCTTTAGGAGGAGAAACGTGAAACGCAACATCTATAGTGTACTGTCATTGCTCGTGCTAGCGAGCATGATCCTTGCGGCATGTGGCGCACCTGCTACCGAAGCGCCCGCCGCGACTGAAGCCCCTGCCGCGACCGAAGCCCCCGCCGCGACCGAAGCGCCCGCGGCTTGTGAACCCGCCGGCTCCGAACCAATCGCGTTCCCCGATGGCGGCAAATCCGTTACCGGCGCATGGGATCAGGAACCCGATGCGATTGTTCCCTACTTCACCCAGATGTCATTCGCTGTCTGGGTCACGCAATTGACCCTCGTCGGTCTTGCTGAATGGGACGATCAGAGCCAACTTGTTCCTGAACTGGCTGCCGAAATCCCGACCACTGAAAACGGCGGCGTCTCCGCTGATGGTCTGACCATCACATGGAAACTGAAGGACTGCCTCTTCTGGTCCGATGGCACGCCCATTACTTCCGCTGACGTCAAGTTCACCTGGGAAGCCGTTGTGGATCCCGGTAATGCGGTTGCCACCAAGACCGGTTATGACAAGATCGCCAGCATCGATACACCGGATGACCTGACTGCCGTGATCAATTTTGCCGAGCTCTACCCGCCCTGGCAGACTTTGTTCACCCAGGGTCCCAATAACTCCGGCGCGATCCTCCCCAAGCACATGCTTGAAGGAGAGACCGCCCTCGAAGGCAATGCCTTCATCCATCAGCCGACGATTGGTTCCGGTCCGTTTGTGATTACCGAATGGGTGCCCGGCGATTTCATGACCCTGCTCCCCAACCCGAACTTCTATGCCGGACGCGCCACGTTGGACCGAGTTCAGATCCGCTTTGTGGCTGATTCCGCCGCCGCTCTCGCCGCTCTCCAGACCGGCGATGTGGATTGGTACCCGAACTTCTCGGAAGGCGATATCACCACCCTCAAAGATCTCGAACCCGGTGTCAAACTCACCGTTGTTGCCGGTTCCGACTTTGAGCACTACTTCTTCAACCTCGGCCGTGTTGATGGCGTAGATGGCCGTGGCAAGGCTGATAATGAAGGCTTCTGCCCATTCAAGAATATCGACGTCCGCCATGCCATTACCATTGGTATTAATCGCCAGGCGATCGTGGACACACTGCTCAGCGGCTACACAGCCGTGCCTGTCAGCCAGTGGCCCAACACTGCCTGGACGAACACCAACCTGACCGTTGAAGGCTATGATCCTGACGCCGCCGCCGCTCTGCTCGATACAGCTGGCTATACCCTCGGCGCGGATGGCGTTCGCGTGGGCGATTGCAATGGTGAACAGACCCGCCTTTCGTTCAACTTCGAGACCACCACAGCCCCGATCCGTATCGACGCCGCGCTTGCGGTGCAGTCCGACCTCGCGAAGATCGGTGTGGAGTTCAAGCCAATCCATACCCCGGCTGGCACGTTCTTCGGCCAGTATGTTGACGGCGGTCCGCTAACCACCGGTAAGTATGACCTGGGCGGCTACACCACCGGCTTCTACCCGGATCCCTACACCGACAACTTCCAATGCGAATCGGTCCCCACTGCCGAGAAGCCCGATGGCACCAACTGGTATCACAACTGCGATCCCGTCCTCTCCGACTTGATCGATACCTCGCTCGACACCGTGGACACCGCGGCTCGCAAGGCGATCATTGACGAAGCACAGAAGTATATCGCTGAGAACTACTATGTGATCCCGATGTATGCCCGCGGCGACGTCTTTGGCTCCACCCCCCGCTTTGTCTTCGGTCCCATGGGTCCCCAGAGCAACATGAACTGGAACGCTGAACTGTGGGATGTTAGTGAATAAGCAGGATGCACGTTGAAAGTCATGCACGAAACGAGAGGCAGGGGCTTGCCCCTGCCTCTCGTACAAAAAAATCCCTATCAGGGATAAGGTAGCTGGAGGCAGACATGTGGTCATATATTGCGCGACGCTCGATCCAGGCATTATTCACTCTGCTCATCATCACGGTTTTGTGTTTTCTTCTAACCCGCTATTCGGGAGATCCCCTCGCACAATATGCCGCCAACCCGCGCATGAGCGCCGAGGACAAAGCCGCCTTGCGCGAACGGCTGGGTTTGAATGCCCCTTTATATGTTCAGTATTTCAAATGGCTCGGTCTCGCCGCGCAAGGCGACCTCGGGCAATCCTTTTTTTCCAAACAGCCTGTCGGTGAAATGATCAAACAGCGCCTGCCGAACACCATGATCCTCATGCTCACCGCCGAGTTCTTTACCGTCGTCTTTGCCCTCTTGCTCGGAATCATCTCCGCTGTAAAGCAATACTCGCTGGCTGATAACCTGATCACCTCTTTCTCCTTCGTTGGGTTTTCGATGCCCATCTTTTTCAGCGCGCTTGGCTTGCTGTTGATCTTTGCCGTTCAGTTCAAGGAGTGGGGATTGCCATACCTGCCTACGGGCGCGGCGGTATGGGATAAAAGTGACCCGGTGGAATATATCAAGAATTTGATTCTGCCGGTCTCGGCGCTTGTCTTTATTCAAACTGCCGGATACTCACGTTTTGTCCGTACCAGTATTCTGGAAGTGTTGGGGCTTGACTACATCCGCACAGCCCGCGCGAAAGGACTCACCAACCGGGTCGTGCTGTACAAGCACGCGCTTCGCAACGCCGCCCTGCCTCTGGTCACCATTGTCGGGTTGGATATTCCCTTCCTGCTGGGCGGCGCCATCGTCACCGAGTCCATTTTTTCGTGGCCCGGCATGGGGCGCCTGTTCTGGGAATATGCCCAACGTTCAGACTACCCGGTGGTACTGGGCATTCTCTTAATTATTTCCATCGCGGTTGTCGTGTTGACCATTGTCACAGATGTTCTCTATACCTTTATAGACCCGCGCATCAAACTCGCGTAAACGGAGCACACAAACCATGGCTACATCCACTACCACCTTCGATATTCCCGCCCTGGGGCACGAAGAGGAGAAGAAGCCTCTCACCCCCGGTCAGTTGATCTGGAGGCGCTTTCGCAAACACCGCATGGCAGTGAGCGGCATGATCAGTTTCGGTTTACTTTTACTTTTCATCATCGGCGGATCTTATTTTGTCAGTGAAGAACGGGCAAATGCCGTCTCTCTCACAGATCGCCTCAGCCCTCCCTCCGAAAAATACTGGATGGGCACCGACAGCACCGGGCGCGATATTTTTGCCCGCATGATCTACGGCGGGCAAATCTCCCTGTTTGTCGGCTTTACCGCGGTGCTCCTCTCCGTGACACTGGGAACGTTGATCGGCGGATTGGCTGGGTTCTTCGGCGGCTGGCTGGACGTGATTCTCATGCGGTTCACCGAATCGATGCTTTCGATACCGCAGCTTTTCCTGTTGATCGTGCTTGGAAAATTCATCGGCAGGAACATCGATACGATCACGATCCTCGGAAAAACATTCAGCGGCAGCGTGGCAATCGTCATCCTGGTCATCGGGTTTACCTCGTGGATGTTCCTGGCACGGATCGTACGCGCTAACGTGCTTTCATTAAAGGAAATGGATTACGTGTCCGTATCCCGCTCGCTGGGCGCCAGCAACTTGCGCATCTTCTTCAGCCATTTGATCCCGAACACGATGGGCATCATCATCGTATCCACCACGTTGGGGCTGGCGGGGGCAATCCTCTCGGAAGCCTATGTCTCCTTCCTGGGCTTGGGCATTCAACCTCCCACCGCCTCCTGGGGCAACATGCTCACTGCCGCACAGACTTTCATCCAAAAAGGGTCGTGGTGGATGTGGGTCTTCCCCAGCATGTTCATCGTTGCCACCATCCTCTCGATCAACTTGGTGGGCGATGGCTTGCGCGACGCCTTCGACCCAAGAAGCACGCGGCACTTGTAAAATCAAAACGGACGGCAGATGCCGTCCGTTTTTTTATTTAATCGTTGCCGATGAATTCCCTCGCCTGCTCCACATACGCCAGGCTTTGATGCCTGAAATACGTGTTGTACAACGCGGCGTAATGTCCGCCTTGCGCGAGCAAGCCCGCGTGATCGCCCTCTTCAATAATCCCCCCTTTTTCCATCACCACGATTTGATCCGCCGCCTTCACCGTGGAGAGACGATGCGCGATCAGGATGCTGGTCGAATTTTTCATGATCAGGTTCAACGCCTGCTGGATCTGCCACTCGGTGAATGGGTCAATGCTGGCAGTGGCTTCATCAAGGATGAAGATGGCGGGCTTTTGCATCAGGACTCGCATGAGCGCAACGAGTTGACGCTGCCCCATGGACAAGCGCCCGCCTCGTTCCCCCACTTCGGTCTGGATTCCATTCGGGAGCGTATCCACCCATTCACCGTCACCGATCTGACGCGCCATCGTCAGGATTTCATCTTCCGATACATTTGGCGCGGCATAGCGGATGTTATCTGCCACCGTGCCCGAAAATAAAAACGGGACCTGTGAGACAATGCCGAGTTGCTTGCGATATTGCGATAAATCAAACGAGCGGACGTCGTGTCCGTCCACGAGCAGGCGTCCCTGCTGGAATTCGTAAAAGCGCGCGATCAACTTCGCAATGGACGACTTCCCCGCGCCGGTGTGCCCCACAAGGGCAAGCGTCTCTCCGGGTTGGATGAGCAGGTTGAAGTGGGAAAGAATCGGTTCGTTATCCGTATACCGAAAATGCAGATCGTCGAAATGAATCTGACCGGTGAGAGTCGGCACGTCTTTTGAATCCGTTTGCACCACGTTGGGGTCGGCGTCAATGAGGGCAAAGGCGCGCTCGGCGGCGGACAGCCCGGATTGAATCTGCGCCCAGAACGCGGAAAGATTCAACACGGGGAAGAAAAATTGATCGAGCCCAATGATGAAGAGATACCACGCGCCCGCGGTGACGATGCCCTGCGCCGCGCTCAACCCGCCCACGTACACGAGGATAGCGACGAAGATGCCGCCCAGCGCGTTGAGCGTGGGGAAGACCAGCGAAAGCACGAAGCCGCGCTGGACGTTGACTTGATACGATTGAATGTTGGACTCTTCGAACGATTTGAAGATGCTTTCTTCCTGCCGGAAATTTTTCGCAATCGAGATGCCGCTGATCGTTTCCTTGATGGCGGCGTTCACGTCTGCCATGGCTTTCATGCCGCGCTTGGTGACGCGCCGCGCCATGGCGCGAAAGCCGGTTGCCGCGGCAAAGATGAACGGCAGGAAGACCATCATGAGAAGCGAGAGTTTCAAATCGGTGCGAAACAACACCACGCCGATGATCACCGCCTGCACAAATTGCGATGCCACGTCGGTGACGATGACGACGAGCTGACCGAAATCGTTCGTGTCGGAGGTGATGCGCGAGACGATGCGCCCCGAGGAGAACTGGTCGTAAAACGAGAGGTCGTGTTCCGCCGCCGCGCGGAATGCGCGCGTGCGCAGGTCAAGCACTACATCCCCCACCGCGCGGACGACGAGCGAACGCCGAGCCCAGTTGATGCCCCACAAGCCGACGCCGATCAGAAACACCGCCAAGCCCACGAGGCTGATGGCTGTGAATGTCGGTTCGCCTGACAGCAAATCCACCATGCGCGAGACTACGATCGGCAATGCCGCGCCGACTCCCGCCACGATGATCACCAACAGCGTCACCAGCGCGAGGCGTTTGCCTTGCGGTTTGAAATAGCCAAAGATCCGGCGCGTGAGTTCGCGGTCGGTGTATTGGCGGTCGTATTTTTCGTCGTTTAGCCCGGCAAAGAAAGACATGTTCGATTTCCGATTTACGAGTTTAGATTGACGATCTCAAAACCTTGGACGCTGATGAACGCTGAAAACGCAGAATTAATGATTGTTCTGAGCAAGTCACCATTCCTTCCGATTGTTATCGAATGAGCGGCGTTTGTTTTCGGGCTTTGGTCCAAAATTAAGCAACAGACCAACCTCATACGGCGTTGCTTTCAAGTAATTCAGCAATTGCGCTTCGTGTTCCTTGGCTAGCACTCCGGTTGCTTTGATTTCAAGAATCACCAGGTCATTTACGACAATGTCGGCAAAATACTCGCCAATCAGTTGCCCATCGTAATAGACTTTGATTGGGTATTCGTCCCTCACGATCATGCCGCGCTTTGTCAACTCGATGGCTTTGGTGCATAAATCGAAAAGTAGGCGCAATCCGTTTGTTGGAATGAAAGGTTATGCCACCTTGTAGCTTTGAGGCATACCGAGGTGCGTCATTCTGTTGAGCGCGGCGCAACGGACTAAAGCC
>Ga0247727_10008541_pt1 | contig 18976 bp, 19 predicted proteins | sample WisWelCaveWW1625_FD_202498 | JGI IMG/M metagenome (GOLD analysis project Ga0247727, IMG submission 202498) | Biofilm microbial communities from Wishing Well Cave, Virginia, United States - WW16-25 | ecosystem: Environmental > Aquatic > Deep subsurface > Groundwater > Cave microbial mat | place... | reverse complement strand
CGTGAGGTGTTTCAGCAGTGTTTCCTTCTAATCCGCATCCAAGGTCGGCATCTGTTTCTTTGAGAGCCAGTTCTGCGCGTTTTGTTGCTCCTGCAATGCCTTCTTCATCGGTTGCTGGCTGTATGCTGGTGTCGTGCTTGACATCAATGCATACAACTGTTGCTTCTGGCCAGATTTTTTTGGCAATATTTTCAACAGCCGCGATTTTTACCGGATTTTTAGAACCAACAACTATTTTCATAGCCCGCCGACGAGCTTGAGCAGTTTTTCAACTTCTGCCCAGTCTATTGACTTGAAAATAGTCTCTACATAGTCTGCTCGCTTTAATCCATAGTCTATCATGAATGCGTGCTCAAAGACATCTATTACTAATATCGGAGCACAGGTTGCCAGATGCCCTACATCGTGCTCGTTTATCCAGCAGGTCAGCAGTCTTTTTCCCGCAATATCATAATACAATGTAGCCCAGCCCATTCCTCTCATTGTGCAGACTGCTTTCATTTCCTTTTCCCAATTCTCATAGCTGCCGAAGTCTTTTGCAATCTTGTCCTTCAACGCTGCACTCATCGCCTTCGGTTCTTTTGACAAAATTCTGAAGAACACTTCGTGCAGTCTCATTCCGTTGAATTCCCATCCAAAGCGTCTTTTCAGTTCTGCAAATTCTGGATTTGCCTGCTTGCCTTCTTTTACCAATCCAGAAATCAGATCAAGAAGTTTGTTTGTATTATTCACGTATCCTTGATAAAGCGTGAAATGGTTCTTCATCAATTGGTCAGAAAGACCTGTTATTCCAAGTAAATGGTCGAAATTTTTCGGTTCGTATGACATAAACATCACCCGAGAATAAAGTACGTGAAGGTCTTTTTAAACTTTTAGTAAATCTCTATAGCAACCGTTTTCCCTTTTGTAGCGCAGAGCATTACTGACTGTCCTCTTTCAAGGTTTTTTGCAGTGTGCGCAATGCTTTTTTTCAGGTCTATTCTATCACCTGGCTTCAGAACAAAGCTTCTTCCTTCTGCGCAGAATTCCACTTTTCCAGAAACAAGTATTCTGCATTCATCGTGTTGGTGCGCATGCACATCCATAAACTCGTTTTTGTCCATGACTTCAAGAGTTGGCTTCATTCCTTCTTTTATCATTAAAGCACGTAATTCCTCTTCTGTTGGCACTCTTGGCTTGTTCCAGGTTAATACGCGGACGTTCATATAAGGATCGCCGTGCTCGCAGTATTAAAACTTTATTGTTGCCAAAATGCAGAGAGTACTTTCCTGACACTTTCAGTCATATTGTAATTCTGTATTTTTTGCTGTTCAGCCCAGGCGTAATTGTCATGTTCGTGCAATATAACTTCTAATTCATCCTCCACGCTAACTTCGAAGTTAAATTGCCGGGTTGTATTCCCGCTTTTTGACGGATAGTCAAAATGGCCCAAGTAGCGTGTGATTTTGTTCACTTTGAGTCCTGTTTCTTCTTTTACTTCTCGAATAACCGTTCCTTGGAGGGTTTCGTCTTTTTCCGCTTCCCCACCTGGAAGCTCATAGATTCCTCCCATGAAATCCGCTTTTGGCCTTTGCAGCAAAAGAACAGAGTAGTTTCTTTTTATCACCGCGCCTATTACATATCGAGTGATTCCCTGGCTGCGGGCATCTTTGATCAGCAGGTCATAAAAATCCCGTGGTAATTCATTCATGCTGTCACCTAAAATAATCCTCCTGCTTTTCGTTTCTGCGCACGTCAACCGTTGAACAGTGGATTCCTCCTCCGAAAAGTTCGCAGTGCCTGATGCGCACGGGAATTGGTTCAAAGCCTGCCCTGTCCAGCGCTTCTATCGTAAGTACTGCATTGTCCCGTATGAGTACTTTTTTCTCATCGAGTGAAAGAACATTCACGCTCATTCCTACATTGGAAGCCATTTGGAGGTGAGTAGTTGGATAGTCAAAGTTTGTGGCTGGATCCAAAATGGGAATTTTGTCCCATTTCTGCAATTGCGGCGGAAGCCGGTGATAGTTTTTGTACATTGCCATCTCATTAACGAGCAGCTTGCCTGGTGCTATTGGCATGAGATGGCCATCTATGTGACTGTCGCAAAGGCGTATCGGATGTATTCTGTATTTGTTTCCAAAATGTCTTTGCAGCCATATCGCGCCCAGCTCGTGATTTTTTGTTCCAACATTCATCACTATGTCCTTCCCGAATTTGAGGCAGTTTGCCGCATCAAATGCTATTTCGTGATTCTCCTCAATCTCATCAATTTCGTGGAGTGGATTTTCCAGATTTTCTTTCCAGAATTCGAAATCCAGACTCTTTTCGTCTAGCATTGGTCTTGGCGCAGCTGTCCATTTGGCGCCGCTTCTGAAGTAGTCCATGAATATATCTCTTAAAAGCATGTGTTCGAAGTATCTTTTTCGATTTGTTGGAGGCGTTTCTATTATTTCATCGCCTATTGCAAGATACATGTCGCGCGGTGAATCGCAAGCTGTTGTGTACGCTTCAAATGTTGGGGATTCGATCTTGGTGACTTTTTCAAGCGGTTTTGCTCTGCGCACAACAACACCGTGATTTTCCATTATTTTTTGCAGATTATCTAGGTCTTCCTGTCTTTCATGCAAATATTTTGCGGCTATCTCGTAAGGGCGGTTCCTTTTGTTGTGCTGACCGTCATTGTTCTCGTATAGGAACCTGAACACTTTGTCGATTCCCTCATGGTTGAAGTTCATACAGGTTCCCAAAACTACTTCTTCCAGTTTGCCCCATTCTGTGTATGTGTTTACTTTGATGGCTGTTTGTGTTTTAGTCGCATTCATTTTTAACTCCTTGCAAGTTCTGGCACGTATGTTAACTCGTGTTCAAGCTTGCCCATTATTTCCCTGTGAACAGAATCAATTGTGCCGCGGGAATCTATAAAGTGAAATTTTGTTTTTTCCAGGCTTTTAGGTCTTTTTTTGTATAAGATTTGCAGGTATGCGTTTCTGAACTCTATCATTGATTCTAGGTCCTCGTCCCTGTATTTGTTCTCCCTTGTCGCTATCCTTTGAAGCCCTTCGAAAGGGTTTAAGTCAAGGTATACGACCGTGTCTGGAATCAGTTTTGGCTCAATTAGATTGATGTACCATTCAGGCAGGATGTTCAAATGACTGGCATATGCGGTGACTATGCTCCTGTCGGCCAGAATTGTTGAATTTTCTGAGGCGCCTGCTTTTTTGAGATTGGCTCTCGCAGAAAAAGCATAGAGGAGTTCTTGAATCGTTTTCGGTTTACCCAAATATCGAAGAATGCTGCGTGAACTAGTGTCATAGGCTTTTTTCAGTACGCGCCCCCAAAAGTTATCCCTGTCAGTATATCGGTAAAGGCAGATAGATGGGTTTTCACGAAATTTCTCGTAAAGCAGGGTGCATTGCGTGGTTTTTCCGCAGCCATCTATTCCCTCAAATGCAATGGTTTTCATTTTGTTAATAGCTCCAGGTGGTTTTCTATGACTTTCTTGAAGGCGTCAGCATATTGCTGGGCGATTTTCTCATCGTCCGGATCATGCCAGACCGGCAGTTTTAGCGCGTTTTTGTAGAATGATTCGGAGTGGGCAAAGTCTCCTCTCTTATAGGCTAGTTTTCCTTTGTACCGTGGAAACATTTGTTCTGGATTTTGGAAAAGCGGGTGGTAATTAAGAGGACTTGTTGATGCTGGCCTGTCCAGCTCCCTGCAGCCTTCAGCAACAAGCGCTTCATAAAATAAGTTAATCGGCAGACCGTGCAATTCTTCCGGCTTGTATTGTATTATTAGCGCATACCAGCTGTTTGTCGTTTCCTTATTTTCAGCTTGCGGGAAATGAATTCCAGGCAGGCCTGACAGTTGGCTGATGATCTTATTGGCAATTCTTCTTCTTCCAGTTAGCACGCATTCCAGGTTGTCAAATTGTTCTTGTGCAATTGCCGCTGCCAGAGGATGTATTCGTAATTTCAAACCCATCCCGGTAACGAAATACTTTTGGAGTGGGTGCTCTTGTGGGATTTCTTTTTTGCACCTTTTGTTGTAATGGCCGAATAAAAGTGCCTTGTAGAAAAGCTCGTCATCGTCTGTCAGCAGAAATCCGCCTTCGCCTCCGGTTAAAGTTTTTTGTGCTTGCAGGCTGAATGCAGATGCGTCGCCAAAAGAGCCGGTTATTCTGCCTTTATAGGTTGCTCCGTGTGCGTGTGAGGCATCTTCAAAGAGCAATAAATTATTCTCTTTAGCAATCATCTCCAATGGCCCCATGTCACATGGTTTGCCCCACATATGTGTTACAACTATTGCGCGCGTATTAGTAGTGATTTTTCTTTCAACTTCTTTCGGATCGATATTTCCATCAGATTTGCAGTCTGCAAGCACAGGAACTGCTCCAGTAAAGAACAAAGGGGTTACTGTTGCGTGGAACGTGTATGCTGGGCAGATCACCTCATCGCTTTCTTTCAAGCCAGCGGCAACGTACATGGAGTGAATTGCGGATGTGCCTGAGTTTGTGAGCAAGGCGTGCTTTTTTCCGTGGTATCGGGCGAGCCGATTTTCCAGTTTTTCGATTATTCCAGTTCTGTCGTAGATTGAGATGCTTTCATCGAGCTGTTTCAGCACGGATTCCTTCGTTTTTCCTGTGATTTTGGGCCATACGTAGTGCGGATCTGGCGCCATAATTGTGCTTTCTCCGCCCTTTATTGCTAGCTTATTTGGCATTGCTCAGCAGCTCCTGCGGACTTACATATCGTCCCTGTTTTTGTGATAGATAGCAGGCATCAATGAAGCTCATGTGTTGCAAATGATATGCTGGGCTTCCCATGTCTTCTCGTTCACCTTTGACCACCCTGCAGAAATAGTCTATCTGGTTGACGGCTGCCACAGGCCATGCCTGCTCTCGCGTGAGCGATTCTATGACTTTGCCATCGTTTTGCATTCTCTTTATTGACCCGCGTTCCAATTCAATTATTCCCCGGCTGCCAAGAACTTTTATTTTCTCATTTTTCGGGGCATTGTATCTTGACAGTTGCAAAGTTCCGTGAAGGCCGTCGTTATATGAAAACAAGACCGTGGCCGTGTCTTCCGCGTCGTATTTCTCGTCGGGTTTTGCTTTTGATGAGAACTCGGCGTGCACCTTGTGTGGAAGGCCGAAATACCATATGACCATGTCGACCAGATGATATCCCATATCGATAATGCAGCCGCCTCCTGCTCGCTCTCTGCTTCCCCTCCATCCTTCGTGCGGCTTTTCCACAAATAGATTGTATTGGGTATCAACAAAAAATAATTTGCCAATCTGATCTCTCAATTGGAAGAAAGTGGTGTATATGGGATTGAATCTTCTTTGAAGTGTTGTTGTTAGATGGATTTTATTTTTGTCAGCCAATTGCTTGAAGTGTGTTGCTTCGTTCAAATTTCGTGCAAATGGCTTTTCTTTCAAAATATGTATTTTTCTTTTTGCGGCTTCTTCTAAAATTTCTTTGTAAGAATCATGCGGTGTTGCTGCGATGATGAAGTCAAGATTTTCAGAATTAAACATTTCCTTAAAGTCAGTATATGCTCTGACACCTAATTCCTTGTGCGGTTCAAGCTTAGATTTGTCAATATCGCAGATTGCGATTAGCTGCGCGAATTGCGATTCCTTAATTCCCGGTATGTGGTCGCTAAGTGTCTGATTCCCCATTCCCACGATTGCCGCTTTTAGTTTCATTTTAGGCCATGAAGTTTTCTCTCATCACATCATCAATAATCGTGAATCTTTGCACCTCAATGACTTCCGGCAGGCCTTTGATTTCTACCATGAAATCTTCAATCTCTTTCTGGTCCCTGCCAATGTATTCGACAAGCAGATCGTATCCTGAGTTTATTCTGTGCATATTGTTCACTTCCCTGTAGCTTGCAAGGTATGCCTGCAGGTAGTTTCTCCCGCTTGGGTTTGCTTTGATTGCGAAAAGTGCTCGGCAGTATCCGAGTTTTTCGAAGTCAAGAAGGCTTGTGTGCTTGATGACAATGTTTCCTGTGTATCTCCGCACTTTCTCATGAACGCTGGAGGGAGGCAAGTTGAGCTCCCGTGCAAGTGCCAGTAGGCTGGTGCGTGCATTCTTTCTAAGCGCTGCCAGCAATTTGAATTCAATTTCATCCACATTTGTTCACCCCTAGTTTCATGGTATCACCTTTTCGAGAATGTATCCTATTACTTTGAAGAACGCCATTGTCAAAATGTATGCTCCCACTGCCTGGCCAAATTTGACGTTGTGCAGTTCGCTGAGTGCTTTTGACAGGATGATAAGGTACAGCACCTGTGAAAGTAGTGCGGCTACCATAAAGATAACCAATATCGGCAGATTTCCAGACAGAAATGGCAAAAGAAGGAATAATGGTGCTAAAACTATGTGCAGATAAGTAGTAATGTAAATTACCGCTTTATATGTGTCACCTATGGTCCCAGTTGTTTCCTCTCCAGGCATAAATTTCAATATGAAATGCAAGATGAGTGGAACGATCAGCATTATTGCCGGCAGAGCGATGAAATAAGCCAATCCAAATATCATAATGCTGACAGGTTCCATTTCAACAAGAATGATCGATATGAGTATTGATATTGCCAAGTAAAACGGAATTGTTTTGAGAAGCGTTTTCAGTATTGGTTCATCTTGTACGTCTGCGAAAAAGTCTCTCGTGTTAAACAAAAGTGCATATATGCGCGCAAAAATGTTATAATCATGCTTGCTCATCGTTGAACACCTCGTCATATGCGTTCGTTTTGTAGTAGTCGTGGCAGTATGGTTTCGAATATTTTGGCAGCTCGTCGCAGAGGGTTTCATTATGCAGCACTACAATCTGGCACCAGGGCACGCTCAAATCAGAGTTGTTGTAATCAAGTTCTGGGCTTCCGCAGGCGCTGATGTCATCATGCCTTTGGCCTACTAGAACGCGGCATTTTGCCTCCTCGGAAGTGCTTTCGCATAGTGTTGCGTTATTTGTCTCAAGCGCCTTTCGGAGAAGTTCCATATCATGTGCTGTAGCATTCTCGATACCTCTCTGATACTGAAGTTTGTAAAACCCAACAACCAACTTGAAGATTACTGCGATTACTATGAGCGCGATAACAATTATTGTTGTTTTTTTCATATTTCACCCATCATGCCATCACCTTCTCAGCATTGCATACGCAATTGCCAAGATAGATAGCAAACTGACCGGTATGGCCGTTATTCCCACTATTTCCTTGATGCCAAACTCATTCTTTGCGACGACTGTCGCCATTTTCTGATTTGCCGTTGGAGCTAAAGTCTCTGATTGTGCTGGCGATGCTTGTGTTTCTATTGTTGTTTCTTTTTTGCAGGCGTTCACTGTCAATTTCTTGCTTGTTTCTGTATTTCTGCTTCCATATTTTGCTTTTATGCCGATATTGTGCTCCCCCGGAGTCATCGCATTGATTGTTCTGCTGAACAGTTGTGATTCTCCCTGTGAGATTTCAAATGAATTATTCTCTTTTAGTTTCAGAGTGCCGCTTTCTATGCTTAATGCTCCTTCTTCGTCATCTTTGCCGGTGTTGTCAATTCTTATGTCCAGTCTTGCAGTGTTTTCTTCGCACGGCACTGCTTCCGGCGTTAGTGTAGCATCGCTGATGCTTAACTCGTGCGAGGGCTTGTCTATTTTCAGGGTTATATCATACCTTCTTGTCTTTCCATCATTGACAGTTATCTCCAAATCATATTCGTCGTCATCTGTCAGCTTTGGTATGTCAAAGTCAAACTTGAGTTTTTCCCCTTCATTTTTCTCCAGCGTAACAGAATCTTCGTCATCTTGGTTCAAGTCGTCCAAATCTGCTTCCACTTCAACATCTTTTGTCGTGTTTGCCCTGTTTTCAAGCTCGACTTTCACGTTAAATTCTTTGTTTAGCTTTAGCTTGACAGAATCTCCATCACTTACTTTATCTCCGTCCACTTTTATTTCTACCAGCAAGTCGTCTGTGGGGGTTGCAGGCGCTGGCGAAGGCGCTGGAGTAGTGTTTGTTGGAGTTAGAACTGTCACATTTATGTCGCTCAGAGTTGTACCAGTAATTAGTAATTTAGTGCCGTGTACTTTGTACTTGTCCCATTCTGCAAGCACTCTTGTTGCCCTTCTGACGTCAATTCCAGAATATCCCGATGCTATTATTTGCACGTGGCCGTTGTTGTTGAATAATTGCAATATTCCCTGCCCTCTCTCTAAGTTGTACTGGCAGTTCGATGTACTGGATATTTTCTCGATTGCAGAATTTTGACATACGTTTCCTATCATTATGAGATTCTTGTTTGGATTTGAGATTTGGCTGGATAATAGCAGTGCTGGCGATTGGTTAAATTTCTCTTTTATTGATGATGCTATTTCAATAGCGCCTATAATGTCGCTGGTTGGTGCAAAACTTCCTACAACTATGCCCAGTATTAGTGTTCCGTTTGCTATGTAGAAGTCTGGATAATAGTACAAGTCGTCTGCAGTAATTGGCACAGGGCTTTCTATTGAAGTATTTGTGCTGTTGAGCTGTCTTGCCAGATCATCCTCATCTTCAGGTTCTATTGCACGTTCTTCTGCAGCGTGTGCTACCGCGGCCAGTAAGATTAATAAAATTATGGAAAAAGATGTCCTGAGTATCATCGTTCTTCCATCCTTCAACGGACCCATTCCCTCCACAAATTTTCCATTCATATTGGAATATTTATTGGAAAGCTTACATATATACTTTTTTCAATTATAATTATTACCAAACATTACATAATTACTTTAGAAAAACTTATATACTTGGAAGATTTCCAAGAGTATATGAAGCGCAAGATAAACAGGGTTGGAACATCTACTTTGACTGTTTCTCTGCCGAGCAAGTGGGCGAAACAGCACGGGCTTAAGCAAGGGGACGAAGTTGACGTAGCCGAAGAAGACACTTCAATTAGTATTACCGTAGGGAAGACAAAAAAGACAACAAAGAAAGTTGCACTGAGAACAGAAGGTTTTAGCACGCATCTAATGAACCGTGTGCTAGGTGAGCTTTATATTTCTGGAGCGGACGAAATAATCATAAACTTGGATTCCGAAACAATACCAGATTACAAGAACGGAAGAGATGTTAGAGTAAATGATTATGTAAAAAAAATCATTCACCGTTTTATCGGGATTGAAATTGTTTATCAAACGCCAAGCAGGATTATTCTGCAAAGCATGCTGGCAGGTGAGAAATCAGAGAATAATGATGTGGCGCAAAGGCGCGCTTTTTACCTGATGAAAGAGTTTTTTGATGAGTTTCTAGCGTGTCTGGATGAGGATTTTGAGACATTCCACGGCAAATCGTATGATTACCACGATACTGTTGGCAAGTTTGTTTACTATTACCTGCGACTGTTGCTTACTTCAGATATGGATTGCCTGAAAAAAAGCAAATTGCTTTCTCTGTATAATAGAATCTCAGGCATCCTGGATAAAGTACGGCACACTAGCGAGCATATTGCCGAGATGAAAAAAATATCCGGCAAATTGAAGAATTATTTGAAGGAAATATTTGATTTCTTTATTGAGGAATTCAAGCTGGTTCTCAGTAAGCCAGGCGCAAAGGAAATAGACGCTCTAATCAAGAGAAGATATGCATTGGTAAAAAAGATAAGGTATGAAAAATTCACTGATGATGAATACCGGGTGATTAGCGAATGCAAGCCGATGCTTGACACCATCAATGACTTTGCAGAAACGTATTTCCAGCTTAATTTGGAAGAATTTACCGTTGATTAACTATTGGCACTTTCCTCTTTTTCTTTTGCCTCTTTGAAGAGCCTGTACATTCGTTTGTAATGATAATTCTTTGCTGTTAAGCATTCTTTTACAAGATTTTTTACTATGGGACCATTTATTTCCATATCAACTTGCTCGAGATGCTTTCTAAGAAGCGTCCCGGTGGCATCTGAATATACCTCATTTCGATAATCATTTATGTTTTCAGCATCGAGAGTTAAAGACATTGATTGCGACTCGCTAAAAATATGCTTTTGCGTTGCCATATAATACATTATCTGGCCCAGCGATACGAGGTCATTTGGTCCTCCAAAGCGCCGATTATTTTTTGGATGCGCCCGCCTATCTGTTGTTGCAATACCGAAGTCGACGATTACAAGTCCTTTTAGATAATCTTTCACAACTATGTTTGCCGGTCTCAAATCACGGTGATACCATATCCCTGCCTGACGCATTTCTATCAGGCCATTCATCATATGATATCCAAGTCGTACTATTGTTCTGTCATCCAGTTTCTGTGATTTGATTAATTCGTCCAAAGTCATGTTGCCAGCGTGTCTTAGCCTGACAGCCATTCCCTGTTTCACTTTTCCGACAGTTCTTATGATGTTTTTGGGGTCTTTGTGCCTTTTCCTTATTTTATCAAGCATAGAATACTCATAGTCGATGTTTTTTGAAAATTTCCAGGCGTATTTTACCTTCTCTCCTGCATACGCAACCACAATTGATGAAGAGCCAGTTCCGATCAAAGAATAGCTTTCTGGCCTTCTAAGAGTTTTTATTATGCTGCCCAAAAGTTCGACTCTCTTTTTCTGTGCATCAGAAGAGGTGTTTTCGGGACGTATCCCTATTTTGTAGAGAACTGCAATGCCAAGGCCAGACAAATCTTTAATATATTTATTTGCGGTTTCGGGAGGACACTTGTAATTCACCATTCTAAGAATTTCGTCAGAAGAAAATCTTTCATTGTATTTAGAAACAATTTCAGAAACGCAGCCAAGCTGTATTAAGTCTAATACGTTGCTGCCAGTGAGCTTTTTGGGGTAAGAATTGGCATCTTCAGGTGTTTTCATAAGTTTTATCAATTTCTCTATTTGATAAGATTCGAAACGTCTGTCATACTTGTTAGCCGTTTCTGGAGATACGCCCTCTTTCACAAGCGACAATACCGCATAGCCATCAAACCTTTTTGCATACGAATTGGCCTGCGATGGCGCACAATTGATTTCCACAAAATCAGCGATTTTAAATGCCTCGAATCTTTTGTCAAACTGATTTGCCAATTCGGGGGCAACTTTTTTATGCAGCAAAAATCTTGCATCGCTCGCATCAAAACGCTTCGAAAATTTATTAATCAGTATGGGATCAATACTTTCCCTGCACATATGTATGATGTCTGTTTTAAATCTGGGTGAATAGCGATTAGCCATATCAGGCGTTACATTTTCCCTCAGAAATTCAATTATTGTGTCAACATCAAACTCTGGCCGATAATCAGCCAGCATGTCAAATCGCAAATTAGGATGCTGACAACCGCGATGATAAAGGTCAATCATTTCCTTAATTGAAAAACGTCTATGAAGATACTCGGCAAGATCGGGACCAAGGCCTGCATCCAAGAGCGAATGTATTGCTTTACGGCCAAACTTTTCGGGATACCGGTTTACAATATCAGGCGAGCCGGATAAAGGCATGAACAGCTTAGCCTCCGTTGCTGATAATATTATGGAGCGTATATCGGTCCGGTGAGCATTCAAGCTTCTGAACATTCTGATATCATCAACTGAAAATCTTTTGTCATATTCTGATATTTCGCTGCGTATTATTTTCTCTCTGCTCCCCACTATTTGCTGGGCAGACATCTCAATCGGTGCAGAATTTGCAGTTTCGAATGGTACTCCCTTATTATAAAGTAGCACAATATCTTCCGCAGTAAATCTGCCGTCATAACGTATCATATAATTCAGAGGCACCCTGGACCTTATTAGCGTCCTGCTGTGCAAAGGTTCTATCCTGGATAGACCGGGATAAATGCCATTTTTGGCGCACACAATAATGTCTTTAGCGGTATAAGAAAAATTGTACTTCTCCGCCCAACCGATTTCAATACCTTCTCTTTCCAATTCTCTGCACTCTGCAGGCGTGAATCTTTCTTTTTCATTTGGAGAGAACAATCTCTGAAGCTTTCTCGTATGGTAGTGTTCAGCCTCTAGGCATTCTTTTATGATGTTTTTCAGTTTGGCATCCACAATTTCTTCTAATTTGAGCTCTTCACGTTTCCCTATAGCCATATAGTACATTATCTTTCCAAGGGAAACCAGGTCATTTTTGCCTCCGAATTCTTGCCTGCCCGAAGAATCAGCGTGCCTGTCATCAGTGGCGTTTCCAAAATCTGTCAGCAAAACCAAATCATCATCCAGCCTTATGTTTTCAGGGCTCAGATTTCTATTATGCCATACTCCAGCTCTTCTCATCTCTGTAAGGCCATTGAGAATTTGCAGCCCATACAAAATGATTTTTTCAGCGGGCAATTTGCCTGATTCTTTTACTTTTTCTTCAAGACTCTTTGCACCCAAATTTTCGATTTCAACGGCTATGCCGCCAACAATCTTGTTCTTTATGCGCACCAGGTTCTTTGTATTTTTCATTTTTCGTATCTTGTCCAGAATTTTATATTCTTCCTTAATGTCTTCTGATATTTTCCATCCGCCTTTTTCCTTTGCATTTATAAGATACACTCCGGATTGACTTTCTCTTAGAAAATTTTTTTGGATATCTAAACGATAAGAAAGCAATTGACCCGCACGGCCGATAAAGCCGGAAACCATCTGCTGAAGTTTAATCGGAGTTTTTGAGGACAAACCCATCTCGAAAAGCCGCAAGACCCTCAATGGATGCAGGGAGTCGTCGTATGCATTTGCTACTTTAGGTGCGCAGCCATCTTTCCACATCGTGTCAGCATAAAATGAGAATCTCTCATCATATAAGTTGGCTTCTTTAGGAGAGCAGTTCACCTTGCGCAATTCTATTATTCTGTATGCGCTGAATCTTTTATCATATTGTAATGCCAATTCAATAGGGACATCCGACTTCACCAATTCCACAAGTTTGTCTGGTTCAAATCTGCCAGAGAGTGACTTTAAATTGCGAGGTTTAATTCCTTTTTTGAATAGCTGGATTATGTGCGAAGGACTAAAAGAATTGCCGTAGGCTTTTGCAGTGCTGGGCGAAATCTTATCTCTTGCAAAAGTTCGTATCGCGTCCGTATCAAACTTTTTATCATATTTGTTTGCCTTTTCTGGAGGTATATTGTTTTCAGAAAGCAGCGCAATGTCTGCAGCCTTGAATCGCTTGCTGTAACGGCGCGCTCTTCCGGGCTTTATCCTTGCTTCGACCAATTTAACTATGTCTTCTCCAGAGAATCTATTCGGATAAGCTTTCGCTGATTCGTTAGAAATGTTGGCTTTGAAAAGTGCAATTATTTCATAACACCAGAATCTACCAGCATAGTAACTGGCCGTTTCGGGGGATATTTGCTTCTTCAAAAATTCAGCTATTGAAGTGCCGGGAAATTTTTTAGGATATTTCTCCGCTGTTTCAGGCGAGCATCCTGCTTCTACTAGATGGCATATTTCCATTCCATTAAATCTTTCATGATAGAGGTTGGCTTTTTCAGGTGGCACTTTTGAGTCAATCAATTCTAGAACTCCGCGACCATCAAATCGCGCGTCATATCGTGTGGCAATTTCAGGCCCAATTCCTGCTTTAATCATTTCTTCTATTTCACGCCTCCAGAATCGTTTTGCATAAGGATTTGCCTGCTCCGGAGTGATGTTCTTTTCTATCAATACAGAAACGTCAAAATGGTCAAAACCGTGATATTTGTTGACAAGTTCCGGGGGAATCTTTTTTCGTACAAAGGCGGAAACTCCCCAACCGCCGTATCTTTCATATTTTTCAGCAACTTTAGGAGGTATGTTATTTTCAACGAGCGGGTCTATGTCGTGTCCATTAAACCGCTTTGGATAAGAATTGGCAATCTGCGGAGTTATTCCTTTCTTACGAAAACGGCGTCTATCTTTTTTCTCAAATCGTCCATCATATTTCTCAACTATTCCCTCAAGCGTCATAGATTATTTCCCAACCTACAGGACGTCCCATATAGAAATCTAATATAACACACTATATAAACCTTTCTTCACTATCCAGTTACAAAAAGAACTTAGACCTTCACAACAGGCACTTCCTCAGCACCTTGTTTGGCTTCAAAGAGTGTTTTCTTTTCAAAGCCGAACATTCCTGCTACAATGCTTGTCGGAATGCGTCGTATTGCGTAATTGTAATCCGTTGCAGCTTCATTGTATCTTGTTCTTGCAACTGCCACTCTATTTTCTGTTCCTGCAAGTTCATCCATTAAGGAAAGGTATGTTTGTGATGCTTTCAAGTCTGGATAGTTTTCTGCGACTGCTATTAAGCGCGACAGTCCTCCTTCCAGCCTGTTTGCTGCATTGACTGCTTCTGAAGTATCCTGCCTTGCTACTGCTTCCTGCCATTCGCTTCTTGCTTCCGTGACTTCTGTAATGACTCTTTCTTCAAATTCAGCATATCCTTTTACTGTATTAACCAAATTGGGAATAAGGTCAAATCTTCTTTGATATTGCACTTCAATATCCGACCACGCTTTGTCTACCGTGACTTCTCGTTTGACTAATCCATTATAGCTTGAGAAGAACCATATGCCTAAGATAACGATGACTGCTAAAATCCAAAACCAAGGTTTTTGATAAAATGCTTTTGCCATACTCTTGCCTTTATACGTATTCGCTTAAAAATATTGCTTATTTCAAAGCTTCTTCCAAGTCTTCTCTTGTTAATCCTGCTTGTTTGAGAATGCTCAAAAGCGTGCCGGGAGCTATCTCTGGATGTTGAGGTACAACTGGTTTCCGCTTTTGTCCATCTCGCATTCCAAACATAATAACGTGGCTCCCTTTTTGGTCAAGAACATCAAACCCGAGCTTTTTGAGAATTTTAACCATTTCCCTTCCAGATAGAACTGGTAGTTTCATGCTGCGACTGCAACTTGAGCCACAAGAGAGGTTTTCTTTAAAGCCTGCAGCTCGTCTGCACCAGCGTGCTTGACCCATAATTCAAATGCTTCCTTGAGGTTTGTCAATGCTTCTTCTATTGTTTTGCCTTGGCTTGCGAGTTCTATTTCCACAGCTTTGGCTACGTAAAGTTTTCCTTCCTGAGAAACGATTGCTGAAAGCCTGAATTCTCGAGTCATAGTGATGCTATTGTTTTATTGCTTTATAAAACTAACTACCATCCGCCGCTTGCTCCTCCGCCTCCTCCTGAGCCTCCGCCAAACCCTCCAAATCCGCCTGAGCTTCTTCCGCCCATCCAGAAGCCTCCTCCCGGCCTCATTCCTCTTGCTAGAGCGCTTGCAAATATTATCAGTCCTATTACGAACAGGAATGGCGCTACTAACAGGAATGCAAAGAATGGCGCCCAGATGCCGAGGAAAATCAGTATTGCAATGAAAACGCCCTCGCTTATGCAGTATTTCAGGAATTTTCTTTTCTTTGATGTTGCGGAAAAGTTTGCTATGATTCCTGTTATTATGAATCCAAAAAAGAACAGGAATGGCGCTAAGTTGCTGAAGAATTCGTGTCTGGGAGAGTATGAAGCAATTATGTCAGGGTCATTTCTCAATAATCCTCCAATCTCATTAACCGCTTCATAAATTCCTTCTCCATATCTTCCCTCTTTGAAATACAGCGCAAGTATGTCTCTTCCGATTCTTCCTGCGCGTGCATCGTTTATTGCTCCTTCTGAACCATAGCCGACTTCTATCCGATACTTTCTTTCATTTGGCGCAACAATAATCACAATGCCGTTGTCATTCGTTTTCTTTCCAACGCCCCATTCTTCAAGATATTGCAGGCCAAGTTCTTCAACAGATTTATCCTCTAAACTTGGCACTGTGACAACTGCAATCTCGGCAGTGGTATTTTTCTCAATTTCATTTATCAGCGCGACAAGCTTTGGCTCCCATTCCGGCTCTATTACATTGGCATAATCATTTACCCATCCAGAAGGTTGTGGAAGTGCAAAGGCAATTGTGCTTAGAAGTAAAAATATTGCAATTGATTTTAGCATAGCCTTATTTGTGCCATTACATTTAAAAAGCCTGTTGTTTTCATATTGTTTGTGAAGACAGAGACTTATACGGCAAACAATCATTGGTACTCGACTGATTTTCTTGATTCAGAGAAATTTCTGGGCATGGATCCCGCTCCTTTTTATGATTGGGTAAGGGGCAAGGTTGGCTTTGAGCCTGATGCGTTTTATTGCTGGCTCGGCGATAAGATAAACAGGACCAAGGAAGCATTAACCTTTGACAGCAGAAAGCATTGGTGGGTTCCTGCCGGCTCGCTTGTTTTGGCTCTTACCGGTACAATGTATGCTGTGCTGATGGGTTTGGACCCTAAATTAGAGGCAAAGGCTGTTGAGAATAAGCGCAAGAAGAATGTTGGCGATTATATGCTGAAATACATGGGCGCCGCGGATAAGGAGGTTAAGAGAGCAGGCGATAAAGCAAAAGAGACATTAGACGCTAAAATCGATAATAATTCTTCGCGCAGCGATTAGGGATTTCTGTAAACATTCACGCCATCAGAAAGTCCTGCTCCGAATCCTAAAATTCCCACATAATCTTCCAGGCGTATTCTTTTTGCCCTGAATCCGACATCAAGCGCGTGGGCGATTGATGCAGTAGAGCTGTTGCCATACAAATCTCCTGTGACGATGGAATCTGCCACTCTGTTGAACAATTTGTCCTTAAAAGCTTCTTTAAGCATTCGCGGGTTTGCTTGATGGGGTACGAGCACTACTCTGCCGTTGCTTTTTTCAACGACAAGCCTTGCCTGCTCTCTCATTGTCCTGACCGCCCATTTATAAACTGCTGGCCCGTCCTGCCAGAAGTATGGTTTGTCCCATCCTTCTGCCTGTTTCATAACAATGGCGTCTCTTTGCGTGCCGTCTGTGTGCAGGGAATGTGCGATAAACCCTGGCGTTTCGCTCGGTCCGAGTAAAGCTGCTCCTGCCAGTTCTCCAAAGAGAACGACTGTTGATCTGTCTTTTGGGTTTGTGACGTCCAGCATTTTGTCTACTGCTGCTACAACAATGTATTGAGGCTCTTTTTTTATCAGTGCATCTGCAAGCGCCAGTCCATAATTGAATGATGCGCACCCTGTCGCCAAATCAAATGATTGCTCTGCATTCATTCCCATTTCTTTGGCCATTACTTGTGCTAAGCCGTCTTGTTTGTGCTGGTAGACTATGGCTTGTGTTTTCCAGTCAGGTTTTCTTTCGTTCACAATTTCTGTGCCGCCTTTTCCTATAATCGTGTATGCGTCGAACAGATTTTTGCACGCCAGCCCAACGGTTTTGAGGTCTTCTGTTACAACATCAAATGCGCAGGTGTCTGGCGCTACGGCATATTTTGATGCTTCGCAGGGAATCAATCCGGGAATGTGAGTGTTTCCTGTCAGAATGATGCTTGTTTCCTTCAGCTTTATGGTATTTGTATTGCCAATATTATCAATTGCGTTCCATATTGCTTGTCTTATGGCGCGCACTGCCATATACAGGTGTGTTTCGTATTGATTGGCTATTCTTCTTTCTTTTATGCCAACTCTTTCCATTATCCATTTGTCTGTAGTGCCTTTTTCAGGGTCGGTGCCAAGCATTTTTTCAAGGTCAGAATTATTTCTTACAGTATCTGGCACATAACTTCCTGTTCCGTATATCTTCGTGAATGGCATATTGAATTCCCGTCGATAGCAAGTATAAAAATCTAGCGTCAATTCAGCTCTTTCATTTTTTTCTGCAAGAACTTCGCAATATCATCTTTCCACATTGATGGAACGGCTTTGCCGAATAGCTGTTTCATCCACTTCAGAGTATCTTCTCTGAATCCTTCTTTGTCTCCTACAATCATCTTGTATACGTCATATCTTATTTGCGGGTCTAATTTTGCTCTTTTCGCTGCTTCGTTGAACTGTTCAAACAGTTTTTGTTTTTCCTGTTCTACTTTTTCTTCCTCTTTTGCGGTTTCCTCGTTCCAGAAGTCTTGGTAAGAGAAATCGCCTGTTTTCAAGTCATCAAGAACTGTAAACAGGAATTTTTTCAGTTCTTCCGGCCAGTTTGCCTCGATTTCAGCGCGGTATGTCTGCACGCCTTCGATGAAACGCGAATCAATATTGCTTCTTTCGCCGTCAATTACTCGTACAAGCTCTGCTTTTGCAAATTTTGGCACGTGTTTCAAATTCCAAGCTTCTCGTTTTAATATTTCCTTGAATTCATTTCTTTCGCCTTTTGATTTTTCGACGAATGATGCTCCGCTGACTGCTTTTGCTTCTCTTCCTTCAATCTTTGCAAGTATTTGTTCGTGCATTCTGCGCAAAAATTCGTATTTGTCTTCTATGCGCAGGATGTCCATATATCCCATCAGCGCCAGGTTTAAAGCAAATGGCGATGGTATTTTTGTCTCGATTTCAACTAATTTGATTGTGCCGTTTTCAATTCCTTCAAGCACTTTTCTTGTATTCTCGATGTCCATCACATCTTCAAGGCACTCTCTTTTTGCTTCGTTCAAGATGCTGAAATTGGGGTCAAGCTGTTTTAATGCGCTCATCAATATCATTGAGCTTACTTGCTGTCTGCCTACTCTTTTCTGGTGTCCCATGTAATTGCGGAGTATCATCAGGGAGCGTGTCGCGCAGTGTCTGAATCTTCTTTTGAACACTTCGCTTTTCTCTATTGCAGTGTTCATCACCATTCCTAATTTGTCTGCTTTGAGCAGTTTTATCGCTTTTATGGGATTCAGTTTCTTCGTGCCGTTGATGTAGAAGCCGTTGTCATTGATTCCAAGCTCGACGTCTTTGTGCTCTGTTCTGCTTAGCGCAAATGCCACTGCCCTGCTCAAACAGTCGTTTACTCTTCTGCCAAACAGGGAATGGAATATGATTTTTTGGTCTCTTTCATCGCCGTAATATTCTATTAGTATCGTCTTGTCATTCGGTATTTTTTTGCAGTAGTCATATTGTTCTTTGAAATAAGTGTAGATTGCATTTGCTGCTTTTTCATCGACGTAAAGATGGTCGTTGATGAATTTCACTATGCTGGCTTTATTCTCTCCTGCGGTGAATTTTTCGTACATCAGGCG
>Ga0247727_10008540_pt1 | contig 18978 bp, 20 predicted proteins | sample WisWelCaveWW1625_FD_202498 | JGI IMG/M metagenome (GOLD analysis project Ga0247727, IMG submission 202498) | Biofilm microbial communities from Wishing Well Cave, Virginia, United States - WW16-25 | ecosystem: Environmental > Aquatic > Deep subsurface > Groundwater > Cave microbial mat | place... | reverse complement strand
CAATTGCCTGACCGGCTCATCGAGCAGGTTACGCCGTGCTCGGCCATCAGCCGCTGGAATTGCTCGCTGGTGTATTGCGATCCGCGATCGGAGTGATGCATGAGCGCGTCCGGCTTGCCGCGCCGCCAGAGCGCCATCATCAAAGCCTCGGTGACAAGATCGGCGGTCATCGAGGCGCGCATCGACCAACCGACCACGCGGCGTGAATAGAGATCGATCACCGCCGCCACATAGAGCCAACCTTCAGCGGTCCAGATGTAGGTGAAGTCAGCCGCCCATTTCTGATTGGGCGCGGTTGCGCCGAAACGTCGATCGAGGATGTTGGGCGCCAGCGCCCCGACCATCCGCTCGCCGGTGTCGGGCGGAAGCCGCCGCCGGCGCGGGCGAGCGCGCAGTGCTTGCAGTCGCATCAAACGCTCGATCCGATGCAGGCCGCAGGAGAAACCCTCGGTGAGCACGTCATGCCAAACGCGCCGAGCGCCGTAGGTGCGGTCGCTCTGAACAAAGCTGGCCCGCACCTTCGCGCTCAACACATCATCGCTCTTGGCTCGCGCGCTCGCCGGGCGCATCAGCCAGGCGAAGAAGCCGCTCCGCGAGACACCGAGCGTCTCGCACATCCAAACCACGGGCCAAATGCCCCGGTGCTTCGCAATGAAGCCAAACATCACGCCTGGTCCTTCGCGAAGTAGGCCGCGGCTTTTTTTAGAATATCTCGCTCGGCCTTGAGCTTGGTCACTTCGCGCCGCAGCCGCTCGATCTCCAAATGCTCGGGCTTCATCTGGCCCTGGCCGGGGAAGGCTTGCTTCGGGTCGGCCTCGTAATCCCGGACCCATTTGCGCAGCACGTTGGCGTGGACGCCAAGATCGCGGGAGGTCTGGGCGAGCGACACGCCCCGATCCCGGATCAGCCGCACCGCCTCAAGCTTGAACTCCCGCGTGAACGCTCTTCGCCGTCCCATGACAAACCCTCCGATCCCACTAAAACACCCAAACTTGGTGTCCGTGAAACCGGCAGCAGCTCAGTCGATGGCGAAGTTCGTGAGGTGGGGTCGCTGCTTACCAATCTGAAAATAATGTGAGAAATCTTCCCCAAAATCTTAGGTCCCGGATGCTGCGATCAAACAATAGGTTTGATCTGCCCTGAAGCGATTGCGCGCGCCGCAGCTTGAATGCGTGTGCTGGCGCCGAGGCGCACGCGAGCGCGTTCGATGTGACGCCGCACGGTGGCTATTCCGATGCCCAAATTGCGCGCCACCTCCGCATCGGTGAGACCGCTGGCGCAAAGTTCGAGACATTGACGCTCTCGTCGTCGCAATGGCTCAAAACTCGGGGCCTCCTCAGCGCAAAGCTGCACGGCGCGATGATGCACCAGAACATTCGCGATCTTGCCGGCGGTAAAGATGTCGTCCGGCATGTCGGGCTCTCCGGCCACCAATGAGCCCGAGGCCTTAAGGCGAAGCATAGACGTCAATGCGTGTGTCCGCCCGAAGTGCAGTCCGAATTCACTCGCCTCGTTGAGAATGCGGCGCTGTCGCCATGATAGCGGCTGCAGAAATTCGGGATCGGTCCATGCGAAATCGCCAGCACCCGCATCTGCTGCACGGAAAACTGGATCCACTAGATGGTAGCGGTTCTCAGAAAAGTGCGCGATCCACGCTCCTGGATAGTTTTGGAAGACGTAGGTCGCACGCTCGGGACTCAGCGGATCGACATGGGCGCCCAGCGCGGCGAAGGTAAAGCCAAGTTCACCCATGCGCTCACGCCAAATCGTTTCGAGATCGGCAAGCGATTGAGCCGCCTCGCATCGCGAAGCGAACGTCACTAACTCACTGGTAACGACACCGCGGCTCATGCAATTTGAAGTATAGCAGCTTTGCCGTCCTCCATCACCTACGCGCGTTTGCCCAATTTGATAACTTAACACCAACGCCGGTGACGAAACTCGCACGAAAGTCGTTGGCTTGCGCGCGCGGCGCCTCGCGCGGTTGCATCTCCTGGCTCGTCGCGCGGAACGCAGCGATGTTAAACCCATGTTGGAGGGCAAACTCACTGCGAGATCGATTTGGACCTGCATCGTAGCCGTTGCGATCAGTGTCGTTGCTGGGTTTTCGGCAACGCAATCGTGTGCGCGGACCTTCGACTATCAGCCCGCACTGGGGCGCCCGATTCTTTCGATCGGGCCGACCCCTATCTATGCGCCCTTCTCGATCCTCGATTGGTCCAAGCGATGGTCAGCCCGCTATCCGCGCGCGTTCTTCGTGCCGAAGCTCATCGTTCTGCTGGGCTTTATTTCTTCGGCCGGCGTCTTGCTTTTCGGCTTGCGCAAACTTGCGCCTCCTTCTCGGACCTTCGGCAAAGACGCTTGGGGCGACGCCGCCGCCGCCGCTGCGGCCGGTCTCTTCGCGGAAGGCGGTGTCGTCATCGGAAAAATCGGCGGCGAGATTCTCGCTTATGATGGCCCCCATCACCTCTTGCTCACGGGCGGCACACGTTCGGGCAAGACGCGCGGGGCGGTCATTCCTACGCTTTTGACGACGCCGCACTCCGTCGTCGCACTCGACCTCAAAGGCGAACTGCATTCCGGCGACGCGCGCGTTGGCTTTCCCGGCACGGCGGGATGGCGCGCCAAGCTTGGCCCGGTTCTTCGCTTCGATCCAACGTCGGCCACATCCGATCGTTTCAACCTGATCGACACGATCCGGCCGGGTGCGCACGAAGTACGCGATGTTCAGAACCTGACTGAACTCATCGCCGATCCTTATGGCGATCAGCGTTTCCAGGAATTCTGGGACCGCGCCGCCAAGCAGATCGTCGCCGGCGTCATTCTCCACGTCGCCTATGCCGAGCCGCAGGAGCGTAAGACGCTCTATCGCGTGTTCGAACTCCTCGCGCGCTTCGACGACACTGTGAAGCTGATGGAGGCGACGCTCCATCGCCTGGGCGCCAATGGCAACCCAGAGACCCATCCAGAAGTCCGCCGCGCCGCCCAATCCTACGCCGCCTATCACGACAAGCTCCGCGCCGGCATCAAGGCGACGGCCGAAAGCTATCTTGGCGTGTTCGCCGACCCGCTCGTCCAACAAAACACCTCAGCTTCGACGTTTCGCATCTCGGACCTGATGTGCGCGGATAAGCCCGTTACGCTCTATCTCTGCTGGCCACCCAACGACTCAAAACGTGTAAAGCCGCTGATGCGGCTCATCTTCGGCGCCGTTCTCCGCGACTTGATGGAGCATCAGGAGCGCGCCGCTGACGGACGCGCGAAGAAACGCCCGCTCCTCTTGCTGCTCGATGAATTCCCCCAGCTGGGCAAGCTCGACCTCTTCGAGCAATCGATGGGCGCGATGGCGGGTTATGGCGTGCGCGCTTTCATTGTCACCCAAAGCCTCCATCAAGTGACGCAAGCCTATGGGCGCTATCACACCATCCTGGATAATTGTCAGATCGTCACCAGCTTCGCGGCGACTGATGTCGAGACGGCGGAGACAATCTCCAAGCTCGCAGGCGATCTCTACGAGATGCGCCCGCAAGAGACATGGTCCGGCAAGCGTCAGCTCTTCGGTCTCGACCACCGCGCCGTCACCTATCGCGAAGAACGCCGTCCATTGCTCATGCCGGCGGAAGTCCGCCAATTGCCGGAGCGCGACGAACTCATCTTCGTAACGGGTGCGAAGCCGCTCAAAGCCAAAAAGGTGCGCTACGACGAAGAGCCGGTTTTCGCGTCGCGGCTCTTCGCATTGCCTCAACCGGAAGCGCGCGCACCACTTTCCTCTCCCTGGGCGGCGATGCGCTCGCTCGGCCTCCGCGATGCAGCGGCGCCGACCCCGGCGGAGAAGGCGCCTGGTGGAGACGGGGCAGTCGCCCGCGCCGTAGCTCGCCAGGCGCCTTTGCGTTCGCGCCCGCGTCCCTCCGAACAGCAAGCCGATCTTCTGACTTTGATCGATCGACCTGCTGCACCGCCTCTCCCGGCGTCCGACGCCCCGGCGCCACCACCGTCTCCTCCCCCGCCGCCATCGCCGGCCGAGCGTGTCGGCTTCGATTTGCGACCACGCGAAGCCGACGGCGGTGATGGTTCGGAGGCGCCGTCATGAGCGCGCGTCCCAGAAAGAAAATCACGATCTATCTTGAAGACGATCTGGCGCGTGCGCTCGATGTCGATGCGCGCCTGCGCGGTCTGCCAGTGACCCGCGCCGCCGCCGACGCCATGCGCCGCATTTATCTCGACGAGAAAGACGCCGCTGTCGCCGACACGGTGAAGATGAGGCTCGACCGCGTCGAGAAACGCGAAGTCGTGCGCGCTCGCGAGATCGCCATCATCAAGGAGACGGTCCTTCTCTTCATTCGCGTCTGGCTCGAACACAATCCAGCGCCCGAGGAAGAAACGCTGGCCGCCACACACGCGCTCGCGGAGCGGCGCTTCCAATCCTTCCTCGAACTGTTGGCCGAAAGCCTGCAACCCGGCCGCACCTTGTTCGCCGCCGCACCTCGCGGCCGGCAAAGCGATCGCTCCAACGGCGCCGATGCCGAATTGGACGCCCACGCATGAACGCGGCGCACCCCATAGCAACTCAGAGCCGCGTTGCCGAACGGCGTCTCGCCTCGCTCGCCCGCGCGCTTGGGCCAGCTTTGGCAGAGGCGCTCGCCGATGACGCCGTGGTCGAAGTGCTGATCAATGCCGATGGTCGGCTTCGGATCGATCGCGTGGGTGTCGGCATTGAGGCGACCAATGTCTGGCTCACCGCGGCCGAGCGCGAGACGGCTGTGCGTCTCCTCGCCGCCGAAGCGCATGTCACAGTGACGGAGGATCAGCCGTACCTGTCGGCAACGCTGCCCGGATCAGGCGCGCGCGTGCAGGCCATGATCCCGCCAATCGTCGCAGCACCTACCCTCGCGATCCGCAAGCGGCCGTCGGTCATCTTCACATTGGACGACTATGTGGGCGACGGCATCGCGACGGAGGCGCAAGCACGTGAGATGCGCGCTGCGATCGCCGCGCGCCGCAACATCGTCGTCGCTGGCGGCACCGGCTCGGGCAAGACGACTTTGCTCAACGCCCTTCTCGCGGAAGCGACCTTCGCCGCCGCACGCGTCATCATTCTCGAAGACACAGCCGAACTGCAATGCGCCGGCGCTGACGTTGTCCAGCTCTTGACCAAGCGCGCCGCACCGCAAGTCGCCATGCGCGACCTGGTGCAGATGACACTTCGGCTTCGTCCCGACCGCATCGTCGTCGGCGAGGTGCGCGACGCCGCGGCGCTCGAAGTTTTGAAAGCTTGGAACACGGGCCATCCCGGCGGGCTTTTGACTATCCACGCCAATTCAGCCGCCGACGCGATGCTGCGGCTTGAAGATCTCTGCATCGAAGCCGGCCTCGCCGCGCCGCAGCGCCTGATCCAATCGGCGGTCGACGCGGTGGTGTTCATGGCTCGCACGCCGAGCGGCAGGCGCATCGAGGAGATCGCCGTGCTGCGCGAGGCGCCAGCGGCAATTGGGGAGAAAGCACAATGAGAAGGAAAGCATTTCGGATCGCCGCGTTCGCGGCGGTCCTCGTCGTGGCGGCCACGCCCGCCTACGCCTCGGGTTCGGGCATGCCGTGGGAAGGGCCGCTCGAACAGGTCGTCGACTCCATCACCGGTCCCGTCGCGCGCGCTGCGGCGGTCATCGCCATCATCATTTCGGGCGTTGGCATCATTTTCGGCGAAGGCGGCGGCGGCATCCGCAAGCTCGCGTTCGTGGGCTTGGGTATCGCCATCATGTTCGCGGCGGTCTCGTTCTTCCTCGACTTCTTCGGTTTCGCTGGCGGAGCGGTGCTGTGAGCGCGCGCGACGAACCGGAGGACTATTGTGTGAAGCTGCGCACCTCGCTGACGCGGCCGCTCCTCCTGGGCGGTGTGCCGCGCACCTTTGCGATTCTCAATGCAACGGTCGCGGCCGCGATCGCCTTTGGTCTGCAGCAGCCTCTTATCGGCTTGCCGCTGTGGATCGCGATCCAGAGCGCCGGCGCTTACGCCACTGCTCGCGATCCCTGGTTTCTTGAGACCTGGCCACGCGCAATGGCCAAGCCTGCCTTCTTCAACGTGTGAGCGCCTCGATGATGGACCTCCGCCCCTATAAGCAACGCGATGCCCGCCTCGCCGATTGGCTGCCTTGGGCCGGTCTCGTCGCGCCGGGCGTCGTGCTCAACAAGGACGGCGCGTTGCAGCGCACGCTCAGCTTTCGCGGGCCCGATCTCGATTCCTCCACGCCTTCCGAATTGATGGGCGCCTCGGCGCGGCTCGACAATGCGCTGAAACGTTTCGGTTCGGGCTGGTGCCTGCACGTTGAAGCGCGCCGCGCACCAACCACGACCTATCCTGAGAGCGAGTGGCCGGAGGCGCTTTCCTGGCTCATTGACGAAGAGCGCCGCCAGGACTTCGCCGCCGCTGGCGGCCGCTATGAAAGCGCTTACTACCTGACCATGTCGTGGCTGCCGCCAAGCGAAGCGAGCGGCAAGTTCGAAGCAGCCTTGTTCGAAGGCGCGAGCGATGGAGCGGCGCGCGGACACATCGACTATCGCGCATGTTTGCAGAGCTTCCTTGACGAAACCCAGGCGTTCAAATCGCTTCTCGACCTCGTCCTGGTCGAAGCTCACTTCCTCGATGACGAATCGACGCTGACCTACCTCCATTCGTGCGTGTCGGATCGCCCGCACCGCGTCGCCGTTCCCGCAACGCCGTTCCACATCGACGAACTCATCGCCGACGCCCCGCTCTTGGGCGGCGTCGCGCCCAAGCTCGGAGACCTCTTCGTCAAGGTGCTCTCGGTTCGCGCCTACGTCAGCGAGACCGAACCGGGGCTCCTCGATGCGCTGAACCGTCTGGGCGTGCCCTATCGCTGGACCACGCGCGTCATTCCGATGGACCGCGAGGATGCGCGCAAAGAGATCGAGAAGATCCGCAAGCGCTGGTTCTCGAAGCGCAAGGGCATCGTGACGCTGCTGCGCGAGGCGCTCTATCGCGAGGAAGCAACCCTTCTCGACAACGATGCGACCGCTCAGTCCGAGGACGCCGATGCGGCGCTGCAGGAAGTAAACGGCGAAGCCGCGGGCGCCGCATTCGTGACGCTGACGATCATCGTTACCGATCAAAGCGAAGGCGTCGCACTCGAACGCATGCGCCAGGTCCGCCAGGTCGCCGACGGTCTGGGGTTTGTCACAGTGCTGGAAACCATCAATTCCATTGAAGCGTGGCTCGGGTCTCTACCCGGCCAGCCCTACGCAGATCTACGCCGGCCCATACTGCTCACCCCGAGCCTTGCTCACCTCCTGCCGTTGTCGGCCGTGTGGGCGGGCGAAGCGTCGAACCGTCACTTGAAGGGCCCGCCGCTTCTCGTTGCGGCGACGGACGGCGCGACGCCATTCCGTCTCAATCTGCACCACGGCGATGTTGGTCACACGTTGATCGTGGGTCCCACCGGTGCCGGGAAATCGGTCCTACTTGGGCTCCTCGCCGCGCAGTGGCGACGTTACGCGAGCGCCCAAGTCTTCATCTTCGACGCCGGCCGGTCGAGCCGCGCGCTGACGCTTGGACTGGGTGGCGCCTTCATTGATCTCCTTGGCGACACGGAGCACGAAACCGCCCTGGCGCTGCAGCCGCTTGCAACGATCGATGATGAGTCTGAGCGCGCCTGGGCGCGCGACTGGCTGGTGGCGCTTCTTTCGCGCGCGCAGGTCACGCTCGATCCCTCACGCAAGGAAGAAGTCTGGCGCGCACTCGGCGTTCTTGCCGCGCGTCCACCAGCGGAGCGCACGCTCTCGGTCTTCTCCGGCTTGATTCAGGACGCCGAAATCGGGCTAGCGCTTGAACCGTTCACGCACGCGGGACCTTGGGGCCGTTTGCTCGACGCCGACGAAGCACGCCTCGCAGATCGGGACGTGCAGGCCTTCGAGATGGGCGAACTCTTGTCACGCCCTGAAGCTTTGGCCGCGGTGCTGCCGTGTCTAGTACATGCGCTCGAAGCGCGCTTTGACGGGCGGCCCACGCTGCTCGTGCTCGACGAAGCGTGGGCCTATCTCCGCGACCCCACGTTTGCCGGACAAATTCAAGCTTGGCTCAAGACCTTGCGCAAGAAGAACGTCGCCGTGGTGTTCGCGACGCAAGAACTGGCCGACGTCGAGCAGAGTGCAATCGCCGCGACCATCTTCGAAGCCTGCCCGACGCGTATCTATCTTCCCAATGATCGCGCGCGCGAACCCAGAACGCGCGCCTTTTATGAGAGCCTCGGGCTCAACCGGCGCCAGATCGCCATCATCACGGAAGCTGCGCCCAAGCGCGACTACTACGTCCAGACCCGCGCTGGCGCGCGCCTTGTGGATCTGGCGCTGGGACCTGCGGCGCTCGCCTTCCTCGGCGCGTCCACGCCGCAGGATCAATCCGCGATCGACCGCATCATCGAGGAACACGGCGCCAGCGCCTTCGCGAAAGCCTGGCTTGAGGCCCGCGGTTTAGCCCGCGCTGCCGAAGCTATCGCGCGCTTCGACACCGCGTCATCCGCACCCGCGGCGCAGGTGCGCCGCCAACATGATTTTGCAGAAGTCCAGAATGGGAGGCCAACATGAGACGTAAACCACGTCTGTTCATCGCCGTCTGGGCGGTCGCCATTGCGCTCGCGGGCACGCCTGCACGAGCGCAATGGGTCGTTATCGATCCTGCCAATCTCGCTCAGAGCATCACGCAGGTCACGCACATGATCTCGCAGATCAACAATCAGATCGAACAGATCCGCCAGCAGGCGCAGATGCTTGAGGGCCTGGGGCTCGAAATGTCGCCGGAGCTCTCCGCCTCGATTGGCAATGCGCGCGGCTTGCTGAGGGAGGCGGAGGGTTTGCAGCAAAACGCCGAGTCTATCGCCGGCGATATGCGTGAACTTTATCCCGAGGATGTCTCCGGGTTCGACTTGGACCGGCTGCTCGGACAATCGGATCGCTGGCTTGAAGAAAGCCGCGACAGCATGGAAGCATTGATGACGATGGGCGCGGCCGCGAGCAGCGACGGGCTCGAAGATGCCGAAGGCGCGATGTCGCGAGCGCTTCAGGCAAGCGCCAGTGCGCAAGGTCAGACCTCGGCGACGCAGGCAACCACGCAGGCCATCGGCGTCCTCTCAACTCAGATCGCGCAACTGCAAGCGCTGCAAGCAGCTCAAGCGCGAGCGATCGCCACCGAGCGGCTTGAGCGCATCGCACGCGACGAACGCTCGCGGGAAATCCGCCGCCGCGCCTTTCCCACCGATGTCGGACAGTCGACGCAACCCGTCACGCCCCGCTTCTAGAAACGGACTTGGCAATCATGCAAGGCGATAGCGTCAACGGATTTTTGGACCGGTTCCTGGGGCTTGCGGACGCCGGCTTCGGCTTGATCCAGGGCGATGTCGCGTTCGTGCTGAACGCGCTCATCGTCATATCGGTGACGCTAGCGGGCGCGATGTGGGCCTTGAAAGGCGAAGCGCCGATCGCGCCCTTTTTTCGCAAGGTCTTGTTCGTCGGGCTGTTCGCCTTCCTCGTGAATAACTGGAACGCGATCGCCGGCGCCATCAATCAATCTGGCGCGCTCTTGGGCTTGAAAGCCGGGGGCTCAGGCATGAGCCTCGCGCAATTGCACGATCCTGCGAGCGTCGCGTCGCAAGGCAAAGAATTATTCGGCCGCACCATGGAGATGGGCGACGGCATGAACATCTTCACGGACTTTCTGACGCTCGCCACCATCCTTCTCGCGGGCGTGATCATCCTCGTCGCCTTCTTCGTGCTGGCGCTGCAGATCTTCGTTCAGCTCATTGCGTTCAAGCTCGGATCGCTCGCGGCCTTCATCGCGCTCCCATGGGGCGTCTTCTCTGGCACCGCTTGGGTCGCGGAGCGTCCGCTAGGCTGGGTGGCGAGTTCAGCGGTTCGCCTCTTCCTTCTAGCCTTCGTCGCCAGCGTCGCCATCACCTTCGTGGCCACCATGCCACAGACGATGTCGCTCGAGAATGGCGGCGCGCTCGACGTGCTGTTGTTCGGGCTCACCATTCTCGCGCTTGCGTTCTTGGCGCCGGCCCTCGCAAGCGAAGTCATGCAGGGCAATCCCAGCCTCTCGGCTGCGCAGCCGATCCAAGGCGGCGTCGCCGCCGTGGGCATGGGCGTGGGCGCGGCGGTGACGACCAAAATCCTCATGTCCGGCGCTGGCCGCGGCGGTCGCGCCGCGCGCGGCGGCGGGCGTTCCCCGCCTTCTCGCGGCGGGCGCGGCGGCGGCGCCCGCCCGCAGCCGAATTACGGCGCAATGCAACCCAGACCTCAACGCAAACCTGATGGAGCCGCTTAAGCGATGTTTGCCTTTCGACAGCCCCCGAGAAGTTACGCGTCCGAACCGGCCGACACACCGCACATGCGCGCGCAGCAAGCATGGGACCGGCGCATGGGCACAGCAGTCCAGGGCGCCGTGACGTGGCGCTGGGTGGCGCTCAGTCTTGGCGCGCTCGCTCTAGCCCTGGCGCTCGGCATGACAATGGTCGCCTTGCAGAAGCGCACCTTCGTCCATGTCGTCGAGGTAAGTCCGCAAGGCGCTGTGCTCTCCGTGCGGCCGGCCGGGGCTGAGTACACGCCGACCGATGCGCAAGTGAGCTACTTCCTTGGTCATTTCGTGAAGCTCGTGCGCGGCGTGCCCACCGACGGCGTCGTGCTTCGCGAGAATTGGCTTGAGGCTTACCGGTTTTTGACGCCGCAGGCCGCGCAGCGCCTGAACGAAGTCGCGCGCGAAGAAGACCCGTTCTCGCTTCTGGGCACGACCGCGCGAACGGCGATCATCACCTCGATCGTGCAGCGCTCCAACGAGACCTGGCAGGTGAGCTGGATCGAAGCGACCCATGGCGCAAATGGCGGCGCGCGCAGCGCCTACACTGGTCTCTTCACGATCCGGTTCGACCGCCCGCGAACGTCCGACGCTCTGGCGCGCAATCCACTCGGCCTCTTCATCACCGAGTTCTCCTTCTCGCCCGAGGCGCCCGCAGCCACGCTCCGGGGAGGTCAACAATGAAACGGGCTTTCCTAGTCGCACTGCCTGCGCTCGCGCTCTTGTCCGCCTGCGCGACGACTCTCGAAGGTTCTGCCACCGTGCTTGATGCAGCGCCGTCAACTCCCGACCACCTTATTGCTCCGAACCTGCTCGCAGCCGACGACCTCGTCCCGCCGCAGGTTGATCCACCGCTGCAGCCACAGCGCGCGCGGCGCGTCGTGGCGCCGATCAGCGCATTGACGAGTGCGAACTCGGAAGCACGCCGGCGTCCTGATCCCGACGCGTTCGTGGATGCGACGCAGATGTATGATTACGCGCCGGGCGCACTCTATGAAGTCTACGCTGCACCTGGCTACCTATCGACCATCCTCCTGGAGCCGGGCGAGGCCGTCGTCACCATAGCCGCCGGCGACACGACGCGCTGGATGGTGGAAGAGACAACGTCGGGAGATCTCGCCGAACCGCGCACAATGCTGCTGGTGAAACCCACCCGTGCAGGCATCCGCACCAACATCGTCTTGGCCACAGATCGGCGCACCTACCTCATCGAAGCCGTAGCGGTACAAGGCGGCGCCTATTCCGCACAAACGGCGTGGCGCTATCCCGAGCAAACAGCGCGCCGCAACGCCGAAAATATTGGCGGCGTTGCGCTGGAGGAATTGAATTTCCGCTATCGCGTCGAAACCGTGCGGGGGCGCGCGCCGCATTGGCGCCCTGTGCGCGTCTTCGATGATGGACGTAGAACCTATGTTGAGTTTCCGCTCGACATCGCGACCAGCGAAGCGCCGCCGCTCTTTCTTCGCGACGGCGCCGATGTCGCACTGGTCAACTATCGCGTCGCCGGCAATCGCTATGTCGTCGACCGCCTGTTCGACGTCGCCGAACTCCGGCTCGGCGGTCAACGCCAAACCATCGTGCGCATCAGCCGCGAACGCCCCCGTGCACGGGGAGGTCCACGATGAGCGCGGATGGCGAAACACTAGCGACCGACGGTAGCGAACCGGACCGGCCGGTGCAGCCGAAAGCGCATGTGCCGCCTGTGACCGCCATTCGCGCGGCGCCGCCCAAGCCAAAGCGGCTCTCGCGCAAAACGCTGATGGCGGCGTCCCTGCTGCTGAGCGCGATTGTCGCTTTTGCGCTCGTTACCGGGCTCTCGGACCGTGACCGGACTGGGCCCGCAAGCGAAGATGGACAACCCGTGCAGCCCGCCTCGCCCCCCGAAAGCGTGCGCACTGCCCAAGCCGAATACAGCGCCGACGATCTTCGGCCGCCAATCATGGAAGAAGGTCACGACTATCTGTGGGGCGATCATCGTCCGGACAATGAAGCTGACTTGCTGGACGAAGCACCCGTCACAACACCCGGACCGCCGTCACCGCTCGAAGTCGAAGCAGACGCGGCGCGTATTTCGGCCATTCGCTTCGGCGCGGACCCACGCCGGCCGATGACCCCGCAAGCTGAGGGCGCAACATCCCCGCCTGGCCCGGGTGCCGCCTTTCTCGCCAGTCAGCGCGGCCGCGACGATGGCGTGCTCGATGCGGCCTATCGTCCGCCGCGTTCTCCATATGCCATTCAAGCAGGTTCGACGATCACGGCTGCACTGGTGACGGCGCTTAATTCCGATCAGCCCGGCCGTGTCATCGCGCAAGTGACTGAGGACGTGTACGACAGCGTCACCGGCGAATATCTCCTCGTGCCGCAGGGCGCGCGCCTTCTCGGCACATATGACGCCGCGACAAGCCATGGCGATCAACGCCTGCTCATCGTTTGGAATCGTCTGCTGATGCCAAACGGCTGGTCCATCGCGCTCCGCGGCATGCCCGGCACGGATGCGGCAGGCGCCTCCGGCGTTCGTGACACTGTCGACGCGCATCTCGCGCGCATCGCCGTCGCCTCGCTTCTGTCGGGTGCGCTCTCGGTGGCGGCCAATGAAGCGGAGGATGACGACAGCAACCGCCTGAGCGAAAGCGTGGGCAATGCCGCCGCACAAGAAGCCGCCCGCGTTGGCGGGCGCATCGTCGATCGCGAGCTCAGCGTGCGTCCAACGCTCCGCATTCGCGCCGGCGCGCCGGTTCGCGTTCTGGTCAGTCAGGACATCGTGCTCAGACCCTACCGGCGATGACGAAACACTCAGGCATCAGACATACTGACGGGGATAGGCAGGCCGACCTATTTGGCGCCGCGCCGCAGTCTGCTGGCAAGAACAAGAAAACCGCACGACGCAACCAGACCCCGGCCAAGCCAACCAAAACGCCGGGGCCGCTTCGCGTTCAACCAAACGCTCCCGACGCCCTGCTCAATGTGCGCGAAGCGGCTGCCAGGCTTGGCCTGTCGAAATCGACGGTCGATAAGATGCGCGGCGCAGGCAAAGGGCCGCGGTTTATTAAATCGACGGATCGAGCAATCCGCTACGACCCCAAAGATCTAGATGCCTGGATCGACGCGCGCAGGCGTGGACGCGAATCGGGGCAACCCGTCGGATGATCCGCTTCGGGCACGCACGCATAGGTTCGGCGTAGATGCGAAAGCGATCGAAGCCCGAAGGGGCGAGACGCGCGCCCTCCTCTCGCAACGCGCGCGGCTCGGTTCACGAGAGCGCGTCCCGCGCGCGCAAGGCGCGCGGGTTCGCCCACACTATGAAATCTTCCGCTGCGGTTTCAGCTTATCCAGACTGAAGACCAGCGCATCGAGATCGGTCGCGTTCAGGATTGCTGCTTCTTCCTTGGTGTAGTGCGGCCTCGATACTTCGACATAGACACGCGGCGCACGCCTTCGGTGTTGCTTGCAGAACTTGCACGCCAACCGTTTCGCAACATCGGCAACCCGTCCTTCCGTGCCGTAGAGCCGAACAAGTTCAATCGCCGTGAAGAGCGTGCCGCGCGCACATCCCGTGCAGCCGAAATAGAGCCCGCTTAAACGACCGAGCTGGCCGAACTTCACCGGCACTTTCTCAACGTACGCCACGGCGCTCCCCGGCTCGGACTTCAAGCAGAGACCCCTTGCACGCTCAACCAATCTGTGCTTGTTTTGTTCTCACAAGGGACCGGCGGCCAAAGCGGCCGACCACGTCGAGACATCAGCGCCCTCTCTCTTGTTCGGAGAAGGCGCGTCGCGATGACTCGTCTCTATTTGACCGCGCGCGAATACGAAGCGTTGCTGCTCAAACAAGGCGGCACGTGCTGCGTCGATGACTGCGAAGAGACCGAAGAGCTGATCGGCGAACATTCGACGCCGAACGCATGGCGCAGAGCCAAGCCCGACCAATTGATGTGCGCGAGTTGTCACAAGGTCAAAACGCTCCGCGACATCAAAGCGATCTGGAAAGTGAAGCGCCTGAACGGCGAAGCGCGCTCGCAATACGAGCGGCGGAAACGCTACGGCCCGCAATTACGCGGCCGATCGTTTGAGCGGCCTCACTGCGTGCCGGGAGAGTCGCCATGGAAGCGTTGATCCTCTTCTGCTTCGCTTGGCTCGCAATGGCGTTGTACGAGTTCGCCTACTGGAGTGTCGTCGGGCTCACACGCTGGGCTCCGGCGATCGCAATCGGCGTCGTCGCCGTCTGGATTATGCATTCTTCCGGGGCTGCGGAATTGCACTCGCTAGCGACCGGTATTGTAGCTAGCTTGGTCGTGCGCCAAGTTGGGCGCATGCGATACTGATGCTTAGCCTTTGCTTTGCCTTCTGTGATGCTCGGCGACGATCATGTCGGCGGTGGCGTCAAACTCGCTTGTATCCTCAAAGCGACGTGCAAAGAGCCGCAGCGCACCTTTGCCGCCCAACACGCCGTTCGTCTGATTTCCCGGAAGAGGGCGTTTGTCGACTTTCACGTAGACGCGAAAACCCCCTATCATGAAGCCATAGCCATTCCGTCCACCAAGGCTGGACGGGCGCGGTATCGATACGATTTTCGAGGCGTCGAGATGGATGCTCTCTAAGCGCTCAAGCGCGACCTGTAGCGCGACATTCGAAGCGAGCGGCGCGTCGGAGAATATCATGTCGCGCACGACGTCGTTGTAGGGTCCAAGGTCAATCTCGGCAAAGTTGGGCCTCGTTGAAAGCGACGCGCGCCAGATGATGGACAGGAAAAACTTGCCGAGGAGATCGCCATCGACATCAGGCATCTCGTAGAACGCGCCAGATTTGACGGCGAGCTTAGAGAAGTCGCGGCAGATCTTGATCGCGTACCCATCGAGTATCCCGAGCTTGCCGTCGCAGTCACCGCACAGAATACCCGGGTCGTACTCACCCAGCTGTGGAAATGCGTCCTTGGCCGAATGCAACGTGAGCTGAACGTTGGCGATATTGGGATCATCGCCGCGGATGAATGCCGCGAACGAACTGGGGATGATATGCGCCTCAATGAGCTCGGTGCTTGAGCAGCCGGGTCCGTTGCACCGCGCGTCGATTGGTTTCTTCGCCATGCGCTGAACATAAGGGGGCGCATCGGTTCAGCGAAGGCTACTTGATGTACCCGCCAACATATTGCGCGGCCTCTTCATCCGAAACGATCTCCAGCGCGTTGGTTGGCAGCACCCGCGCCTGGATCGCCTCGACCTGATCCGCCGGCGCGTTCAGCCATTGCTTGCATTCGAACACGTTCGTCAACACGACGGGCATTGCCTTCGCATGAACCGGACGAACCAAGTCGTTCGCGTCGGTGGTCAAGAAGCTGAAGAGCTTGTGCGTGCCGACATTCGGCTCCTTCTTGGAGCCGTAGTCGCCATGCCACTCCCCGCAGATGCCCGCGAAGAAGAGCATCGCCCGGTTAGGCGGTGCGAACCAGCGGATGATCTTTTTGCCCTTTGGCGAATTGTCCTCGTATTCGCTGAACGCCGTGAACGGCACGAGACAGCGATGCTGCGCGCCCAAGAGCGGTCGCCAGTGCGGGCTCTTGATGTTGCGGATATTGGTGACGGGGGCAGACCCGAATTGCGGTGGACCGGGCAAGCCCCAACGCATCTTCGTCCATTCAAGTTCGCCGCTGTCGCCAGACTTCAGGACGGGGCCGAAACTCTTCGGAAACACCTCAAGCACAGCGTTGCCGAGCATCGGATTGATGCGCGTCTCGCTCCATTCCTCGAAGCCGTAATAGTCCCTTTCCTTGCCGGCTTTGCGAATATCGGAGGCGTAGCGGTTGCACATCACGCGACTTTAGAGGCGTGATCCGCACCACGCCACGCTCGGGGGGCCGCCCAAGCTAACTGGGAGGCGCGGCGACTGGCGGAAACGATGTCTCGCTGTCGGCGAAAAGCGGAAACGAGAGGAAACGGCCGGAAAAGTGGGCCCGCCTGGACTCGAACCAGGAACCAGACCGTTATGAGCGGCCGGCTCTAACCATTGAGCTACGGGCCCCCGTAGTCGCCGCGCATGTGCGTTGAGCCAGTTCCGGTCGTCAAGCCTCGGGACCCAGTGGATCAGGCGCCCTCGCCGCGATCGCCGGACTCGCGATAGAAGCGCCAGCCATGGCAAACGAGAACTGCATCATCTGTGACCTGCCTTTTCCTACGGATTCGAAGGGCTGCTTCGTTGGCAGGCGACACATTCTCGCATGGGGTGCTCCAATTCACAGCAATTGCGTCTGGGGCAACCACGACGGGATAGTGCCCACTGACGCGTTGCTTGCGCGCCTTTCGGTCCGGGGTATCGAGCCTATCTTCAATGAGCACGGGTGGATCACGGTGCCTGCAGTCAGCTAGGGGAGGACAGCCGAACGCTTGGCGCGCCCGCACAAGATAGGTTCGCAATTGCGCAGCCCAAACATCGACGTCGTCTCAATCCGCGTCGCCATTCAATCGCCTCATGTCGCCTCACCTCGCCTCACGATCCCGCCAGCATCGTGTCGGGACTGGTCGCCTCACGGCTTCTTGCGCCAACGCACTTCGGGCTGTGGATGCCGCAAGCCTCTTGCAACAAACAACTTTTCGAACTCCGGATTGCGCTCGATAAGTCGCCTCATCTCATCGTAGGCGAAAGTGCGGGTCTCCGGGCCCACGCCTTGCTATTTGCCGCCGCATGGCGCCGCATGCCGCATTGAGCAGGCGACCCCATGCCCGAAGCCCGCGGCAGTACACGTTCGCCGAACGTCCCTCGTACAGTTTGGGCGCTCGGACTCGTCAGCTTCTTCATGGATCTCTCGTCCGAGATAGTTCATGCGCTCCTGCCACTGTTTTTGACTTCCACGCTCGGCGCCAGCGTGGCGTTGGTCGGATTGATCGATGGCGTCGCTGAATCGGCAGCGGCGACCTCGAAAGTCTTTTCTGGCTACCTCTCGGACCGAATCGGCCGCCGCAAACCACTCATCCTCTTGGGATACGGCCTGGGCGCTCTATCCAAACCGTTCTTCGCCCTTGCAACCACTGCCTCGGTCGTGCTTGGCGCGCGCTTTGCGGATCGCATCGGCAAGGGTTTGCGGGGCGCGCCGCGGGATGCGCTGGTCGCCGATGTCACGCCCGTTGAGATTCGCGGCCGTGCGTATGGTCTCCGCCAGGCGCTCGATACGGCCGGCGCCTTTGCCGGGCCGCTCATCGCCATCGCACTGATGGCGCTCTTCGCCAACAATATGCGGGCCGTGTTCTGGGCGGCGTTGATCCCCGCCACACTTGCGGTTTTGTGTGTTCTCTTTGGCGTCGAAGATCGCGCGGCTCCGGTGAAAGGGACGCGCATTCCAATTCGAGTGCGCGACGTGAGCCGATTACCGCGCACCTTCTGGGTGATAGTCATCATCGGCGTCGCGTTCACATTGGCTCGATTCAGCGAAGCCTTCCTGATTCTTAAGGCCAGCGCTGAGGGATTGCCTTTGACGTGGGCTCCGCTGGTGCTCGTGGTGATGAACGCAATCTATTCCGTTGGCGCATACCCAGCGGGCGCGGCGGCGGATCGGACGAAACCGCAAGTTCTGCTCTTGTGGGGGCTGGGCGCTCTGATCGCGGCGGACGTTATGCTCGCCTTCGCTCCCGGTTTGGTCGGGACATTCGTTGGAATCGCTCTCTGGGGCGTCCACATGTCGCTCACACAGGGGTTGCTGGCGAAACTCGTGGCCGACCATGCGACGCCAGAACTTCGGGGATCGGCGTTTGGCCTTTTCAACCTGACCACCGGCTTGGCGCTGCTGATCGCAAATGTGACCGCTGGCGTCTTGTGGGATCAATTCGGTCCAGAGGCGGCCTTCACGGTGGGCGCCGTTTTCGCCGCGCTCTCCGCGGCCCTGCTCCTCGTGGGGGCGCCCCGGCGCTAGGGTCTTTCACGCCACCTACTCGCAGACTCGCCACTTCGTCGGATTTTGTCGAAAAGCGTCATCCGCTTGGCCAGAGACCGTCCACAGCGGTGAACCGCAAAACCAATTGGCGCGCAGAACGTGAGTCTGAGCCAACTCGACCGCAATTGCGGCGAGCGCCGTCATCTATTCGAACGCCCGCGCCTTTTTATGGCCCCCATGCAGATCCATTCCACCAACGGTGCCACATCGCGTTGTTAGTGCCGCGTGCGAAGCAGTCGATTCGGTTGGAGCTCCAAGAGACGCATTCAGGTCGTGTTGTAATAACACCGCCTTGCCGCTCCCATCCGCCCCAGGCCGAACCGTTCCACCAGCGGTGCCACATCGCATTGTCGGTGCCGCGAGCGAAGCAATCGATGCGGTTAGACCCCCATGAATCGCAGTTCGGTTCGGTGGTGATGACGCCGCCGAGGCTCTCCCATCCGCCCCAGGCCGAGCCATTCCACCAGCGGTGCCACATCGCGTTGTCGGTGCCGCGAGCAAAGCAGTCGATGCGATTGGCGCTCCACGTGGTGCAGCTGATGTTTGACGTGATGACCCCGCCGAGGCTCTCCCATCCGCCCCACGCCGAACCGTTCCACCAGCGGTGCCACATCGCATTGTCGGTGCCGCGAGCGAAGCAATCGATGCGGTTAGACCCCCATGAATCGCAGTTCGGTTCGGTGGTGATGACGCCGCCGAGGCTC
>Ga0247727_10008539_pt1 | contig 18980 bp, 21 predicted proteins | sample WisWelCaveWW1625_FD_202498 | JGI IMG/M metagenome (GOLD analysis project Ga0247727, IMG submission 202498) | Biofilm microbial communities from Wishing Well Cave, Virginia, United States - WW16-25 | ecosystem: Environmental > Aquatic > Deep subsurface > Groundwater > Cave microbial mat | place... | reverse complement strand
CTCGCCCCCCGAACCGAGCGACACCGCCAAGTCCGGATCGCTCGTCCGCGCCAGGCCGAAGTCGAGGAGCTTCACGCCGTGCGGAGTCAGGAAGACGTTGGACGGCTTCAGGTCCCGATGCACGATCCCCCGGGCGTGCAGCGCGGAGAGCGCCGCCAGGATCCCGAGACCGGTCGGCAGCGCGTCGGCCACGCTCAGCGCCCCTCGCCGCAACCGCTCGGTCAACGTCTCGCCCTCGAGCAGCTCCATGGCGATGAACAGCTCGCCGCCGTCCTCGCCAATCTCGTAGAGCTGGCAGACGTTCGGATGGTTGACGCTTGCCGCGGCCTTGGCCTCGCGCCAGAACCGCTTGCGTGCCGTCTCGTCCCCTCCCAGAGAGGACATCGTCTTCACGGCGACGGTGCGCCCCAGCCGTTCGTCGGAGGCCGCATACACGACACCCATTCCCCCCTGGCCGAGCTTGCCGGTGATCGCGTAGTGCCCGATCCGGACGGGCAGCCCGTCTCGAACCGCGCTCGTCCCGGAGGTGGTTGCAGGCTGCGGAGGCGGAGTCGTCCCTCGGAGCCAGTCAGAGAGCGCCCGCAGCGGTCCCCTCGACGTCTTGTCGCTCGGCCTGTGCACTACCGACGATTCTACCGCGCGCTTCCTTGGGGCCGAGGTCCGCTACGTCCCGGGCAGTGCCTTCGTCCAGCGGCGGTAGGCACGCCGGCAATACGCCAGGCGCTCGGCTGGCGTGGGGTAGCGGCGGCGAAACCAGCGGATGAGCAAGCGGGCCTCTTCCTCTTCGGCTTCACCGATCGGAACCGCCAGCAGCCTCAGAAACTCCTCGGCGCCCAAAGCTCGCTCCGAAAGCGCCCGTACCCTGGCCAGGGCTTCGGCGCTGGGAGGCGTCACGGGCTTCACGGCTCCTCCTTTCGGAGCGCCTCCAGCAGGCGGATGTCCTCGAGGTCCTTGGGGCGGCCTCCGAAGCGCTTCGTCAGGATGAGGTCGTCGAGCGCGGGGACGGCAATCGAGACTCCGGGAGCAACCTCGATGCCCCGGCGCCGCGGCCAGACCTCCTCGAAGGCGACTCGAACGCCGTCGATCGTCGGCACGCTGCGGGCGACCAGCACGTCCACACGCTCGTCGTTCTCGAGGACATAGCGGCCTCGCCCGCGCGCCTCGTCCGGCGTGCGGCTCGGAAGGAGTCCCTGGGGCTCGACAGCTCCGTTGAACGCCGCGATGTCGTCGATGTGGAGCCAGAAGTCGTAGTCGGCCGTGAGCACAGGCAGGCCAAGGGCCACCAGCGCTCGACGTCCGATCAAGAGAGCTCGCGCACCGCTCCCTGCGATCGCCCGGAAGAACTCCGCTTCGTCGAAATCCGATTCCTGCACGGAGTCATTCTAAGCTCTGGTCCTTCCGGCCCAACTGGCGACCAGCACGGCCGCCGCGCCGGCCATGACGACGAGGAGCGCGCTCTCGGTCAGGAGCTGGTGGAGCAGTCTCCCGCGGCCGGCACCGATGGCCATCCGCACAGCGAGCTCGCGCCGCCGGCTGACCGCGCGGGCCAGGAGCACGTTGGCGACGTTCGCACAGGCGATGAGCAGCACGAGCGCCGCCATGACGCCCAGAGCGAGAAGCGGCGCGAAGAAACGCTGGCGGAACTGGGAGAACTCGCGCCCAAGCGGCGAGAGGACGACGTGGAAGTCGCGGCGGGCGGCGCCGGAAAGGCTCGCGCCAAAGGCAGTGGCGACCGTGGCGGCCCGTTCGGGCGGCACGCGCACCACGACATGGAGCCACCAGATCTGCGCCTGCGGCAGCCAGGGCCGGGTGAAGTCGGCGCCGTCGGCGGTGAAGCTCTGGGAGTACTGCACCGCGGCCTGCATCGGGAGCGGCACACGCGCGACGGCGCGACTCATCGCCACGACGCCGACGCCCTCCGGCGCGGCCCGACGCAGGAGGTCGAACATCGGACCGGAGAGGCGCGCGCTCTCCGATCCGGACGCCACGTAGCGTCCGCCGTTCACCGTGTAGAGCTCCTCGGCGTCCGGGACGGGCAGGGGCGCCCGGAGCACGACGGCGTTGAGCAGCGAGAACACGGCCGAGTTGGCGCCGATGCCGAGCCCGAGCGTGAGCACGATCGTGGCGGTGACGAGCCTGTGCTGGCGCAGCACGCGCCACGCGTAGCGGAGGTCCTGGAGGATCATGCGGGCGTGCTCCTTCGGAGCTTCGACCAGGATGCCGGCTATGGCTTCGAGCCAGAGCCGGGCGCGATCCCACGGCCCGGCGGCGTCACGGTATCGATCGACGAACACGAGCGCCAGCTCGCGGCCGTACTCGTCGCGGAACGCGGCCGGGTAGAGCGCGAGCAGCACTCGAAACGCTCGAATACCCATCGTCTCAGCTCCGCCGCGCCAGGAGGCCGGTGGCGCGCGCGTCGGCCAACAGCCGCTCCAGGCGCCTGGCTTCCGCGGTCGCCACCGCCCGTCCGAGCCGCGTCAGGCGGTAATAGCGGCGGCGCTCGTCGTCGTGGGCGCGATCCGGCCGCTCGGCCAGCTCCTCGATCAGCCCCTGCTCGAGGAGCCGGCGGATCGAGGCGTAGAGACTGCTGGGGCTGAGCCGCAGCGCCCCTTCGGTCCGTTCGAGCACGTCCTGCAACACCGCGTATCCGTGCCGATCCCGGTCGGCCAGCGAAACCAGGATGTGGAACGTGTCCCGATGCAGGGGCAGAAACGACTCCGGATCGGCGGTGGACCGAGCGGATGGTGGTGGCACACGGCCACTATAGCAGGAATGGCTATAGCTGAAGATGGACGAGAGCGGAGCGGTGATCCGCCTTCCAATCTCGGGTGTCGGCTCGGGAGCGAGCCTTGACCAGATCACGGCTCTGTAGTACGTTGTCTTACATGAAGGGAACCATCACGGTGCGGCTGGACAAGGACGTCGGGCGCCTCCTGGCACGCGTGGTGAAGCTGTCGCGACGCAGCCAGAGCGACGTGGTTCGCGACGCGCTGCGGCGCCAGCTGGCGATCGACCTCTTCGACCAGATGCGGAATCGCGTGGCGCCATTTGCCGAGGCCCAGGGGCTGCTGACCGACGAGGACGTCTTCAAAGCCGTTTCGTGAGAGTTTTCCTCGACACCAACGTCCTCGTGGCCGCGTTCGCGACGCGCGGGCTCTGCGCCGACGTCATCCGGACCGTCCTGGCGGAGCACGAGCTGGTCCTCTCCAGCACCGTCATCGAAGAGCTCACGCGTACTCTGATCGAGAAGATCCGGTTGCCGGAGCCGGCGGTCCGTGAAATCGAAGCCTTCCTGCGCACCACCGCTTCGCTCGCGGATGTTCCCCCCAGGCCCGCGCCCGTGGCGATCCGCGATCCGGACGACGCGGTCATCCTGGGGGAGGCACTGGCCATCGGCGCCGAGGCGCTCGTGACCGGCGACAAGGACCTCCTGGAAGCTGGTGAGGTTCCGGGAATCCGGATTCTCGACCCAAGGGGTTTCTGGCAGCTCTTCCGCGGTCAGCGCTCTTGAGGGAGCCATTCCAACCCGGCTCAATCAACCACGGATCCGCAGGACAGGTTGGCGATCGCGCCGAGCGGCGTCTTGAGGTAGGCCGACCCTCACCGGGGCGGGGGAGCCGACGCGGGATGTAAGATTCCCGCCACCATGCGCGCCTGGGCGCTCGTCGCTTCGCTCGCGGCTGTGCCGCTCCAACAGGGGCCCGCGGTGCCGGGAGCCGCCTCGCCCGCGGGGGCCGTGGACGCCTTCCACTTCGACCTCCTGAAGTACGTGGACCGGGTGGAGCGGGACGGAACCCACGTCCGGACGAACCTCGTTGAGGTGCGGCTGAACACGGCCCAGGGAGTCGAGGCCTTCGGGCAGCTCGGCAGCGCCTACGTGGAGGGCTATGGCGACGTCCAGTTCGGGGAGGTTGTAATCGAGAAGAGCGACGGTCGCCACGTGCCGATCACGAACGGCCTGGTGGCAGACGTGAACCCCTTCGGGGTCACCAGCACGTCGATGTCGGCCGACGTCCGGTACAGGAAGCTCACGATCCCCGGTCTCGAGCCCGGCGATCGGCTCTCGTATCGCATCACCCAACGCGTGAAGCCCCTGGCACCGGGCCGCGTGTTCGGGGAGATGAAGCTGTGGTCCTCGGCGGATTCTCCGTTGCAGACGTACGAGCTGGACGTACCGCGAGACGCCCGGGTCAAGGTGCTGCTTCGGAAGGGGATCGGCGCCGACTGGGAGGAGGTCCCGTCCGCTCCGGATCGGTGGGTGAGGCGGCTGTCGCTCAAGCCCCCGGCCGCGAGCACGCTGGAGAAGCCCACGAAGGAGGACCTCGAGAGCCTGGCCGATCCGGACGTCATCTTCACGAGCTTCGATTCCTGGGACGAGGTCGCCAACTGGTGGTGGGGAATCTCGAAGGATCGTCTCGCGCCCGATGCCGCGGTGGCGAGAGAGGCTTCGGCCCTGGCCCGCTCGGCGACGACGCCGCGCGAGAAGATCGCGGCGCTCCACGCCTTCCTCGTCTCCCGCATCCGCTACGTGAACGTGAGCTTCGGCCTGGGACGGATGCAGCCCCGCAAGGCGCCCGAGGTGCTGGCCAACCGCTACGGGGACTGCAAGGACAAGCACGCCCTGCTGGCCGCCATGGCCGCGAGCCTCGGAATCGACGTGCGGCCGGTGCTGATCAACAGCGGCCGTCCGGTCCTGCGCGACGAGGTCCCGAGCCCTCAGCAGTTCGACCACATGATCAGCGTGGTGCGGCTGGGGAAGGCGCCGGAGGAATGGCTCTGGCTCGACGCCACGAATCCCTTCGCGGGCCCTGGACACCTCCTGCCCACCCTGCGCGACAAGCCGGCGCTGCTGGTCGAGTCGGACGGCGATGCCGTCGTGGTACGGACGCCGAGGGACCCGCCGTTCGCGACCCGCCAGGAGTTGGTGCTCAAGGCGAGCTTGAGCCCGGAAGGCGTGCTGGGCAGGGTGAGCTGGGTCCTCCGCTCCGACGAAGAAACGATGCTCCGCTCCGTGTTCGCGAGTGTCCCCCAGGAGCGACGTGCGGCCGTGATCCAGGTGAGCCTCGCTCGAGACTGGAGCGGGGCGAAGGTGGAGAACGTGTTCGTCTCCGACCCGCTGGACGTCGGCTCGCCTTTTCGCGTGGAGTTCGACGCGGAGCAAACGATCGACGCGAAAGGCAGCGAGCGCAGCGTCCGTGTGCCCTTTCCCGAGTTCGATCTCCCCGAGGCGGCCGAGGACGTACTGCCGGGCGGGAATGCCGTGAGCTTCATGCTGCGTGAGTCCACTCAGCGCGCGGAAATCGAGCTTCCCGAGGGCCAGCAGGCGCGCTTGCCGTTGTCGGTGTCGCTCGAGAGGCCGTTCGGCGCCTTCCGCTCCGCCTACACCGCGGAAGGGCGCACGCTCCGGCTCGAGCGGACGCTGCGCCTGCCGCAGCGGTCGATCGGCGTGGCCGACGTCGTCTCGTACGAGGCGTTCCGCAGCGCGATCGGAAAGGACCACAAGCAGGAGTTCACGGTGACGGGACTCCCGAAGGCGCCGGCGGCCGTCACCGCGCTGGAGCTGCGCAAGGCCGGGACGGCGGCGCTCAACAAGAAGGAGTTCACGAAGGCCGCGGAGCTGCTGCGTCAGGCGACGGAGCTCGACCCGAAGGTGGCGGGCGGCCTCATCGACCTCGGTCGCGCGCTCTGTGACCTCAAAAAGTACGAAGAGGCGGTCCAGGCCTTCACGCGCCGGATCGAGCTCTCTCCTTTCGACGAGGGCGCCTACGGCTGGAGGGCCTACGCGCACGGGCGCCTCGACAAGTGGAACGAGGCGGAGCAGGACCTGCACAAGCAGATCGAGGTGGCTCCATTCAATGCGTGGCCCTACCGGGAGCTCGGCCGGCGTCGCTCGACGCAGGGGCGGCACCAGGAGGCGGCCGATTTCTATGCCCGGGCCGCGACCATCGAGCCCAAGATCGCGGAGCGCTGGGTCGACCTGGCGCGGCAACAGGCCTGGGCCGGGCGCGCCCCGGAGGCACGGCAATCGCTCGACAAGGCGACCGCCCTGGGGCCGCAGGACTGGTTGAAGATCCAGGCGGCGAGCGTCTATCGCAGGCTCGGCGACGTGGAGCCGGCGGGCCGCCTCGCGGCCGACGCCTTGCCGTCCCTGACTGCGCGACTCGAAAAGCTCGGCCCGGACGAGCTCGACGACGGCGATCGCGACTGGGTCTCGCGGCTCGTCGAGGCCTGGCGATACGTGGGGGACGCGGCGATCGCGGCGGGTGACACGAAGAAGGCCGAAAGGTACCTGGAGGCGGCCTGGCGGCTTCTGTTCCTGCCGGAAGCGGGCTGGGCGCTCGGCGAGCTTCGCGAGAAGCAGGGGCGGCTCGCCGATGCCGTCGAGTTGTGGAGCATGGCGTCCGTGGCCGCCGGGCCCCGCAGCACCGTGCTCCCGGCGGACCGGCAGAAGCGGATCGAAGCCGCCTGCGCCAAGCTCCCGGACGTCGGACCGCCCACGCCCCCGCGTCCACCGGGCACGACTGGGGCGTATGAAGTGGTGTTCTCCGAGCCCGCACGTCAGAGACAGGCGCGCGACCGGCTCATGGGCCTGCGTACCGTTCGCCTGAAGGGGCCGGTCGTCGCGAACGTGACGGAGGAGGTCCTGCTGCTCACGGACTCGGACGGTCGGGTGGAAGTCACCAGCCTCTCCCGACCGGAGGCTCGATCCGCTTCGCGAGCCTCGATCCCAAGGAGGGCTCCACGCTCAGCCGGGGCCAGCGGGTCACGGTGGTGGCCACGGGCCGCTATCAGATCCACGCCGAAGGAGCCTCGGCCCGGCTCATCGTCCTGAGCCGATCGGGCGAGAAGGCCATCCTGGAGTCGGAGCGAAAATCCTTGGGCGCGGGCGAGGGCGACGTCACCTTCACCGAGACCTTCACGGTGCCGGAGAACGCGCAGCACATTCTGCTGTTCTTCGCCTGCTCGGCTCCTGGCCGCAGCGTGGCGGGGTCGACCGCCTCGTACCAGGTGCGCTAGGCCCGCCGTTACGGCTCTCGCAAGGCGACCATCGGGTCGACGCGCGCGGCCCGGACGGCAGGAACGGCCGCGGCCAGGATGACGAGTGGCAAGGCGAGCAGCAGGACGGCGCCGTAGGTCGGCGCATCCGTCGGCTCGATCCCGAAGAGCATGGTCGCCAGGACGCGGCTCGTTCCGAGCGCCAGGAAGAGACCCAGGCCGACGCCTGTGGCCACGAGCCGCGCGGCTCCGCCCAGCACCAGCCGCGCCACGTCGCCCGCGCGGGCGCCCAGCGCCACGCGCAGCCCCAGCTCGGCCGTCCGCTGGCTCGTGACGTAGCTCATCACGGCATACATGCCCGCGACGGCGAGCATCAAGGCGAGGGTGGCGAAGCACGACACCAGGGCCATGCGGAAGCGCGGGGCGGCGATGGAATCGCCGACCGACGCCTCCAGGGTCGTGAACCGCGTCGCCAGCTCCGGGCTCATTGAACGTGCGGCAAGACGAACGGCCTCGGTCAGCGACTCGGGTGGGACGCTCGTGCGCACCACGATCTGCACCTCGTTCGCCGCGTACGGATGCTGCCGCAGCGGCATGTAGAGCTCCGGACCCGGGGCCGACGCGGGCGAGGCCTGGCGCACGTCGCCCACCACTCCGACGATCGTCATCCACTTGTCGGGCTGATCGAAGCCGCACATGATGCGATGACCGATCGGGTCTTCCTCGCCGAAGCTCTGGCGCGCCAGCGATTCGCTGATGACCGCCACGAAGGGCCGCTCGTACACGTCGCCGTCGTCGAACTCCCGGCCGCGCACCACGGGAATGGCCATGGTCTCGAAGTACCCGGGGCTCGCGAGGCGAAAGCCCGCGCTCGGGAGCCGCCGGAAGTCGCCCCCGAAGACGTGCTTCGCCTCGACGGCGTACGCACCGTTCGAGTCGTACTGACCCGTCGGCAGCCCCATCGCTCCCGCGGCGGAGCTGACGCCCGGGAGCTGGCGCAACCGAGCGAAGAGATCGTCGAAGAGCCGTCCCACCCGGAGGTAGTCGCCGAGGCCGCTCCGGTCGTAGAGCGACCCGCGCGCGGGCGCATGCGCGTAGGCGACGAGAACGCCGTCCGTCCGGAACCCGAGCGGCGTATCCGTGAGTGCCATGAACGACCGAAACAGCAAGCCCGCGTTGATCGCCAGAACGAACGACAGGGCGATCTGGGCGACGACGAGCCCGCTCCGGACGCGTGAGGAGCCGGAGCCCAGGGTGCCGCGCGCTCCACCTTGATGAAGCGTCTCGGCCACGGCCAGCCGCGAGGCCTGAAGGGCGGGGAAGAGGCCGAACCCAAAGGCCGTGATCACCGAGACGAGGCCCGTGAAGAGCAGGACGGGCCAGTCCGTGTGGATGTCGTCCAGGCGCGGCAGCGGGACGTAGCGTGCGCCCACGCGCACGAGCGCGTCCGTGCCGACCCGGGCGAGCACCAGGCCCAGGGCCCCCGCGATCAGGGACAGCACCAGGCTCTCCGCCAGCATCTGGCCCACGATGTGGCGCCGGCTCGCGCCGAGCGCCGCGCGCACCGCCAGCTCGCGCGTGCGACCCGAGGCACGCGCCAGGATCAGGTTGGCGACGTTGGCGCAGGCGATCAACAGCACCAGGGCGACCGCACCCATGATCAGGAAGAGCGTCGCGCGCACCCGGCTGACCAGGCTGTCGCGGAGCGGCACGGCCACGAACGTCTTCTTGCCGTTGGTGTCGGGGAAGGCCTCCGCGAGCTGGCGGCCCAAGGCCGCGAGGCGCGCGTTCACGGCCTTCATGGACACGCCCGGCGCGAGCTTGGCCACGGCGCGGTAGTTGTGGCCGGAGCGATTGCGATTCTCGGGATCGAGCGCGGCCGCGGCCCACACCTCGGCCCCGGCGGGGAACCGCATGAGGGCGGGCATCACGCCCACGATCTCGTACGACCGGTTCTCGATGAAGATGGCCTGCCCCAGGGCCGCGGCGGAGCCGCCGAAGTTGCGCGCCGCGAAGGAGCGGCTCACGATCGCCGACCGCTCGGCGTCGTCGCGACCCAGGAGCCGTCCCGCCTCCGGCAGAACCCCGAACACCTTGAAGAAGTCCGGGTGGACGAGCTGGGTCCCGGCGAACTCCGCGTGGTCCTTGAGCTGGACCCCCATCGCGCCACCGTAGTAGTGCGCGAAGGCCCCGAGCTCACCGAGGGCGCGGACGTCCATCTCGTCCCCGCCCGCCAGGTTGGTCATGGTCCGGCCGGTGTCCGTCCAGCGCCCCAGCACAACGACCAGCCGATCCGCATCGGGATACCCGAGCGGCCGCAGCACCACCCCCCGGATCACGCTGAAGATGGCGGTGTTCGCCCCCATCCCGACCGCCAGCGTCAACACGATGGCAAGAGTGAACCCAGGCGCCCGCCGCAGCACCCTCACCGCGTACTGCAAGTCCCGCCGCGTGTCGTCCAGCCACACGAACGACCGCGCATCCCGCTGCAGCTCCTTCGTCTGTTCCACGCCTCCGAACGCTCGCCGAGCCGCAAGCCGTGCTTCTTCAGGCGTCAGACCGCGCCGAACGAACTCGTCCTCGAGCAGCGCCAGATGCGCCGCCACCTCCCGCGTGAGTTCCGGCTCGCGAAGCCCGGGCCGCAGGAAGTTCAAGGCCCGAGCGAAGAAACGCCGCAGCATGGACATCCCCCCTCCGCTCAGGCCTCGTCCAGCAGCAGCTTGTCCACGAGCCCGGCCAGACGACGCCACCGCTCGGTCTGCTTGTGAAGCGCCCGCCCCCCCGCCCGAGTGATCGAGTAGTACTTGGCCTCCCGATTGGTCTTCGTCCTCTGCCAAGCCCCCTTGATCCACCCCTTCTGCTCCAGGCGGACAAGAGCGGGATAGAGCGTCCCCTGATTCAGAGTGAGCGACGGCTCGGCCACCTGCTCGAGCCGCGCCGCAAGCCCATAGGCGTGCAGCGGCCCCATCGTAGAAAGCGCCCGCAACACGATCAGGTCGAGCGTCCCCTGCAGCAGCTCGACCCGCCCCTTCCCTTCACTGGACATCCTAGTGGTGACTCCCGCGCAGCATCCCGCGCCCGCACTTGGATGTCAAGTGGAGCGGAGCCGCAAAGCGCGGGAGCGGGGGATCTGCCTCAGGAACCCGAGGCTGCCCTTCAGGATAATCCGCGCGGTCGAGGGCCAGGGGAGCCGGAGCAGCGCCCTCTCCGAGCCGTCCAGAACCCGCTCGAGGACCGTCGGGCCGCCCGGCACCGACTGTCTCCTCAACCCTCGACGTCCCCGAAGAGACCGGGGTCCAGCCATCGTGTCTCGTCGCGGTCCACGACGAGGATCGACTCGAACTTCGCCCCGCAGTCTCTCCGGGCCAGGTGAGGTTCGATCGCGAACACGCCTCGCGGCTACGACACCTCGCTCACGACCTTCTACGACTACCCGACCGGCACCGATACGCTGGTCGTCTGCTCCACGCCCACCTGGTGCCCAACACGGCAAACTGCGGCTCGGTCGTCGGGAACCTCACCGGCGTGGGGAGCTACCCCGGCTCGCCCAGCCCGAGCGGCACCTTCGACCAGGGTGGCCACGCCTCGGAGTGGACCGACGGGGACGTCAGCATCCTCGAGAACCGGACGATCCGCGGCGGGCACCTCGGCAGCTCCCCGGACCGTCTCCGAGGACAGATCCTGGAGTACGACGATCCATGGTTCGAGAGCAACGGGCTGGGCGCCGGAACCCTGGCCTGCAACGCGTCGACGTGCCGGTACAACACGAGCGGCTGCTTCGACGTCTCTTGCAAACCGAAATCGTCACGCTGCTCGAACAACAGCGAGTGCTGCTCGGGCAACTGCAGGTTCGGGAGGTGCAGGTAGTATCCGATCAGCCGCGGAGCCGAGTCATTGGCAGTTCGCGCCGGTCAGGCCTCAGTCGTAAGGCCGGTTGATCCGGCGGGCAAGGAAGGCGAGGGCGATCAGGCCGCCCCCCATGATGCCGCCGACGAGCGCCGTGCGGCGAATCTCGTCCCAGTAGCGCTCCGGGTCCGTATCGCGGCGGATGACGATCGCGGGCCGGTTACGCGTGTGGCCCTCCCTGACCTTCACCGTCCCCGCCATGATGCCCCCGAAGAGGAGCAGGACGACCACTCCGAGGCGCCACAGCCAACGGAAGGACAGCTCGGACCGCGTGGGGGTCAACCGCGGCCCCCTTCCCGCTCGTCCCGGGTCGTCCGGATCACGTAGACATTGTACCGACCGACACGAGCGCATCGAGTCGCGTGCTCCAGAAGTGGTGATGTGCATGAAGGAACTCGGGGGCCGGGGGTGCTATGGTGAGGGCCGCCCCAAAGAACCCGACCCATGCTGCGCCTCTGTCGACGTTCGGCCGCCGCTGCGTCCCTGCTGCTCCTCGCCGCGGCCGCCGGGCAGGCGCAGCCGCGCTCGCGTGACGACTGCGAGGCCGCACACCCGGCCTCCTGGGGACGCGCCGGGAAGGACGTCGTGTGGGTGCCGACGTTCGACGGCGTCGCCCTCGCCATGCTCGGGGTGGCGCAGGTGACGCCGCAGGACCTCGTGCTCGACCTGGGCGCCGGCGACGGCAAGATCGCCATCGCCGCCGCGAAAGCGCCCTTCGGCGCGCGGGCCGTCGGCATCGAGTACGACCCCGACCTGGCGAAGCTCGCCGCGTGCCTGGTCCAGGTGGAGGGCCTGGCCGACAGGGTCCGGATCGTCGAGGGGGACATCTTCAAGGAGGACTTCGCTGGCGCGAGCGTCGTCACCCTGTACCTCCTGCCCCACCTCAACCTCTGCGTGCGGCACCGCATCCTGGCCCTGGAGCCCGGCACGCGCGTGGTCTCGCACCAGTACACGATGGCGGACTGGGGGCCCGACCAGTCGGTCCAGATCCAGGGGCGCGACGTCCACCTGTGGGTCGTGCCGGCGCGTGTCGACGGCGTCTGGGACTTCCAGGACAGTCAGGAGACGACGTTCACGATCGAGCTGCGACAGACCTTCGGGGCGCTGTCCGGCGAGATCACCCGGGGCGAGGTCCGGGAGACCCTCCACTCCGCGACGCTCCGCGGCCTCGAGTTGCGCTTCACGTTCGACGCGGGCGGGGTGGCCGCCACGTTCTCGGGCACGGTCCGAGGCGGGGAGATCACGGGCGTGCTACGCACGGGTACCGCCGCGCGCACGGCGACGGGCCGGCTCCGCGGCGCGCTCCGGGGCGCGCCCTGGGCCGAGATGCCGCCGGACTGCAGCCGCTACTACGACCGGTAGCCGAGCGGGCTCTTGAGCCTCGCTAGCCCAGGTCGTCGGCCGCCATTTTCCGGACAACCTCGAGGAACTGTTCTACCGGGGCGAGGTCATCGAGGGCGTCCACGACCCGATCGAGATCGAGCGCCACGTACTCGTGGATCACGACGTTCCGGAAGCCGGGCAAGCGTTCTAGCTTGCGCACCAGCTCGGGGGTGAATCGAGTGTCGCGGCCGAGGCTGCGGACGGCTTCGGTGTAGTCCTCGAAGCGATCCCCTCGGCGGGCGGCGAGATCTCCCGCCACGTCGATCACGAGCTGGCACACGGTCAGCAGGGAGAACAGGACGTCGTTGTGGAGGGACAGGTCTCGCTCGAGTGTTTCCCGGCTGGTGACCCGGGGCCGGATCTCACGGAGGTGATCCAGGTGCCGGCGCAGCTCGGAGAGCCGCTCGACGAGATAGGTCACCGCGCCAGGGCCTGGAGCTTGAGGCGACGGGTTCGCTGGAGGAAGGGCTCGAGGTCGGCCGCGCGGAGCTGCACGTCCCTCACGAAGGCATGATCGGCGTCTGCGTCGAAGCAGACGAGCCGCCGGCCCCTCACGACGTGCCGACCCAGGCCCGGGGGCGCGTCGTTCAGCACCACGAGGTCGACGCTTCGGGTGCCGAGGGACGACTGGAGGCGCGAGGAGAGGCGAAGCCCTGCCTCGAAGCGGTCCCGGGCGCTGGGCAGCACCAGGCGGTCGAGCAGGACGCCCACGTCCACATCGCTCTCGCGGTGTGCCCGCGCCTCGGCGTGGCTGCCAAAGAGATACGCCGACACCACTCCCTCGGCCCCCTGAAGGGCCGAGGCCAGCCGCCGGTCGAGATCGCCCGCCGATTCCATCGCTTTCCCTCCGGCATTCTCCCACAGTGGGGGTTGTCCCTCTCCCGAACCGCCAAGGCGATCCGAGCGGGTCAGGTCCTGGGTCTCCGCGATGCCAAGAACCCGGCGATGACGTCGTCCACCCCGCGGCGGATCTCCGCCTCCGAGGGTCGCTTGCGGACGCCTGCGAGCATGGGGAGGAGGTAGAGGCCCGCGAGCTGCCCGAGGAAACTCGCGGCCACGCGGGCGGGGTCGTCGACGTCGAGTAGACCTCGGCGTTTCGCGTCCTCGAGATAGCGGGCCAGCAGGGCTTCGATCCTGCCGGGCCCGGTTTCCCAGAACTTCTTGCCCAGCTCCGGGAACTCCCGGGACTCGGCCACGACACGCTGGAGGAGCTGGCGGTCAACCGTCTCCAGCACACGGTCCAGCCAAAACAGGGCGATGGCCCGGAGCGTGTCTTCCGGCGAGGCGCCGACGAGCCCCTCCACCTGATGACGTCCTCCGACCTCCTCGCACATCCGCACCATCACGTCGGCGAACAGCGACGACTTGTCCCCGTAGTAGCTGTAGACCGTGGCCTTGGAGACACCCGCTTGCTTCGCGATGGCGTCCATCCCCGTCGCTCCGTATCCGTCGTCGAGGAAGAGCTTGGAGGCGGCGACGACGACACGCTCGCGCTTCGAAAGGCGAGCGGCCGGTTTCGGCTTGGTCTTCTGGGGCATTCCTCCCACCTGCAAAACGCTGTGAACTCACTAGACTGAACGGTACAGTCTGACTAGACTACACCGTATAGTCTACCAGAGGCCAGCATAGCACGTCGCCTGGCGCCGGGCGGCCTCTCAGCGGCAAGGAGCGTCGCGGCCATGAACTTCGTAGCCCTGAGGATGCTGACGGGGGACCCGGCCAAGTACTTCGGGCTGGTCTTCGCGATCGCCTTCTGCACCTTCCTGCTCGAGAACCAGACCTCGATCTTCGCCAACATCCTGAAGCGCACCGCGAGCCAGATCCTCGACGTGACCGACGCCGAGGTCTGGGTGATGGACCCCAAGACCGAGTACTGGGAGCAGACGAAGCCCCTCAAGGACACGGACCTGACGCGGGTCCGGGGCGTCCCGGGCGTCGAGTGGGCCGTCCGGCTCTACAAGGGGAACCCGGTCGCCAAGACCCTCGACGGGAAGTTCGCGGTGTCGTTCCTCGTGGGCCTGGACGACGCGACCCTCGCCGGTGCGCCGCGGAAGATGCTGATGGGCTCCTGGGAGCGCCTCCGCGAGCCGAACTCCGTGGTCGTCGACCAGGCCGGCTACGTCCTGCTCTACCCGGGCGAGCCGCTCGAGCTCGGGCGCACGCTGGAGATGAACGACCATCGCGTGACGATCGTCGGCATCTCCAACGCCTCGGCCCCGTTCGTGAGCCTGCCGGTGATGCACGCCCGCTACAGCGAGGCGGTCAACTTCCTCGGACGCGAGCGGACCGAGCTGTCCTTCGTCATCGCCCGGCCCGCGAAGGGGACGAGCCCCGAGGAGCTGACCCGAAGGATCCACGAGCGGACCAGCCTCCGCGCCCGCACCACGAACGAGTTCATGTGGGACTGCATCCGCTATTACCTCAAGAACACCGGCATCCCCATCAACTTCGGCATCACGATCGCGGTGGCGCTCGTCGTGGGCACGGTCGTCGCCGGCCAGACCTTCTACCTGTTCACCCTGGAGAACCTCCGGCAGTTCGGCGCGCTCAAGGCGATCGGCGTCACCAACGGACGCCTCATCGGCATGATCCTGCTGCAGGCCGGCACCGCGGCCAGCCTCGGCTTCGCCCTGGGCACGGGCATGGCGGCGACGTTCTTCGAGATCACCCTCAACGTCCTGGCGACCCGCGGCATCGTGCTCATGTGGCAGAACGTCGCTCTCACGGGCGCCTGCATCCTGTTCGTGGCGATCGTAGCCAGCGTCCTCAGCATCAGAAAAGTGCTGGTCCTCGAGCCGGCCGCGGTCTTCCGCGCATGAGCCCCGCCATGGAAAACCATCTGGCCGTCGACTGCCGCAAAGTAAGGAAACACTTCGGGGACGGCGAAACCCGGATCGAGGCCCTCCGCGGCGTCGACTTCGAGGCGCGCTTCGGGGAGCTGAGCTTCCTGGTCGGACCGAGCGGCTGCGGCAAGACGACCCTGATCTCGGTCATCGCCGGCCTTCTCGAGCGGACGGGCGGCGAGCTCGGGATCCTCGGCCGACCCATGGACGAGCTGAAGGGCACCGACCGCGTGCTCTTCCGGCGGAAGAGCGTCGGCTTCCTGTTCCAGCAGTACAACCTGCTCCCGGCGCTCACTGCGGCCGAGAACGTCGCCGTGCCCCTGCTCGCAGCGGGACAAGGAAGGAAGCAGGCCGTACCCAAAGCACAGGAGCTGCTCGAGCGCCTCGGCCTCGGCAACCGCACCAAAGCCCTCCCGAAGGAGCTGTCGGGCGGCCAGCAGCAGCGCGTCGCCCTCGCAAGAGCGCTCGTCCACGAGCCCCGCCTCGTCGTGTGCGACGAGCCGACGGCCGCCCTCGACCACGCGAACGGGGAAGCGGTGATGGACCTCCTGGCCGGCAGCGCCGTCCATCCCGACCGCGCCGTCATCGTGGTGACCCACGACACGCGCGTCTTCCACCACGCCCACAGCATCGCCCACATGGACGACGGCCGGATCGAGGACGTCACCCGCCCGAACGGCGGACCGCACGCCCCGGCCATGAAAGAGGAGGTAGCCGAATGAAGCGACTCGTCCTGCCCCTGGTCGGCCTCCTGGCGGCCCTCTGGGCTACTTTCTCGATCGCGCGCACCCAGCCCAGGCGCGAAGCCACGGAGCCGCCGGCAAGACCGCCGGTGTCCGCCTTCCCAAACACGGTCGCCGCCGTGGGCCTGGTCGAAGCCAGCACCGAGAACATCTCCGTCGGCTCGCCGCTCGCGGCCGTCGTGGCCAGGGTGTTCGTCACCCCCGGCCAGACGGTGAAACAAAGAGACCCGCTCTTCGAGCTCGACGCCCGCCATCTCCACGCCGACAGAGAAGTGAAGGGGCAGGCCTTGGTGGTGGCCAAAGCCCAGGAGGAGGTCGCCAGAGCGCGCAAAGAAGACCTGCAGCGCCAGCTCGAGTTCGCCCAGCAGGTGAAGGACAAGCGCGCGATCAGCCAGGAGGAGCTCACCAGAAGAAGCTCGGCCGTCCAGACCGCGGAAGCCGAGCTCCAGGAAAAAGAAGCCCAGGTAGAGGCCGCCCTGTCCCAGCTCCATGCCGTAGAGGTCGAGCTAGAGCGCAGCATCGTCCGCTCGCCGATCGACGCGGAAGTCCTCCAGGTGAAGGTGCGCGCGGGGGAGTTCGCCCCCGCGGCCCCGACCGAAACCCCGCTCGTCCTTCTCGGCAAGCTGAAGCCGCTCCACGTCCGCGTCGACGTGGACGAGCACGAAGGCTGGCGCGTGCGCCCGGGCGCCGAAGGCATCGCCCACCTGCGCGGCAACGCCGACGTGAAGACCCCCCTGCGCTTCGTGAGATTCGAGCCGTTCGTGGTCCCGAAGCGCTCGCTCACCGGCGACAGCACCGAGCGCGTCGACACCCGCGTCCTCCAGGTCATCTACCGCGTCGAACGCGACGACCTCCCACTCTTCGTCGGCCAGCAGCTCGACGTCTTCATCGACGCCCAGCCCGCAGAGAAAGCACAGCGATGAACCCGAAGGCCGCCGCACTCCTGCTCCTGCCGACCCTCGCCTGCGCCGTCGGCCCCAACTACACAAAACCGCAGATCCCGGTGCCCAAGACCTGGAACGAAGCCATGCCAAAGGCAGCGAACGCCGAGTCCCTCGCCCGCTGGTGGACCAAGTTCCAGGACCCCACCCTCGACCGCCTCGTCAAGGATGCCGTGGAAGGCAACCTGGGCCTCAAGATCGCCGCCGCAAGGATCCGCGAAGCAAGGGCAGCGCGCGGAATCGCCGCCAGCGCCGGACTCCCGCAAGTGGGAGCAAACGCAGCCTACGCCCGCACCCACAATTCACCCTTCGGCCCACGCAACCAGAACGCATTCGAAGCAGGATTCGACGCGATCTGGGAGATCGACGTCTTCGGCGGCGTGAGGAGAGACAAGGAGGCCGCCCTGGCAGACGTCCAGGCGGCCGAAGAAGGACGGCGCGAGGTCCTCGTCACCCTCCTGGCCGACGTCGGCCGCAGCTACCTGGAGCTGCGCGGAACGCAGCAACAGCTCCGAATCCTCGAAGAGACCTTGGCCTCGGAGCGAGACACCCTCGACCTCGCGAAAGCGCGTCTGGAAGCAGGCCTCGGCACTGAGCTGGACGTCGCACGCTTCGAAGGCCTCCTGAAAGCAAACGAAGCCGAGCGCCCCGTCCTGGAGCGCCAAACAAGAGAGGCGATCTACCGCCTGGGCGTCCTCGTCGGAAAGGAGCCGAGCGCCCTCGCGAAGGACCTCGAAACCCAAGCGGACATCCCGCCCGTCCCCCCCGAGATCCCCCTCATGCTCCCCTCCGAGCTCCTCTCCAGGCGCCCGGACCTGAAGCGAGCCGAACGCGAGCTCGCCGCCGCCACCGCCCGCATCGGCGTCGCCCGAGCGGATCTGTTCCCAAGATTCTCGATCCTCGGCAGCTTCGGAAGACGCAGTCAGGACGCCGGCGACCTGAAGGAGGGCACAGCCCAGTTCTGGAACGTGATCCCCGCCGTCCGCTGGCCCATCTTTTCGGGCGGAAGAATCCGCGCCAACATAGAGGTCCAGAACGCCCGCCAGGAACAAGCCCTCCTCCAGTACGAAAAGCAGATCCTCACCGCCCTGGAGGAAGTGGAGACCGCCCTCTCCGCCCACACCCGCGAGCGATCCCGCGAAGCCTCCCTGAAAGCCGCCGTCGAGTCCACCCGCCGCGCCCTAACCCTCGCCACCGACCGCTACACCAGCGGCTTGGAGAACTTCCTCTCCGTCCTAGACGCCGAACGCTCGGTCTATGCCGCGGAAGACCAACTAGTCCGCAGCGAAAAAACCACCGCAGTCACCCTCATCGCCGTCTACAAAGCTCTGGGCGGCGGCTGGTCCCCCGAAGGTCCGTCTTCCTAGCTGAGCTGGAGAATGACCCCGTCCGGATCCTTGAAGTAAACCCGCCCCGACCCCGGCGGCGACACCGGCTCGAGCGCGTACGTGCGAAGCGCCCCCATCCGCTGCTCAGCGCTACCAGTCATCCGCGACACCGAGAACACCGCCCATGTGATCGGCCGGCGTAGCTCAGCGATAGAGCGCCTGATTCGTGCGCGACGGTCACGTAGTCGAACTGCGACCCATCTGAGAAGCGCCGCGTCGGGGCCGGGGGCGTTCTGCTCGCGGCGGGTGCTAGACTCGTTTCGCGTCCGATGGACACTCTGGCGGTCGTGTGCACGCTCTTTGCGGCGATCCTCGGGATCAGCGAGCTCCCCGTCTTCAAGCGCTTCGAGGTCCTGGAGTCGGAGCGCGGCAAGAAGGTCCGGGTGGGCGGTCTCGTCCTTCTGCTCGCTCTGAGCACGTTGTTCCAGCAACTGGCCCAGAGCGCCTCAGATCGGGCGCGCGCGAAGGCGGAGGAGTCCCGCGACGCCATGCTGGCAGCCCTCGGGCAGGGCGTCGGCGCGTTGAAGGCCGCCGAGGACGGACGCGCTTCCGCCGAGGCCGCTCGCGTCAAGGCCGAGCGGGAGCGCGATGAGGCCCGCGTGTCGGACGCTCGTCGCAACGCGCGACTAGACGTGTCGTGGAGCCCGCTTGAGCGGGCCGTGTCAATCTCCGTGAGACAGCCGGGTTCTGCATTTAGTGAGCGGTCTCCACGCTGGCGACCGGGTCGACGTCACGGGTGTTCGGTCGGCGGTACGACTCGTAAGTGGTGCAAACGGGGAC
>Ga0247727_10008538_pt1 | contig 18981 bp, 22 predicted proteins | sample WisWelCaveWW1625_FD_202498 | JGI IMG/M metagenome (GOLD analysis project Ga0247727, IMG submission 202498) | Biofilm microbial communities from Wishing Well Cave, Virginia, United States - WW16-25 | ecosystem: Environmental > Aquatic > Deep subsurface > Groundwater > Cave microbial mat | place... | reverse complement strand
ACCACCGGCGGACACGCCTCAGTGGGGCTCTAAGCAAGCTCCTATGAAGTCACGCCGGCAGGCCTTCGCCGGCGGCGGGCGGCAGAACGCATGAAGGTCATCCCGCTCGCGGGAGACACGCATGCTATGAGCCAGCCCGCCGTCGGACGGAGGCTATCCCGAGGACACCCTCGAGATCTCACCTGCGTGCCTACCCTGACACTGAGACCCATGCTAGCGACGGAGGGGAGAACGTCGGTCGCCTCCCTCCGGGGGCTCTCCCGGTGCGGCTGGTCGGCAGCATGCTGACGCCTGAGCATGCCCTTCCTCGCGTGAGCGAACTGACGAGGAGCGCCGAGAGCCAGCGCCCAACCGGTCAGCCGCCGCCGGTTGGCTCCTCGGGCGCCGCGCCGCCCCCACCACCCTCGACCACCACGGTCCCGATCATCGTGATCGGGTGGATGTCGCATCGGAAATCGTAGGTGCCCGCATCGAGCGCCGGCACGTCGTAGGTTTCTGACCTCGGCCCCAGGAACGGGTCCTCCTGCACGATCGGGTCGGAGTATCCCGGGTCTCGATAGATCGAGAGGTTGTGCTGCACGCCCGCGTCCTGGTTCTCGAAGAGGATCGGCGTCGGCGTATCGGCGGCCAGCGTGATCGTGTCCGTGTCGAACGTGAGGTTGCTGGCCACCACCGTGATCGGTTTCGAGGCCTCGAGCGTTCCTTTCATCGTCGTCGGATGGACCTCGCAATGAAAGAAGTACGAACCCTCCTCCAACGGCGGCTCGACCTCCCAGAACACTGGCTCGGGGCCCCCTGTGAACGGGGGCCGGCTGAACAGCGGCTCGGCGCCAGACTCCTCCGACGCGGTGATGACGACGTTGTGCTGAGCCGTGGCATCGGTGTTGTCGAACTCGATCCGGAACGGCTCGCCGGCGGGTGCTGTGACCGCTCGAGTCTCCTCAGCGTAGCCATCCGTCGCCGCGCCGGGGAGCGCCCGGATCAAGACCGTGGGAAGCCCCTCGCCCTCGACCTTCGCGGCGGCGAACAACGCCACACCCCCGGCGAGCATCGTAATCCCGGCCACCGCGCCCACCATCGAGAAGATCGACCCTCCGCTCACGGACCTGCGGCCCGCCACGTACGAGGCCGCCGCCATGATCCCGACAGCGGCGATCAACGCGATCACCCACGCTGCCGTCGCCGTGATCTGCAGGAGAACGCGGGAGAACCCGAAGAGCGCCACGCCGATCACCGCCAGCGCGCCAAAAGGGATCATCACCGGCAGCAGCAGACTCTGGCGGTTCTTGCCGTCGTTCATGGCCCGATGTCCGTCCGGAGCTCGCGTTCCATCCGCTGCCACTGCACAGCGTCCCAACCCTCTCGCTGCTCACGGTTGGCCCACCGGAAGAACACCGTCGCGATCACGACCCACAAGATGGCGCCGCCGACGATCTTCATGATCAGACCCGCGATGAGCTGATCGGTCAGCGCCGAGATCTCCCAGATGCGTGGGAACGTGGCGTACACGGGGTACAGCGGCTCCTGTCCGAACGTCAGGAACGACGCCGGGATCGTGGGCGCGAGCGACTGGACGAACAGGTAGAGCATCTGCATCGGCGGCGCGAGCGGTGGCAGCTCGGGCAGGGGCGACACGACCGGCCACCACATCACGTAGCCGGAGAACACGATCAGCACGTGCAGCGCGAAGTGGGTGAGCTCCGAGCCCACCGAAGCGTCAACCACCTCGGGCCAGTGCGTGAACAGCAGCACGCCGTTGAAGAGCACGAGCGCGGGCAAGGGTCGTACGAGGAAATGGAACGCCCCCCGGAGCGGCGCCGGCGCCAACACCCGGCGCGCGAGCCACGCCGGTGTCCCCGCCACCAGCAGCGGCGCCGCGACCAGCGTGAAGGTCAGGTGCTGCACCATGTGGGCGGAGTACAGGAACCGCTCCGCCAGGTCATGCATCGGCCATTCGGACGCGACGATCAGCAGCGCCATCCCGCCGAGGAACAGCCGCCGGGTGCGTCCAGGCGTGACCTCGCCAGTCAGCCGCTCGTGTCGACGACACGCCACTACGTACGCTGCGGCCACGGAGCCCAGCAGGAGCCACACGTCGGGATGCGGGTGCCACGCCGGGAGGTTCACGAACTCCTACCTCGCGAACACCCGGAAAGAGATCAGCACGATCAGGTACAGGGTGGCCGCCCCGGCCAGGCCCATCACGAAGAACCGCGCGTAGCGCCGGTCATCGAACTTGAGGTGCATGAACCACATCACGACCAGCACGAACTTGATGACCGCCAGCACGTACAGGGTCGGGATGAGGACGGCTCCCGACACATCCGTGTAGCTGGCCGTCACCTCGAGCGCTGTCAGCACGAACAGGATCAGGCCGATCCGGACGTACTCCTTCGCCGTCGGATGCGACCCGGGATGCGCCGGGGCGGCCGGCGGGGCGACGTGCTCCTCGGTCTCGGCCATCGCGCTCAGGGGCCCCCCGGCCGCGGCGTCGGGACCAGGTACACCACCGTGAAGATCACGATCCACACGATGTCGACGAAGTGCCAGTAGAGGCCCACCATCTCGACGGGGAACGAGGCGTCGGCGGGCAGCCGCTGCGCCATCGACATCCCGACCAGCGAGAGCAGCATCAAGATGCCCACGGTCACGTGCACGCCGTGGAACCCCGTCAGTGTGTAGAAGGTGGTGCCGAACAGGTTCGTGGTGATATCGAGGCCCTCCTCGTGGAACACGGTGAACTCGTAGACCTGCCCGCCCACGAACGTCATGCCGAGCAGGGCCGTCGCGAGCAACCACAGCCGCATCCGCTGCATGTCGCGCTTCTGCGCGGCCGCCAGGGCCAGCACCATCGTGAGTGAGCTCGCCAACAGCACGAACGAAGACACCGACGTGTAGGGGATGTCGAAGACCTCGTCGGGAAACGGGCCTACCGTGCTGCGTCCGCGGTACAGCACGTAGGTGGAGATCAGGGCGCCGAACAGCAGGCACTCGCTCGAGAGGAACACCCACATCCCGAGCTTGGTGTGGGGAAGCCCCGTCGTGGTCTGATGCTCGTCGTGCTGCTGAGCCGTGGCCGCTGCGACGTCCATCTACTCCTCCGCCACCGAGGGCTCGAGAGCCCACCCATAGAACCCGGTCAGCGCCACGAGCACTCCGGCCGCGAGCAGCCACCACGAATAGATCACCCCGTAGGCCATGATCGGCAGCCCCGCCGCCGCGACCAGTGGCCAGAACGACGGCCCCGGCAGGTGGATCGAATGCCCGCCGCCCTCGTGACCGTGGTCGCCTGCCGCACCCGCCTGCGCCGGCACCAGCCGCCTGCTCCGTTCGTCCTCCACGTACTTGCGGTGCCAGAACTCGTCCAGCGCGTGGACGGTGGGGATCTCTTCGAAGTTGTAGTGGGGCGGCGGGCAGGAGGTGGTCCACTCCAGCGTGCGCGCGTCCCAGGGGTCCTCGTGCGCCAGGCCCTTGGGCTTGGTATGGGTGCGCACGACATTCACGAGGAACACCAGAACCGACAGCGCGATCAGGAACGCTCCGACCGTCGCGACCTGGTTCCAGAACGTGAGCCCGAGTGACGCCGGGTACGTGTAGGTCCGCCGGATCATCCCGTACAGGCCGAGGATGTGCATCGGTCCGAACGTCAGGTTGAACCCGACGAACAGGATCCAGAACTGGAGCTTGCCGATCCCCTCCCCCAGCTTGCGCGCGAAGACCTTGGGCCACCAGTAGTAGAGGCCGCCGAAGATGGCGAACACGCCACCCCCGAAGATCACGTAGTGGAAGTGGGCGACGATGTAGTACGTGTCGGTCTGCTGGTAGTCCGACGGCACGATCGCGTGCGTGACGCCCGACAGCCCGCCGATCACGAACATCGCCACCGCCCCGATCGCGTACATCATCGGCGTATGGAACCGGATGTCGCCGCCGTACATCGTTCCCATCCAGTTGAAGATCTTGATGCCGGTCGGCACCCCGATGATCGCGGTGGTCACTCCGAAGGCGGTGTTGGCCACCGGACCCAGACCCGCGGCGAACATGTGGTGGGCCCAGACGCCGAACCCGATGAATCCGATCGCGATCCCCGAGAACACCACGAACTGGTAGCCGAACAGAGGTTTCCGACTGAACACCGGCAGGATCTCGCTGACGATCCCGAACGCCGGCAGGATGAGGATGTAGACCTCCGGGTGCCCGAACAGCCAGAACATATGTTGCCACAGCAAGGGCTCGCCACCTGCCGTCGGATCGAAGAATCGCGTCCCCCACCGCCGGTCGAAGAGCAGCTCGAACAGGGCCACCGTGATGATCGGCAGCGCGAACACCAGCAGGAACTGCACCACGAGGCCCATCCACACGAACACCGGCATCCGGAACAGCGACATCCCGGGCGCCCGCATGTTGATCACCGTTATCGCCAGGTTCACTGCACCGGCCGCCGAGGAGATGCCGGTGATGATCAGGCCGAGCGCGTAGAACGTCATGCCCGGCGTGGGATCGGTCGTCGAGTTGGGGGCGTAGCCGAACCACCCGCCGTTGGGCGCCCCGCCGAGGAAGAAGCTCGAGTACAGGAAGAGGCCTCCGGCCGCGAAGGCCCAGTAGCTGTAGGCGTTCAGGCGCGGGAACGCGACGTCGCGTGCCCCGATCATCAGCGGGATCATGTAGTTGAAGAAGGCGGCTGACATCGGCATGACGAACAGGAAGATCATCGTGATGCCGTGCATCGTGAAGATCTGGTTGTACTGGTCGGCGTTCAGTAGCGTGCCGTCGGGCCCGACCAGCTGCGCGCGGATGAGCAGCGCCTCCAGGCCGCCGACGATGAAGAACACGAACGCGGCGAGCCCGTACAGGATCCCGATCTTCTTGTGATCCACGGTGGTGAACCAGCTCCAGAAGCCCTCCGTGGCCATCGGGCGGCGGAGGATCCCGCGCTCCCGACCCGCCGCCACGTCCAACGTCGCCATCTCGCTACTCCAGGCTCGTGAGGAGAGCGATCAGGTCGTCGATCTCCTCCTCGGTCAGCTGGTAGTTCGGCATCTTCGACCCCAGGCGAGCGGCGTCGGGATCGCGCAACCAGGTCCGGAGCGCTTCCAGGTCCGAGGTGTCCCAGGTGCATCCGGCGAAGCACGAATGCGTCGGGTCTGCGAAATGCGTCAAGTTCGGCCCGGCAGCGCCGCCCGTCGCGAGGCCCCCGATGGAATGGCAGCTGACGCACGAGCCCGCCCCGCTCGCGCGGTCCTCCATGAAGATGCCCAGCCCGCGTTCCGCCTGCTCGTCGGTGGGGGCGACGGCGAAGGTCGACTGGTTCTGGACCCACGACTCCCACTCGTCGGCGGCAAGCACTACGACCCGCAGCTTCATCAGGCCGTGCTGCAGGCCGCAGAACTCCTTGCACTGCCCCTCGTAGGTGCCGGGCTCGGAGCCGTGGAGCAACAGGTGGTTCACTCGGTTCGGCACGACGTCCTGCGCCCCTCCGAGCTGCGGGACCCAGAACGAGTGCACGACCTCGAAGTCCGGAACGCCGTTCGCGTCCCTGGCCCCCCCGCCGGCCGTCGTGAGCGTCAGCCAGACGTCGGTGTCCTCCGGGATCACCATGACATCGGCGGTGGTGATCGGGCCCTGGTCGCCGTACGTCGTCTTGAGGTCGGTGTAGACGAACCCCCACCACCATTGGTGCCCCTCGACCGTGATCTGCAACGCTTCCCGGCCCGGATCGCGGGCAAGGTCCCACAGGAGCCCGACCGTGGGCACCATCACGCCGGCCAAGACCAGCGTGGGCAGGATGGTCCAGCCGATCTCGAGCCGGGTGTGGCCGTGGGTCTGCAGCGGCATCCGCTCCCGGCCCTTGCGGTGGCGGTACCGGACCATGATCAGGACGATGCCCCCCTCGACGAGGATGAACACCGCGACGGCCACCCAGAACACGCCGAGGAACAGGTCCTTCTGCTTCTGAGCCACCGGCCCGGCGGGCTCGAACGTGCTCTGCGACGGGTCCGAGAGGCCGCACGCGGAGAGCAGCAGGGTCACGCCCGCGAGGGCGAGCACCCACCGGAGCTTCGTCCGCACGTTCCTCGTTTCTCCCGGTTGGACGGGCGCGCCCGGCCATCGGAGCGCGGCTCGGCGGCACTCTATCATCGGCCTTCGGCTCGCCCGAACGGGCGGACGCCTACGTCGAGTACGAGTGAAGCCCCGCGATCCACAGGTTCACGGCGTAGTAAGTGACGAGCAGCGAGACGAACCCAACGAGCGCGATCGCGGCGGCGCGCGCGCCACGCCAACCGGACGTGGCGCGCGCGTGAAGGTAACCCGCGAAGATCACCCACGTTATGAACGACCACGTCTCCTTCGGGTCCCAGCCCCAGTAGCGGCCCCACGCGTCCTGCGCCCAGATCGCGCCGCAGATGACCCCGAAGGTCCACACGGGGAACCCGAACGCGATGAAGCGGTAGGCCAGGCGGTCGAGCGTCGCGGCGGCCGGCAGGCCGCCGCGACGCGGCAACGTCGAGGGGTCCGCCGCAGCCGGCTCGTCCGCGGTCGAGCCGCCCATGATCGGCGGCGGGTCCTGGGCGTGCAGCCGCGCGAGCTCGCGGGCCTCCCAGCGTTCCTTCACTAGGTACAGCATCGTGATCACGCACCCGAGACCCAGCAGGGACGAGGCCGTGATCATCGCCGTCACGTGGATCTGCCGCCAGTAGGAGTTCAGCGCCGGGACGAGGGGCGCCGGCCCCACGTCGAAGAACAGCGTCGCCATCGCCAGTGTCAGCACCGCGAACGCGTACGAGAACCCGGCGACGGTCCGGACCTTCGCTCGCCCTTCCACCAGCACGAGATGGCCCACCACCACCAGGAACCCCATCACGAGCGAGTACTCGTACATGTTGCCCCAGGGTGTTCGCCCTGCCGCCAGCCCTCGGCCGACGATCGCCACCAGGCAGGCGGCGGCGCCCAGCATCCCAGCAGCGCGCGACAGCGCGGAGAGCGCGCCATGCCGGAAGGCCAGGTAGGCGAAACCCGCCACCATCGCGCCGATCAGCGAGAACAGCGCCACGTCGAAAGCGGCGTTGGCCACGCGCGTCCACTCGGTCACGCTCATCGAGACCTCACAGGTTCGGCATCCCGCGAGCCGCACGCGCGGACGAGATCCGCCACTACCCGCTCGAACTCCTCGTCGAACCGTTCCCGCCGTTGGAGCGCAAACCCGCCGACCTTCAGCGTGGTCCCTCGCTCACCGGGCGCCGCGTGCACCCAGAGCTTTCGCCGCGACGAGTAGAGCGCCGGCAGAAGACCCACGAGGATGAGGATAGCCGCGAGCAAGACGACCGGAACGCCTCGGTCGCGTGTCACCTGCAACACCGAGTACTCCCGGAGGTCGGCGAATCGGATCGTGAGGTCCGCGGGCCATGACGCCGGCACGCCGGTCGCCCCCTCCAGGAGGTCGTGGGACTCACCCCCGCCGATCAGCCCGCTCGCACCGGGGACCGACTCCAGGAACCTCGTGTCCAGGGTGTGCGTGGACAGGTCGGACAGAGGCCCTTGCCAGACCCGGTAGCGCGCGATCGGCTGGAACTCCTGGAGCATCGCGCTCGGAGGCGCGCTCGGGTCGTCGATCAGCGCGAGCAGGGCACGACCGTCCGGCCAGAGCTGCAGGTCGACCGCCATCTGGGGCTCGAAGCCCGGAAGCTTGATGGTGCCGCGCCAGGGCATCGCGAGCTGCGAGACGCCCTCGGGCGCGGGATCCTGGTCGAGCTCGATCGGATCGCTCCCGGCGATCACCTCGCCCCCCCGGGCCACCTCCGCCGTCGCCGCCCATCCGAACCCGAACTGGAACACGCGGAGGTCGCCCCTGCGATACGGGTGGTTGACGCGGATCACCTCGGTGCCGAGTGGTCGGCCCTGGAGGTCGGCGACCTCGACCGTGGACCGGAAGTCCATCGGCTGCCCGGTCGTGCGGAACGTATCTGCGTAGTCCACCAGCGTGAGCCGGAGGCCCGAGAAGTCCCCACCGAAGAATCGGCCGGTCCGGACCTGCCCATCGTAGTTCGCCTGGGCGTCGATCCAGGTCTCCCCCTCGTACAGCACGGCCAGTCCTGCGTAGCCAGTGCCCTTCCCCACGATCACACCGGCCAGGAGCAGGATGAATGCCCAATGGAACGCCAGGCTCCCCACCTCGCGGAGCAGACCCTTGTCGGCGGCCACCGACGTTCCCTCGCGAGCTACCCGGAACCCACGGCGGCGCAACACACGCCGGGCAGCTTCCGCCGCTGCCTCGGGAGGGGGCCCCACGGCCAGCTCCCGGAACGAAGGGAAAGCGTCCAGCTCACGAGCCTGAACCGGTCGCTGCCTGATCGCGCGGATCGAGCCGCGCGTGCGGGGCACCAGGCAGGCCACGAGCGAGACGAACAGCAACGTCGTGATCAGGACGAACCACCAGGACCCGAAGACATCGAAGAGCCCGGCCCGGAGGTAGAAACGACCCAGCAGCGCGTGGTCGGCCAGGAACTGCCGGACGGCGCCCGGTGAGTTGGGAAGCTGCGGGATAAGCGAGCCGGCCACCGACGCCAGCGCCAGCATCAGCAGCAGGATGAGCGCCGTGCGCATCGACCGGAGGGTGCGCCAGACGAGAGCGACGGACTGCCGGTAGGTCGGGCGCGGGGAGGTCATGGGCGCGTGGCCGATGCTATCGCGGCCTGTCCGGCACGCGTCCTGCCTATAGCGCCGGGAGGAACCTCTGCAGCGGAGCGAACAGCCTCGTGAACAACCCGGTCACAAGGAGCACACCCACGGTGACCAGGATGCCTCCGGACGCGAACGCGAACACCTTGTAGTGGCGCTGCACCCACCCGAGCGCGCCGACGAGCCGCTGCACCCCGAGCCCGATCAGAAGGAACGGCACACCCAACCCGAGCGAGTAGCACACGAGGAGGAACCCGCCGGCGGCAGCGCTCCGCTGCGACGCGATGACCAGGATCCCACCCAGCACCGGGCCGATGCAGGGGGTCCAGCCGGCGGCGAACGCCATGCCGAGCGGCAGGGCTCCCGCCGTCCCCGGACGAACCCTCGCCAAGAACGGCCGCTTCTCCGCGTAGAGGCCAACCGAGCCGCGCCCGAGCGCATACACGATCATGAACACGCCCAGCGCGATCACGATCACCCCCGCCACTCGCTGCCCGACCACCCCCTTGAAGACGCTCACCAAACTGGACGCGAAGGCTCCATACAGCGTGAACACGACCGTGAACCCCGCGACGAAGAGCAACATCGGCGCCATCCGCGCTCGGCCGCCCTCGGCCAGACGCCCGGCCGTCACGAACGAGAGGTAGCCCGGCACCAGCGGGAACACGCAGGGGCTGGCGAACGACACCGCGCCGGCCACGAATGCGAGCCCCGGCGCCCACCATTCGCTGAGACCGGAGGCGGCGTCGGCGACCATACGTGTCAAGCATAGGAACACGCCGGCCGAAACGAAGGCTCCCTGGAGATGGCTTGGCGCCCCGCGCAGCGCGGCATAGTGTTGAATCATGCTTGTGAACGGCTTCACGAGCTCGGCGCCTCGGACCGTCCAACCGCTCGTTGCTATGATTCCGCGCGCCGAGCGGCAGAGCGCATGAGCCAGGCCGAGACCACGAGCGGGCCCAGGATCCTGAGGCCGATCGTCCGCCCCATCAAGCAGTTCCTCACGCGGGCCGAGCCCCACGTCAAGGCGTTCGAGTGGACCTGGACAACTGCGATCCTGGCAGCGTTCGGCCTGATCACGTTCCTGCTGGTGGTCGCGATCATCCTGCCGTCGGCGTGGTTGTACTTCGCGGAAGGCAAGCTCGATTGGAAGGGGCCGACCGACCTCGAGGCGCTGCTGAACGACCCGCTCGGGCCCGAGCTGCGCCTGCAGATCCGCGACGCGATCGCCATGGGCCTCACGACCGGCCCCATCATCACGTTGCTGGTGGTCGCCGCGGCGATGCAGAACTGGCGGAAGAAGCTTCGGGGCGGCGACGCCACTCGTCCCACGGGCGGGTACCGCTGATGCCGTTCACCAAGACCGAGGTCGACATCCACGAGGACTACTCCCTCGAAACGGTCGACGTCGCCTGGTTGGCGCAAGGGGTCAAGTCTCCCAAGCACCTGATGCTCGACCCCGACAACTGCATCCTGTGTCGGGCGTGCGAGGACGTATGCCCTTGGAACTGCATCTTCATGTTGGCCCCCGAGATCGTCGAGGACGCGGCCGACGGGTCGGTCGGGGCTGAGGTCGGCAACGCCAACGCGATCTTCGTGGTCGACGACACCGCGTGCACGCGCTGCTCGGTGTGCGTCGACCGGTGCCCGACCGACACGCTTTACTATGCGCGGCTGCCCGAGGACTCGAGCGGCACGCGGCAGATGGCGGAGGTTCCCACATCGCAGGCGGCTCCGGAGTGAGCCGGCCCTAGGGAGGGAAGTTGGCCAAGATCAAGCTACCGTCACCGAGCGAGGTCGGCGACCGCCTCCGGGAGACCGAGGTCTGGAAGTCGATGTTCCGGCCCGGGTCGATCTACCGGAAGGGATACAAGGACACCTCCCGCGATCGGGCCCTCGCCACGATGAACAACGTGCTGTACCACCTGCACCCGGTCAAGGTGAAGCGCCACGGCCTGAAGCTCACCTACACCTTCTGTTTGGGCGGCCTCTCCTTCTTCTTGTTCATCCTGCTGACGATCACCGGCATCTTCCTGATGTTCTTCTACCGCCCCACCGCCGACATCGGCGGCTCCCAGGCGTTCGCCGACATGGAGATCATCCGGACGTCGGTGTTCTTCGGCGACCTCGTGCGGAACCTCCACCGGTGGGGCGCGCACCTGATGGTTTTCTCGGTGACCCTCCACATGGCGCGGGTGTTCTACACGGGCGCGTACAAGCCGCCGCGCGAGTTCAACTGGGTCGTCGGCGTGCTGCTGCTGTTCCTGACGCTCGGCCTTTCGTTCACGGGCTACCTGCTGCCGTGGGACCAGCTCGCCATCTGGGCGATCACGGTGGGCACGTCGCTCGCCGGGTACTCGCCGTTCATCGCCAAGCAGGCGAACTTCTTGCTGTTGGGCGGCGCGGTGGTGGGGCCCGAGACGCTGCTGCGCTGGTACACGCTCCACGTGATCGCGCTGCCGTTCGTGTTGGTGATCTTCCTTTCGGTCCACTTCTGGCGGATCCGCAAGGACGGCGGGATCTCCGGGCCGCTGTAAGGGGGAGAAGCGAGAATGAACTGGGAAGAGGTCGGCAAGGACATGGAGGCCTACCAGGCCGCCTTGGACGCCGCCCTCGGAGCGGGGGTCGATCGACGCGTGGCGGAGGGACGTGCCCGCCGGGCCGGCATCGCCGCGTACCACAAGGCTCATCCGGAGGAAGTCGCGCAGCACGCTCCGGCGGCGCCCGCGGCGGCAGCCGCGGGCGACGGCGATGGTCAGGCGGCGGCGCCCGCCGGCGCGCCCGCACCCGTCGCTGCCGCAGCCACCGCGGGCGCGCCGGCGGGCGCCGTGATCGCCGCCGCGGCGCCGATCACCGCCCCCACGCGCACGGCTCCCCTGCCCACCGGCAACCTCCCGACACCGAAGAAAGGAGCGCCGGACAAGCACCGCCTGCTCGCGCTGGTGCCACCCGAGGGGATCCAGCGGGTCGAGCGCGAGCAGGGCGACAGGGTGAACGTCTGGCCGCATCTGCTGATCGAGGAGTTCGTTGCGATGTTCGTGCTGTTCGCGGCGATGCTGATCTTCTCGACGTTCCTGCAGGCACCGCTGCGAGAGCTCGCCAACCCCAACCTCACCCCCAACCCCTCGAAAGCCCCGTGGTACTTCCTTGGCCTCCAGGAGCTGCTCCGCTACTTCCACCCGATGGTGGCCGGCATCTCGATCCCCACGTTCATCCTGGTGGGCCTCGCGGCCGTGCCGTTCGTCGATCGGAACCCCAGCACCCGGCCGGGCGACCGCAAGCTCGCGATCATGCTGTTCACGGTGATGTTCATGTTCGGGTCCGTGCTCACGATCATCGGCTCGTTCTTCCGCGGCCCCGGCTACAACTGGGTCTGGCCATGGGCGCAGGGGGTGTTCTTCGACCTATGACACCTGTGAGGATCCTGGCGCTGTCCTCGGGCACGATCGCCGTGCTGCTGGTGCTCGGCGCGCTGAACCTTTTCGCGCTGGTGTTCGGCCTGTCGTTCCTCCGGCGAGACCGGGCCGTGCGCGGCGCTCAAGCGGGGTTGGCCGAGGGCGCGCGTCCGGTCAAGGCGGTGTCGCGCCGAGACTTCTTCCGCCGCTCGCTCCTCACGTCCCTGATGGTGTTCGGGGCCGAGTTCGGCGGCGGTACCATCGCGTTCCTGTGGCCCAACCTCAAGGGCGGGTTCGGCTCGCAGATCGAGGCCGGCAACCTGCAGGACATCCTGAACGAGCTCAGCGGCGGGCTACCCGTCTACAACGGGACCGGCCGCTTCTACATCGTCGGCTACAACGGCAAGCCCACCGCCGAAGCCGACTACCAGGCGGATGGGACCGCCGCGCAGGGGATCATGCCCCTGTACCAGCGATGCGTGCACCTCGGCTGCCGGGTCCCGTTCTGTGACGAGTCGAAGTGGTTCGAGTGCCCGTGTCACGGCTCGAAGTACAACGGCGCCGGTGAGTACCAGCTCGGCCCGGCGCCCCGGGGGATGGACCGCTTCACGGTCCAGATCGACCCCTCGGGCAACGTGATCGTGGACACCTCCAGCGTCGAGCTCGGCCCGCCGCGCGGCACCGACACGATCAGCAGGCCGGCCGCCGGCCAATTCTGCGTGGCCACCGGATAGCGGATGCTGGCCCAAACGAACATCACAGGCGCGCTGCTCCTGCTCTTGGGCGGCGTGCTGGTGGCGGTTTCCGTCGGCGCGCTCTACCTGCGTGGGCGCTCCCGCGGAAAGGCGATCGAGATCCCGGGCGCGATGCAGCCCGGCCCGTCCGATGCCGCCCTGGAGACGCCGCTGCTGCACAAGATGCAGGGGTGGGGCGTCGTTCTGGTGGCGTTCTTCGTGGTGTGGTTCCCGGCAACCTGGCTGTTCGAGCCGACCACCAACCTGCGTCAGGAGGAAGCCCTGCTCGACGAATCGATCGAGCGCGGCAGCCGGGCGATCTTCCCCTTCAGCGAGGAGAACCAGGTGGGGGTCGGGTGCGTGCGGTGTCACGGCCCCGAACTGCGCGGGGGCCTGATCCAGGCGGGTGACACCTTCGCGAACCCGCCCAACCTCACCGACATCTGCGCCGGCAACCTGGGTTCCCACGCCCAGATCGCGTCCACCGACGACATCCGCCAGGTGATCATGCAGGGCCGGGGCGTCATGCCGTCGTGGAGCGTCCGGTTCCAGGGGGCCTTGAACGATCAGCAGATCAACGACCTCGTCAACTACCTCATCGACATGAGCTCCGATAACGTCCCGTTCGCGAACAACATCTGTCTGAACGAGAAGGCCGCCGAGCGAGCCGCCCTCGCCGCGCAGGACGCTGGCACCGTGCTGGAGCGGCCCTGATGGAGCAAGCGAGCTGCCTGTCTTTCAACATCGAGTGCGGGGTCCTGCTGAAGGGCGCCGGCGTTGCGGTGATGGCGGGGATCTTGTTCATCGGCAGCGTGTACCTGATGCTCGCGGCCGTTTTCGGGCGATGGATGGGCTACCTGGTCTTGATGGTGGCGTTCTCCGGATGGATGTTCCTGCTCTCGGCGATCTGGGCATTCGGGCTCTACTCGCAGGGGCCCGACACGCAGAACAACCTCGGGCCGCGAGGTCGCGAGCCGGCGTGGGTTGTGCTGACGGCGGGAGGACAGGCCCGAAGCGATCGGTACGACACGTTCGAGTCCTACCCGAGCCGTCCCTGGTACGTGCCCAACCCGAGCAACGAGGACCTCAACGAGTCGATCCAGGCGGCGTCCGGGGCCGCTCAGTCGTTCCTCGCCGAACAGGCGAACGAAGAGCTCGGGCGGGCGGAGACGGATCTGGACGCGATCACGGAGTCGCAGTTCACCGTGGATGCGCTCCGGTTCGCGACCGGAGAAGGCCAGAAACCGCTCGCGGTGGTCGAGGCGCATTTCACGGCCGGAGGACCAAGGATCGTGCTTTCGATGTACCACGACCGCGGCGATGTCGCTCGGTACTCCTACATGTTCCTCGTCGGCTCGGTCGTGCTGTTCGGCGCGCACCTCCCATTGTTGGACAAGGCGGAGCGCAAGCGCAAGGAGTTCCTGATCGGGGGGACCGCTCCGGCCTGGTACGGTCCCGCGTGATGCCGAGGATGGAGGGAGCCGAACGATGATCGCAGCCGAGCCCGCCCTCCTGGACCAGGGGAGCATCCAGTTCATCCTGTTCGGCGTGATGGTGCTGGTCGTGCTGTTCGTGCTCTACATCACGATCGCGAAGTAGACGTTCGCGGAGCCGACCGGACCTCAGCCAGCACGGCCTTGCGTTGCTCGTAGAAGGCCAAGATCTGCAGCTCGATCGCCAGGTCCACCTTGCGCAAGGAGACACCGGGCGGCACCGTCATCCCCGCCGGCGCGAAGTTGAGGATCGAGCGGATCCCCGCCGCGACCATCTGGTCGGCCACCTCCTGCGCGGCGGCGGCCGGGGTGGCGATGACACCGATCGCGACCTGGTGCTCGCGCACCAACTGGGGCAGCTCCTCGACGGGGCGGACCTCGAGGTCGCCGATCCGCTCCCCGGCCTTCGCGGGATCGGCATCGACCAGCGCGGCCACGCGGAAGCCGCGCTCGGCGAAGCCTCGGTAGTTCGCGAGCGCATGGCCGAGGTTGCCGATGCCCGCGATAACGATGGGCCAGTGCTGGGTCAGGCCCAGCTCACGGCGGATCTGGTGGATGAGGTACGCGATGTCGTAGCCGACCCCTCGAGTGCCGTACGACCCCAGACGGGAGAGGTCCTTCCTGACCTTGGCCGAATTGACCCCCGCCGCGTCCGCAAGCGCCTCGGACGAGACGGTCACGGCGCCGGCCTCGGCTATGTCGACGAGGACCCGCAGGTAGACCGGCAGCCTGGCCACGGTCGCCTCGGGGATCGCCCGCTCCCGCGTCACCTACGGCCGCTCCACCGACATGATCGAAGCAGGGTAGCGCGGCGAGAGCCGCGTTCACATGTTCACGAGCCGGATCCGACACGCAGGAGCCGGGTCAGCTCGGCGCGGTCCACTTCGATCTCGAAGACCTCGCGCCCGTCGATCTCCACGACGGGGATGCGGATCCCGTAGGCCAGCTCCAGCTCGTCATCGCCCTCGATCGAGATCTCCTCGAGGTCGAACGGCGTGCGCTCGCCCTCGGCCATGAGGACATCTCGGGCCACGTCGCAGAGGTGGCAACCCGGCCGGGAGTACAGGACGACCCGCATCGTGCGCGGATGGTAGCGGGCTGCGCCGATGGGAGCGGACTGCGAGGATAGCGCCGTGCAGGACGCCGCCCGCGAGGATCTGGAGCTGCACCGGCACCTCCTCGCGGGTGATGTGGGGGCGTTCGACGACCTCTATGAGAGGTATGCCGGTGCGGCGTACGGGTTGGCGTACCGCCTCACGGGCCAGCAGATGCTGGCGCAAGACGTCGTGCACGACGCCTTCCTGGCCCTCTGGCGGGCGCCCGAGGCGTTCGACCCCACTCGCGGGGCCCTCAGGACCTTCTTCCTGTCGCTGGTGCACCACCGAGCGGTCGACATCGTTCGGAAGGAACAGCGCATGCGCGACCGGAACGAGCGAGCGGCGAACCTCGAGCCGGTGGCGGTCGAAGACCCTTCGGAGGGCGTGGTCGACCGGGCCTACCTGAGCGTTCGGCGCAAGGAGGTCCGGGAGGCGCTCCGATCGCTCTCCGACGATCAACGGCAGGTCTTGCAGATGGCCTATTTCGGCGGGATGACGCAAGCGCAGATCGCGGAACGGCTGGAGATACCCCTGGGCACGGTCAAGACGAGGACGCTCGCGGCGATGAGGAAGCTCCGCGGGCTCCTGGAGGCGCCGGCGTGACGGACCACGAGCGGATCGACGCGCTGCTAGCCGGCTACGTGCTCCGGTCACTCGCGGGCGAGGACGCGTCCGAAGCGGACCTGCTGCTCACCGACCACGTCCCCGACTGCACGGGCTGCCGCGAGACGCTGGTCGCCTTCCAGACGGTAGCGGCGGATCTCGCGCTCAGCACGGACCCCGTCGCCCCACCGGACACCCTGCTGCCGCGGCTGCACAGAGAGCTCGAGTCTCGGGAGCGTCGCCCTCGCACGCTGGGAGTCCTGGCTGTTGCGGCCAGTGTGGTCGCGCTTCTCGGCCTCGCCGGGACGTTCCTCCAGGGGGAGCGCGTGGGCACGGCACAGAGCCGCGCCGACGCGCTCTCGAACATCTTGCGGTTCGCGCAGGAGAACGACGCCCAGATGGTGCCGGTTGGCCCGACCACCCAGGTCGCCGCGGCGGACGAGGTCTTCCTGTTCGGGAGCAACGTCCCCGCTCCGCCCCCTGGGACCGTGTACGTGGTGTGGGTGGAGTCGGGTGGACAGGCCACTCCCCTTGGCTGGTTCCTCCCCAGCGGGGACGGGTGGGTGTACCGACACTTCTCGACCGGCGGCCCGTACGATCGCCTGTTCATCACGACCGAGTCCGCCGAGGTCTCACCGTCGGCGCCCGGGGACGTGACGTGGCAGTCGGCCGGTTGAACGCCGCTACGCCGCTCCCACGCTTCGGACGGTGAGGAACAGCCCGACCGCGACGATGGCCGCGGCGGACAGGACCGGGATGAGGCGAAAGGCCGTGGATGAGAGGCGACCGGCCAGTGCATCTCGCGCGCGCATGGCGCCCAGCCCCACGATCACCAGAGCCGCCGCGAGGCCCAGGCTGAAGGCGAGTACCAGGCCGAGTCCGTAGGCGGCCCGGTGAGCCTGGATCGCAGCCAGCATCACCAGCAGCGCGCTCGGCGCGGGCAGGATGCCGCCGGCGAACGCGAGCGCCGCGATGCCCCGACGGGAGAGGAACCCTTCAGGCGGATGCTCGAGCCCGTGCTCGTGGTCCGATCCGTGTGTGTGTTGATGGTCGTGACGCCATGCCCGGATACGGCTGTGGAGCAAGTGGGCTCCGATCGACAACGCGGCCAGCCCGGACGCCGCGCCGAGCAACGGATACAGAGCTTCCGGACGGAACGTCCTCTCCAAGATCAGCACCAGCACGCCGAGGCCCATGACCGAGATCGTGTGCATGAGCGCGACGGCGACGCCCGCGGTCACCGCCTGTTGCACGCGGGCCGTGGAGCCGACCATCGCGGCCGCCATCAGCGTCTTGCCGTGGCCGGGCAGGAGCGCGTGCCATGCCCCGAGAGCTACGGCAGCCAGGAGACCGAGGAGCACGAGCGACAGGCCCCGGTTCACCAGGAGGGCGGCGAACGGCCCGCCCTCCGCGAGCGGCCGGACCGAACCGGTCTGGGTCGCGGGCCGTTCGCCGCCCACGCCGAGACCCGACGTCCCCGGCGCGAACGTCGCCGTCATCGAAGAGACGGTCAGCGGGCTCGACAAGAGATCGTCGGGGTAGCGCCGGAGCTCGTCGCTCACGCTGATCGCGGGCGCCGACGAGGAGGAGACGGCCAGGCCGCCGGTCGCTGTGACGGTGATCTCGCGCCACCCCAGCCGGTCCGGCTCGTTCGCGTCCTCGAACCAGATCGCGCCGTCCGCGGTATCGACGCCGGCCGCGAGCGTCGTCTCTAGCCGGAGCGTCTGGAGGCCGCCTTGGCCGGGCAGGAGCGCGGCCGAGGCCTCACGGACGGAGAGGGCAACCGGCAGATCGTCCACCTCGAGCCTGAGCCCGGCGGCGATCGACGTCGCGGTGCGATCGGCCCAGGCGATGAGCTCGGCCTCGCCGACCCCGTTACCGTCGACGTCAATCGCCGGCTCCTCCTGCAAGGCAGGGACCTCTGCGAGATCCAAGACGTAATGCACGCGAACCTCGCTCGGCATCAGCACGACCCCGGCGTACCGGTTAACCGTGAAGTTGCCGAGCGGGTGGGCAGATGCGGACGGCGCAGCCCAGAGCAGCAGTGTCGCCAAGAGCGCAGCGAGGGCGGCCGAGCGCCTCATCGGCCCCCCTCCAGCCGCGCCAGGACGCGCCGCGCCTCGGGCGCGCCCAGGATGGAGAACCAGGGGTCCACGTCGAGCGCCCGGCGGAGGAGCGAGCGAGCGGCGTCGCGGTTGCCCCGACCGAGCTCGATCATGCCGGCGTGATAGAGGTAGAGGCCCTCGCGCGTGGTGAGCGACAGCGCCCGTCGCGCGTACCGGGCGGCTTCCTCGTCTCGGCCGTTCGCGTGCAAGGCCCACGCCAGCGCATCCGCGACCTGGATGCTCCGGCGCCTGGCCCATTCGGCCTCCGCCGCCGCGAGCGCCTCCGCGGGGTTGCCGTGGTTCGCTTCGAACAGCGAAAGCTCGAGATCCATGTTCACGCCGGCGGCGGCGAAGAGCTCGGACTCCGCCTGGGCGAGCTGATACTGCTGAGCAGCAGCCGCGTCGTTCCCCGCGTGTCGATAGAGATCCCCGAGGGCGATGACGTACTCGGGCGCGGGGAACCGTCGCACCACGTCGGTCATCTCCCCGATCGCACGATCGAGATCGCCGCGGGCCCAGGCCACCCTGGCGAGCCCCGCGAACGACTGCACCGATGTGGGGTCGGCGTCCACGCCGAGGCGGAAGGCCTGCGAGGCGGCGTCCAGACGCCCCGTTCCCAGATACAGCTCGCCGAGCTGGAAGCTGGTCCATGCGGCATCGGAAGGGGTTCCGGCGAACGTGCGCGCGCGCCGCATCGCGGCGATCGCGCCGTTCACATCACCTAACAGTTCGCGCGCGTAGGACACCCGAGCGAACGAAGAGACGCCGGGAAGCGTGTCCACCATCGTCTGGAACGACGCGATCGCCTCGCCGTAGCGACCGAGCTCGAGCAGCGCGTCCCCGACCACGCCGTGCACGTTCGCGTCGTACGGGTTCAG
>Ga0247727_10008537_pt1 | contig 18984 bp, 18 predicted proteins | sample WisWelCaveWW1625_FD_202498 | JGI IMG/M metagenome (GOLD analysis project Ga0247727, IMG submission 202498) | Biofilm microbial communities from Wishing Well Cave, Virginia, United States - WW16-25 | ecosystem: Environmental > Aquatic > Deep subsurface > Groundwater > Cave microbial mat | place... | reverse complement strand
GGTTGCCCTGCCAATCTTTTACACCGTGCTTGTTCGCCGCCGTCCGCTGGCGGACGTGGGGCTGACGGCTCGCTATCTTTGGCCCAGCCTGCTTCTTAGTCTGGTGTTGGGCTTAGATACGTATCGCGGCACCTTGACAACGCTCAATATTGAGTGGACGTTGGGCTTTGTTCCGTTGATCACGATGGCCCTGACCGTCGGCTTGTTTGAAGCCATCTTTTTCCGGGGCTGGCTGCAATTGCGTTTTGAGGCGGCTTTTGGTTTGCTGCCCGGCCTGATGCTTGGAGCGCTGTGCTATGCCCTCTATCACGTCGGTTACGGGATGACCTGGGGCGAGATGATTTTCTTGTTCGGCTTGGGATTGGTCTTCGCGCTGGTTTTCCGCTTGACGAAGAACGTATTGATACTGTGGCCGTTTTACACACCCATTGGCGGGCTATACACCAACCTGAAAGACGGGCTGGCCTTGCCCTTTGAAGCCACGTATGGGTTCGTGCTGACCATCGGGTTGATGGTCGCCGCCATCGTTGTGGCGGCCAGGCTGTCTAAAAGGGCTGAGTAATTTTGGCTGAACGCCTCACACCAAGGAGACGACATGTCATTCAAAACCCTACTCACGTATCTTTGGAAACTGCCGCTTTGCGGCTTGGCCTTCTTTGTTAGCGTGATGTTCGGCGGGATGGCCGCAACAGGAGTGGGCCTGCCCACGCCCAGCCTGCCCACAGGCACCGACTCGGCCACGTTGGCTGTATATCTGCTTTTGGCGAGGCTGGTTCTGGCGTTGACGCTGGCCGTCGTGTCGCGCAGGTTAAGGGGAGGCTTCGTTGCTCGGTGGCTCAGCCTTTCCTGCCTGACCTGGGTCGTGTACGCCGTCAACACCTACCTGGAGGCATCCATCTTCACCACCTTCTTGGCGGCCTCGCCCTACCTGGTCGTGATGAACTTCGTCCCAAGCTTCGTGTGCGGTGCGGCCGTCGCGCTTCTCTTTCCACCGGAATCGGCCGGCCAAAGTTTTGTGTCACGAGCGGAGACCTACTTTGCTCGCCACACGACGGGGCAGTGGGCGTGTCAGTCATCTTGCTAGTGATCGCCATGTTGACCGGCCGACAAGTGCCCTTCATCGCCGACTACCGGGCGGCCTTTGTTGCCTCGGCGTGATCGGCCTGGCGAAGTGGGTTTTGGCCTGGGCCAGCCAGCTGTTCCTATAAGTATGAGGACTATGAACGAAACCATTCTTTCCGTCCAAGATTTTCGTAAGGTCTATGGCGACTTCGTTGCCGTAGATGGCATCAACTTTCAGGTGCAACGCGGCGAGATCTTCGGCTTGCTGGGGCCGAACGGCGCCGGCAAGACCAGCACCCTGGAGTGCCTGGAAGGTATCCGCCGGCCCGACGGCGGCGCAATGGGCATCATGAATGTTGCGCCCGACCGCGAGCCGCGCAAACTGCGCAACCTGATCGGGGTGCAGTTGCAAACCTCAAGCCTGCCCGCGAACATGCGCGTAGACGAAGCGATGCGATTTTTCTGCGCATACCATGATGTCCCGCCTCGCTACGATCTGCTGGAGCGTCTGGGCCTGAAGGAGAAAGGACACAACCAGTTCCGTGAACTCTCGACCGGGCAACAGAGGCGGCTGGCGCTGGCGCTGGCGGTGGCCCACAAGCCCCCGGTCGTGATTCTCGACGAGCCGACCGCCGGGCTGGATGTAGGCTCCCGCACCGAGTTACACGCGCTGATGCAAGAGTTGCGGGAGGGAGGCGCTTCCATCCTCCTGGCTACGCACGACATGGCCGAAGCCGAAAAGATGACCGACCGCGTCGCCATCCTGCTTCACGGCAAAGTAGTGGCGACCGGCACGCCTCGCGAACTCACCGCCACCGGCTCCGGGTTCACCAAGGTCTCCGTTCGCACCGACCAGTCTGTACTGCACCACAACAACACGGCGTTTCCCGGCGTCCAACAACACCTCATCAAAGAGGATTATGCGGTCTACTACAGCACCGATCCCGGCCCCACGGTCACGGCGTTGCTCGATTACGTCGCCGCTCAAAACGACAAATTGATTGATCTGCGGGTTGAACGGCCCTCGCTGGAAGAACGTTTCCTTGAGATTACGAACACAGGAGTCGCCCAATGACCGCCTTTGCCCAACACTTCACCTTCGAGTTCAAGACCGGCCTGCGGAACCCGAATCAGCTTCTTCTCAACTATCTCTTCCCGTTAGGCTTTTACGCTTTGATGGGGCTGGTGATGACCCAGATCAATCCCGGATTCAAGGATACGATGATCCCGGCGATGGCCGTCTTCGCGATCATGGCCAGCACGATCCTCGGCCTGCCTAGCCCGTTGGTGGAGTCGCGTGAAGCGGGCATTTTTCGTAGCTTCAAGATCAACGGTGTCCCGGCCCTCTCCATCCTCGCCATCCCCGTGCTGACGACGATCTTCCACGTTCTGATCACTTCGGCCATCATCGTTGCGACGGCCACGCCGCTTTTCAAAGGCGTTGCGCCGAGCGATTGGGGAGCGTTTGTGCTTGTCGCTTTGGTCACCGCCTTCACCTGCGGCGCGTTGGGCGCGCTCATTGGGGTAATCTCTGCCAACTCTCAAGCCACCGTCTTGTGGTCGCAACTGATCTTCCTGCCGTCCATGCTCATCGGCGGGTTGATGATGCCCCTCAGCCTTCTACCCAAAGCCGTTCTTCCCTTCTCGAGGCTGTTGCCCACTTCACATGCCATGCAGGCCTTCCTGGGGTTGGCCTACGACCAGACCACGACGTTCAATCCGGTTGTGTCAGTCGTCATTCTTTTGACCAGCGGCGTGCTGGCCTTTGGCCTCGCCATTTATCTGTTCAATTGGGATAGCCGCAACCAGGCGCGTCGTGGCCATCCGCTGATGGCGCTGTTGGCCCTGGCGCCGTTCGTGGTCAGCATTTTCCTGCAGTAACAGAGTTCCCGGATGTCTCTTTCTTTCTCACAGGAGTGAACCCATGTCTCGCTATATCGCCACTCGCGCCATTCGCGGCGCAAATAACATTGTCAACGAATTTGAAGGGGTGCTGGCTAAAGCCCTGGCCGAGAAGGGGCCGGAGACGCCGATCGCGTTTCCGAACACGGCGTATTACCTGCCATTCATCCTCGGCATGACCGGCCAGCAGGTCGAGAAACTCGGCGACCTCCAACCAGTGTTAGAACGGGCCAAAGGCCTGCTCCACCCCGTCCCGCCGGATCGCCGCTGGACGCCGTACCTCGGCCAGACGCTCGACGCCGGCATGGCCACCCTCTTTGCCGAAGAAGGCATCGAGGCCGTGCGCTTTATCCTCGGCGAACAGCCGGAGCGACTGCCCGGCTTCCACCTCGCGGGCGGCACCTCGTTCACCAACCCCGAGTTTCAGAAAGATGGCGACGGCCACCTCAACGGCCCGATTGACGATATCCAACTGCGCTCGTGGGGCATTCAACTGGTGGATGGCCGGATGCCAGGGTTCGCCGCCATTGTCGGGTGCGCCAAGTCGAACGAGGTAGCGGTGAAGATCGTCCGCGAGCTTCAGCGCCGCAATATCCTGACTTTCCTCAGCGGCAACGTCAACGGGCGGAGCATCATTCATCAACTGATGGAAGAAGGCATCGAGCTTGGTTACGACACCTACACCGTGCCGTTTGGCACCGACACCATCAGCGCCATTTATGCCCTGGGCTTTGCCGCGCGCTCGGCCCTCACCTTTGGCGGCATGAAGGGCGGGCAAGCGCGGGACATTTTGCTCTACAACAAGAACCGCGTCTTCGCCTTCGTGCTGGCCCTGGGCGAAGTGGACGATTTGAAATACGCGACGGCGGCCGGGGCCATCAACTTCGGCTTCCCGGTCATCGCCGACACCGTCATCCCCGAAATCCTGCCGACCGGCGTCACCACTTACGAGCACGTCGTCTCCCTGCCGTTCAATGAAATCGAAGGGAAAGACGATTTGGAGCGCGCCGAGAAGCTGGTGCAGAAGTGCATCGAGGTGCGCGGGGTGAAGATCAAGCTGACCGAAGTGCCGGTGCCGGTTCCTTACGGCTCGGCCTTCGAGGGCGAAGTCGTCCGCAAGAACGACATGCGGATAGAGTTCGGCGGCAAGCACTCGCGTTGCTTCGAGTATTTGAAGATGGCCGACTTCGACGAAGTGCAGGACGGCAAGATCACCGTCGTCGGCCCGGGCTTTGAGGATCAGCCGGTTGGCACAGCCATAGACATGGCCATCGTCGTGGATGTGGCCGGGCGCAAGATGCAGAAGGACTTCGAGCCGGTGCTGGAGCGGCAGATTCACCACTTCGTCAACGGCGCTAGCGGAGTGCAACACATCGGCCAACGCGACATTGCCTGGATTCGCATCAACAAAGCCGCCGCCGACAAGGGCTTCAACCTGCGCCACTTCGGCGACATTTTGCACACCCGTTTCCATGCCGACTTCGGCGCGATTGTGGACAAAGTACAGGTGACGATCTATACCGAGCCGGCGGAGGTCGAAAAGTGGCTGGGCCTCGCCCGCGCGGCCTACGACGAGCGCAACGTGCGCCTGGGCAATATGACTGACGAGAGCGTGGAAGAGTTTTACTCCTGCACTCTCTGCCAATCGTTTGCGCCGAACCATCTGTGCATCGTCACGCCCGAACGCCTCGGCCTGTGCGGCGCTTACAACTGGCTGGACTGCAAAGCCTCATACCAGATCAACCCCACCGGCCCCAATCAGCCAATCAAGAAAAGCCAGACGCTCGACCCGACCAAAGGTTACTGGGCAGGAACCAACGAGTTCACCGAGGGCGCGTCGCATCAGCAAGTTCACGAAGTTGCCGTGTATTCCATCATGGAAAATCCGATGACGGCCTGCGGCTGTTTCGAGTGCATTGCCATGGTCATTCCCGAAGCCAACGGGGTGATGATTGTCAGCCGCGAGGATACGAGTATGACACCGGCGGGCATGACGTTCTCCACCCTGGCCGGCATGGCCGGCGGCGGCTTGCAGACGCCGGGCATCATGGGCCACGGCAAGTTCTACATTATCAGCCCCAAGTTCATCTCCGCCGACGGCGGCTTCAAGCGCGTGGTGTGGATGTCGTCGATCTTGAAAGAGCAAATGGGCGAGCAGTTGAAGAAGGTAGCCGAGCGCGAAGGCGACCCTGACCTGATCGACAAGATTTGCGACGAACGCATCGCGACGGATGTGGAAGGCCTGGTAGCCTATGTCACCGAGAAGAATCATCCGGCGTTGAGCATGCCGTCGTTGTTATGACTCGCGCAAATGTCATGCCGAGCGGAGCGAGGCATCTCTAGCCCAGCCAGGACAGAGCCAGAGACCCCTCACGTCGTTCGGGGTGACATTTTCAGAGTCGTAGTCGGAAAGGATTAACAATGAGCATCAAGATGATCAATCACGCCTTATACCAGAAGCGCCTTGAGAGATGCGGCCAACTGATGAAGGCCGCCGGGCTAGACGTGTTATTGCTCACCAAGCCCGCGAACATGGCTTATCTCACCGGCGACGGACGGCTGTGTTCGTACACCTTCATCACCCAGGGTGGCAAGGTTGCGTTGGGCGTGCCTATCACCGACATCGAGGACGTGAAGCAACTCGCACACTTCGATCACATTGTCGGCTTCGACGACGAAGTGGGCATGATTCACTCTATCGCCCACTACTTCGAGCACTTCGGCATCAGCGAAGGTACGGTGGGGTTGGAATACACCTTCCTCACTCAGTCCATGGTGGGCATGATGACTCATCCCCATGCCAAGCCGGAAAAAGTGACAGTCAGGGATTGCACTCACATCCTTTCGGAACTGCGGATGGTGAAGGACGACCAGGAGGTCGAGCGCATCCGGGCGGCGGCCAAAGTGGCGGATGCCGGGATGAAAGCGGCAGTGAAGGCGGTGAAGCCCGGCGTCACCGAAAGCCAGATCGCCGCCGAAGCCGAATACGCCATGCGCCAGGCTGGGGCCGAGGAGTTCTATCGCACTTACGTCTCTTCCGGCCCGCGCACCAACATTGCTCACGGCCTGCCGACAAAGCGCAAACTGCAAAAGGGAGATCTGGTGATGATTGATATTCATCCGGTCGTGGACGGCTACAGCGCCGACATGTGCCGCACGGTCTCGGTTGGCAAGCCGACTGCCGAACAGCAAACCGCGTACGACCTCTTCCTGAAAGCGCAACAAGCCACCATCGCCAGGGCCAAAGCCGGAGTGGAGATGGTTGAACTGGAGGCGACGATTCACGGAACGCTCAAAGCGGGAGGGCACGGCGATCACATCTTTGGGCCGCCGATTCACGGCCTGGGCATCGAATTTGAAGAAGCGCCATTGCCGCCGGGCCATGCCTTCTTCCACGGCGAGAAAGCGCCGCCGCCGCTGGAAGCCAACACCGTCATCACGGTGGGCAACTGCGGCCTGTATACCGGCCCGTGGGGTGTGCGCGTGGAAGACACGCTGGTGGTTGGCTCAGACGGGCCGACGGTGCTGACCAGTTATCCGCGGATGTTGGCGAGCAACGGCGCGCGCTTGCAAAGCGTGCCACGCCGGAAGGTTGCAAAGCGGCTGGCGAAGAAAAAGCCGGCGCGGAGGTGATTTGTTGATCAAGACTTTGCTCGTGCGCGACGTGATGACCATCGGCGTTCCCATTTGCCACGAGGGCGAGACGTGCGGCGCGGTGCTGGCGCGGCTGGCGAAAGAGACCTGCGGGGTTTCGGAAACCCCGCAGGTCTGTGTGGTGCTAGACGAGGACGGGATGGCCTGCGGGTGGTTGACACGAGAACGGCTTGAGGAACAAGAGGCGGCGGCGCCGGTGGGAGAGGTGATGGACGAAGACATCCCGACCGTGCCGCCGAACATTCCTGTGGAAGCCGCCGCCCGGTTGATGCGTGATCGCGGGGTAGAGCATCTCTTCTTGATGCACGACTGGCCGGGCGAGCCGAGGCCATCGGCGATGATTTCGTTGCGCACGATTGAGAGGGTTAGCCATGAAAGCATCTGATTTTTACAACCCGATGCTGAAACTGATCCTGCGCTCGCCACTGCATCCGCTGATAAGCGGCGGCACGATGTTGTTGACGTTCACCGGGCGCAAGAGCGGCCGGCAATACACCACGCCCATCAGCTACGCGCGCGAGGGGGACACCATCACCCTGATCACCAACCGCAAGCATGGCTGGTGGCGGAACTTGCAGTGCCAGGCGCTGGTGACAGCCAGGGTGAAAGGCGAAGACTTGCTTGGCAAAGCCCGGATCGTCGCCGCGAACGAGACGACATTGGTGGCGGCGATGAAGAAGGTGTATCCCAACATTCCGAAGGAGAAGGCAACGCAACTCGCGTCCGAAGTGATGCTGATCAAAATCGCGATCAATTGAGGTGGCGCGCATCGGATGCGGAGCTAGATTTTCCGCTCGCTTGGCTCTCACTCGACAACGACGACAATGATCCCACACGCTTTCTGACTTACCTCGTCACTACGCTGCAAACGCTCAAGCCGAGCCTCGGCGAAACCGCATTTGCCCTGTTGCTTTCCCCGCAACCGCCGCCTCCCCAGGCCATCCTGACCAGCCTGATCAACGATCTGGGCGAGTGGGGCGCCTCCTTCACGCTCGTGCTCGCTGATGCTTTTCAAGTGAACGCAACCTGCTTCAGAACCTCGTCCACGGCAGCCTCGAAGGTTTTAGCCTGTACCCGGGCCTGGGCCGCTTCAACCTGTTGCCTCGTCAGTTGCGCTTCCAATTCGGCGCGCAGAGGGGCAGCGCGGTTTTTGGTATCTTGAACGCTGGCGGGGTGATTCAAGACAATCAACAGCAACTCGAGGGCATGCTCCGTATTACCTCGCTTCGCCTGCAGACTCGCGAAGCCTGCCAGCGCATGGAGCGCAATCGGCATATAGCCGCCTTCGCGCGCCAGGCGCAACACCGCAATGAACGAGTTTTGCGCGTCGGCGACATCGCCCAGAGCAAGAGAATTGTATCCTTGCTGGCTGAGCACCCGCGATAGGTTTCGGAGATCGCCGATTTCCTTATACACGTCACGACTGGCCGCGAACAAGGTTCGGGCTTCATGAGGATTGGTCATTTGCGCCAGGCGCCCCAGACCTTCCAGCGCGTGACCTATGCCGGGACGATACCCAATCTCCTGGGCCAGGGCCAGACTCTCTCGCAAGAAATTTTCGGCTTCGGCCATCTCGCCCAAAGCCTCGATGGTTGGACTCATGAAACTGAGTATATGAGCGATCACCATCGGATCGCCCATCTCCCGCGCGCCTGCCAGCGCCTCCGTAAGATACCGGCGCGCCTGGTCGTATTCGCCCTGATCGTGCGCAATAATTCCAATAAATTCGCCAGCAGCTGTCTCGTACCATCGCTCACCGCACGCTCGGGCTTGATCTAAACTCGCCTGCAAACTCTCACTCGCCTCTGCAAATTTTCCCAGTTCCCAACACACGATCCCCAAATACCACAGCGAATAGATTGCCGCGAACTGATCTGTGCTTGATTGCAAGTGCGTGGCACTCGGCAACAAGACTGCATAAGCGGGAGCACTCTTGCCGAGCCGAAAACTAAAATAGGCCGAGTGGGCGCGCATTGCATTTACCGCGACGAGCACATCAGCGCTTGGTTGAGTTTCTGTGGTGAGCGATTGGATTCTCTCAGCCGCATTGCGAAAAATCGTCTCACCTTCTGCAAACCAGGTTCGCAATTCGAACAAATACCAGAGCGTCGCCGATACCTGACAAAGGCTAGTGATGTCGTGGCGCGTCACCGCCCAATCCCATGCAGCCCGAAAGTTGTCCATCTCGGCGGTCAGCTCGGCGAGCACCTCGCGTTGCGCGGAACTTCGCAAGCGTTCGTCTGCATGGCTGAAAAACATCAGGTAATAGCTGCCGTGACGCGCCCGGGTCGCTGTTTGTTCTTCTGGACGTTCAGCGAAGTGTTCAGTGGCAAACTGTCGGATGAGTTCATGCAGATCATAACGTCCCGCGCCGCTTCTTCGAACTAATGATTTCGTCACCAATGTGGAAAGCGCGGAGAGCGTTGCTTCTGCCACGGCCTCGGCCGCCTCACGCCGGAACCCGCCCTGGAACACTGAAAGCCGAAGCAGGACTCCTTGATCTTCTTGGGTGAGGAGTTTCCACGAATGGTCAAAGACAGCTCGCATGGATCGGTGACGAGCCGGAAGGTCACGCGCCGATACGCTCAGGAAATCCAACCCGCGCTCGATCTCCTGTGCGATCTCATCACAGGTCAGAGTCCGCACCCAGGCCGCGGCCAGTTCAATCCCCAGGGGCATTCCGTCCACCAGTTGGCAGATACGGACAATTACGGGGTAATCCTCTGGCGTCGCATTGAACCTCACGTGCGCCCGCCGCGCGCGTTGCAGGAACAACTCCACAGACGTATTCTGCGCGCTCCCCTCCGCGTATCGGCTTTCAGGAATAGGCAACCCCTGAACTTCAAATGCCCATTCACCTTGCAGTCCCAATGACTCACGGGAGGTGACCAGCAGTTTCACTTGGGGCGCGTTTGCAAGCAATTCTGCCAGCAACTCGATGCCTGGCTCGGCTAATAGATGCTCAAGATTATCCGTTAGAAGAAGCGCCTGTTTTTCCTTTAGATAGCTGAACAGCTGTGTTTTTGGATCGGCAGGACTTGCGCTCTGAAATGCAAACCCGATCGCGTCGGCGATCATTGGCACGATAAAACGAGTTGTGTTTACAGGCGCGAGGGGAACGAAATACACGCCATCGGCAAAGGCAGCCTGCAGGTGCGACGCCGTCTCAATCGCCAGGCGAGTCTTGCCGATGCCGCCCGGGCCGACCAGAGTCAGCAGGCGACATTGCGGGTCACGCAGGAGTTGGCTGAGTTCCTGCACTTCGCGCTGGCGGCCGATTATTGGAGTTGGCAATACGGGCAGATTGGTTCGGGGAGTCGTTGAGGCGGGGGAAACGCTCGGGCTGGCGATCGGCTTCGATAGGGGAGGGAGGCGATCCACGCTCAATTCGCCGCGCGCCACTTTCACGAAAGTCGAACGCTCCGCGGGCGGGATGTTCAGGCAGTTCGCCATCAGTTCAGCGATTTGGACCGATGGCCGTCGGTCGCCATCTTCGATCTTGCGTAGCGCAGAAACCGAACACCCGATGCGTTCGGCAAACTCATCGCGCGTGAGCCTGAGCTCGTTGCGACTCCGACGAAGCCACTCACCAAACGTGACGGGGGATTCCATGTTTATTCTCTGCGCGGACGCGGCCTGGTGCGCGGATTGTAGCACTTTTTGGGTCACCGAAGTGTCACCCGCGGAGCGCGCACGCGATGTTTAATGGCGCCAGATAGGACAGTTCCGAAAGGCAATGATGATACCACCTCTCCAGACCAAACCCTATATGCTCAACGGCGACGAAGGGCAAAGACTCCAGTCATTGGGAGCATTGGTTTTTGTAAAGGCGACCTCGGAACAAACGGGCGGCGTGTTCAACCTGTTTGATGTTTCCTGCCCGCCTGATTTCGCCACGCCGCTGCACATCCACTACGCCGAAGATGTGGCGGTCTATGTTCTGGAAGGCGCGCTCACCTTCTTTTGGGGCAGTGAGAAAAAGGAAGCGGTTGCCGGCTCTTACTTTTTTCAACCACGAGGTACACCGCATGGATTTCGTGTGGAAGGTGGTGCGCCCGCGCGGATTTTATATATGACCATCCCCGCGGGCTTGGATCGGTTCGTTATTGAACAAGAGCTACCGGCCCCGAATTCCGAGTCTTTGACGGCTGCGGCCCGGTACAAGATCGAGATCCTGGGGCCGTTGCCCGAATGACCTGGAAGGCTGTGAACTAATCCGGGTAACACAAGTAAGGAGTCACAAGAACATGAACACAACTACATCAACAAGTAAGTCCCCCTTAGTCTTTTTCATATTAACCTTCGCTCTTTCCAGCCTGTTCTGGTTGGTCGGTGCTGTGATAGGACTGCAGCTGTTACCAGGGATCCCATTGAGTGCACTCTCTGTGTCTTGCCCACTGATTGCAGCTTTGATCCTTATCTACAGAGAGAACAAATCTGTGGGCATGACCAGGCTGCTAAAGAGATCCTTCGATTACAAGCGAATCGAAGCGAAGGTATGGTACGCACCCATCATTCTCTTTTGGCCTGGCGCGATGGTCTTGTCGTATGGCGTGATGCGCTGGATGGGGTCACCGATTCCAGCGCCGCAATTCCCAGTTCTCGCCGCACTGATCGGGTTCCTTGTGGCTTTCATCTTTGCTCTGGGTGAAGAGTTGGGATGGATGGGATACGCCATTGACCCAATGCAAGATTGGTCGAACGCGCTCCAAGCCAGCCTTCTCCTGGGGCTGGTATGGGCGGCATGGCACCTCGTACTGCTTGTGCAGGCTCAGCGCACCCCAGAATACATCGTCTGGCAGTCCTGCACCTACCTGGCAGAACGGGTTCTTTTTGTCTGGCTTTATAACAACACCGGGAAGAGTGTGTTCGCTACGGCTGTGTTCCACGCCATGTTGAATGTCACCTGGCAACTGTTTCCAGTCAGCGGCTCCTTCTATGATCCGCGCATCACCGGCCTGATCGTTGCATTGGCGGCTGTAATCGTTACATTCTTATGGGGGCCAAAGAACTTGGCCCGGTATCGATATGCCCGTTCCAATGCTGCTACGCAATTAAGCACAACGAAATGACAACGTTCTAAATAACAAAAGGACATTCAAGATCATGAACACAAAATCGATTCTGTTAGCTTACGCAACACGTTACGGCTCGACGCAGGAAGTTGCCGGGGCCATCACCGCCGTACTACGCGAAGCCGGGTTTGATGTCGATATCCAGCTCATGCAGGAGGTCCAGACGCTCGCTAACTATGATGCAGTCGTGCTGGGAGCAGCAATCTACAACGCCAAGTGGCACCCGGATGCGCACCAATTCCTGTCACAGCATCAGGAAGCCCTCAGTCAGCGGCCCGTGGTGATTTTCGCGCTCGGTCCGCTGAGCACCAGCGATGCGGCGAGGCGGAACTCGCGCCGCCAGCTGAATAGCGAACTGGCGAAATATCCCTGGCTGGAACCGGTTGCTGTGGAGATCTTTGCCGGAAAGTACGACCCGTCGAAACCGGGGCTGGGCTTCTTCGACAGGTTTGTGCCCGCCAGTGATCACCGGGACTGGGATGCCATCCGCGCCTGGGCAAACGCATTGCCCGCGCAGTTACAGCACGATGAGATGTTAAAGCCAGTTGGAGTCTGAGCACAAAGGAGTGACCACCAGGTTCACTGAATAGACTCAAACCAGAATCATCACATGTCATTTCGAATCATGCGGCGCGAAACCGCACGAAATGCGAAGCAAGCAAACTTCCATATTTATGGAATATCAATCATGAAAAAATATCCATTGATTAGTTTCTTTCTAATGACCTTCCTTATAACTTGGGGATTTGCCGGTCTCTTTATGCTGTTCCCCAGTCAGATCGTAGCGCTGACCATGAAAGATGTGGATGCCTATCACCCGTTATTTAGATTTGCGATTAGCGCGCCAACATTCTCAGCTTTTCTGGTGATTCTGTGGCTGCGGGGAAAGCAAGGCTTGCTTGCCTATTGGCCAAGATATTTGGATTTTGCGATCCCGCTTCGCTGGTACGCCCTTATCTTCGGAGGAATAGTCGGGTTCGGATTTGCCCTGCGTACCATTGAAAAATCAATGAGAGTGGTAGTGCCCGACCTTCCGTTCTCGCTGTACTCGTTCATCCCGTTTGCAATCTATTGGGCGTTGTACGATCCTGGCCCTCTTTCAGAAGAGGGCGGGTGGCGCGGATTTGCCCTGCCGCTGTTACAGCGCCGCTTTTCCCCGTTTTGGGCAGCCATTATTCTTGGCGCAGTGTGGGGCATCTTTCACCTGCCTGCATTCTTTATCTCCACGTTGAACCAGAGCAACTTTGCATCTGCGCTCCCACTGTTCCTGATCAATGCCGTCGCGCTGACTATGTTTATGACATACGCTTACAACGCCACCCGAGGCAATATCCCATTGATGATTCTCATTCATTGGGCGTACAACCTGACGGGCGTTCTTGTCCCCATGGATGCCTATTACTTTGCGGCTTTTAGTTTCCTCTTTCTGATTGGGTCGTTGCTACTTTCACGGTTGCGACCGGCAACTCTGATGGTTGAACCGATTCCAGAGTGGTCTCAGGGCGCACACGATTCACCTCAAACAGCCGCTAATGCATCTTGTTAGAAGGAATGCCGCGATGTTGCAGACCGCACTTCCCGCTGGCGTCAACCAAACATGATAGGAGAAGAAAAAACAATGAACACAACATTCGACCCCCAAACGCTGGCTGATGACCTATCCGAGGCACATCGCATTTACGCCAGTTTTTTTGCGACGCTGGATGAAACCAGTTGGGACAAGCCGGTAAAGGGGAGCCCCAAAGAATGGACCCTGCACGAGACGATCGCGCATCTGGTCGCCCTCAATGGGGCCGGGCTTGAGAGCATCAAGCATACCCTGCGCGGCGAGCCTTACACCTTCATTGGTTTGGATAATCGCTACGAATTCAACGCCTTCAACCGCAAGGGAATCGACGAGCATCTGGACATACCGATGAAAGAACTGTGCGCCAAACTTTTGGACATACTCGACGAGGCCGCCAGCATCGCCTGTAACCTGCAACCGGGCCAGGCTGAACTGACCGCGCTGATGGCGATCTACAACCGGCCCGTCAGGATCGTTGAGGTCCTCAGCATCATTATGTTCCATGTTGGTTTGTTTCACTCGGCCCAGGTGGCTGAACCCGCCTGCTTGCCACCGCTGTGGATGCGACTCTCACCCGAGATCCGCCATCGTGTGATCGGGCGGGTCATGTGCGCCTTCAGCCTGCTGTACCGCTTTGATATTGGCGGCTCGTTGCGCGATACGCTCGTCTTTCGCGTTGACGGTCCCGGCGGAGGCGAATGGTACGTGGAACTATTCTCTGAAGCTGCCACTTCGGGCGAAGGCATTGTTGAACATCCCGGGCTGGTGATCCATATGCGCGAAACAGCCGTGTTCTGCCAGATGCTGACCTCCCGATTGAATCTCCTGATGGCGTTGATCAGCGGAGCCATGAAACTGCGCGGCGATCTGCGTTTGTTCCTGCGCATGAACACCCTGACCAGCGTGGATGCCAGGCCGAAAGTTGCCGCTAAGAAAAAAACATTATCCACTCCCCAACACTTGACGGGGAGACTATCCAAATAAAAAAGAAAAGGAGTTTGCTATGACACAACAACAAGGTATCGTGAAAGGGGACGCCCATCAGAAATTGGGCAGCGCTGGTTTCATCATCGCAGTTCTTCTGTGGATGATCAGCAGCGTCTTGATGCTCGGGGTCATTACCAGCGCCAGTAACATGCAGGATGAACTGAAACAGGTGGGTGAACACGTAGTCGTTGCCCAAGCCGGTGAGCTTCTCTTCGCTCTTAGTTCCGTGGCGGTGATGATTGGCATGGTGGGAGTCTACCACTCCGTCACTGCAAGCGCAGCGAGCACAGCAAGTGGCGCCGCCTGGATACGCATGGGTTTCTATATCTTCATTATAGGGACTGCATTTTGGGCCATAGGCTATGCACTAGATGTAGCCCTTGCCGCTTCGCTAGCAAACTGGTTGGCAGCACCGGCTGCAGGTAAAGAAGCGGCATATAGCGTGGTCGCCGCGCTTTCAGCCACCAGCCGAGGCACTTTCCCGATAACAGTAGTGGTCTATTGGCTGGCTTTTGTCTTTCTGGGTATTGGCATGGTTCGCAGCGCCGTATATCCCCGCTGGCTGGGCTGGTTTGGTCTGATCTTGGGCATCGCCGGATTCTTCTTGGGCGTCATCCAGACATTCAATGGGCGCGAAAGATTCAATCTCTTCATGATTCTTTATCCATTGACCGTGCTGTGGTTCTTAGCGATAGGCATCTGGGTCGCCCGAAAGGCGTGGTAGCGAACCAATCAGGAAGGAATATATTATGAGCAAAATTAACACTGTGGCAATTATCGGTGGAGGTGTATCGGGATTATCGGCTGGGGGCTTGCTTGCCCGAAAGGGTTTGAAGGTAAATCTCTTTGAAGCCAATGACAAACTGGGGGGAAGTTGCGCCAACACGAACCTCGGCGGCTACACTTTTCACGATGGCGCTCTGTATTTGGCTTTCCCTGGGGTTCTGGAGTATGTATTTGAGAAATTGGGTCTTGACCGGTCTTCGCTCCTGCCGTTACGAAAAATAATTGCCAACCAAACGACGACTTTGCCTGACGGCGCCGTTGTGACTTTCGGCAACGGGCTTGACGTGACGATCAATGGACGAAAAGGAGATGCGAAAAAGATCCAACTACAAAGAGAACTTGACAGCATGCTGAAGAAATGGGAGCCGGTTTTCCGTCTCTTTGCGGATGATATTCTTCTCCACCCGTTCTCATTGTCGCGGCTAATTGCAAAAGGTTGGCGTCATCTACCCAAACTTCGCGGATCAGTTGCGTCGGAGATCAATCACCTCTTCAGCGACGAAGCAGTACGTGCCGCAATGTCAGGAGTATTGCTCTTTGCCGGGACGCCACCTCAAAAAACACCGGTTCAATCGTTCTTAGGGCTGGTTGCCATGCTTACAGAGGGATTTTACCTGCCTGAGGGAGGCATGGGAAGAATACCCGAGGCACTGAGCCAGGCTTTAAAGAATAATGGCGGTGAAATATTCCTGAATTCAATGATTGACAAAATTATCGTAAAAAACGGCCGTGTTCATGGGTTGGAAATTGATGGACAAGGTCTAGTCGAGGTTGATGCCGTAGTATCGACAGTCAGTGGCATGATGACCTTCGGTTCACTTCTGAATCACGAGGATGTACCGAATGGTATGAGACGAAAGGTGCAGACTGCTCCGTTGTCGCACAAAGCACTGGTCATCCAATTGGGTCTATCCAACCAGGTAGACGTGTGTAGCCATTCCAACAGCATACTTCCCATGATGGATGAACAATACAAAGTGTTCATGCCAAATGAGAATGATATGAAATGGCCCATCTACTCAGTGCCTACGGTTACTCTGCCAGAGCTGGCGCCTCGGGGTGGGAGCATCATCGAAATGTTTCCTCCCATAAAACAGGATATGCCTGCGGATGATTGGGATGATCAGCGGAAGGAAAGAATGGTTGAATCAGCGGTCAAGGCACTTTCTCGCATACACGATATCAATATTGTTGTAAAAAGGGTGCTAAGCCCAAAGGATTTTCAGGACAGAATGCACCTTTACAAAGGGGCGATCTACGGATTGTCGCCGAACGCCGATCTCAGCGCACAGTTTCCACACGATTCTACAATCCGCGGATTGTATCAGGCAGGACAGACCACATATCCTGGTTATGGTGTAAGTTCTGCGGCAATGTCTGGTATTTTTGCGGCAGAAACACTGATGAGGACAAAGAAAAGGAATTTACTATGACTCAACAACAAAGTATCGTGAAGGGAGATGCCCTTCAAAAAATTAGCAGTGCCGGATTTATCATCGGGGCGATTCTGCTTGTGATTGGTAGCCTCTTAATGCCCCATGCCGCCAACCCCACCAGCGACCTGCAGGAAATGCTGAAACCGTTGGGCGAACATGAATTCCGCACCGAAGCCTCTTCACTGCTCGTCACAATCGGTTTCTTGGCAATGATGATTGGCATAACGGGAGTTTACCGCTCCATCACTGCGGGAGGCATGGCCTGGGCACGACTGGGCTTCTATGTCCTCTTAGTGGGGACTGCCCTTCAGGCTGTCAGCTTGTCCCTGGATGTGGCCACTGCCAGTGCGGTCGGCAAATGGTTGGCAGCGCCAGTTGATAGTAAAGAGGCGGCATGGAGCGTGGTCGTCGTGCTTAATGCCATCGGCCGCGGGGTTATCCCCATGACCTGGATTGTCTACTGGCTGGCTTTTGCCTTCCTGGGTATTGGCATGATTGGCAGCGCTGTTTATCCCCGCTGGCTGGGCTGGACTGGACTGATTCTGGCTATGCCCGTGATCGCCGTGGGCATCATCCATACTTTCACGCCGCGCACAACCACGATCACTCTCGCTTTCGTGGCCCTCGCGTTATTAACCAATCTATGGGCCCTGGCGGTAGGCATCTGGGTCGCGCGAAGAGCGTGGTAGCGAATCAAATCTCAAACAAAGGAACTTAAAATGAAAAAAATTATGAAATGGACGGGGATTGTGCTCGGCGGGCTGATTGGCCTGACATTTGTGGCGGTTGTGGCGCTGTATCCCAGCGGCATGGAAAAATTCACGCGGTCTTATCCAAACATCCCGGTTGAGACAGTTAATATTCCCACCGACTCCGATGCCGTCGCCCGTGGCAGGCACATTGCCATCCTCTGGGCATGCACTAAATGTCATGGTGAGAACTTGAGCGGAATGCTGCTTGCCGATGATCCATTCCTGGGAACCATCCCGGCCTCCAACCTGACTTCTGGCAATGGGGGTATTGCCAAGTCCTACACCGACGCTGACTGGATACGTGCCATTCGCCATGGCGTCAAGCCAGACAGTCGAGTCGAAATCTTCATGTATGACTACTACTCGACCATGAGCGATCGAGACCTGGGTGACTTGATTGCCTATCTAAAACAAATCCCGCCGGTCGATTCGGATTATCCGACAACGAGTTTTGGGCCGATAGTTGCTGTCGCCCCCACGGTTGGACTGTTTACACCGGCGGCTGAACTGATCGATCATAGCGCACCGCGTCCAGCGGACCCGGTGCCGGGTGCAACAATAGAATACGGCAGATATCTTTCCACGCTTTGCCTCAAATGCCACAGTAGTAACCTCGCCGGCAAACTGGGGGAATGGAAACAGGAGGAGTTTATCCGCGCGCTTCAAACCGGCGTTCTACCGAATGGAAAACAACTCGGCCCAGCGATGCCCTTGAAAACGTACGGCGAGATGAATGATACGGAGTTAACCGCGCTGTGGCTTTACTTTATGGATGTCAGGCCGTAAGCAGCCACTTAGACAAAACATTATCTACTCCCCAGCACCTAACTGGGGGACCAAGCAAATATAAAAATGAAAAGGAACATACTATGAAACAACAAGGTATCGTGAAGGGGAATGCGCTTTGGAAAAACAGCAGAGCAGGATTTTCCATCGGGGCTCTCCTGCCGGGGCTTGGAGGCTTCTCGAAGCTTTCGGCAGACGACCTCAGACTCTACACCTCGCACCCTAATCCCGCCGCCGATTACGAAGAAGCGGTGCGGCGCGTCGATAGCAAGATCGTCTCAGAGGTCGACTATTATGAGGACAGCCATACCTTCCTGCTTACGCATGGCGCCAAGACCGCGAAGGTCATCATCTTCGCCCATGGTTTTGGCAGCAGCCCCCGCTCCCTTCAAGGAAATCGCCGCGCAATTCTACGACCGAGGCTACAACGTCCTGGTCATGACCATGCCCTACAATGGATTGGCGGACCGGATGAATACCGAGCAAGCGAAAATGCGCGCCGAGGATTTCATGCGTTACGGCGACGAGGTCGTGGATATCGCCCGCGGCCTGGGGGATCACGTGACGATGGCCGGCATTTCCGGCGGCGGGCTGGTCACCGCCTGGGTGGCGCAGCAGCGAAAGGATGTCGACCTCGCAGTCCTGATTTCGCCCGGTCTAGGTCTCAAAGCGATACCCAGGTTTTTGACGCCCTTCGCGCCCTGGTTCTTTAGCACAATCCCGAATTTTTACATCAACAGCGATCCGAAGAAGGATAGTCCACGCCCCTATAACTATACGCGCATGTCCTCCAGAGCTGCGGCGCAGATCATGAGATTGGGTCTGGCCATCAAGGCCCTGGCGCGACAAGAAGCCCCGGCGGCAGGTTCTATTGTAGTTAGTTCCTGTCGGGAAACCCCCGGTGGGGGTAGCGAGGGGGCAAGCTGGGTAGAGCCTAACTGACCTGGCTAAAAGCGGAACGCCTCTGAGAGTATGAT
>Ga0247727_10008536_pt1 | contig 18986 bp, 11 predicted proteins | sample WisWelCaveWW1625_FD_202498 | JGI IMG/M metagenome (GOLD analysis project Ga0247727, IMG submission 202498) | Biofilm microbial communities from Wishing Well Cave, Virginia, United States - WW16-25 | ecosystem: Environmental > Aquatic > Deep subsurface > Groundwater > Cave microbial mat | place... | reverse complement strand
ACATGGCGGGGGTGGTGCGAACTTTGGAAACGGGACTGCCGCGGCTGGCGGCGGATCGAGACCGGGTGCGGAGCATTTGTGCCTGGCCTTGGATCGTTAGTCTTAACTTGAACGCGAACTAGAATAAAACTCAACAACGAAGCGCTCTTCCATTTGGCCGCTGCCTGACCGATGCTAGAGTTGGCATGTCACTTGGCGATATTGGTCGCGCTCGGAAACTTGCGGGTTCTGGTCACATCAACTTCAGCGGATTCACACTCGTTGAGCTATTGGTGGTCGTGGTCATCATTGCGATCCTGGTGACGCTGGTGCTCGGAATTGCCTCGTACGCGCAGGATCGAGGCAAACGCAGTCGGGCCTCAGTCGAGATGGCGACCCTGTCGCTGGCCTGTGAGCAGTTCAAGCAAGACAACGGTCGCTATCCAACCTCATCGGTGTACCGCATCTCGATGACTTACTCCGTCGAGTCCCACGATTCCTCATTGCTGTACCAGCAGATCGGTAGCTACCTAAGCTCCAGCAATCTGAAGGTAGGAACCAACGTGTTTGACGTGTGCGGTCAGACTGATATTTCTGCCACCAACTTCTTCGCGATGATGGATCCATGGGAGACGCCCTACAACTATTATTGCACCTACTCACCGCTTACCACCGCCACTAACGTGATCGCCACGTGTTTCGGCATCTGGGGGCCGAACGACTCCACCGAAGGCACCATCTCAATGGGTGGACAGCGCAACGCGGTCACCTTTGATTTGTTTTCCTATGGTCCCGATCGCAAAACCTACGAGACGAAACCATCGGGGAGCCGGCTGATCAGCCACGTCCACGACGATCCCAAATATCTAGCTGACGACATCACGAATTTTCGCTAAACTTTCCCCATGAGGCCGAACGAGAATTTCCGGCGAGCATTCTCCCTGATCGAGCTGTTGGTCGTGGTGGCCATCATCGGTGTGTTGATTGCGCTGCTGATGCCGGCGATGAAAGCGGCGCGCGACAAAGGTAAGGCTGTCGCCTGCGCCAACAACCTGCGGCAACTCGGAGTTGCGATCCACGCTTGGATGGGAGATCACAATGGCAACTTCATCGGCATCGGCGAGCCCTACTGGGCGAAAGGCGGCTCCGCGTTGCATTGGCACGACCAGTTGGGCCGGGGCGGCTACATCGGATCACAGATCAGCTTGACCAAACAGCATGTGGACAATCGTTACCCGGGGGAGACCGTAAACTGGAAGTGGCCGCTTTTGAAATGCCCGTCGGAACCCATGTGGACCACGATGACTCCCACCAACTATTACTCCGGCATCCCGTACCATAATTACCTCAGCGAGTACGTGAACAGCAGTTATGATCTGAACCTTACCGTCATCAACATCACCCATTGCAAATGCTCGCGGATGGGAAACAACTCATGGTGCAGCGGCACCTATTGCGGCCAACCCGATGACCAATGTTGCGCCATCGCGTTCTCCAAACCGACCAGATCCGGCGTCACGCCAGCCAACGCGCTGATCGTGATGGACAACAGAATTTACAACCACATCAACTGGCAGTTGCCGTATTGCTCCGGCTATAACGCGAACGGCACGATACTGGGCCTCGACGCCGCCGGTAACGCGCTTCCCATTCTGGATGATCCAGTCTATATGCACGCCTATCGCCATCCCGGGCTGAAGGCAAGTGGTGTCTTTCTGGATGGTCACGTCGACGGCGTTCGGCCGGGCGAACTGACCCCGCCGGCCGAGCGCGTCAAATGGCGCATCTGGGACAGCGACACCGGCTACCTCGCAGCCCAGTAGCAGTCGCCAGCGGCCGGCATGTCAATGAATCGCAATCTTCTGGGAACGCTCGCCTTGCTGGTGCTGCTGGTTGCTGTGGTTGCCATCATTCGCCAGACGCGCCGATCATACCTTCCGCCCGTCATCACGCACGACTGGTATTGCGACCTTAACACGCACACGCTGTTCTCCACTGCCACCGGCCAGACGCCGCCGATTGCCGCGCCCTCGGGAGCCGCTGCGGACGGACTAGAAGCCGGCGTGCGGGCACACGTCTTCACGTGCAGCAAGTGCACCGAGTCCGAGCGATCCATCGGTTGGCTTGAGACCTACACTCCCGAAATGAAACAACGATTGCTGGAGCTAAGGCAGCCTGCATCCAAAGAAAGGCCCCGACCCGGTCCCCAGTTGACGATGGCAGAAATTATGTTGGAGACCGACCTGCGGACTGGCATGACCAGCTTGATCAAGCGTCCCGACGATCCAAACTGGGTGCCGATCAAAAGCCCTGAGGGCCAGCAGATCATCCAGGAAGCCCGCCGCCGCTGCGGGCCGGACAAGGTTGCCAGGCCGTGTTCACCGAAGAAGTGAGCCGGCGGCGGGTGCGCGGCGACGTCATTTCTCTTTGAAGTTGTCCACCGTCACCTCGGCATGTACGGGTGACGGCTTCGATTCCTTGTCGTTCGCGTCGGTGTAGGTGATCCAGTAGTAGAGTTTGATACTGGGCCGCAGGCCGGTGACGAGCTGATTGTTCGCGATGCCGGCAGGAACGAGATTGACGGCGCCGCGGCCGTCCTCATACGCGCCGACCCAGAGGGTGTACTTCTTCGCGCCGGGCACTTCGGCGAAGTGGACTTGCATGCGCGTGCCGTCGTAGTAATGCGTCGGCGGCGTGAGCTTGAGGAGCTTGGTGGGCGCGCCGACGCCTTCTTTCGTCAGCCGTGCGATCTGGTTGGGGAGATCGGGCGTTTTCGGACGCGGCATGCGGAGGCGACTTTCCTTCACGGCTTCGGCGGATGAGTCTTCGGGCCTTTCGTATTCGACGTAGAGTTTGCCGAAACTCACGGTGTCGCCCGCAACGGGCTGGACGTCGTTGACGTAGAGGATGTGGCTGCGTTGTTCGACGATGATTTCTTCGAGGGTCAATGGCAGATCCACGATGTCGTCGCCGTTGGGCTTGCCGGTGGGCGAGGACACCGCTTTGGCGCTCGACCCCCACCAGGTCGCACCGTGTTTGCGGAAGTTGTCCCAGCCGAGATGGCCGGGCAACTCGAATCGCAGGTAGCGCCAGCCGTCGAAGTTGAAGCTGGACCAGGAGTGGGCATCGTCGCAGTTGTAGTCGTCCTTGGTGCCGATGCTGATCCAGCGTTCGCCTTTGGCATCGCGCACGATGTAGATGAACCGGCCCCAGTCACTGTTGCCCTTCACCCACAGGCCGAGGTGCGACGGCGCGCCGTCGAGGCGGATCGGTTTGGCGGGTTTGAGGACGCTGTACCACGGCATGACTTCGCGAACTCTGGCTTGCTTCTCCAGCTTGGAAACCAGCACGCGACCGTGGCCGGCGTCGTCCGCCATGGCCGCGCTGAACTTGCCGGCCGCCGGGTAGATGCCCCAATGGTTGTGCTCATAAACTTCATCGCGGTCGGCCGTGTACTTCCACGAGCCATCGCCCAGGTCGGCGATCTGTCGGGCGTCTTTGGCGGGGACGTCGTCGGAATTGTCCGGGTCGCCCACCGCGACGGCCATGACTTCGCCCGCGCCGGTCACGTAAATGACCGATTGGTCGGTCATGACGGTGAGCCTTTTGTCCTGGCTGGCGACTTCTTTCGTGTTGTTCATGCTGTCGGTGACGCCGGCCTTTGCGTCGGCGCTGAGCGTGAGGGTCACCGGCCGTTTTCCGCGCAACGTCCAAAGCGCATAGATGAAACCACGGGTGTCGTGCTTGAAGCGCAGGCAATAGGTCGTGTGCGAGCCGGTCTTGAGCCAGCCGTCGAAGTTCGCTTCGTTGAGTTTGTCGGTCATCGTCGCGTACGCGGCATACGCCGGTTTCGGATCGCAGTACGGAATCCGCCGCTGGATGCCGCAGCCGCCGTAGTGTTCCGCGCCGTAGTAATTGCCGCAGTCGAACGCGAACCAGCCCGAGTAGAACCGGGTCACGCCGTACGCCATGCTGAGCAGCGTCCACCGATGATAGATGTCCATCTGCTCGCGCCAGGTGACAGACCCGGGTTCGGTCGGGACGAAGATGCCCTCGTTGAATTGCAGCCGGGGATGGGGGATGCCGGCTTTCTCGTATTCCCTCTTGAGTTGATAGAGCCGATGAATGCTCTGCTCGTGAAGTTGCCGTTCGGGGATGCGTTCGAAGCCGGGCACGTCCACCGCCGAGCCGTCAATCAGCTCCTTCGGGAAACCCGCGCGCAACAGCGGCACGATGAACAGCGGGTCGCCCCACGGGATCAGGATTTTCCGGCCGGGGAATGTGGCCCGGTAGGTTTCGGCGGCGATGCGCGAAGTCACCATGAACATCTTCACATGATGCTTCTCCTCTTCCGTGTACTCGAACGGCGGGTCGCCCCAGTATTCGGGATAGTTGCCGGCGGTCAGGCGGCGCGAAATGTGCGGCTCCGGATACATGTACAGATCATCGGCGCGTTTTTCGGGCGGGAGTTTCGACTCGTGCTCCTGGACCTGCTTGACGATCGACGCTTTGAATTCTTCCACCTTCGCGGGATCGGGTTGGTCCTCGACCGCCCACGCTTGCGGGCTGACAAACCACGGATTGCCCATCGTCGGCGGCTCCGTGCGCGCGCCCGCCGCGGTCATCAAGCGCACATGGTGTTCGCCCTTGGGCGTGTAATGTCCGCCGCCGTAACTCCACCACCGGAACAACCCGCCCCTGCCCTCCGTCCACTTGGCCGACCGCGTGTCCGGCGCGTGTCGCACGAACGAGCGTCGCTCCGCCCAGGTCTGCCCGCCGGTCTCAAGCGACGCAGTGATGTCGTGGTAGCCGTTGAGTTTGACCGGCAACGAGAACTTCGCCTGCGCGGCCTGGCCGGGAGCGATGGTGATCGGCGCTTCCTGCTTGGTTTCTTCGGTGCCGTCGAAGCTCCGCGTCGTCACCGTGAGCTTGCCGGTGATTGCCGCCGTGGAACGATTGGTGAGCGTGGCGGTGTACGCCGGCACTTCGGGCGCGGTCCAAACGTGACCGAACCGGTCGGGCTGCCAATCGAACGTAATCGGCGAACGCGAAAACGTCGCGGCATAAATGTGCACGCCCGAGGGCAGGCCACCCTGGTGCCAGCCGTAACTGATCGGGTCGGGATATGACCGGTAGAGCTGCACCTGCTTGGTGAACTCGACCTCGACGATGTCCATGTCCGAGAGCGCGGTGAGCTTTTCGCGGTCGAGCGGCATTTTAACGAGCCAGAGGTTCGTTTTCTTGCCATTGCTCAACGTGACCGGCAACGGTTTCGCCTCGCCGCCCGTGGCCGTGGCGACCGGCACGCGCGTCTCGAACGACTCGGCATAACCCGCCTGCGGCCGGTAAAACATCGCCGACACGAGCGGGATATTGGTCGGCTCGCCGTCCGATGCCGCGATGAAATAGATGGCATCGAACCCCGCGTTGGGAATTCGTATCTGGATTCGCGCCGGGTCGCGAAAGCCCGCGCCGTTCCACCGACCATTGGCACCGTAGGTTTGCAAGTAACCCATCTCATTCGCCTGCCGGAGAAAACTCTGGCCGACGTCGATGTGGTCGTTGCCTTCGACGTTGACGCCCGCGAAGATGAACGGAACGCCTTCGACCATGGCGGGCTTGCCGGCCGGCGGCAGCGACGCGGGATCGACGGACGCTTTGCCGAGGAACGCGCGGGCGTTGGCGTAATGGCCGAGTTCCACGGGAAGAAAGTTGGCGTCGTCGGACCACGGCATCACGGTGTACGACGCCAGTTGCAGGCCGTTGCCGAGGTTGATTTTTTGCAGTCCTTGCCCATCCAACGCGGGATCTTCCCTGGTGGCGACGAGCCGGTCATCGAGCCACACGCGCACCAATCCTTTCCGGTACTGGATGCGCACGTCGGCCCATTTGTGCTCCAGGTCCGGCAAGCGCGCCATCGCGTCCTCGATCTGGGCGCGATAGTTTTCCTCCCAGCCGGGCAGGATCTGTTCGTACGCGCGGAGATAATAGCCGAATGAGTAGGCGTACGCGAAATTGTGGTCCCAGTCGCTCTTGGCCGAGAGCGCGGCGAGATCGTGCAGCGGGCGGCCCCGGTCAAGGACGTTGGCGGTGATGAGACTGATGCCTCTATTGGCGACGAGCTGGACGTAGAAGCCGGTATCGGCGGCGTTGGTGAGGCCGAAATGAAAGTACGCCCAGGGATTCGGCATCCCGTCCGTCCGCAACCGCACCCGCGCCCGAATCTCCTGCGCGTCGGGGTAAGCGGTCTGGCTTTCCAGCGTGAGCGCGGTGTTGGTCGCGACCGACAGGACATCGGCGCCGAGGGCCGGGTCGTGCTCGATGCTGAATTCGCCCGAAGCGACTTTCCACAACTCGCCCTGGCCACCGAAAACGGCAGCGAGCGAATTCGTCGTGTCCGCCCGTGCCACGCCAAGCGTCATTGCCAGAACCATACCGGGGTACATCAACCAAGTTCGTCGTCTCATAAGTCTCCTCTGTTAGTCTGCGAATTTCAGTTGTGGGAACATCCAGGGCCGGTGGAAGTCCGCCAGTGTCGGGATCCACGCGGAGAGTTCCAAATCTTTTTCGTTCTTTTTCGCGATGCGAAAGGCGTTGAACAACCAGACGTCGCCCGGCTGCGGCGGGACGTGGTCGGCCTCGGCCAGATCAGCAAGGGGAATGGCCGCCTCGACCGTCCAGCCGGTGACGTTGCCGTCCGCGTCACGCTGAATCTTGGTCTGGGAGTTCACCCTGGCGTTGTAGGCGAGCGCCCATGCCCGGTAGTGCGCGACTTGTTCTTCGTACCGGTAGGTGGTGAGCAGGCTATCGTACATCACGTTCTGCGGGTTGAAATCGATCTCGTAATACTTCGCCTCGGGACCGCGCGGACACAGAAACAGCTCGGCACATTCCTCGTTCCAAATGTTGTCGTCCCGGTTGGTCAGCGTGGTGGAATAAATCGCGTCGGTCGCGCACTCGAACGCGAGGAACAAATGTTTCTCGCTCCACAGCAGCCGCACCGTGCTCTGGTAATTCGCGGGTTGCGGATTGGCGTAAGCGGTCTGGAAATTTTCCATCGGCGTCGCCTTGCCCCAAGCCGGCTCCGTTGCCACGCCATCGACACGCACCGCGTCGTCCGCCACGCGCTGACATTCGTAGCGGATGGTGGACATCGTGCCGGTCAGCGGGAGATCGGCGGGCAAAAGCGTTTGGAATTGCGGACAGTAATCGGGCCGGTAGAAATGCGCCTTGAACACCGCGCCCTGGTATTTCGGCGAAGCGATGAACGGGTTCACGTATTCCCACACGATCTGGCCGTCCTTCGTCATCTGGAAGAAGCGGCCGTTGGCGCCGTCGCAGACAAGGGTGTTGCCATTCCGCAATCGTTCGGCGCCGGCGAGATGATACGAATAATGTTTCCGCCCGGCCTTTGGATCCGGGGATTGCCAGACGAGTTTGCCGGCGCGATCGATTTCCACGACGCGCGAGCCGCTCGCGTAGGTGCCATTGTCGTAGCAGGTGAGATTGCCCGCGCCGGGGTAGCCGGCGGGAATCTCACGGACGTCGTGCGGGCCGCCGAGGGTTTCGGGCCCGGTTCGGCATTCGATGCGGCCGGTGGCTTGGTCGAGATATGCGGTGTTGCCCCAGCGCGATATGATCTTGCCGGTCTGGCGGTCGATCACCAAGAGCGAATCGGTGAAGCGACCGCTCAACGCGATGTTGCCGTCGGTCAACGCGCACACGCCGTTGCCGTGATACCATTCCTCGCGTTTGTAGATCGGACCGATGATGTCGCGCTCGGGATCCATGTGATCGTTGGCGCGCCATTCCCAAACCACTTTCCCCTGTGGATGGATCTCGACGAGTTTGTCGTTGAACATTGCGCCCGCTTCGAACTCCGTGCCTTTGATCCCGCCGCGAATTTTCTCGCGCAACTCCGGCGGCACCGGCTCCCACGCGAGGTAGAGATAATTTCCGTTGGGCAACTTGACGAAATCATGGTGCATCGTCAGATCGACGTGCTTGAAGACGAGCTGGCTGTTCCAATCGAGTTCGACCAGCCAGCCCGTGGCGCCGCCGATGTGGTATTTGCCGACGCCGGGGCGTTTGGTCGCGCCCTGGTTGTTGCGGCCGATGACGGCGAGGTGTCACACGGGCCAATGCCAGTTCACGAGATCCTCGCTCCAAGCCAGGCCTAGGCTGCAATGGGTCGTAAACATTGTCTGTTCATCCTCGGGGCCGCTGCCATGAAAGAACATCAGATATTTCCCTACCTGCGGTTCGTGACGCAGATCCAGGACGAAACCAGCGGTCAGCCTTCCCCTCGCCCACGACCAATCTTTCTGGCCGAGCGTGATCAGGTCGGCGTCGGTCCAACGAACGAGATCCAGCGAGCGCTTCACTCCGATCCCGTTTTTCGGCGAATGGAACATCACATATTCATCGCGGTCCACAAGGACGCAGACGTTTTCACCTGCGCTGGTGTGGCCGAAGTACGTCCACTCGGTGAGGTCGTATGACGACGAAAGGCTCAAGCCATTCTGCTTGTAAAAGCACCACCACTTGGCCGGGTCATCGCGGTCGCGCAGCAGGAACGGATCGATCATGCGGCCCATCTTCTCGACCGGGATGGACGGGCCTTTGACCTTGAGCAGTTCCGGGTCGCCCCACGTCACCAGATCCCGGCTGCGCATGAGGTACAGGCGGGCGTCGTCGTTACCGTACTTCTCGCCGTTGGGTTGCGGATAAGTCTGAAGGCACAGCAGCCATTCGTCGCCGACGCGCACCACATTGCCGGGACTGGAATAGTTCAGACGCACATCGCGGGGCGTCAGGATTCGCGGCGGAGTCCAAGAAGCCAGGTCTTGGCTTGTGCTCACCGCCGTGTGCCAATACGCCACGCCGTCCGGCGTATTATGCACGAGCGTGTAGAACAGGTGGAACACGCCGTCGTGATACAGCGCTGCTGGATCGCGATACGCGATTGTCGCGTTGCCCCGCATGAGGACCGGTGAGGTGAGGAGATCCACCATGGAAAGGAAGGGGCTCAGAAGATATTCGTTCGGATCGGACGAGGTTCGGATTCGATCTGAAATCGCCACAGCTCCCGCTGAAGCTCGGAGACAATCCCTTGATGAGCGGGATCGAACCACAAATTGCGAAATTCATTGCGATCATTCTCCCGGTCATAGAGTTCCCCGTAATCCTGGTTATGGTAGTAAGCGTATTTCCAGCGTGGTGTGATCAAGCAGCGAGCAACCAGAAACGGATCATCTGACTGGAATGGTTTCTCGCAGGCTTCGATCAGTGCGGCGGCCCTTGCCGGCACGGGCCAAAGGGAAAGGTCGCGCCCAAAAAGGGGAGTCCCTTGCATCAGCGCGGGGCCGGGCACACCGGCCAGACCCGCCACCGTCGGGGCGAAATCAATATGAGATGTGAAGCCATTGTCGCGGCCAGTCACTCCAAACTGTCTGGGGAAACGATAGATCAATGGCACGTGCAGTGCCCCCTCAAAAAAAAGCATCCCTTTGTGCAAAATCCCGTGGTCCCCCAGCATCTCTCCGTGATCGGAGGTGAAGATGGCGACCGTGTTCGATTCCAGACCGGTTTGTTCAAGCGTCGCCGTCAATCGGCCGACCATCGTGTCCACGTGAGTGATGGTGGCATGGTAGGCCGCAATGGTTTTACGAATCTTGCTGCCATCTCTGCAGAACGAGGAAAGCCTGTCAAAACATGCCCGTGCGATCGGCGTCATGGTCATTTCTTCGCCTGCTTGATACAAGGGCATGGGCATGTCGTCGGCCTTGAACATCGAGGCATACGGTTCACAAGGGTCGAACGGATGATGTGGATCGAAAAAACCGACTGATAGGAAAAAGGGCTGGCGATCTCGTGCCCGCTCGCGAAGATAGTCCTCCACGTGGCCGGTGATCCAGTTGTTCATATGCTTGTCTTCATCGAGACATCGCGTGTAACCAGCCTTGTGCCCTTCTTTCCTAAACTGTTCGAGGTACGACTGGTAAAGGCCCTGGCTTTCCAACCATTGAAAGTAATCGTCTTTGCAATACGGATCGCCTTCGCATTCCCAGACCAGATCAAAACCGTAAGATGGATGCTTCTCTGTTCGCTCCCAGACATTATCGAGGTGGATCTTACCGATCAGCGCTGTGTGATAACCGGCCTGCTTCAATCTCAACTGGAGCAGGTCAGCATGCGGATTCAACGGGACGCCGTTCGTCCAGACACCGTGGTGACTTGGGTACTGCCCGGTAAAATAGGATGCGCGCGCGGGCATGCAGAGGGGATGGCTGGTGTAGCACCGATGAAAAATGACGCCCTCTTTGGCCAGCCGATCGATGTGGGGAGTTTTGGCAACGGCGGACCCAGTGCAGCCCAAGGTGTCGTACCGTTGTTGGTCAGTGTTAATAAAAAGGAAATTGGGGCGGTCCATTGCGGAAGTCATCGCCTTAAACTCGATCCATAATAAGGGTGGTTGATCAAAAGGCGATGAATCCCTTGAGTACGTGACCACGTTCGACCGCGGCAAAGGCGTCAACTGCCTGTTCCAAACGCCAAATGTCGGTGACAAAGTCATCGGCCCGTACCCAGCCGCGGCGAATCAGGTCGGCGACCCAGGGCAACGCGCGGTGTTCCTCGACCTCGGCTTTTGTCCATTGCGTGGGATACTGAACCCCCGTAGGAGGCACCCCGTAGGCACAAGCAAACCCCTTGGGCTTGAGCACCCGCAGGAGTTGGGCGGCCAAATCTGCGTCGCCAGTCGCCTCGACTAATCCATCCACCGCTCCACCGGCTGCTCGCCGAATGCCCTCCAGGTAGTCCCCATCACTTGTGTTAACGGTCGTGTCCGCGCCCAATCGCCGGGCCTTCTCCAGGCGTTGGGGTCGTCGGCCCAAGGTAATGACATGGGCGCCGGCCAGTTTCAGCCAAAGCCCGAACGCCAATCCGGCGATCCCGGTGCCCGCGACGACGACCGTGACATTGTCGCGTCCGCCGGCTTGGTTGGCCGCATCCGCCAGCCCGCGGCACACGGATTCCGGGTCGGAATCGACGTTGACAATCGCGGCGATCTCCTCGTCGGCCACCATCTTCACCAAGCCATCCGTGCATAGGAGCAGGCGGTCAGCCGGGTGAAGGGCGACGAATTTGACCTCCGGCACCGGATTGCCAATCATGCCGACGCCGCGGGTCAGCCGCTCGCGGGCGGGGTGATGGCGAGCCTCCTCAGGTTTTAGCTCGCCACACTCCACCATCAACTGAGCCAGGGAATGGTCGGCCGTCAACTGGCGCAACCGTCCTTCCCGCCACAAATAGGCGCGGCTGTCACCCATGTGACCAATCAGCGCCTGGTCGGCCCGCACCACGGCCAGTACCACGGTGGCCACCATGCCTTCCAAACCCATCTTGCCCCGGGATTGCTCCCGCAGTCGGCGACTGAACTCAGCGATGGCGTCCAACTATCCTTGCCGTGCGCCGGCATCAGCCAGGTCCTCGATGCCAACCAAGCGTCGCGCCAACAACTCCGGCAAGACTTCCGCCACCAAGCGGGCCGCCACCTCCCCACCCGGAGCGCCTCCGACCCCATCGGAGACGACAAAAATCCCGCGCTCGGGATCGACCGCCCAACAATCCTCGTTCGTCGCCCGGACGCGACCGCGATCGGTCAAGCCGGCGTGGCGACAGGTCGGAGTCAGAGCGCGTTCTCCAAGTGGCGTTTGAACTCCGCCGCGCTGGTGAAAATGATCCGGGGCCGATCCGTCAAGGCCGTGTCAATCACATCGGCGAGCCGCTTGGGAATCGAGGTCTCGCGCCGGCGGATCGGGATCGGGTCGGTGCTGAGCACCGTTTTCCACACGTCCTGGCCGCGCGAAAAATCGCGGGGGAAACACCCGGCCACCATGAAGTACAAACAGGCCGCCGCGGCCCAGACATCCACTTCGGGCTGGGTGTACTTGTAGTTGCGGACCTGTTGGCGGGGCATGAACCAGGGTTTGCCGGCGATGGCGCCGGTGCGGGTCTGCCCACTGAGACCGGCGGTGTCGAATGCCTTGGCCAAACCGTAATCACCCACCTTGGCGACGCGTGACCCATTCGTGCCGGCCAAAAAGATATTGTGCGGCGAGAGGTCGCGATGCACCAGGCCGCGTCCGTGACCGTAGCCTCCGTCCTGGAGCTTGATCTGTGGGAGCGGCGCGTGGTGGGCATAGTGCAATCCTTCCAACGTTTCCAGAATGATCGGCGCGGCCTCTTGGATCGTCAGCCTCCCACCCCGGCGTTGGAGCAGCTTGTCCACGCTGCCACCGTCACAAAACTCGCAGGTGAAGAAAAACGTCCCACGCGAACAACCGACGTCACGCAGTTCGACAACATGGCGGTGTTTGAGGGCCTTGGTGTTCTCGATCTCCCGCAGGAACATCTCCGTCGCCCGCGGATGGGCCGCGACCCGCGGCAACATCACCTTCAGCGCCACTTGCTCGCCGCTGCGCTCGCGGCGGGCCAGGTACACCGCGCCCATGCCACCGCGCCCCAGTTCGCGCTCGACCGTGTAGCCCTGAATCGCCACCAGGTCCTTGTCGCCGGACTTCGCCGCCTCCAGCAGTTGCTGCAACAGCTTGAACGGATCCTCCCGGCACGCCGCGCAGATGAACACACCGGGCCGGTCGCGGCCGGCTTCCGCGACCACATCGCGGCCACACTTCGCACAGCGCGGCGGTTGGGGCAACGGCGGCGGCGCGGGCTGTTTGGCTGCGGCGACCTTCTGCCGACAGGTGGCGCACCGGTACACGTCCGGCTCACGCTGCTCCTCGGCCAGCTCCGCCGCGCATTCCGCACAGTAGGCCGGCACATGCACCGCCACGCGGAACACGGTCTTGCCCAACGTGATTTCGTCCCCGTCCTTCAGGTCATGCTCCGCGAACGGCATCCGCGCCCCGTCTTCCGGCGACATGTGTTCCTCGCGCTGACCAATCTTGCGGCCATTGACCCACGTGCCGTTGAGGCTGCCGAAATCACGGATGCGAATGTCGGGCGGATTGATGTCCAGCAGACAGTGGTGCCGGGAGACCGCCAGATGCTCGTCGTCATGCGGCAACCGCGGCCAGCATTCCTCATCGCGCCCGATGATACAGCACGTTCGCTCCGCAAACACAAACTGCTGCCCGCTCAACTGGCCTTTGGTCATCCGCAATGTGATTCGGGCGGGCATCTCCATTCAATCACTTGCGTGGTCGTTCCCGTCCAACGAAGCGCGCTCCAGTTCCTGCCGTGCTGCGCCGGGCGTCTGGAAGCGAATCCGCTCCAGTGTCTCCCGCGCCAGAGTGCGGACTCGTTGCGTGCCGGCCGCGTACTCACGTCCCTTCAGGGTATGACTGACATGCTTTTGGCAGAGTTCCTCCAACGCAGGCGCCGCCGCCGGTCCGATCCCGACCAACGCATCCGCCGCCAGTCGCGCCAACCGCACCCGGTCGTCGTCGGCCGATGCGGTATCCTCCACTTTAACAAGCAGTTTGATCAACTCCGGAATGGCCGCTTCGGCTTCCGCACCGATCCGCTGAAGCACTTCCACGATCCGGGTTTTCCCCATGACCCGGCTATCGGGCAACGCGTGCGCCAGCGTCGTCACCGTGGTCGCCCCGGCTTGCGCCAGCAGTTCGGCGGCATTCGCCTGCGTGGCTTCGTCAACACCCTGTTCCGCAGACAAATATCGGACCAGCTCGGGGGCCACGATCGCACCGTTCAAATTCAGCAATTTGACCGTCAGCGCGATCGTGCCCGGGTTGCGGACCTGTTTGAGGACCTCTTCGATGCCTGCGGGGCCTGAGAGGATCAACGCGTGGAGCGCGGCGTTGCAAACTTGTCCATCGGCGTGTGCCAAACGATGACGCAGCGACTCGCGAGCCGCTGGCCCCGCCCGTGCGAGGGCACGCACGACCGCTCCCCGGGCTTCCTCATCCGGTTGTTCAAGCGCGGTGATCAACACCGACAATGCCTGTCGTCCCCCGTCCGAACCATCGAGCCGGACGATGGCCGCCGCCGACCCAAGTCGCACACGGACGGGATTCCGCACATCACCCATCGCTTGTCCCAATACTCCCAGGGCGGTGGCACCGGCCCGTTCCATCGCAAGCATGGCGCGTCCTGCGACCTCTTCGTCGGGATCGCCCAGCGCGGCGATGAAGACCGAAACGTAATCGCTCCACCGCTGCTCCTGCGAAAGGACGGCCAGCAACATCCGCCGAGCTTCAGGCTTCGCCAAGGTCAGTGCCTCCGACCAAACCGGACCGGCTTGCTCGCCCTTTACCAGGACGGCCTTGATCAATCGCGTTGATCGCAGGTAATCCTTCTCGACGTAATTCGATCCCGCTCCCACCTTTCCCAGTCGCTCCGCCAGGCCTTGCAGCTCGCCATACTTGCTTGTCCGAATCCCGCCCGGATCGAAATCGGCAACGATGTGGTCGCTCTGCCCGTGAAACTCCCGCAAGAAATCCAGCCCGGCGGCCAGGGCGGCGGCCTGCCGGTGTTGGTCCTGCCGCTGGACCTGGCGAAACGCCAGCGTGCCGGCCGCCAGCGCGGCCAGTATCAGGACGGAAATCAACAACAACACCCGGCCGCGGTACACCAGGTGCCGGCCACGGCGCAGCCACCGGGCGGTCGGACCCCCGCCCGGCTGCCACGGCGCGTCATCCGGCAGCGTGGCGGTTTCCGCGTCGCCAAACTCGGTTTCCCAATCACAGTCCACGACCCCCACGCCGCCGCGCTGGCTGGCCGACGCCAGAAACACCTGGGTGGCATCCGTGGAAATCGCGACCGCGCCCGGCGCGCCTAGCTGTGAGGACAACTCGCGCACCCGGGACTGTGCCGGCCAATCCCAGACGGTGACCGCGCCTTCCTGCGAAGCCGTCACCACGAATCGGCCTTCGGGAGTGAATCGCGCGCGCGCCAGAGCCGTGGTGGCGGCTGGCCATTCCGCCACAGGTTGACCGGTGGCCAGCCGGTAAATCATGGCGGAGCCGTTCCGGCAGCCCGCCAGCAAATACCCGCCTTGCGGCGAGAACGCGAGGCACAACGCCGGACTGGGCGGGTCGCTGAACCGCAGTGCGGGCGTTCCCCCGGCCACGTCCCAAAGGCGCAGGCCACCCGCGGCGTTGCTCGATGCCAGAAACCGCCCGTCAGGTGTGACCGCCAAACTGGTGATCGGCGATGACTCCCCTCGCAGCCGCCGCCGACACCGGCCGGTGGCCGTGTCCCAGAGCCGGATGCAGCCCGCCTGATCGCCTGCTACCAGCACTTCCCCCAGCCGGGTGCTGACCAGCGTGGTCAGCGTCGCCTGCCCGCCGCGACAGGTCTGCAATATTTCTCCGGACTCCCAGTCCACAACGTGGATCGTCTCGCGCCCATCCGTCACCGCGCAACGGGGGCCGTCCCCCAAGATGGCCAGCGCGGCCATGTCGCGGAGGGGCAACCGCAGCAGCTTGAGCGGGCGGCCCGCGCTCAAATCCCAAACGCGGAGCAAACCGTCGGCGCCCCCCGAAATGGCCAAGGGCGCGTCCGCAGCCACCGCCAGCGCGGTCTGGGTGACACCGTCGGTGGCGATCCCGCCGCGTTCCCACATGTCGCGCACGGCCGATCGGCGACCGTGGTGAGCAAGCGCGCGCAACAACTGCAACGCGTCCGCCGCGCGTTCGTGGCCACGCACGGCCATCGCCTGACGAACCAGCCGGTAGGCGCGGCGCGCATCGGCGGTCGCCGGCGCCGACCGCGCCTCCGCCAGCAAGTCCGCATACGCCTGCCCGGCGTCAATGACTTCGACCGCCGTGGACGGCCGACACACCAGGAACGGCGCTTCGGTCATTCCCTTGGCGGCCACCCGCCAGAGGCGCACGACTCGATCCTCACCACCGGAGGCAATCAACTGGCCATCCGCTGACACCGCCAGCGCCTGAACCGCCGCGGAGTGCCCGGTCAACGTCAGCCGACACCGTCCAGTATCCGTTTCCCAGAGCCGGACCGTGTTGTCGGCACCGGCGGACACGAACCGTTTGTCGCCGGGCGTGAACCGAACCTCTTGGATCCGCCCGTGATGGCCGTGATAAACCCGTTGGCACCGGCCCGACTCCAGGTCCCATAATCGGATCGCCCCCTCGGTCGTCCCACACAACGCGAATCGCTCGTCGGCGGAAACCGCCAGACACAAGTTGGTCTCCAATGGCTGGGTGGGGTGAAGCACCTCGCCCGCGCCGCGCGCCAGGTCGCGCACCTTCAGATGATCCATCGTCATCGCCAACACCTTCCGCCCGCCGGCCAGCAGCGCCAGCCGCCGCGCGCCGCCAATCCGCACCACCTGCCGGCCGCCGGTCCGCACCCAATAAACCTCGTGGTCACTCGTCACGAACAAGGCGCTGTCCCGCGCCAGGGTGGCCGCCGTGCAGCGGACCGGTTCATTGGCGACACTCCACGTCTCGAGGCAGGCGTTGCCGGCCAGGTCCCACACCCAAACCGTCCCATCCGCGCCGGCAATGTGCAGCCGCCGACTGTCGGCACTGAATTCCAACGCGAGCACGGCGCCGGACTGGGTCTGTAACAAGCGGCCGTCGCGGTCGCTACCGACCGGCCACAGCCAGACATCCCGATGCCGGCTGCCGGCCGCCACCCAGCCACCATCGGGTGAGAGGGCGACGGCCGACAACGGTTGCTCCGCCCCCGCCAGCAGGCCCGCGCAAAGGTTGCCGGTGTCGCCGCGTTCCGCGTGGGCCAATCCGCGCAGGTGCGCCCACACGGCCGGGTTGTCCGAATGGGCGGCGGCCGCGGTCAGCGCTTCCAAAACATCCGCATCCGTCTGTTCGCCCCGCCGCCACCGCAGCAGGCCCAGATTGAAGGTTGCCTCAACGTGGCCCGCGCGGGCCTGTAAGGCTTCGGTCAGCAATTGTTCGGCGCGATCCACCTGCCCCAGGTCCACCAGCGACACGGCGCGGTTGTTGAGCGCGTCGGCGCGGGCTTCCGCCGGTTTGGGCAGCTCACGATGATAAGGCTGCCGGCAGACTTCGCGGTACACCGTGCGCAGTGTCTCGGCAACTGCAAGCAGGTCGCGCGGCCGGGCGACCGGCGGCTCCCGGAAGCATTGCCGGAGCAATTCGATCAACGCAGCCGGCATCGTGGGAATGGACGGACTCGTCGCGCCCGTTTCCAAATACTCAGCGAGGGCTTCATTGGCGAGCGTGCCGGAAGCCCAGCGGACTTCGCCGGTGAACATCTCCAGCACCGACACGCCCCAGCTCCAAATATCCGTGGCGCGCGTCAGCCGCTCGCCGCGCGCTTGCTCGGGCGAACAGTAAGCGGGGGTCCGGCCCGCGCTGGTGACCAGAACATTTTCGGGACTCGCCGAGACCGTGGTGTGCCGTTCCGCGACCCGCTGCGCGCGCGCCAACCCGAAGTCGGTGACCTTGGCGATGCCGGCAGGGGTGATCATGACGTTGGCCGGCTTGACGTCCTGATGCACCAAGCCCTGTTCGTGCGCGTAGTGCAAGCCCCAGGCAAACTGAATCGCCAGATCGAGCATGCGCGTCAGGGCTTGATCAGAGCTGTCGGCGTAGAGTTTGCCGGAGTCGATCCAGTCCCGCAGGCTGCCGCCTTCGACATACTCGGCGAACACGCGCGGGATTTCGTCCACCCGGCGCACGTAATAGCAACTGACCGTGTGCGGGTACAGCTCAAGGTCAATCCAAGTCTCGCACTCGCGCTCGAAATCGCGTTTGTCATGCTCGGTCTGGAAAAATTCGGGCCGCGGACTTTTCATCGCCAGGTCCAGATTCCAGCCGCGGTGATGGACCCGGTACACCAGCCCCATGCCGCCACCCTCGTGTAGCTCGCGCACTTCATACAGGCCGAGGATCACGTCGCCGATCTGCCAAGTGGCGGCGGCCGGCGCGGGCAGGGCCGGCAAAGGCACGCGCGCGGTGCGCAGGCTCGGCGCAGGCGGCGGGGCTTGCAGGGTGAACTCCGCGCCGCACTCGCCACAGGCGGCTTCCTGCCCCAACAGCTCCTCGGCCACCGGGAAGACCGTCTGGCAGTGCGGGCAACGAATTTCGACCTCGCTCATGGCCGTTGGCGAATCCACGGCGTGCACTTCCCGTCCGCCGGTGCGGCCGGACCGGCTGCGCCGGACAGTTCGGGCGGGACCGCCGGCGGAAAGGAATCGGGAGAGACTGTCGCGCCGTATGGCGACGGCGAGTTGGCCTGGATTTTTTGCTCCAACTGATTCAGATCCTTGCGTCCCTGGACCAGTTGCTTGTTCAGAAACCGGATCTGCTGCCAGCGGTCCTTGATCTGATCCGCGATCTGTTTTTGCAGGGCGGCCTGGGCTTTGTAGTTTCCAGTCACCTTGTAGGATTCCTCGTTCAGTTGGTCGATCGTCTCGTGGGCGGATCGGATGGCGTCTTCGGTGGCCTCGATGTTCTTGCGCAGACGTTGATGCTGAGCCGTCAGGGTGACCAGTTGTGCCGCGCGCGCCGCCGTCTCCTTCTCGGCGGCCGTCATCCAGCGGTTCGCGCACTTGACCTTGCCGGCCCGCACCTGCTCGCGTTCCTGTTTCCAATCCGCCAGCCGCTGGTGCACATCGGCCTCGAAGGGTGAGGCCGGATGGGCCGCGAGAAATTTCTCCAGCTCCGCGAAGGCTTGGTCACAGACCGCGAGGGGTTGCTCCTGATTGGGGTGGAGCGCGTACCGTCGCAAGTCCTCGAAGGCGAGCCGCTGTTGCTTGTGAGCGGCGCTTTCACGCTGGATCGATTGTATTTCCGACTTCGGAATGGCCTTCACCGTGTAAATCGTCCGGCTTTGATTGGGCACCTCGATCCGCACCTGGCTATCGGTCTCGGAGAGGATGCGTCCCTCAGAGCGTGTTTCAAAAGTCTAAATCTTTCGTAAGTGGTTGGTGCGATTTTACTTCCGGACTGTCTCCAAATCTGTTTCAAGATCGGGATGCAAAATGTATCCCTGTATCCCAGCAGTCTCAC
>Ga0247727_10008535_pt1 | contig 18987 bp, 14 predicted proteins | sample WisWelCaveWW1625_FD_202498 | JGI IMG/M metagenome (GOLD analysis project Ga0247727, IMG submission 202498) | Biofilm microbial communities from Wishing Well Cave, Virginia, United States - WW16-25 | ecosystem: Environmental > Aquatic > Deep subsurface > Groundwater > Cave microbial mat | place... | reverse complement strand
CGGAAGAACTTCTGCCAGTTTTAGCCGGAGCGCCCTTGCCCGTTCTTCCACTCACTCAGCATAGATCATCTTTGACCCTAATGTCTATGTTATTTTGTCACGGTTCCTTATACTCAGAGGGTTCCCACGGAGACCGCACCATGAAAGCCAATTCCGCCAACGCCCCTCGCCGCAAACGCCGCCGCCTGCTGTGGGTCGGCCTGCCGCTCCTCATCGTCGCCGCGGTGGTCGCGGTCTTCCTGATCCGGCGCGGCGACGCCCGCACCAACCGCGGCATCGCCTCCGAGGACATCGACATCCGCCTCGGCAAGTCGGAGAAGGCCGACATCCAGGTGGCGGTGAACGAGGTCGGCACGATCGAGCCGGTCAAGAAGGTCGACGTCAAGTCGACGCTCTCCGGGAAGGTCACCGACCTCCTCGTGCGCGAGGGCGACAAGGTGACGCGCGGGCAGGTCCTGGCGCGCGTCGAGCCCGACGTCAACCAGGCGCAGACGCTCTCGCAGGTGCGCTCGGCCTGGAACATGGCGGAGATCAACGAGGCCGATGCGCAGCGCAACTTCGAATTGAACAGGAAGCTCTACGAAGAGGGCCTGCTCTCCGACCAGGTCCTCAGGGACTTCAAACTGCGGCTCGACACCGCCCTCGAGGACCTCGAGGCGGCGCGCACCAAGATGCGCATCGTGGTCGAGAGCGGCGTGCCGATCGACAAGCCGATCTCGACGACCCAGCGGGTCAACATCGTCTCGCCGATGGACGGCTTCGTGATCCGCAAGCAGGTCGAGGTCGGGCAGACGGTGATGTCCGGGGTTTCGTCGATCAACGAGGGGACGGTCATCTACACCGTCGCCGACGTCGGCGACATGCTGATCAAGGCGGCGATCAACGAGGTCGACATCGGCCGCGTGCGTCTCGGCGCCCCGGTGGTGATCACGGTCGACGCCTTCCCCTACCGCAAGTTCGAGGGGGTCGTGAGCCACATCTCGCCGGCGGCCCACCTGAAGGACAAGATCAAGGTCTTCGACACCGAGGTCACCCTCGCCAGCCAGATCGCCGATTTCCGCGCCGGCATGACCGCGAACATCGAGATCCGCGGCGACCGCGTCGATCAGGCCCTGTCGGTGCCGGTCGAGGCGATCTTCAAGAAGGAAGGACGCGAGGTCGTCTATGTCCTCAAGGGGACCTTCGACGAGGCGAAGTCGGGCGAGAAGGCGCCGCGCAAGACGAAATCGGAGAAGTACGACGTCTCCGACATCTGGCAGCGCTACTTCGAGGAGAAGCCGGTCAAGGTCGGGCTGACGAGCGTCGAGCGCGCCCAGATCGTCGACGGCATCGGCGACGGCCTCGAGGTGGCCCTCGAGAACCCGACCCGCCCGCGCCAGGTCGACGACGAGTCGTAGGAGGAGCGCGCCATGACCGCCGCTGCGGCCCCCATGCCCGCGGGCATGCCCGTCATCAGCCTGCGTGACGTCACCAAGGTCTACGATTCCGGCGACAGCGCCGTGCACGCCCTGCGCGGTGTCGATCTCGACATCGCCTCGGGGGAGTCGATCGCCATCATGGGTCCGTCCGGCTCCGGGAAGTCGACGCTCATGCACATCGTCGGCTGCCTCGACGTGCCCAGCAGCGGCGAGTACGAGCTGGCGGGCACGCCGGTGTCGCGCCTGTCGAATCGCGAGCTGGCGCGCATCCGCAACCAGCGGATCGGCTTCGTCTTCCAGGCATATAACCTCTTGCCCCGCGCCTCGATCCTGCGCAACGTCGAGCTGCCGATGATGTACGCCGGCGTCGGCCGCGCCGAGCGCCAGACGCGCGCCCGAGCGGCGCTTGGGAAGGTGGGCCTTGCCGATCGTGCCCCGCACCTGCCGTCGCAGCTCTCGGGCGGCCAGCGGCAGCGCGTGGCCATCGCCCGCGCGCTGGTGAACAACCCGTCGATCCTGCTGGCGGACGAGCCGACCGGCAACCTCGACACCCAGACCGGGCGCGAGATCCTGGCGCTGTTCGACGAGCTCGGCCACCAGGGGCATACCGTCATCCTGGTCACCCACGACATGAACGTCGCGGCGCACGCCAAGCGGGTCATCCGCATCGTCGACGGCCGGATCGCCGACGGTCCCGGAGGCGAGCAGGGCGACACGGGGACGCCGGCATGACCCTGCGCGAGTCGGTCGTCGACGCCCTGGTCGAGGTGCGGGTCAACCGCGGGCGCACCGTCCTGCAGACGCTCGGTGTGATCCTGGGCGTCGCCTCCCTCGTCGCCGTCCAGGGGCTGACCGACGCCGGCCGGCGCCAGGCGGTCAGCTTCTTCAGCGAGATGGGCGGGCTGCGGAAGATCCTCGTCCTCAACAAGCCGGCGAAAGAGCGCGTCCAGAGCGCCCGCCAGCTCGCCAGCGTCGGCCTGACCTGGGGCGACGTCGAGGCGCTGCGCCGCGAGGTCAAGGAGGCGACCCGGGTCGACCCGATCGCCTCGGTGCCGCTGATGGTCCGCACCCCGAGCTACCTCAAGGAGCGCGACATCAGCGGCCTCACCCCGGATTACCAGGCGGTCTACAACTTCTACCCGGCGCGCGGCCGGTTCCTGATCGACGACGACCTGGCGTCGATGTCGCGGGTCGTCGTGCTCGGCGACTCCTCCGCCCGTCTCTACTTCGGCAACGAGGACCCGATCGGCAAGACCCTGTTCATCGGCGACGCCGGATTCCGGGTGGTCGGCGTGATGCGTCGCAAGGAGTTCTACTTCAACGAGGGCGACCGCAACGCCCTCGAGTGGATGAACCGGGTGACGATCATCCCGATCACCGCCCTCTACACCCGGTTCACCGGCGACCCCGACCGCAAGGTCAACTACATCAACGTCATGGTCGACAAGGTCGACAACAACCGCAAGGCGGCCGAGGCGATCAAGACGGTGCTGTACCGGCGCCACGGCGGCATACAGGATTTCGAGGTCTACAACCGCGAGGAGCGCCTGCGCCAGGAAGAGTCACAGGGGCGGGTGTTCGACGTCACCTTCATGGTCACCGGCATCGTGTCGCTGATCGTCGGCGGGATCGTGATAATGAACATCATGCTGGCCTCGCTGCGCGATCGCATCCGCGAGGTCGGCGTGCGCAAGGCGATCGGCGCCCGCGGCATCGACGTGGCGCTGCAGTTCCTGGTCGAGTCGATCCTGGTCACCTCGATCGGCGGGCTCGCGGGCCTGCCGCTGGGGATGCTGTTCGCCAACGGCATCACCGCCCTCCTCGGGCAGCCGGCGATCATCACCCCGAAAATGGCGGCCGTCAGCATCATCGCCTCGGTGAGCACGGGCCTGGTCTTCGGTCTCTATCCGGCCTTCAAGGCGGCCCGGCTGAACCCGGTCGAGGCCCTGAGGTACGAATGAGCGGCCTCAACCTGGGTGAGATCGTCCGCACCGCCCTGTCGGAGATCCGCCACCACAAGCTGCGGTCGACCCTGACGCTGCTCGGGATCATCCTCGGGACGCTGTCGCTCACCGTCATGACCTCGCTCCTCGACGGCGTCACCGCGGCGGTCTGGGAGGGCTTCACCGACCTCGGCTTCGACGGGGTGATGTACGTCGTCGGCCGGGGCCCGCGCGACCTGCGCGAGCAGGCGATCTTCGCCCGCTCGCGCGGCCTGCAGCCGGAGGATGCCGCCACCCTGGAAGCGCGGGCCGAGACCATCGACTCGCTGGCCCCGACTCTCGTCAGCGAGGCCCTGGTGCGCCAGGGCGACGTCGAGCGCCTCGTGCGTCTCATGGGCGTGACCGCCGGGTACAACGTCGTCCGCAAGCGCTCGCTCGACCACGGCCGTTTCTTCAGCGACATCGACGCGCAGTCGTTCGCGCAGGTCTGCGTGCTGGGATACCGCCTCAACCGGCGCCTGTTCGGCACCGGCGACCCCACGGGCCGGACCATCATGGTCGACGGGCGGCCGATGCGGGTCATCGGGGTGAGCGAGCGGCTCGGGAACCAGTTCGTCAACGACGACGACTTCGTCGAGGAGATGGAGGGCCTGTACATCCCGCTGTCGACGATGCGGGCCTATTTCGCCGGCAACGACGCGCCGCTGTCGTTCATCGCGGTCAAGACCGACGACCCGGAGCGTCTCAGCGATCTGCGGGCGGAAACCCTGGCCTCGCTCAAGATCGCCCATCGCGGCGCCGAGGACTTCCAGGTCGAGAACATCGCCCAGGAGATGCTCAGGATCCGCAAGGAGATCCGGACGGTGCTGCGCAACTGGCGCATCGTCCTCGGCACCATCGCCGGGATCTCCCTCGTGGTCGGCGGCATCGGCCTGCTGTCGGTCATGCTGATCTCGATCGGCGAACGGCTGTACGAGATCGGCCTGCGCAAGGCGATCGGCGCCACCGACACGCAGGTCTTCCTGCAGTTCCTGGTCGAGTCCTCCGTGCTGGCGCTGCTCGGCGGCCTGCTGGGGGTGGCGGCGGGCGTCGGGCTCACCAAGGCGGTCGCCGGCTTCTTCGCCGGCGGCCTGCCGATCAAGGTGCTCGGGATCGTGTTCGCCCTCGGGCTGTCGCTCCTGCTCGGGATTCTCTACGGCATCTATCCCGCCCTGCGCGCCGCCCGGATGGCGCCGGTCGAGGCGCTGCGCTCCGCCGCCTGAGGCGCCCGCCGCCCTCCTCGTGACCCCCGATCGGCTCAGCGCCCCGGTGCGCGGCGCTCGACGACCCCGCCGCCCTCGCGGATGGTCAGGAACTGGTCGGCGGGTAACGGCCCCACCCGCTCGACCCTGGGCTCGCGCCCCGGCCAGCGGACCTCGACCCGGTCGACCCGGGTCGCGGCGCCGAGGCCGAAGTGCAGCCGCATGTCGTTCTGCGACATGAAGGACGATGCCGCGCGCACCTCCTGCACCTGCTTCCTGCCGCCGGCGGTCACCGTCACCATGGCCCCGAGGGCGTTGCGGTTCACGCGCGTGCCGGCGAGGCGCAGCGTGATCCAGTGGCCGGCGGCGGCGCCGCCGTCGTTGCGCAGCAGGGTGGCCGGGCGGCCGTTGGCGCTCACGGTGAAATCGATGTCGCCGTCGTTGTCGTAGTCGGCGATCGCGAGCCCCCTGCCGGCGTCGGTGCGCCGGAAGAACTCCCCGGCCTGCGCCCCGATTTCACTGTAGAACCCCTTGCCGTCGTTCTGGAACAGGAACGGCCTCTGGGCGTGGGTCATGATGTCGCTCACCTGCTCGATGTCGTCCATCGGGTGGCCGTTGGTCATCACCACGTCGAGGTCGGCGTCGTTGTCGTAGTCGTTGAACGCCACCCCCCAGGCGGTCGTGAGCAGGCTCGGCTCGGCCAGCCCCACGGGGTAGGAGACGATCGCGAACGGCCCCCTGCCGGCGAGATTCCGGTACAGCTCGTTGGGCTCGTTGCTCAGGTTGGTGACGATGAGGTCCTGCCAGCCGTCGTTGTCGTAGTCGGCGGCGTCGACCCCCATCCCCGACTGCGGCCGGCCGTCCTCGCTGCAGCAGACGCCCGCCACGAGCGTGATGTCGGTGAACCTCCCGCTGCCGTCGTTGCGGTACAGCCGGTTCGGTGTGGCGTCGTTGGCGACGAACAGATCGTCGTCGCCGTCGCGGTCGAAATCGACCCAGACGACGCCGAAGCTCTTGCCGAGCGGATCCCAGATCCCGGCGGCGCGCGCGACCTCCTTGAACCGGCCGTTCCCCTCGTTGTGGTAGAGGGCGTCGGGGAGGCCGTCGTAGGCGTCGGGGTGGCAGTAGGAGCGGCGGCCCGCCCGGATATCGCCGCAGTATTTCTGGTCGTTCATGGTGAAATCGACGTAGTTGGAGACGTAGAGGTCCGGCCGGCCGTCGAGGTCGTAGTCGGCCCAGCCGGCGCAGGCGGCGTACAGGCCGTTCCGCACCCCGGCCGCCTCGGCCACGTCGGTGAAGGTGCCGTCGCCGTTGTTGCGGTACAGGAGCGAGGGGCCGAAGTTGGTCACGTACAGGTCGTCATCCCCGTCGTTGTCGTAGTCGGCGACCCCGCAGCCGCTGCCGTAGCCGCCGGCGTTCGCCACGCCTGCCCGGGCGGTGACGTCCTCGAAGGAGCCGTCGCGGCGGTTGCGGTAGAGCTTCGAGTAGGTCAGGTCGGGGGGACGCGGGCTGCCGGGCAGCGGGCCGCTCTGGACGTAGTACAGGTCCTGCCACCCGTCCGCGTCGTAATCGAACCAGCACACGCCCGCCGCCGACGACTCGACGTAGTACTTCCGGCCGGTGCCGCCATGCCGGTGCGTGAAGTCGATCCCGGCCGTCCTGGTCACGTCCGCGTAGCGGACGGCCGGCGCGGCCGCCGGCGCCGTGGCCCCCGCCATGGCCGCGAGCGCGGCACCCGCCGTCGCGACCGCGAGCGCCGCGGCTGTGGCGGACGACCGCGCGCCCATCAGTAGGCCGATTTCCCTTCGGGGATGGTCTCGAGGGCGGCGAAGATCGCGCGCTCGCGCGTGGACGAGGCCACGTCCCCCATCTCCATGTAGAGGTTGGACAGCAGGTAGTGCGGCTCGCTCAGCCGGGGATCGAGTTCGGCGGCGCGGCGCAACGACTGCAGGGCGTCCTGGCGCCGGCCGAGCTTCAACTGGACGCGGCCGATGTCGTTGTGCAGCGGCCCGTAGTCGGGGTTTTCGCCGAGGAGCCGCTGGTATTCCACGAGCGCCGCCGCGTACTCCTCGGCCATCAGGAACTCGACAGCCTTCAGGCTCGCCGCCTTGACCTGCGCGGCGCGCTCCGCCTCGGCCTTGCTGCGGCCCGAGATCTCGGCGTAGACCTTCTGCTCGGCTGCGGCGAGGTCCGGGAGTCCGGCGCGCGCCGCGGCGCTCGCCAGGTTGAAATGCGCCCCGACGTGCTGCGGATCGATGCCGATCGCCCGCTCCAGCGCGGCGACGGCGTCGTCGTAGCGCCCCAGGGCCAGGTACGTGAGGCCCAGCGTGTAATGGGCCTCCGGGTGATCGGGGCGCAGCGCCAGCGTCCGGTTGAGGTGGAGGAGCGCGGCGTCGTAGTCGCGGCTGCGGTAGGCGATGAACCCGAGGTTGTAGTGCGCCAGCAGGTTGTCCGGATCGGTCTCGAGCGCCCGCCGCAGCTCGACCGCCGCCTCCTGGAACCGGGCCTGCCGCACCAGGGCCCGGGCCAGCACGAGGCGGGCGGCGGTATTCCCGGGATTCCGCGCCAGGTCATCGGTGAGCATCTCCTGCGCCTTCCTGACCTGCCGGTTTTTCAGGTAGCAGGTGCCCAGGCCGACGATCGCCTGCGGGTGCCCGGGCTGGATCGCGAGCGCCGCCTCGTAGGCGACCTCCGCCTCGACATAATCGCCGTCCTTGAAGGCGCTCTCGGCATGCTGCAGGGCGGTCTCGATGGTGTCGCCCGACGAAACCACCGCCCCGTCATGCCCCTGATCGCGGCTGCCGCCGGCGCACGCCGCCGCGACCAGTGCGGCGGCCGCGACGACCGCCGGCAGGAGCGATTGACCGGAGCGAGCGCGAGGGAGACGCATGATCGCCGGGGATTCTAGCAGAGGGAAAGCGGACCTGACAGGACCGGAGCCGTGTCCGGGCCGGGACACGGGCGCGATCGCTAGCGCGGCCGGATGCGCAGGATCTGCCCGGGGTAGATGAGGCCCTGGCGATCGATGCCGTTCCAGTTGCGGACCTGCTGGATCGAAACGTCGTAGATCCGCGCGATGCTGGTCAGCGTGTCGCCCCGCCGGACGCGGTGCTCGACCGTCCCCGCGGCGCCGGCCGGGGCGGCCCGGCCACCGGCGGCACCGCGCGCCGTGCCTGCCGGAGCGGCCGCCGGCGGCGGCTCGCCCACCCAGAGGCGCTCCCCCGGCCGGATGACGCTGGCGCGCGACAGGTTGTTCCAGCGCAGGAGATCGTCCAGGCCGGCGCTGAACTTGCGGGCGATCGAGCTGAGCGTGTCGCCCGTCTGCACCCGGTACTCGAGCCGGCCGGCCGCCACGGTGACCGCCGCGTCGGCATCGGCGGGCGCCGGCCCGTTCCCCTTCTCGCCGTAGTAGGCGACGAGGCGCTGCCCCGGACGCAGCGTCGTGCCCGACAGGTTGTTCCAGCGCGTCAGATTAGGCACCGTCGTGCGGTACTTGGCGGCCACGGCGTGCAGCGTATCGCCGCTCCTGACCCGGTGGACGATGCGCTCGCCGGTCTCGTACGACGGCCGGTCCTCCTTGAGCGCCACCGACGGCACCACGGCCCCGCCGACCAGCGGCACGTTGAGCAGCGTCCCCCGGCCGAGCCGCCGCCCCGCATAGCGCGGGTTGGCGTCGACGAGGGCCTTCACCGGCACCTTGTAGCGCCGCGCCACGCTCGAGAAGGTCTCGCCGGGCCGCGTCTCGTGCACCGTCCACGACACGCGCTTATCGTCCGGCAGCGTGGCGAGATGCGCCACGAGCGGTTCGGCCGATCCGACCGGGACCCGGACCTTGTAGGTCGGGACGTTGGGCGGCGTCACCAGGCCGCGCAGCTCGGGGTTGAGGAAGCGGACGGCCTCGAGCGTGCTGCCGGCCCCCTCGGCGACGATTTGCAGATCAGTCGGCTTGTCGATCGTCACCGTCTCCCACTGCAGCGGCGGATCGAGCATCGTGTCGAAGCCGTAGTCGGCCGGCGACTTGTCGATCAGGATCGAGGCCAGGATGGCCGGCACGTACGACTTGGTCTCCGCCCTGATGTTGCGGGTTTTTGCGATCGACCAGAAGTCCCTGGTGCGCGAACGGGCGACGGCGCGGTCGATCTTGCCCTCGCCGGCGTTGTACGCCGCCATGGCGAGGTACCAGTCGTCGTACCGGGCGTGCAGGTCGCGCAGGTACGCCGCCGCCGCCCGGGTCGCCTTCTCGAAGTCGCTGCGCTCGTCGACCCACGGATCGATCCGCAGGCCGTACCGGCGCCCCGTGAAGGACATGAACTGCCACATCCCCTTGGCGCGGGCGCGCGAGTAGGCGTTGTTCTTGAACGCCGACTCCTGGTGCGCCATGTAGGCCAGATCCTCGGGGAGCCCCTCGTCACGGAAGATCTGCTTGATGAGCGGCAGGTAAGCCCCCGACCGGCGCAGGCCCGCCTCGAACTCCTTGCGGATGCGCACCTGGAAGGCCTCGACGAACGCCAGCACTTTGGGATGGAGCGTGATCGGGATGTCGTACGTGATGGCGCCGATCGCCTGCTGGACCTTCTCGCGCTCCTTCTCGGCCTCCTCCGGCGACAGGAACGTGGTGATGTCCTTCAGGGAGTCGAGCGGCGAGCCGGTATCGCCCGGGCCGGCGCCGGGCTCCTGGCTGAACAGGTCGGCGTCGAGGTCGGCGATGTCGCGCACCATCTCGTCGAACGCGGCCTTGAGCGCGGGGTAGTCGGAGATGCCGAGGCCGCTGCTCAGGATGACGTCGACGGCGCGATCGAAATGCCCCTTGGCCTCGTCGAACCGGCCGGCCTGCCACGCCTCGAGCCCGATCTCGTAGGCCTCCTGCATCTGGTCGCGGACGCTCTGCACCGCATCGGGCAGCCCCTCGCTGCGGGTCCGGTCGGGGGCGGGCTCCCGCACACCCCCGGGCGCGCCGGAGTCCGTCCCGGGCTCCGGCTCGGGCGCGGTCCTGCCGCCGACGGACTCGCCGCTGCCGGATTCAGCCGGGTCGGGCGCCGGCGCCGCCGCCCGTTCGGGCGCGGTGGTCCCGGTCGCCGTCGGCGCAGCCCCGGTCCCGGTCTGCGACGCCGACGGGCGCGACGCCGCCGGATCGGTGGCAGGCGCCTGGGTGCGGGATGTGGCGCACGCCAGGATCGATGCGAGCGCCACCGGCAGAAGGGGGAGGAGAGCCTTGTTCACCCGACCTCTCTTCAAACAGGAGCGGCGTCCGCCGGTGGACGCCGCTGCCCGTGAAATATATCGGCCCGCCCCGGAAGAGTCAAGACTCGCCGGGGAGAAAGTGTCTCGTTTCTTGGGGATACGAATCCACCGCCGGGCACCGCACAGGAGCGGCCCGGCTCTTGCGAGAGCCCGCCGGGCCCGGGCCATTGGCCCGCGATCGCGGCCCGGAAGGACCCGCGCGGTCGCGTTGACACGCCTCGGAGGATTCGCCTACCATGCGAGAGAACGTCCACGAAAGGCCCGCACCGAAGGCTGAGAAAGGACCCCCGCCGATGCCGCAGGACCCGAAGGAACGAGCCAAGGCGATCGACCTCGCCCTGGCGCAGATCGAGAAGCAGTACGGCAAGGGCTCCATCATGAAGCTGGGGGACAAGGGCTTCCGCCAGGAGGTCCCGGTCATCTCGACCACCTCGCTGTCGATCGACGCCGCCCTCGGTGTCGGCGGCGTGCCACGCGGCCGCGTCATCGAGATCTTCGGTCCCGAGGCGTCGGGCAAGACGACGCTCGCGCTCCACGTCGTCGCGCAGGCGCAGCGCATGGGCGGCCTGGCGGCGTTCGTCGACGCCGAGCACGCCCTCGACCCGGAGTACGCCCGCAAGCTCGGGGTCGACATCGACAATCTTCTCGTGTCGCAGCCCGATTCCGGCGAGCAGGCCCTCGAGATCACCGAGGTGCTGGTGCGCTCGAGCGCCATCGACGTCCTGGTCATCGACTCGGTCGCCGCCCTCGTGCCCAGGGCCGAGCTCGAAGGCGAAATGGGCGACTCGCACGTCGGCCTGCAGGCCCGGCTCATGTCGCAGGCGCTCAGGAAGCTGACCGCCGTCGTCGCGCGCTCGCGCACCTCCCTGATCTTCATCAACCAGATCCGCGAGAAGATCGGCGTGATGTTCGGCAACCCCGAGACCACCACCGGCGGCCGCGCCCTCAAGTTCTACGCGTCGGTGCGCATCGACATCCGTCGCATCGGCCAGATCAAGGAAGGCGACGCCGACATCGGCAGCCGCACCCGGGTCAAGGTGGTGAAGAACAAGATGGCGCCCCCCTTCAAGCTCGCCGAGTTCGACATCCTCTACGGCCAGGGGATCTCGCGCACCGGCGACCTCATCGACCTCGCCATCACCCACCGCCTCATCGACAAGAGCGGCGCCTGGTTCTCCTACGGCGAGACGCGTCTCGGGCAGGGGCGCGAGAACGTCCGGCAGTTCCTCGAGCAGAACACCGACCTGCGCGACGAGCTCGATCTCAAGCTGCGCCGCGTCCTCGGGCTGATCAAGGAACCGAAGACGGAGGCGAAGGCGGAGGCGAAGACCGAAGGGAAGGCCGATGCGAAAGAGGCGGGCCGGGAGATCCCCGGCACCCGCGACGCGGCGCCCGCCGGAGCGCCGCCGGCACCCGTGGCGCGCGATGGCAAGGGCCGCGATGCGGGCCGTCCGGGGCGCGGCCCGGCCCCGGGAGCGCGCGCCTGAGCCGGTTTCGCCGACCCTGACCTGCACCGACCGGTCCTGCACACCGACCGGTCCTAACCTTGACAGCCCGGAAGGGGCGTTGCTACGATGCGCCCCTTCCGACCGCACCACCCGTGTGCCGCGGTAGCTCAGTCGGTAGAGCGAGGGACTGAAAATCCCTGCGTCGGCGGTTCAATTCCGTCCCGCGGCACCATTCATCCCCCATTGAATTCAATGGTTTAGGCGCGGCACCCTCCGGCACCGATCCCGACTGATCCGGGGAATTGTGCCTGTTCTGTGCCTGTTCTCGCGGAGCGCCGCCCGTGAACAGGATCACCTTGCGCCGCTCGGCCTGTGCCGCGACGGCCTTGTGGTGCTGCGCCAGCTTCCCGACCGCCTCCTGTAGGTCCGACTCGGCGACGATGGCGTAGCGCCGATACACGCTCTCCGTTTTGTGGCCGGTCAGCTTCATCGCCGCGGAGCGCGACACCCCGGCGCGTTCCAGGTTCCGAACGGCCGTGCGGCGCAGGTCATGGAACAGGAGCCCCGGAACGCCCGCCGCTTTACATGCGCTGTTCCAGGTCTTGCGGAAGCTGCCGATGCGCTCGCCGTCCAGGTGGAAAACCCACGGGACGATCCGGCCCGTCTCGCGCTGCATGGCCTCGGCCCGCTCGCGCTGCGCTTTGAGCAACGCCGCAAGCTCGGGGAACGGCGCCACCGGGAACGCGCGGCCCTCGTCGTTTTTCGTGGTGCCCGGTTCGAGGCGCACCCATCCCGCGTCAAGGTCCACCTGCGCCCAGGTCAGGCCGCGACACTCGCCGGAGCGCCAGCCAGTCAGGCGGGCAAATTCGGCGAGGGGTTTCAGGTGATCCGGTAGGAGCGCGACCACGGCGCGGAAGTCGCCTTCCTCGAAAAATCCCTTGCGCGCGTTCGAGACGGTGATCGTCGGGAACGCCGGCCGCTCTGCGACCTTGCCCGCCCTCATCCCCAGGGTGAAAGCGCGCTTGAGCGCCGCCAGCTCGTTGCGGACCGTCGCCGGCTTCGCGGGGGGCCCGCCTTCGAGACGGAGTCGAACGTAGCCGTTCAGCCGGTCGCCGGTGATGTCCACGGCCCGGCACAGGCCGAAATGATGGCGAAGGTGCGTCAATGACGTGTGGAGTCGGGCCACGCTCTTGCGCCCGTTGACCGCGTAATCGTCGGTGATCATCTTCTCCAGGTCGGCGAACGTGGTGCGCTCGACTTGTGGCCCCGCGAGACGCCCGCGGCCGATTTCCCCGAGACGCTTTTTCAGGAGCCGCGCCGCGTCTGGCTCTCGGTCCGAGTCGGAGGATTCGCGGATTGCCGTGCCGCGGAAGGAATACTGAATCCACCACACCCGGCCGCGTTGATAGATCCGGCCGAGGCCGCGCCGGCCTTTCGTCGGTTCGCTCATCGCCCGCCCCCCTTCCCTTTCGCCTTCGCCCACCGCGCCGCCGCACCCTGCCGGGCTATCTCTCGCCTTCGCGCCGGGGACAGGCGGCCGGCCCGGGCCTTACCCCCGCGCCTTCCGAGTCTCACCGCATCAGCGCTCTTTTTCATGTCGCAAGTCTGCCATGCTTAGCGGTAAGGTGTCAAGTCCGCTGCCGTATCCCCGGCCCCCATCGCGGCCTGGGCTTGCGCTGTAGGCCGCTCCGGGGGGACACTCGTTTCATCGGAGACGACCCATCGGAGGGGAACATGAATGCAACTGGCCGCTTGCTCATTGCGTTGATGGCCGGGCTCGTGCTTTCGACCTCGCAGGCCGTCGGACAGGGCACCATCGCCGGCGCTGTCGAGTTGCACGATCCATCACTTTCGAGCCGCGTGCTTTTCGAGGCGCCGGCGTTCACCATAGACTGGACAGGTCCATGCGACACGCATCCGATGCGTTCCGAGTGTGACGCAATCGGCATTTCCGCCGCGCTGGATCTCGGTACTGATTCTGTCGGCAATCTATACGGCGTGTCATCCCCATTTAGCATCGAAAACAACCCTCCCGTGTCTAGGTCCGGGGTTGCGCTACTGCGAACCGATCCGTCCAGTTCAACAGTCCTCATCGGGTATCTGTTGTCGGATTTCTGCGGGGTCTTTGGCTGCGGTGAGAGTGTCAGATACACCTATGGTCGTCACATCACGCTCGACGCCACCAATGGCCGCATCCTCATCCCGGTGCGGGCGGACATCTATAGCGCCGGTGGCCTCTCGAACACAATGGTAGGAGTGGCCGAGATCTCCGGACTCCCGAAGATGTTCGACACGCTCTTGAGCTTCGTTCCAGGTGGCACACTTGCAGCGCTGATACCCGCCCATCCTGACGGATTCCGCAACGCCGACTTCGTTCAGGTGTGGACGGGCGACGTGCGCTCGATGCCCGATTGGAGTCAGGCCCAGCCGTTGACGTGCGAGGCCGCGACCAACCCGACACCCGGGCAGGTCGTCACGCTCGCCGATACCCTCCCCGATCCAGCGGTCGGGGCCGGGCGCTACTACATCACCGCGACTCAGCACGCGGCGGATCGGCGACTCGGCCGGCAGTACGTCAACGGTGCTTTCAGCGCCCGCGATCCCGCATCGCTCCCGGCCTGCGCTCCGTAGATCATCGGGATCCGCGCGCCACGTTCGCTCTGGCCGCACGAGCTCCATTCGCGTCAAGCTACAGGTCGCCGGCATCGCGCTCATGCTCGGCGGGTGGCCGCGTACCTGCGCAAGCCGGCTTCGGAGAATCTCAGCACCTTGCGTGACAGGCGGCGCGTGAAGGGAAGTTTCCCGGAGTGGCGGTAGAGCCACCGCGGCGCGACGCCCAGAATTGGCGCGCCTTCCTCGGCGGTCAGAAGCCGATCATCCACCTGCGCGACCGGCGTAGGGTGTCCGTCACCGTTGTGCCGCGACTCCACCACGAGACGTGCTAGCAATGCCCCTTGCAAGCCCGCGAGCGCAGCCAGGAGGGCCGGTATCTCGGCGGGGACGACTTCGGCGGCCCTCTCGGGCCGCTGCGCCAGAGCGGCCAGGGTCGTGCGCGGGTCCGCCGCGGTGATCAACGTGGCCCTATCTCGCCGCCGCCGGGCGCCACGCGGGCGCCGCTACCACAGGGCGCGTCAGGCCGCGTCGGGATTGGTGATTCTTCAGCAACAGGCATCATCAGTCGTGCTCCAAGCGTACAGGTACAGACAGCGCCAGCAGGGCAGCATCGCGCCTCGAATGAGCGAATTTCTGGACGGTTTTTTATTGGGTAGGGGCGCCCGCGATTCGGGCCGGCCGTCACTCCACATCGGTTCCGGAGGCCATGCTGCCGCAGCCCTGGGTAGAGGTATCCCTGGCCGGAGTTCTGGCCTCGCAGCGGGGGCGCTGTGATGTCGAGATTCAGGCACACTACAGGCACAGGCCGCCGAAAGTACGTGAGAAGTCGCCGTGTTGCGGGGGCGCGTTGGATTCTCAATCCTCGGGGCGGCCACGTCGGCCGGCCAGGGAAGGGCGAACGTCGTGACTTCGCCCCGATTCCGCCCCCGGGACGGCACACAGGCCCCGAGGCGGGGCGATAGGCAGGACGGCAGGCTAGGGGCTCGGCCTCGGATTTCAACCGCGGGGGCGATTGTCAATTGACCACCTCCCCACGCTCCCGGGCGCGGACTTCGCGAAGCTCCTGCATCGACTCCCGGGACCGTCTCAGGAAGTCGTTGAGTGCCCTTCGGTGTGGCGGTTCGTAGTTCTCGCCGACAGGCGGGGTAGTGTTCTTACGATCCTGTCGGCCTTCCGACAGACGGTCTGTCGGCTCGGCTGTCGGGTGGTCTGTCGGCTGCGCGGTGTCGCTCGCGTACAACGCCCACCGCTCAAGGGTTACGACGGTGCCGGTGTATGTCGGGCGGCCTGTCGGCTTGAATGTCGCCTCACCGGCCTTTCCGAGGAAAGCCGCTGCCCGCCTGACTTTCGAGGGATGCGCCTTCATCGCAAGCGCGAGGGCCGGCCAGGACGTGACAAGCTGGCCGGGGTTGAGGGTTAGCCCGGTTCTGGTGGTGGCGGTCCTGAAGCTCGCCGACAGCATCAGGTGAAGCCACAGGGCGCGCGTGAAAGCGTCCGCCTGCGTGTACCAGTCGGCGGCCAGGAGGGAGCGCGGGATGCCGATCCAGCCGTTCAGCGTGGCGGTCATGATTCCTCCGGCCAGTCGTTGATCCGCAGGGTCTGCACGTCGAGGGTGAGACGGAACAGGGGCCGAGGGCCGCGGCGGTTTTTCACGAGAGCGCCCATGAGCTGGCCGGCGACTTCGCGGCGTTCCTCGGGGTCAAGGTCCGGGTCAAGCTCAGGGCGCCAGAGCGTCAGCACGAAGTCGGCCGCTTCCTCGACCTGCCCGCTGTCGCGGGCCGCATCAAGCGCAAGCTCGGCGGCTCCGGCGCTCCGGGCGCGGTCAACATCCCGGCCGGCCTGCGATAGCAGCACCACGGCCGCCGCATGCCGCTTGGCGAAGCTCTTGACCTCAACGGCGGCTTCGCTGATGCGCTGGTATAGCGCCAGGTTTTTCGAGCCCGACCCCAGGAGCCCGAGGTAATCGACCACGATCAAGCGCGGGGGTCGCCCGAGGATGGCGCTCGCTTCCGTCACCGCGCCGTCGAGTTCAGCGACGGCCGTTTTCCCGATGTCTACGACCACCACGGACCCGGCGAGCGCATCGAAGGCGGCCCGCTCGTCAGGCCGGAGGCCGGCCCACCCGTCCCGCGAAAGTTCCTCGACGCGGAGCCGGGAGACCCCGAGGCGTTGCATCACGAGACGCTCGAACGCCTGTTCCCGCGGCATTTCGAGACTCACGAAAAGGGACGGCTCCCCCATCGCGGAGATGTTTACGATCACTTGTGACGCCAGGGCCGACTTTCCGACTTGCGGCCGGGCAACGGCGGTCAGGACTTCGCCCGGTGCGATCCCTTGAGTCGCGGTGTCGAGCGGCCCCAGGCCCGTCCAGAGTCGATGCGCCTTGCCGCGGGCGACGGACGCGGAATAGTCGGCGGCGACTTCCGATGTCGGACGGACGCGGCGCACCGCGGCAGGGTCGGCCGCCAGGCTGTCGCGGAACAGAGCGGCGCCGGCTTCGGTGATCTCGGCGGTCGTATGCCCGTTTCGGCAGGAGCCCGCAAGCTCAAGGGCGCGCCCCATGATGCCCCGTCGGATCGCCTTGTCGCGGACGATGCGGGCGTAGTGCTCGACGTTCGCGGAGTGCGGCACCCCGTCGAGCAGGCCGGCGATGTAGGCCGGGCCTCCCACACTCACGAGCTCGCCGGCCGCCTCAAGTTCATGCGCCAGGGTCACGGTGTCAACGGCGCTGCCGCGCTTCCGAAGTCGCAAGGCCGCGCCGAAGATCGCGACGTGTGCCGGGCCGTGGAAATCGTCCGGGCCGAGAATCGCCGCCGCGCGTTCGATGCCCCGTGGGTCAAGCTGCATGGCGCCCAGGACGGAACGCTCGGCCTCGGGGGCGCGCGGCACGTCGTCATCGGTGATCGGTTGCGGCGCGGCCTTCCGGCGCGCGGTCACGAGCGCCCCCGGCGGGCAGACGCGAGCCGGACATTGAGGGCCGCGACGATCTCCCCCATCCGCCCGAGTTCGCGGACGGCGACTGCCTCGACTTCCTCGACTGAGATCAGCCCCACGCGGAACGACTCGGCGGACTCGGTGAGGCGGGCACGTATCGCTTCGGCCTCAAGGCGCGCTTGTCCTAGCGGGCTGTCTACGTCCTCGGACTTCGCCCCGGCGGCCACGATGGCGGCGACCAGGCGGGCGGCCTTTCGCGCAGTCAGCTTGCCGCGGCCAGACTCGAAGCGACTGATCTGCGGCTGCGAGAGGCCGTCCCCCTCGGCGCAGTCGGATTGCGTCTTGCCTTCGAGTTCCCGCAGGAGCCGGAGCCCGTTGCCGTCGTTTGGATATTCAGCCATGCGCAGATTATCCGCACGGCGGCGGGGCGAATTGTTGACTTTGGCGGGAAGGGCTGCGGGGCGGACGTTACGCGGTAGGCATCATATCCGGGGATGTCAGTAGCAGGCGGTGGGGATCGGGTTGGTAGACGAAACAGAACAGGCGCCCGGGCGGCCGTGCTTCGGGCTTGAGCCGGGCCATCACGAGCTCGCGGATCTCCCGCTTCACGCGTCGATGGCGCCGCAGGATGGCAAGGTGAATATCGCGTCGCCTGAGCGCCCGGCCAATCTCGCGCCGCGGTGCGTCGCTCGCCCACCGGGCCAGCGTTTCGCGCGCCGGGGGCTTCGCGCTATCCCAGAGGCGCCAGGAGTCGCGCGTCATGCTGTGCTCGCGGCCCGGCATCGGGTGTGCGGTCTCGATTTTCCGTTTCAGTCTCTTGCGCCCCTCGGGGTTGTCCCAAGCTTCCGAATCGGAATAGCGCCGCGTCTCGTGCTCCCGGGCCCTGGCCGCTTGGGCGCGGCCCTCTCGCAAACGGGCGCGGCGAATCAGCCGATCAAGCTCGAACAGAATCCGCGCCCTGACTTCCGGGTAGATGAACAGTCGCGCCGCGGGCGCGAGTCCACGTCGGCCGCCCCGCGTCCGCGGTCGGGGTGCGAGCGATCCGCCTGAATCCGAATCGGTGATCTGTGCGTACCGATGAAGGTTCTTCGGGGGCTCGAAGTAGTCGCAGAGCTCGACTTGCGCAACGTTCTCAAGGTCGAGCGCGGAGAGTCGATTGACGTAGCGGCTTCCGTTCGGCTTCGCCGGTTGCCGCTTGGCGCGCCCTGTCGCCATGACCCCGCCTCCGTGCGGGCTCCGAGGGATGAAGGCGCGGCCCCCGGCGGGTCGGAGTGCCCGCCCCCGTTGCAAGCGGGCGGGGCCGCGTAGTGATTCTATCTCAGCGGGTGAACCTGCCCCCTGTGCCGGACTGTGATCGTTTTGTGCCTGAACCTGTGGCGCTCATCGGTTTCTATCGGTTTTCTAGTCGTCGTCCGGATCACGGGGAAGCCGTGCCGGGCAGGCCGTTGCGGCGAATGACGACACCTAGTCACCTTTGGTCCCGGGGTCCGGGTCGGGCTGAAAATCCCTGCGTCGGCGGTTCAATTCCGTCCCGCGGCACCATACCCCGCCTCCCGGCCGCGCTCCATGGTGCCCTGCCCCATCACGCCCCGGCCCTATCCGGAGAAGCGCGCCAGGTTCGCCGGGTAGGCGATCGCCATCGCCACGAACGATCCGATAGTGACGACGAGGGCGGCCGCCGTCAGGAGACGCAACCAGGCCTCGCCCGCGCGGGTGCGCGGCTCGCCCGGATCGAGGACGAGAGCGAGGAGGGCGCCGGGGACGAGGCCCCCGACGTGCGCGGCGCTGTCGATGCCCGGGATGAGGAACATCAGCAGCCCGTACATCAGCCACCGCATGAGGTGGTCGGATATGGCCCGCCCCGCGGGGCCCGAGCGGAAGCGGCCGAACACGACGGCGAATCCCAAGAGGCCGTAGATGGCGCCCGACGCGCCGATGCTCAGCACTCCCGGCCGCCACCAGGAGCTGACCAGGAACCCGGAGATCCCCGACACGGTGTACAGGATGAAGCACTTCCGCCAGCCGAACGAGCGCTCGATCAGGGGCCCGAGCGTCGCCAGGGCGAAGCTGTTCATGACCAGGTGAAGCAGCCCGCCGTGCAGGTAGTTGGCGGTGACCAGGCGCCAGATCTCGCCGGCGACGATTAGCG
>Ga0247727_10008534_pt1 | contig 18987 bp, 19 predicted proteins | sample WisWelCaveWW1625_FD_202498 | JGI IMG/M metagenome (GOLD analysis project Ga0247727, IMG submission 202498) | Biofilm microbial communities from Wishing Well Cave, Virginia, United States - WW16-25 | ecosystem: Environmental > Aquatic > Deep subsurface > Groundwater > Cave microbial mat | place... | reverse complement strand
GACTTGCCCGGCCTCCGGTTTGAGCCTATTGCCGAGATTCCGCCCGGCGCGAAATCGGCGGCGCGGGTGGTCTATCCCCAAAGTTGAGCCTCCCTTACCCCTTAAGCGTATAGGTCATCGAGTGGTTGATGATGCGGCCCTCAAATAATCCCAACGTATCCTCACCATCGCCGATCGCGCCGACGGCGGAGGTCGCCGACCATTTGAAGTGCCCGGAGGTGAGGCCCACATCTTCGGCGCTGACAAGCGTAAACCTGGCATCCGGCAACGTGTTGAGAAAATGGGTATAGGCCGCGCGAATGGCGGCGTGGCCCTGCACGGTTTGGCGCGCGGTGACGAAAGCGCCCTGTTCGGAATAGAGCGCCACAATCGCGTCCACGTTGTGGGCATTGAGGGCGTCAAATAATTCGATGATGCGGTCGGAGGGCAAGACCTCGGGCGGCGCGTCACCGGGCGGCGGTTGAGGGGGCAAGCCGCCTTCGGCGGGCCAATCATAATTGGCGATGGCCTCCCACAGCGCGGGCTTCGGCCCGGCGTAGTCCCAACTATAAAAGGCGACGGCGGCGCTATCCAGCTCACGCGCCAAATCCATAAACTTCCGAATCTCAGCGGGCGTGGCTTCCCAAAATTTGCCATTGCCCTGCTTCTCGCCATAGGCCGCGCCGTAGGGCGCAAACACTTTGTCGGGCCAGCGCGCGGTATATTGCCGGTGCGATTCGCGCAAGCGGCGCTCCGGCGTATCAAACACCCAATACACTTGTGGAATTAAATAGTTGCACTGCTGAACGAAGGCATCAAACGGCACCTGCGGCTGGAGTGGGATGTTATCGGTGCCGAATTTGGTGATGAGGGCATGCGACTTGGCGGCCACGGGATACTCCAGCCCCACACCCGCGCGCAGGGTATTCATAAACGTGGTGGCAACGGCCGGCGCGCCATTCCATGTAAACTGCGGGTTGCCGGTATTCTCAAAGTCGAGGGCATACCCATCCAACCCCAGGGCTTTAATTTGGGCGATAGCCCGGTCGGCTTCGGCTTTGGCCTGATTTTGCCCACTGCGAATGCCATAGAGAAAATGCCAGCCCCAGACCTGAATCCCGGCCTGCTTGAGCGCCGTGACGATCTTGGGCAATGCGCCCGTGGGCTGGCCGTTGGAGGGATTCGTGCCATCGGCTACTTTAATATGAACATGGCGGATGCCGGAATCTTTGGCGCGTTTGGCAATCGCCGCCGCGTCGCCGCCCTCGCACGCCGCGATTTTCCAGATGCTCATGCCTTTGCCGTGCAGTGGTTGCATGTGTGTCTCCATTTCACATTAAGTACACGGATACACACGGACAGACACGGATTTTGCCGACTGTAAAAATCCGCGTTCGTCCATTTAAATCCGTGTACCACTTCTTAAGGCGCTCACCAACGTCAAAAAACTTTGCTAGCCCGCAAAGCGGGCGCGCGCCATCACTGCCGCGCCCACCACGCCCGAGGCATCCTTCAGCCCGGCCGGGACGATTTTCACCGAGCGCGCGTTTTGTTTGTTGATGAGGTTCTCGTAGGCGATTTTGCGGATGGGGGCCACAAACTTGTTGCCCAGACGCTCGGTCACGCCGCCGCCGAAGACAATCATTTCCGGGTCGAGGGTGTTAATGACGTTGGCCGCCAATAAACCCAGCGTGCGTTGCGCCACCACCAAGACTTCCTGCATCACCTCATCGTTTTGATTTAAGGCTTCGACGATGACACTGCTGGTGAGGCGGCCTTTGCCCACCGTCTCAATTAACTCCGGGACAACACTGGCGCGGCCTTGCGCTACTAACTCGCGGATTTGCCGTTCCATGCCGGTGCGGCTGGCAAGTGGCTCCACCGTGCCGGGCTGGCCGGTCTTGCCCACAATGCCGTTGTCGGCGGCGATGATGGTGTGGCCGACCTCGCCCGCGCCGCCGCGAAAGCCGCCGCGCAGTTTGCCTTCCAGGATGATGCCGCCGCCGATGCCGGTGCCGACAAAAATCGCCACCATGTCCTGCACGTCTTGTCCCGCGCCGTGCGTAAACTCGCCCACCGCGCCCACGCGCACATCGTTGTCAATATAGGCCTCGAGGCCGAGGCGCGTTTTGAGTTCATCGGCCAGTGGGGTATTGGCCCAATCCTTGCCGAGGTTGACGGCCACGCGCACGATGCCGTTGGCCGTGTCCACCGGGCCAGGCACACCCACGCCAATGCCGCCCACAGCGTTGGCGTCCACATCGGCGGCTTTGATGGCGCGTTCAATGGTTTTGGCCAGTCGGTCAATCACCGCGACTTGGCCAAGTTCGGGCTTGGTCTTGCGCTTCTCCAGCGCCAGGAGTTTGCCATCGCCGGTCACCACTCCGGCGCGCATACTGGTCCCGCCCAAATCCACGCCGACGAAGACGAGATCTTTTTTGCTGTGTTTTTTGGCCATGGGGACTCCTCAATCGAGTGTAAGCGGCTAGTAGTCTGTCCAGTTGGAAAAGATGAACTCGGAATCGAGGCTTTAGCCGGGCCAACCGGCTGAAGCCTCGATTCCATCCACAGGATCACATGGACAGACTGCTAGGAGTGTAGAGATATGAGTGCCGGTATCATACACCCAACTGGACAAGATAAACAATTATTCTTTAGCTTGAAAGCCGAAATAATTTGGCCCACTGGCCGTCGCCCGCATAATAATCCTCAAATGCCGCTTGTTGCTTAGGTTGCACTTGGAACTCCCAGACGATGTGAATCATTTACGAGTTAATCAATTGAATGTGGGAGCCGCGAAGCGTGTAACCGCGATGGCGTCGGGCTTGCACGCTTCGCGCCTCCCACGCCAGATAATGCTAACTCTCATTTTCCTCCACCAACAACCGCCGCAACACCTTCCCCACAAAATTCTTCGGCAGTTCTTTGCGAAACTCAATTTGCCAGGGCACGGCGTATTCGTCGAGGCGGCGTTGGCACAAGGCGGTGAGTTCTTCGGCGCTGATGGTCACGCCATCTTTGGGGACGACGTAGGCTTTCACTTTTTGGAACGGCCACTTGGGCGGTTGCACGCCCACCACCGCCACTTCTTTTACTTTTGGATGTTCGTACAGCACTTCTTCCACATCGCGCGGGTAGACTTGATACTCGCCCGCCAGAATCATATCGCGCTTGCGGGCCACGATTTCAAAGTAGCCATCGTCGTCCATGCGGGCCACGTCGCCCGTGAGCAACCAACCGTCCCGAGTGATATATTTGCGGGAGTCCTCCCCAGCGTTCCAATAACCCAACATCACCTGTGGGCCGCGCACCGCCAGTTCGCCCAGTTGATTCGCGGGCAGATCTTTGCCGGTGGCGAGATCCACAATTTTGGCTTCGGTGGAGGGGAAGGGAATGCCAATTGTGCCAATTTTTCGCAGGCTGTTTAATGGATTGGCGTGGGTGCCGGTGGTGGCCTCGGTCAGGCCATACGCCTCCACCAACCGCCCGCGCGTGAGTTTCTCAAACGCCTCCTGCACCTCAACCGGCAACGGGGCCGCGCCGGAGATGCAGGCCTTGATCGAACTGATGCCAAACCGCCGCACGCCCGGATAGTTGTTGATGGCGACATACATCGTCGGCACCCCAGGGAAAATGGTGGGCCGATAACGATGAATGGCTTTCAATACGGATTCAGTCGCAAACGTGGGCAGGATAACCATCCCGGCCGCCAGCGCCACCGGCACATTCATCGCCGCCGTCATCCCATAAACATGCGAGAACGGCAAAACCGAGAGAAAGACCTCGCGGCCCTCTTTCAGCGCCGGAATCCAGTGCCGCGTTTGCATGGCATTGGCGACCAAATTGCGATGCGACAGCATCACGCCTTTGGGTTGGGCGGTGGTGCCGGAGGTGTATTGGATGAGAGCGAGGTCATCGGGTTGGACTTCGATTTCCGGGGCATGAGAGCCGTGTTGGTTGATTTCGGCGGACAGCAACACCATCCCGTGTTCCAGTTGAAACGGCAGGCGGTGGCCCTCTTTGGCCTCGCGCGTGAGGGTGAATAGCGCGCGCTTCAACGGCGGCAGATAATCTTTGACATTGGTGAAGAGGATGTGCTTGAGATTGGTGCGGGCTTTTACGATGCGGGCGGTCTCGGCCAGGCGAGTGAGCGTGACCAGCGCGGTCGCGCCCGCGTCCTGTATCTGTCGGGCGAGTTCATCCGGTTCCGATAGCGGCGTGGTAAACACGACCACCCCGCCCATTTTCAACACGCCGTAATAGGCGATGACGGTCTGCGGCAGGTTGGGCAGCAGCAACAACACCTTATCGCCCGGCAACAAACCTTTGGCCCGGAGCAGATTGGCAAAGCGCGATGACTCGCGATTGAGGAAGCGATAGGAGAGGCGCTGGCCCTCGAAGATGATGGCGGTCTTATTCGGGAAACGGCGCGCGGCGGAACGGAGCAGGCGGTGCATGGGCACACGCGGCACGCCCACCGTGTACGGCACGCCCTCATCGTAATGGTCGAGCCACGGTCGCTCTTTGCGTAAGCGAGCGCGATCGTCATCCAAAGGCTGCGTGCCACGTCGCCCTTTAGCCTGGGGCCCTTCCACAAATCGTTCAAGGGCGCGGTTCACGGCCTCGCGCCGTTCCAGCATCACCATGTGGGCGCTCACCCCCACATCTACCTCCTCCGCATTGGGGATGGCGCGGGCCACCTCCGCCAACAAGCGCGGCGCCAGCACCCGGTCCCGATTGCCGCGAATGACCAGCGTGGGCATGGTCAGCCCGCGAAAGAGACTCCAGCCGTTCCAGATTTTAAAGGCATTGTGATAATACGCCTGAAGCGCGCCGGGCGGTGACGCAATGGTTTTCTTCACAAAGGCGGCATGTAGGATATTGAGCAATTGGGTGGGCAGACTGAGGAGGGCCAGCGTGGTCGGGGCCAGGCGATATTCGCCCGAGGCCGCGATGAGCACCAGTTTTTCCACGCGCTCCGGGTGAGCGGTGGCATACTCGGTGACGATGGCCCCGCCAAACGAGTGGCCCGCCAGCACGATCTGCCCGGGCACTTGCAAAATATCAAGCGCGGCGTGAAGGTCGGCCAGCATCTCGGCGACGGTGTAGCGTGAGTGGGGCGCATCCGAGAGGCCATGCCCGCGCAAGTCCAGCGCAATCACGCGCGAGTCATCCGAAAATTTTTGCAATTGATAGCGCCACTGCCCCGCGTTGCCCGCAAAGCCGTGAATAAACACAAACGTGCGGGCCGGGCGCTCCGGCGAAATATCAATCGCGCTCAACCGCACCAGGGGGTGAGTGGAGACGCGCACTTCGCGGCGGTAGAGTTCGATGTCAATATCCATTGAGACTTTGACACAAAGACACAAAGGCACGAAGACACAAAGGTTTTTGTGGGTCTCGGTGTCGTTGTGGCTGGGTGACTTGGTGTTGGCAGGTGTTGGGCATATTCCACGCTGGCGATTTATTGCTTGGACACAAAAACACAAAGGTGCCAAGACTCTAAGGGTTCAGGTTTTCTTTGTGCCTTTGAGTCTTCGCGACTTGGTGTTAATGTTTACCGGGCAAGGCGCTGAATGCCGTGCTTGATCACTGGGACGTTGAAGTTGATGAGATAGCCAAGTCGCTTGTTCGTCAATTTCAGATAACTTAACACCTGCGCCTGATAGACCGTATTCATCATATCCACCACCTTCAACTCGACGATGACAAGATTTTCCACGAACACATCTAATCGTAAACCTTCATTAAAGTGTAAGCCATCATACACAATTGGCACAATGACCTGCCGGGCAAATGCTAGACCGCTTTTAGTCAACTCGTGGCAAAAGCACACTTCATAGACCCGTTCTAACAATCCTGGCCCAATGGCTTTGTGAATGGCAAAAGCCGCCGCAACAATTAGTTTTCCAATGTATTCTTCCCGTTCCGAAAGCGGTGGATAGTCTTTCATCATTCCTCCTGCGTGTCTTTGGGCCTGTGTGTTGAAAGCCTGGGTTTGGCAACAAGCTACAGGAGACGATTAAGCAGGTCTATTGGGACGAGTTCGCGCAGTTCGGGATACTGTTCCAACAAACGCGATATATCGGCCAAATCCTTTTGGCGCTTGCTGGGCCGCCGCTCACTGTCTTGCGCGGCCCAGATTTTGCCCTGAAGCACATCGCGCACATCGGCCACAGGGAGCGAAAGGCCCAATACTTCCCGCGTTTGCGCGCGCTCAACAAAAACGGCATAGCGCGGGTCAGTTTGGATTTGTACGCGCAATTCAGAGTCACTTTGAGAAATGTTCAGACTGTGAGGGAAACGTTGCGCTTTGAAGCGGGCGCGCAAGGCAGTTTCAACTCGCTCTAAGTCTTCCACGGCGATGGCCAAATCCAAATCGAGACTAACGAATGGCTCGGCGTAAGCGTTCACGCCTTGCCCACCGATGACAGCGTAGTGAATACCTTCCGTGTTCAGGAGGTCAATTATTTCGGTTAGAAAATTAGCCTTGTCCATGATGACCAGTTTCCAAAAGGTAAGGGCTTGCATGGAACGATTATAGACCCACCGCCCCAAAAAGCGAAGTCACGGCCGCTTGCAGGCGCGCCCACAGCGGCGGGCCGAGGATGAGCAGGCCGACCATCACGGCGGTGAGCGCCCCCACCAGCACCGCCGCCGCCGCCACGTCTTTGCCCACTTTGGCGAGGGGATGCAAATCGGGCGAGGCCAGATCCACCACGGCCTCCAGCGCGGTGTTGATAAACTCCGCCATCCACACCAGCGCAATGGTCAGAAAAATGACCGCCCATTCGAGCGAGCTTAACCCCAACCAGAGACCCAACCCAAAGACGCCCATCGAAGCCAGGCTGTGAATCCAGGCATTGCGCTGGGTGCGAATCACATAGGCCCAACCCGCGAAGGCGTGGCGAAACGAATCGAGGCGAGAAGCGGCGCGTTGGGCGGATGGGGGTACGGGGGCCGACATGCGCGGGATTATAGCACCCGCCTCCGCAATCCCTCCGCCTGGCCTTCACAATTCATTCACACTCTTGGCCCATACTGTCGCCATCAACGGTCAATTACACAAGGAGTTAATCATGACCCGACGTATCGTACTTGGAATTTTGATTGCGCTGGCGCTGGTGGCTGGCGCGGTCGCGGTGGGGGTATCGGCCTACCGGTTTGGCCTGGTGCAGGGCCTCACCCAAAGCGACGGCCCCCCGCCCCAAATTGTCGTGCCCGAAGCCGGAGCCGGGGTCTATCCCTACCATGAGCGCTGGGGCGGCCCACCCTTCTTCAGGCCGTTTGGTTTCTTTGGATGCTTTGGCTTCCTGCTTCCCCTGCTGTTCTTCTTTCTGATTTTCGGCCTCGTGCGCCGGATGCTTTGGGGTGGGTGGGGACATCGGGGCGGGGGCCATCACGGCTGGCGCGGCGAAGGTGTGCCGCCGCCGTTTGAAGAATGGCACAAGCGCGCGCACGGGCAAAGCGCCGAGCCGCCCAAGACCGAATAGGTTTGCCATACGCGGTAAATCCGGCTACAGTTGAAGAGGCCACACTGAGGATTAGAGAATTGCCAATTCTCTAATCCTCATATCCCTTTCACGCAAGGCCATGAAGACCATCCTCGTGGTAGACGACGAACCGAAGATTACGCAACTCGCCCGCGACTATCTGGAGCACGCGGGCTATGCGGTGCTGACGGCGCGCGATGGCAAAGCCGCGCTGGCCGTGGCCCGCGCCGAGCGGCCCGATTTGGTGGTGCTGGATTTGGGCCTGCCCGAATTGGATGGCCTGGACGTGACCCGCGCGCTTCGCAAAGATTCGCGCCTACCGATTATCATACTCACCGCGCGCGGCGAAGAGAGCGACAAGCTGGTGGGCCTGGAACTGGGCGCGGACGATTACATCGTCAAGCCCTTTAGCCCCAAAGAACTGGTGGCCCGCGTGCGCGCCGTTTTGCGCCGCGCCGAAAACACCGCCACGCCTCCGCCGGAAGTGATGCGCGTTGGCGACGTGACGCTGGACACCGCCCGGATGCGCGTGACCGTGAGCGGGCACGGGGTTGAACTGACCCCGACCGAATTTCAATTACTGGCCGCGCTGGCCGCCCAGCCGGGCCGCATCTTCACTCGCGCCCAACTGCTCGATGCGGTGCATGGCGTGGCCTTTGAGTCGTATGAACGCGCGATTGACGCCCACATCAAAAACCTCCGCCGCAAACTGGAACCGAATCCGCGCGAGCCGCGCCACTTGCTCACGGTGTATGGGGTGGGGTATAAATTCGCGGATGAGTGACCCATCGCACTTCTCTCCCCGCCGCCCGCCCTGGTGGCCCGCTGATGAAGCCTGGCCGCCCACCGGCCCGCGTTACGCGTGGCGCGGCCGGCGTGGGCATTTCTTTCGCCGCATTGGGTGTTTTGTGGGATTTGGGGTTCTAATGCTCGTCGGCTTGGGGGTTGCGAGCGCCTGGCTCACCACGCAATTCATGGGGCAACTGCACCTGCCGCGCGGTGCGATGCCGTTTCTGTGCTTCAGCGGATTCGTTGTGATCGCCATTGCATTCGCCTTAGGCGGGCGCGGCGTGTGGCGCATCACCGCGCCCATTGGCGATTTGCTCGAGGCCGCCGGCCGCATTGAGGCGGGTGATTATTCGGCGCGCGTGCGCGAGCGCGGGCCGCGCGAGGTGCGCGCCTTTGTGCGCGCCTTCACCGCCATGAGCGCGCGCCTACAAATCACCGACGAACAGCGCCGCCGTTTGTTGGCCGACGTGACCCATGAACTCCGCACCCCGCTGACCGTGATTCAGGGCAACTTGGAAGCCTTGCTCGATGGCGTTTATCCCGCTGACCCCGCTCACCTCACGCCCATTCTCGACGAGACCCAGGTGTTGTCGCGTTTGGTGGAAGATTTGCGGACCCTCTCACTGGCCGAGAGCGGCGCGTTGCAACTGCACCGCGAGTCAACCGACATGGGCATTCTCGTGAGCGAAACCACCACCGCGTTTCGCGCTTCGGCGGACAGGGCGGGGGTTGAATTGCGCGTTACACTACCCAATGAGTTACCGTTACTCAACCTTGACCCGGTGCGGATTCGAGAAGTGCTGACGAACTTAGTCGCCAACGCCCTGCGCCACACCTCGCCGGGTGGGGTCATTCATCTAAGCGGTGAAGTGACGGAGCCTCACCTCACCTTATCCGTGAGCGATACCGGTAGCGGCATTCCGCCGGAGAGGTTGCCCCACATCTTTGATCGCTTTTACAAATCGGATGAGTCGAACGGCAGTGGGTTGGGGTTGGCGATTGCGAAGAGTCTGGTGACCGCCCACGGCGGAGAAATTGCGGCGACGAGTGAAGGCGTGGCGGGGCGAGGGGCAACGATCCGGTTTACGTTACCACTGACTTGATAACAACGTGCGACGCACGTCTAAAACAAGAAACCCGGATTCTTTATGAATCCGGGTTTCTGTTTTCCTTGAGAGTGTTCTCGCCGGGGCACGCTTAGAAGTCGCCGCCCATACCGCCGCCGCCGGGGGGCATGGACATGGCCTTATCCTTCTCCGGCACATCGGTGATGAGGGCGTCGGTGGTGAGGATCATCGCGGCAATGGAGGCGGCGTTCTCCAGCGCCCCGCGCACCACTTTCACCGGGTCAATGATGCCGGCCTTAATCATGTCCACGTATTCACCCGTGAGCACGTTGTAGCCGATGTTCTTGTTCTTCTGTTCCTTCGCCATGCGGCGGATGGCGTCAATGATGACCGAACCATCCTGCCCGGCGTTGGACGCCAGCTTGCGGATGGGGGCTTCCAGCGCCTTGCGGACGATGTTGAGGCCGACTTGCACATCCTCGTCTTCGTCCTTGAGTTTCTCGACCGAGGCAATGGCGTTGACGAACGAGATTTCGCCGCCCGCCACAATGCCTTCTTCTACGGCGGCGCGCGCCGCGCTCAGGGCATCTTCGACGCGGTGTTTCTTTTCCTTCAGCTCGGTCTCGGTGGCCGCGCCCACACGAATGATGGCCACACCCCCGCTCAGTTTGGCGAGGCGTTCCTGCAGTTTCTCTTTGTCGTAGTCGCTGGTGGACTTGTCAATCTCCACTTTGATTTCTTCGATACGGCCTTTGATGGCTTTGTTGGCCCCAGCGCCGTCCACGATGGTGGTGTCGTCTTTGGTGGAGACGACTTTCTTGGCGCGGCCCAAATCGGCCACCTGGGTGGATTCGAGTTTCTTGCCCAGTTCTTCGGTGATGATGGTGCCGCCGGTGAGCACGGCAATGTCTTGCAACATGGCCTTGCGGCGATCACCAAAGCCGGGGGCTTTGATGGCCAGCACGTTCAACATGCCGCGCAGTTTGTTCAGCACCAGGGTGGCCAGCGCCTCGCCGTCCACGTCTTCGGCGATGATGACCAGGTCGCGCTTGCCGACTTGCAAGACCTTCTCCAGCACCGGCACAATGTCGGCGGCGGCGGAGATTTTCTTGTCATAGATGAGGATGTAGGGTTCGGGGATGACGGCTTCCATCGCCTCGGGCGTGGTGATGAAGTAGGGGCTGATGTAGCCGCGATCAAACTGCATCCCTTCGACGTATTCCGTCTCGAATTGAAGCGACTTGCTCTCCTCGACCGTAATCACGCCGTCTTTGCCGACCTTGTCCATCACATCCGCAATCAGGTCGCCGATTTCGCTGTCGGCCGCGGAGTTGGTGGCCACGGAGGCAATTTCTTCTTTGGTGTCAATTTTTTGGGATTGCTTGCGAATGGCTTCGACGACGGCCGCGGTCGCTTGCTCGATGCCATGCTTGACCATCATGGGGTTGTACCCGGCGGCCAGCGACTTGAGGCCTTCGGTGACGATGGCGTGGGCCAGCACGGTGGAGGTGGTGGTGCCGTCGCCGGCGATGTCGTTGGTTTTGGAGGCGGCTTCTTTAAGCAGTTGCGCGCCCATGTTCTCGTACGGGTCTTCCAGTTCAATTTCTTTGGCCACGGTCACACCATCGTGGGTGACGGTGGGCGCGCCGAATTTCTTGTCGAGCGCGACGTTGCGGCCTTTGGGGCCGAGGGTGGTGCCAACAGCGTTGGCCAGAATGTCCACCCCGCGCTGAAGGCGGCGGCGGGCATCTTCGGAGAAAGCGATTTGTTTAGCAGCCATGGGGGAACTCCTTGCAATGAATGTTTAAACTGGTAATTCGTAATTGGTAATGCGTAATTAGTAATTACTATTTACTAATTACTTTTTTTTCTTCGGCTCGTCTTCCACGATGGCCAGCAAATCGCTCTCTTTGAGGATGAGCAGTTTCTTGCTGTCCACCTTGAATTCGGTGCCCGCGTATTTGGCGAACAGCACGATGTCGCCCGTGCTCACGTCCAGGCCCACGCGTTTGCCGTCTTCGTCGCGCGCGCCGGGGCCGGCCGCCAGGATGGTGCCTTTTTGGGGCTTCTCCTTGGCGGTTTCGGGGAGGATGAGGCCGCTGGCAGTCATTTCGTCCTGCTCAATCGGCTCAACCACCACCCGATCACCGAGGGGTTTAAGGTTAAGTGCCATGTTGAAAACCTCCTGAAAAATATGGGTTGGATTTGGTTTGTTGTTACACAGAAGCAAGTTAGCACTCGCGTCCGAGAGTGCTAACCTGTAGCCGTATAATACTACAGGCCCTGGGCAGTGTCAAGGCCATTTTTGCAAACGATGAGGGAGAGTGCTAAAACGAAGAAGGTTATGGGGTCGGGGTGATGTCAGGGGTCTCTGTAACTGGGGCTATCCCTCGGTTGATATTGTCACAGATGCCCATGCTTTCCGTATAGCTTCCAATCACAGTTCGGTCTTCCGGCGCAAAGTTGAAGGCGGCGCGGAGGAGGGCGGGGGCATCGTCGGGGTCGGGGCCACAGGGCTCGGGGTTTTGCAGTGACGCGATGTAGGCGCGCAAGTTTCCGAGCGTGTAATAATACTCCAGCGAGGATTGGTTGAGCGCCAGGCCGATCACACTTAAGGAAATGGCGGTATCGGTCAAGGTGATACCTTCCACCAGTGGCTGACCAGTAGCATCGGTCACCGGCCCGCCAAAGACCGCCAACCGCAAAATTGGCTCGGCCCCCTCATAGTTTTTGCGTTTGAACAAGAGCAATCCCAACCGGCCATAGATGTCGGGATTGGTCGGTTCATACCGCAGGGCCTGTTCCAGATATTGGATGGCGGTGCCGATTTTATCAATTTGATAATAGGTGCGGCTGAGGTATAAGAACGGCTGGATGTTTTCTGGGTCGAGGGCATTGGCCTTGCTAAAATACTGAAGCGCTCGATCGGGTTTTTGCAGGCCGTCCCGGTACATCACACCCAATTTAATGTAAATAATCCACAGATTGGGGTTGAGATTAACGGCTTGCTCATAGTGTTCGATGGCATTTTCATATAGGCCGACCACTTCATTGGAATAGCCCATCGCCCACCGGGCCTCAAACAGGTTTGGGTCAAGTTGCAAAGCCGTCTGCGCCTCGGCAAAGCCCTGATCCCAAAATCCACCATCGTTGAGAATCTCAGAATAATAGGCGTGGCCGGGCGCATAGGTGTTATCCAGCGTGATGGCTTTGAGGGCGGCCGCTTGCGCCTCATCCAAACGGCCCACCTTATCCAGCGCCCAGGCATAAATAGCATTGACCTTGGGATGGTCGTTATCGGTGGTCAATGCGAATTGGGCCGTCTCCAGGGCCGCGTCAAATTGCTCATCCAGTATTTGGGTGCGCGCCAGAGCGATGGCCATATCCAAATTTTCCGGGTCGGCGCGCCGCGCATTTTGATAGGCCACAATGGCTTGCTTGAGATGGCCCGCTTCAAAATGGGCCTGGGCCTCTTCTAAATAGGATTGCGGATTGCGGGTGGGGCCGAGCGTAGGCTGACCTATCGGTTGTACCTGCCCCTGGGCATACAGGCCCAACAGAAATACGCCCCCTAACAGTAAGAACAGAAGGACAATGATATGGCGGGGATTGTCGCGTTTTTTGTGTTTTCGGAAGCGTAATGAATTGCCGCTAAGATACATGGGCGCACTTTCTTAAACGCATCTTAGCATTCGGCCAGAGGCGCGTCAAGAAATTGGGCGGCCTTATCAAAAATTAATGCCGTTGACGGGCGGCCTCGAAGAGCAAGACCCCCGCCGCCACCGCCGCATTCAGCGACTCGGCCGGGCCGGGCATGGGGATGTGAACCCGGCGCACTGTAAATTGTCGGGCGGCTGCGCTTGGCCCCTCGGCCTCCGAGCCAATGAGCAGGGCGCACGATTTCCGCCAATCCACTTGAGGATAAGCCAGCCCTGCACGCGCCTCTGCCAGCCACACCTCCAAACTCGCTAACCGCTGGCGCAAGTCATCCCAATCACTTTCAATGATGGGCAAACGAAAATGCGCGCCCAGCGCGGCCCGCACCACTTTGGGGTTATAAGCGTCCACCGTGCCGGGCATCAGGAAGACCGCCTCTACTCCCGTTGCCAGCGCCGTCCGAAGCATGGTGCCGAGATTGCCGGGGTCAGCAATGCCATCGAGGATGAGGGCAAAAGAGAGCGATGGAGGCAGGCTGAAGGTGGCTGGCGGGAGCGAGAGGACGGCCAGGAGGCCTGGCGGGGTGGGGGTGTCGGACGCGGCGGCCATGACCGTTGGCGTAACGGCGGCCACCTCGCCCGCTCCCAGGCGAGTCAGCGCCTCCAACGCGGCCTGCCCGCGCGGGTCGAGGTCATCCGTATATAGCACCAACCGCGGCGCAAGGCCCGCGCGGGCCGCTTCTTCCCCGAGGCGCACGCCTTCAATCACAAACGCCCGCTCACTTTCGCGGGCGCGGCGCTGTGACTGCAAAGCTCGAATAAGTTTTATCCTGGGATTGGAGCTGGAGGTGATCATTGAGTAACAGTGCGCGAGTGACTTGCCACCCGCCACTCGTCACTTTTAGCGCTTGGCAAATTCGCGCTTAAACACATCCACCGTTTGGGCATCAATCAATATAAAGCGCAGGTCGCGCACGGGCGAGTTGGGGTGGGCGGCGCAAAAATCTTCGACCGCCTTGACCGCAATGGCCGCGCCACGCTCCACCGGAAAGCCAAAAATGCCGGTGCTGATGGAGGGGAAGGCCAGGGAGGTAAAGCCCTGTTCGTGCGCGAGGCGCAGGGCGGCGGTGTAGGCCGTGCGGAGTTTCTCGTCTTCGTGGTGCATCCCATCCGCCCAGGTGGGGCCGACCGCGTGGATGATGGCTTTACAGGGTAATGTGCCCGCGTGGGTGAGCGCCGGTTTATCGTGGCCGGCCGCGCCATGTTCGCGCACCCATTGGAGGCTTTCGAGTTGAATGCTTTGGCCGCCGCGCCGCACAATGGCCCCTGCCAGGCCGCCGCCATGCACCAGGCCGTCGTTGGCGGCATTCACAATGGCATCCACCGTTTCTTCGGTCAGGTCGCCTTGATAGAGGGTGAGGGTTTGGCCGGAGGGGAAGGGGAGTTGGGAGATGAGAGTTGACATGGCGATTGAGTGAATGCGTGATTGGATGATGGGGCGATTATACGCTGTCTTCCGGCAAACAAAAACCGCCCCAGTCTGTGGAGCGGCCTTTGAATCTTGATTCTTGAAACTTGAATCTTTATGCGCCTTGGGCGGCTTCGACTACTTTGGTAAACGCCTGCGGGTCGCGCACGGCGATGTCGGCCAGGGCTTTGCGGTCGAGCGCGATGTTGGCCTTTTTCAGTCCGGCAATCAAACGGCTATAGGATAAGCCATTCAGCCGGGAGGCGGCGTTGATGCGCGCAATCCACAAACGGCGCAGATCACGACGGCGGTTGCGGCGGTCGCGGTAGGCATACCACAGCGCGTGCAATAAACCTTCGTGAGCGCGCTTGTAGAGCCGGTGATAGGCACCCCGGAAACCCTTGGTGCGCTTGAGCACTTTCTTGTGCCGTAGATGGGGGCGGAAACCGCCCTTAACACGAGCCATGGAACTTTACTCCTGCGAACGGCTTACGGCCCATGGCGCTTGCGTGCCATGCGTTGCCGCCGTAAGTCGCCCATACTAAGAGTAATTAGTAATTAGTAATTGGTAATTACCAATTACCCAATTACCAATTACGTTGAAGATTTATCATCGTACAATTTCAAATAAGGAGCCAGCCGCTTGATACGCTTGATGATGCTCTTGCCCTTGACGGGCAACATCTCGACGAACTGGGCCTTGGTGCGGTCCGAGGTGCGGCGGCGCAGGTGGCTCTTGCCGCGTTTGGTTCGCATCAGTTTGCCCGTCCCCGAAAAGCGAAAGCGCTTGGCCGTGGCTTTGTGGGTTTTGAGTTTTTGTTTGCCCGAGGTCTTTAGTTTGCGTGGCACGGTCGTACTCCTTGTTGTTGCTGTCGCAAAAACCCGTCTGTTGTGAGGAGACGGGTTTCCAAATTAATCTTCAGATTTTGGTTGCGAGTCCGGGTTGTCTTTCGTGTCTTTGGTGTCTTTCACATCTGTTGTGTCTTTTGCGTCTTTCGCGTCAGGCGCATCCGGTTTTTTGGCGGGTGGATTGGGCTTGGGCTTCTTGCCGGGGGCCAGCACCATCAACATCGTGCGCCCTTCCAAATCGGGTGATTGCTCCACCACCGCAATGTCGGCCAGTTCCTGGGCGATCTCCGCCAGTTCTTGCCGGGCAATGTGCGGGTATTGCATTTCGCGCCCGCGAAACTTGACGCGGACTTTGACCTTCTTGCCCTCTTCCAGCCAGCGCCGCGCATCGCGCACTTTGAAGCCGGCATGGTGGTCACTGGTTTTGGGGCGCAGTTGAATCTCTTTAACTTCGATGACCTTCTGCGCTTTGCGGGCTTCTTTTTCTTTCTTGGTCTTTTCGTACAAGAACTTGCCTAAGTCCAGAATCCGGCAGACGGGCGGGTCGGCATTGGGGCTGACCTCTACGAGGTCTTTGTTGGCCTCACGGGCCAAACGCAAGGCCTCCTGCACGGGAATGACCCCGATATTTTCATTGTTGGGGCCAATCACCCGCACTTCACGGACGCGGATTTGTTCGTTGATGCGATACTCGAGGGAGCTGATATGGATATCCTTTGCTAAACAACAAGGAGGCCGCTCCTGACGCGTGAGCGGCCCAGTTGAACGGCGGCGATAATACCATACGGGTTAAGACTCGTCAATAAAGCGAGTGAAGACGAAGACTCACTTCCCCAGGAATTGCTGAACCAGCGGCGCAATCGCATCGCGGTCGGGGATGCTCACCCGCCCGCCGCCGGGTGTGGTCCAGGGAATGACCAGCGTCCCGTCAATGGCATACGTTTCAATCGCCGCGCGATCAATCTGCGGGCCGAGGCACGCCAGCAGGGCCATTTCCTGGGGTGACAGGTCGGTGCGAATGAGGCCGTTGAGCCGGTTGAGCAAATCGGGCAGGTGAGGAATAACGTCCGGGCTAAGGAGCCTGTCGCGGATGGCGAGCAGAACTTGTTGCTGACGTTGCACGCGATGATAGTCATCGTCCTGATGCCGGGTGCGGGCATAGCGCAGGGCGGTGCGGCCATCGAGGTGTTGCCAGCCCGTCGCCAGTTCAAACACCACCGTCCCGCCCGAACCATCGTCGGCGGGGAAACGGTCATCGTAAATCGCTTTGGGCACATCTATATCAATGCCGCCCAGCGCATCCACCGCCGCTTCAAATGCGCCAAAGTTAATCAATACATAGCGATCTACCCGGATGCCAAAATTAAGTTCAATGGTATCTTTCAACTCGGCCGGGCCGCCGCCTTCCACCCCATACACATCGCCATAAAGATAGGCCGTGTTAATCCGATCGGCCTCAATGCCCACCTCGCTGAGGTTGGGCAGGGCCACATATAAATCGCGGGGAATGGAAAACATGGCCGCCGACTTGTCATTGAAACGCACGTTGACGAGGCTAATAGAATCGGTGCGGGTAGCCTGCTCATAGCCTGACTCACGGTCGTCCACGCCGAGCAGGGCAATGGTGATATGTTCCGGCCCGGCGCAGGAATTGGGCGTGGCAGCAGTGGGGAGCGGCGGGGGGGTGGGGCGATTGTCGGTGATGGGCGGCAGGGTGCCAATCGGGGAGATGGGCGTGGGCTGGCTCGTGCTACCGGAAGGGGCCGGGGTATGCGCCGCCGAGGCCAAGGCCGACCGCAACCAGCCGGGTCGCAATAAACTAAAGGTTACAAAGGCCAGGGCGCAAGCCATCAGACCTAATGACCCGCCGAGCGCCAAACTGAGCATAGAACGTCGCATGGTGTCTCCTCATCGAATCTATCATAGCCGCCCTAATGAAGCGACCCCTATGGGACGTTGTTCCTGAGACGGGCGTTCCGCGAAAGGGCCTTTCTCACCGAACGCTTAAGTTATTTGGGGTCTTCCGGTTTTGGCGGGATTACGACTCACTGATGTAAGCGAACACAGATTCTTTGCGGGTTTTCTTGACCATCTGTGTTCTTTTCCATCCGTGAGTCAGGGTCTTTCCCACTCAAGCCGGTAGAGCCATTATTTGATAATGGGGATGGCGATATAGTAGAGCACCTGATAGTGAAGCGCGGTCGCCGTAATCTGACCATTACGTTCGCCGCCAAAAACGTAGAGGCTTTGTCCGTTGAGCACGGCCAGGCCGGGTTGAACCCATTGGGTGATGTCGGGCGGCGATTCAAACGCCTGCCACTCGTCCCGGATGGGCGAGTATTGCAGAGTCAAGGATGGCCCGGCCTCGCCCTCGCCTCCCACCAAATACACATTATCGGCAATGGTCGTCAGCCCCATGCTTAACCGGGCCGCGGGCAAGGGCTCGCGCTCCGTCCAGGTCGCGCTGTTTGGATCAAACGCTTCGTTCCGGGTCAGCGGTTGTGTGCCATCCGTCCCTCCCATCACATAAATCTGGCTGTTCACGACCGCCACGCCCGCGCGGCCACGCGCGATGGGCATTGTTCCGAGCGTGGCCCAGACATTCTGCCCGGGGTCGTATACAAACACATCCGCGCGATAGGCGGTGCCATCCCAACCACCAAACAGGTATAGACGGCCCTCAAAGACGGCTAACGCATACGCACTGAGCGCCACCGGCAAGGGCGCGCGTTGTTCCCAGGTATCGGTTGCGGGGTCATAGGCTTCGACGGTATTGGTGACAGCGCCAGCGGCTAAACGTCCGCCGGGCACATACACTTGCCCGCCCACCACCGCCGCGCTCACCTCGACGACCGCGACGGGTTTGGGGCTTAAGCTCTCCCACTGATTGGTGGCTGGGTCGTACCGATTCACCTCCGCCGTAATGGACTCGGATGTTTCGCCAGCGATGACAAAAATTTGATTGTTGTAGGTCGCCACCGCAAAGGCGCGCCGCGCAACGGGTAGGTCGGCGCTGGTTTGCCAGCGTGGACGAATAGGGTTGGGGCTGGGGGTGTTGGCCTGGGCAGTGGGCGTGGTGGTAACGGTGGTCAAAGCCCGCCAAATAAACGGGCTGGCGATCAGCGCCACGACCAACACCATCGCCGCTATGGCCCACCCCATCGCAAATGGGCGGCGGACGGGTGTGGTGGTTGGTGTCGTCACCGGCCGAGCCGCTCCATCCGCCGCCGATGAAAGACCAGCCGCGAGCGCGGCTTCGGGGGCCGGGGGCGCGGACGTGAGCGGCGTATCCACCAACACCAGCCCGGTGCGGATGGCAAACAACGTGGCCTCGGTGCGCGAGACCGCCCCGGTTTTGGCAAAGATGTTGCGGAGGTGAACCTTGACCGTGTTGGGGCTGATAAACAGTTTTTGGGCAATCTCTTTGTTGCTGACGCCTGTGGCCAATAGACGGATGATTTCGATCTCGCGCTCGCTGAGGTCGGTTTTTTCGGGTGGGAGGGGCAACTCGGTGTTGGCGTGGTTTGGGGGTGGCATTGTCATACGAAAGTGATTATACGCGCAGAGGGGAGGTTTCGGTAAGGTGGTTTATCTGTCCGCTCTATGTGAGTCGTGCCAAGGTGGCTCGGCTTTGCTCTTGCCCAGTTTCGCAAGCGCCAGTTATAATGCGGGTGTCCGAAAGGCTA
>Ga0247727_10008533_pt1 | contig 18989 bp, 18 predicted proteins | sample WisWelCaveWW1625_FD_202498 | JGI IMG/M metagenome (GOLD analysis project Ga0247727, IMG submission 202498) | Biofilm microbial communities from Wishing Well Cave, Virginia, United States - WW16-25 | ecosystem: Environmental > Aquatic > Deep subsurface > Groundwater > Cave microbial mat | place... | reverse complement strand
CGCGGAAGCGGTCGAGTTGGACGCGGCCCAGTTCATCGAGGGCCAGCACACCCTCCTTCTGCGTGTGCGCGACGCCGCCGGCAACGAGACGCTGCACAAGGTCGAGTACACCTGGGGCAAGGTCACCCCGCCCACGAAACCGCCGGCCACGGGAAAGCAACCCGAGGCCAAGCAGCCGGCCAAGCCGTAGCCTGCTAAAACGGATTCAGGGGATAGGGAGATAACGAATGGAGATGAGGAGATGAGAACTCATCTCCTCATCTCCATCTGTTGATCTCCCCATCTCCAAAATATCCCTGCCGCGACCGGTGACATCGGCAGAGTTACCGAACTCGACGCCCCCAAGCTCGCTGCCACCCCGACACAGACGCCTTTGATGCCGACCATGCGCAACCTTGATGCTTCACGGCATCCGCACCCCCGTTGCATCCAACACGTTACCAGCTAAGGCCGCACTGTCAGTGCTTTCAGTCAAACTGTCAGTTCTATCAGTCAAACTGACAGTCCTATCAGTGAAGCTGTCAGTCCAATCAGTGAAACTTTCAGCGGAATCAGTTGAGCTGTCGGCGCAATCAGTTTTGCTGTCAGGATTTTCAGGAATGAGGTTGATTCAAACTGTGGCTTACTGGATAGACTGACAGCAAGACCGAATCACCTCACAGGAGCACTGCAATGCCCATCACGAATATCGGCTCGTACCCAATCACCATGCAGGAGTTCATCGAGCACTGGATCGATGTCAATGCCGCGCTGGGAGGTGCGCCTGCCACCGATTATCTGCTGCACGGCGGCTATACGCTGGCGACATTCACCACGGATCGAGCCACGCTGGCCGCGCTTATCATCAGCATCAACTCGGACCAGACGGTTGTCATCGCGGCGGCGCAGCGCGACGCCAAGAAGGAGGCCATCCGCGGACGGATGGTGCAGTTTCGGGGCGCGGCGCAGAACAACCTGGCCGGGTCGATCTACCAGCGGTTGGCGCCCACGCTGCCCGACCTCACGGACGACGAGTCCGACTACCTGGACCCGTTCGACGATATGGCGAACCTGTGGGCCAAGATCAATGCCGACGCCACCGTGCCCGGGTTCACGCCGCCGCTGCTGCTGCAAGGCGGCTACACCGTCGCGAACTTCGCCACCGACATCGCGGCCTTGCGCGCGGCCTACACGGCCGTCGGCGCGGCGGAGGAGAACGCCAGGCTCGACCGCGCGAAGCGCGACGACCTGATGGTGGCCGCGTATGAGCGCATGAAGCAGTATCGCGGCGGCCTGGTGGTCGTGCTGCCACCGGGCGATCCGCTGCTGGCCACCGTGCCGGACCTCTCGCCCGGCCCCGGGCCCGTGCTGGAACCGGTCACGCTTTCGGGCTTTTGGAACACGGCCACCCTCATGGCCGACCTGAGTTGGACGGAATCGACCGATGCCAACCTCGGCCACTACTCGCTGCGCGTCTCGTTCGAGGTTCCCTACAACGAGGAGACCGAGGTCTTAGTCAACAATGTCATGCCTCCATTGCTGACCTACTCGACCGATCAAGGCTTGACCGTGCCGACCAACACGGTGCTCTTTCGCGTGTACGCGGTGCGCACCACCGGCGCGGAAGCGGGCAGTAACATTCACGAGGTGCACCGGCCGTAGGCGGTTTGGGAGATAGGGGGATGAACAGATGGAGATTTGGAGATCTCATCCCCCCATCTCCATCCGTCCATCTCCTTATCCCCCGACCCGGTAGTGGCGACGGCTCGCGTTCCCAATTGCGCCGGCGCATGACATAATTTGGCGACTCGAGGACGACTCCTGCGATTGCGGACGGTGGACGCGCCGCGGCACGGAGTCTTTTTTTCGCCCCTCGCAAGGTGACGAACACGTTGATGAATGGCACGGAGGTCTGCATGGTTTCTGCGGCGCGGCTGCGCTGTCGGTGGAGGAGGGTCGCGAGCGGCGCGCTCGCGCTGGCAATGACGGCGGCCCCGGCCCAGGCCGCCGAGAACATCACGCTGCCACCGTTTACGCAATCCGAAAATATCATTCTCCTGATGGTGTTGGGGTCGGCGCTGTTCGCGATTGCCGTGGGTCTGTTCCTGCGGCAAAGCACGATGGCCAAAAGCCCCGGGTCCGACGCCATGCAGCGCGTGGGCGATGCGATTCGCAAGGGGGCCTATGCCTACCTGCGCCAGCAGATCAAGACGATGATTCCGTTCGTGCTGGTGATCGCCGCGGGACTGACCATGCTCTACCTGCCGCTCTATCGGGACAACCCGCAGCTCGCCTATGGCGTCGGGCTGGCATTCGTGGCGGGGGTGGCGGCGTCGTATCTGGCCGGGCTCATCGGCATGGACATGGCCGTCAACGGCAACATGCGCACGGCGCACGCGGCGCTCACCACGTTCAAGGGCGCGTTGGAAATTGCCTTCCGCGCAGGGGCGGTGTCGGGGATGATGACGGTCGGGCTTGGGCTGCTGGGCGCGATTGCCATCTTCTTCATCTTCAAGCAGGACGCGATGAAGGTGCTGGTCGGCTTCGGCTTCGGCGGGAGTCTGGCGGCGCTGTTCATGCGCGTGGGCGGCGGCATCTTTACCAAGGCCGCTGACGTCGGCGCCGATTTGGTGGGCAAAGTGGAAGCCGGCATCCCCGAAGATGACCCGCGCAACCCCGCAGTGATCGCCGACAACGTTGGCGATAACGTCGGTGACTGCGCCGGGATGGCCGCCGATGTGTTCGAGAGTTACGAGGTGACGCTGGTGGCCGCGATCATACTCGGCGCGGCGACGATGCCGCTGTTCCCGGCGGGCAGCAGTGACGTGATGCGGCTCATCATGTACGCCCTGCTCATCCGCGCGGTGGGCGTGGTGGCTTCGACCATCGGCATTTTCGCGGTGAAAGGCGCCGACCGCGAAGACCTGGACCCGATGCAGCCGATCAACTTCGGCTTCTGGGTATCGTCGGGCGTGGCGGTGCTCGGCTTTCTGGGCGTGAGCTACTTCTATATGCAAGGGGTGACGCTGAAGAGCGGCGTGGTGATCGAGTGGTGGCGGTTTTTCCTGGCGACGCTGTCGGGGATTGTGCTGGCGTCGTTCATTGAGAAACTCACCGAGCACTTTACTTCGACCGAACACAAGCCGGTGACCGAGATTGCCTACGCGTCGAAGACCGGGCCGGCCACGATGATCATCGCGGGCTTCGCGATTGGCCTCGAGAGCAGCGTGTGGTCGGTGGTGGCGATCTGTGGTGCGCTGATGGCGCCGCTGTACATCTTCCCGCCAGAATTGTTCGGCGACACGGTGCTCTCGTTCTACGGCATTGCGCTCACGGGCCTGGGGCTGCTGACCACGACCGGGTACATCCTGGCGATGGACACCTTCGGCCCGATCTCGGACAACGCCAACGGCATCTTTGAAATGTCCGGCGCGCTGAAGGACCAGTTGGCCAAGGGCGAGAAAACCGGCGTGCTGAGCGGGGACAAAATCGTCCATCGCCTGGACGCGGTGGGCAACACCACCAAGGCGCTGACCAAGGGGTTTGCGATTGCCACGGCCGTCGTGGCCGCGACCGCGCTGTTCCAGTCGTTTGTGGAAGACGCGAAGTTGCACGACAAGGGGCTGCCGCTCAACATGCCGGAGATCTTCATCGGGCTGCTCATCGGCGGGGCCGCGCCGTTCCTGTTCTCGGCCTTCGCCATCAACGCGGTGGGCCGCGCGGCGTTCGAGTTGATCGAGGAAGTGCGGCGGCAGTTCCGCAACGATGCCGGCATCATGGCGGGGACCTCGCTGCCGGACTACGCGCGCTGCGTGGCGATCGTAACGGCGGCGGCGCAGAAGGAGTTGCTGGGCCCGGGGATTCTCGCCATCACCCTGCCGGTGCTGGTCGGCTTCGGCATGGGCCTGGGGCAGACGCCCGATGCCAACGGCTACATCCTCACCGGCGCGCAGGCGCTGGGCGGGTTCCTGGCCGGCGCGATCCTGACCGGCCAACTGCTGGCCGTGATGCTGTCCAACAGCGGCGGCGCCTGGGACAATGCGAAGAAGAAGATCGAAGACGGTCTCTTTGGCGGCAAGGGAACGGAGTATCACAAGGCCGGCATCATCTGTGACACGGTGGGAGACCCGTTTAAGGACACTGCGGGTCCCGCGCTCAATCCGCTCATCAAGGTGATGAACCTGGTCGGCATCCTGATCGCGCCGATTGTCATCCGGGGCGACATTCCCGACGGCGTGCGCGGCGGCGTGGTGGTCGCGTGCCTGGCGGCGCTGACCATTGCGGTCTGGTTCAGCAAACGCGGTTCGATTGTGGAGCGCATGTCCGAGTAGAGCGCGACCGGGGCACGGAAATGAGTGACGCGGGCCCAGCCAAGGATCATGTCTACGACGTCGCCATCGTCGGCGGCCTCGGACACGTCGGCCTGCCGTTGGGTCTGGCCCTGGCCGACGCCGGCTGCCGCGTGTGCCTCTATGATCTTCCCTCGCCCAAGTCGGACCTGGTGGCACAGGGAAGAATGCCGTTCATCGAGTACGAGGCCGAGCCCATCCTTCAGCGCGTACTCAACCGCACGCTGTTCATCACGCACGCACCGGCCGACCTTGCTCACGCCGCGATCGTCATAGTAGCGATCGGGACCCCGGTCGATGAGTACTTGAATCCGAAGCTGCGCGCCCTGCTGGAACTGTTTGCGGAGCTGGGTCCGCACCTTTCCCCCCGACAAACGATCATCATTCGCAGCACGGTATATCCGGGAACCTGCGCACAAATCGCGCGCAAACTGGAGGAGTTGGCGCCCGGTCCCTGGCGGCTGGCGTACTGTCCGGAACGAATCGTCCAGGGCCATGCCCTACGCGAGTTGCGTGAGTTGCCGCAAATCGTTGCAGGCTTAAACGAAGAAGCGGCTGGCGTTGCTTCCGCATTGTTCGGCCGCATCGCCTCGCACGTCATCCGCGTGGAGATGGCCGAGGCGGAACTCGCCAAACTCTTTTCCAATGCCTGGCGCTACGTTCAATTCGCGATGACGAATCAGTTCTACATGATTGCGGACAGTTTGGGCGCCGACTACAACCGGGTCCGTCACGCGATGGTGGAAGGCTACGGGCGCGCCGCCAATCTCCCGACCGCCGGCTTCGCCGCCGGCCCCTGTTTGCTCAAAGACACGTTGCAATTGGCCGCCTTCGACAGCAGCAAGTTCCTGCTCGGGCACGCGGCCATGCTGGTCAACGAGGGCTTGCCGAACTATCTGGTTGAACGCCTGTCCCAACGCTTCGATTTGTCGACCACCCGGGTAGGCATTCTCGGCATGACCTTCAAGGCCGACATCGACGATACGCGCGATTCGCTCTCCTACAAACTCGGCAAGATTCTGCGGTTTCACGGCGCGCAGGTGCTGTACTCCGACGAGTATGCGCAGGACCCGACCTTCATTGGCAAGGAAGCCCTGGTCGAGCGCAGCGAGGTCGTGATCGTGGGCGTGCCCCACGCAGCGTACCGCGAACTGCCAGTACCGGCTCGAGTCCACGTCGTCGATCTCTGGGGCATTCTGCCGAAGCCCGCAACATGAAGCCGATCATCGCTCCCAACTCACGCCTGCGCCATCCCGAGCATTTCGAGGTGGGCGACGGCTCCATCATCGATGACTTCTGTTATTTTTCCACCCGAGTCCGCATCGGACGTTGCTCGCATGTCGCCTCCGGTTGCAGCGTCGCTGGTGGGATCGCACGACTGTTTACACTGGGCGACTTCAGCAGCCTTTCGTCCGGCGTCAAGGTCTGGTGCACCAGCGACGACTTCGTCAACGATTTGGTCACCCTGGTTCCGAGCGGCTTTGATGATTTCAAATCCAGTCTCATCGGCGGCGACGTGACCTTCGGGCCGTACACGGCCGCCGGCGCCAACTCCGTCATCATGCCGGGGACGATCGTGTCGGAGGGAACCGTGATCGGAGCCTTGAGCTTTGTTCCCGCGCACAGCGAATTGGAACCGTGGTCGGTGTACGCGGGAGTGCCGGTGCGCAGAGTCCGCGAGCGGAATCGCGCCAACGTGCTGGCGCAGGTCGAGCAACTTGAGGCGCAGTTGGCCCGGTTGCGCAGTGATCACCCGTGAGCCTCCGAATTCCCTGGTGGGAACCGCAGGTGGGCGGCGAGGAGCGCGAGTTGCTCGAGCAAGTGCTCGCCAGCAACTTCCTCAACAATGGCGAATTCACGACGCGCTTTGAAAACCAGCTCGCGCAGCGGCTTGGCTGCCGCCATGTCGTTGCGGTCACCAGCGGCACCGCAGCGCTGTTCCTCGCGCTGGCGGCCGGTGGGGTCGGCCCGAATGATGAAGTGATCGTTCCGGATCTAACGTTCATCGCCACCGCCAATGCCGTGCGGTTGGCGGGCGCGACTCCGGTCCTGGTGGACATCGATCCACGCACCCTGAATCTCGACCCCGAGTCCATGCAGCGCGCAATCACAACGCGGACGCGGGCGGTCATTCCGGTTCACCTCAGCGGCCGAGGCGCGCCGATGGCCGAGATCCAACAACTCGCTCGCGCCCACGATCTGTTCGTCATCGAGGACGCGGCTGAGGCGCTCGGTTCGCAGCAGAACGGTCAGTATCTGGGAACGATCGGTCACGCGGGATGCCTGTCGTTCTCTCCCAACAAGACCATCACCACCGGGCAGGGCGGCGCCGTGCTAACCAATGACGACCAACTGAATCAGCGCCTGCGGGAATTGAAGGACCAGGGGCGACCGGTTCGCGGCACCGGCGGTGACGACTTGCATCCATCGCTCGGTTTCAACTTCAAGCTCACCAACCTGCAGGCTGCCATCGGGATCGCGCAACTTGGGCGACTCGACGAGCGCATCGCCCGGCTACGTCGCACGTACCACTTGTACGCGGAACAACTGAACGGAGTCGCCGGGATAACCCTGCCCGGCTTCGGCGAGGGCGAAGTGCCTCAATGGGTCGATGCCCTTTCCCCTCGGCGCGACGAACTGGTGCGTTATCTGTCTGCGAACGGTATCGACTGTCGCCGGTTCTGGTTTCCCTTGCATACCCAGCCACCCTATCGCCAGGCAGACGAGGGATTCCCCCACGCGATGAGCGCCTCGGCGCAGGGAGTCTGGCTGCCGTCTGCGTTCACGCTGAGTGACGCCGACGTAATGACGGTGGGTGCGTGCGTGCGCGCGTGTTTGCAAAGATAGCCCATGGAACGTGTCGAACTCTCGATCTTGCTGCCGGTTCGCAATGAGGGCATCAACCTGCGCATCATGCTGAAGATGTTGCGGGCGGTGGTCGAAGTCACGCACGAAGTGGTCATCGTTCATGACGACAGCGACGACGACAGTGTGGCGCTGGTTGGATCCATGCAGGCGGAATATCCCAATGTGCGCTGCGTGCACAACACGGGAGGCCGTGGCGTCGTGCACGCGTTGAAAGCTGGAATCGAGGCGGCGCATGGAGAGCTCATCCTCATATTTGCTGCCGACGAAGTCGGCCCGGTGCTGGCTATCGAAGACATGCTGGCGCTGGCACGCGAGGGCTGCGAGTTTGTGAGTTGCACCCGTTACGCGCACGGCGGACGGCGATTGGGCGGCTCGCTGATTGGCGGAATGCTATCGCGTTTAGCGAATCGGTTGTTTCACACCCTGGCTCATTCGGCGCTCACCGACGCGACCACCGGCATCAAGCTTTTTCCCAGAGAACTGTATCCCCGGTTGCAACTCACCGCGCGCCCAGTCGGCTGGGCGATCGCATTTGAGATGTCGATGAAGGCTCAACTGTTGGGGCTCAAGTTAGGGGAAGTGCCCATCGTTTCGATCGACCGGCTGTACGGCGGTCAGTCGACTTTCAAGCTGGGGCCGTGGTGCCTCGAATATCTGCGGTGGTTTTTTTGGGGGATTCGTGAGCTGCGCGGGATGAAGGGCGTGCGGCCGGTCGAGGTTCGCATTCCGCTCTCCACCGCGCCGACCGGACCGGGGCGATGAGCGCGGCCCGCTCGTATCTCGTTACCGGTGGGACCGGTTTCCTCGGTAGCGCGCTGGTGCGCCGACTGCTCACCGACGGCCATCGCGTTCGCGTTATTGACAACGACTGGCGGGGCCGGGCCTCGCGTCTCGCCGACCTCGCCGACGCTTGTGAGATGGTCGAAGCCGACGTGCGCGACACCGACGCGGTGGCGCGCGCCGTTCGCGGCGTCGACTGCGTCTGCCACCTTGCCTTTATCAACGGCACCAGGCACTTCTATCAGCAGCCCGAGTTGGTGCTGGACGTCGCCGTGCGCGGTATGCTCGCCGTGCTGGACGGTTGCCGTACCCATGACGTGCGGGACTTGCTCGTGATGTCGAGTTCCGAAGTTTACCAAACCCCGCCGGTGATTCCCACCGATGAGTCGGTCCCACTAAGCATTCCCGATCCGCTCAATCCCCGCTACTCCTATGCAGGCGGTAAGCTCATCAGCGAATTGATGGCGTTGAACTACGGGCGCCGAAACTTTGAGCGCGTCACCGTTGTGCGGCCGCACAACGTTTACGGCCCAGACATGGGATGGGAGCACGTCATCCCCCAATTCGTGGTGCGTATGCGAGAACTTATGGACCGGTACCAGGGATTGCTTCCCTTTCCGATTCAGGGCACCGGAGACGAAACGCGCGCGTTCGTTTTCGTTGATGACTTTATCGATGGCGTGCTTTGCGTGCTGGAGCGCGGGCTGCATCGGGGCATTTATCACGTGGGCACGGAAGAGGAAGTGTCCATTCGCACAGTTGCGGACACGACGGCGGCGTTTTTCGGCCGCGCCATCGAGATAGTTCCCGGCACTCCGGCACCCGGTGGCACGGCGCGCCGCTGTCCGGATATTTCGCGCGTACGTGGCCTGGGCTACGCCCCGCGAGTCCGCTTTACCGAAGGACTACCGGTGGTCGCTCGCTGGTACGATGAGCATTTCTCAGAACGTCCGATTTCCGATGCAGGTGATACATGCCCCTCCCCTTGACCTATGGCACCGGAGGCAGCGTGGTTGTCACGCAATGTCAGGCATGCGAGGCAGGCGCATTGGAGCCGGTGTTGTTCCTCGGCTACTTGCCGCCGGTCAACACCATGCCGCTAATTGGAGCGCTACCGCGCGAGCAGCCGGCCTATCCGGCGCAACTGCTGCGTTGCCGCCGGTGCGAGTTGGTGCAGTTGGGCCTGATCGTCGATCCGCAGATTCTCTTTCCTCCCGAGTACCCGTACACCAGCGGCACTACCCGCATTCTACGTGAGAACTTCGCCGAGCTATACCATGAGTGCAGCTCGCTGATCGGGTTGCATCCCGACGATCTCATCGTCGATATTGGCTCGAACGACGGCACGCTGCTGAGCAACTTCCGGGCGCATCGAGTGCAGGGCATCGAGCCGACCGAGGTCGGCGGCCTGGCCAACGCGCGCGGCATTCCGACGATCAAGACGTTCTTCAATCGCGAGGTGGCGGCACAAGTTCGCGAGTCGCAAGGCCCGGCACGAATCATCTCCGCCGCCAACGTCTTCGCCCATATCGAGAACGTTCAGGGCTTGATGGAGAGTCTGCTGCTGCTACTGGACGGCAATGGTGTTTTCATCTCTGATTCGCATTATCTGGTGTCGCTGATCGAGACGTTGCAATACGACACGGTGTATCACGAGCACCTTCGCTACTACTCGCTGACCAGTCTGCGCAACCTGCTGCGCCAACATGGGCTGGAGGTTTTCCATGCGCGGCGAATTCCGACCCATGGCGGCTCGATTCGCGTCTACGCCGCCCGCGCGGGCCAGCGCGAGCGACTGGCCAGCGTTTCGGCCCTGCTGGAAGAGGAGACCCGACTCTTCGCTGATCCAAATTACTTCACCGACTTTCGTCGCAAGGTTGCGCTATCGAAGTCAGCGCTGCATTCACTCTTGCTGGGTTGTCAGCAGCGCGGCGAACGGGTTTACGCTATTGGCGCGCCCTCGCGGGCCACTACCCTCGTCAACTATGTAGGACTCGACGATGGACTGCTGGATTGCGTGCTCGAAATCACCGGTTCTCTCAAGATCGGCAAGACGATGCCTGGCACGTTGATTCCCGTGGAAGACGAAGCGCGGCTGTTCACCGACCCGCCCGCGCACGCCTTGTTACTATCGTGGCACCTAACCGACGAACTATCTGCCAAGTTGTGGTCGCGGGGATATCAGGGAGACTTCATCGTCCCGTTGCCAGAGCCACGCTTCCTGCGCCAGTGAAGCCGTTACCCGTCCCCTTCGATGCAACTTTGAACGCACAGCGCGCCGACGCTACCATAGCGCAATCGGAACCGAGGCCACCGCACACTGACGGTTGGTTGTGGGCGATTCTCGCCCTCGTCGCGACTCTGCGTTTGGGCACTTTGTCGTGGCAAAGCCTCTGGTACGACGAAGCGATTTCGTATCGCGTGGCCCATGGATCGTTCGGTGGTATTCTCGCTCGTTCCCTCGGGATCGATGCCCAGCCGCTGTCCCTCCACTTCGTGGTCGAATGGCTCTTCTTGCGCTTCAGCGATTCAGATTTCTGCTTGCGGCTGCCCTCGGCGTTGATGGGCGGCGGCGCAATCTGGCTGAGTTACGCCCTGGCGAACCAATGGTGTGGGCGCGCCGAAGCACGCATGACCGCTTTGCTGCTGACGGTGTCGCCTTTCCACCTGTTCTATTCTCAGGAGGCGCGGTATCCGGCGATGGTGGGATTCCTCGCGCTCTGGATGACCTGGACTTTGTTTCCTGCGCGCGCCACCCAGTGTGGAGCATGGTGCCATGTGGCCGGGGCGATTGCTGCCGCGCTCACGAGTCCACTGTTGGCGCCCAGCTTCATTGCGCACGGTTGCGTCGTGACCTTCTGTCGAGCGACGCGCCCCGCCGTCAGAGTGTGGTCGGCCAGTCTGTTGCTGGCGGGAATGGTGTACCTCGTGCGCCACCTCCTCCTGCGTTCACATATAATGGCGGTCGCCCAATCCGTGCCAGGAGGTTCCGCCGCCGCGATGCGTAATCTCGCCGTGTCATTGCCACTGGACCTCTGCTTCGGCTTCTGGCAAGGACTTGCGCTCGCGGTTCGCCAGTCACCAGCGCTCGACCTGCTCTTGCAAGCCCTCTTTTGCTGCGCAGCCGTTTACGTGCTAATCGGCGCGTGGTCGCTGCTGCGCACCCCCATCGCCCTGCATATCTGCCTGTGGAATGTCGCCGGTCCGATCGCCATGACCCTGGCGCTGTCATTGGTCATGGTGAACAACAGCTCACGGTATGCACTGGCGGCGCAGCCGTTCTTATTCCTGCTGCTCGCCGCTGGCGTCGTGCGAGCCGGGCGACGCCACTGGCTGCTGGCGCTGCCGGGTTTGCTGCTCATAATTGCAAATTGCCTCAGCATGCAACAACACCTGAGTCGTCGCGATTACCAGCGGTCCAATTGGCGGCAGGCCTTCGCCTGGATCAACTCCGAAGCCAAAGCGGATGAAGGTCTGGTCATTGGCCCGGAGGGCAACGATATTCTGGCCGAGCGCTACCTGCGCAGTGATCTACAAACCGACATGCCGACCCCGGAGTTTGCATTGCTGCAATTCCGTTGGTCATCGCACGACTGGCCGCAATTGGAGCGCTCTACAAAAGCCGCAGCGGCCCAGGCGATGTCCTCCTTGCCGCGCCTGTGGGTCGTGCTCGGTTATGAGCCGGGGACGCGCGAAGCGGCGATACTGCGTGCGGCGCTGACGGAATTCGCCACGGAGGAAGTTGTGCAAACCTTCCCGGGCTTTCCCCATGGCGTGACCGTGATCGGCTACGCGCCACGAAGGAGATGAGGGGATACACGGATGGAGATGGGGAGATGTTGCGAGTAGTCATCTCCCCATCTCCATCCATCTATCCCCTCATCTCCTCCGCAACATCTACCCATCTCCATCCGTCTATCCCCTCATCCCCTTAGCTCTTCGGCATCGGCTGCGAGGTTAAATGTGAAGGCTGCCAGCGCGGACGCGTATCGCCATTACGAACAGGCCGTCATTGTCTCCGGTGGACAAATGACCGAGGCTTCGGTTGCGCGCATCGTCGGGCATTTGCGGGAAGCGCTCCGCTGCAATCCGCAGCTGGGCGAGGCCCACGCGATGCTGGGCCGTGCGTTCGAGTTCATGGCCGCCCGCAAGTTGGGATGGCCCTGGCTACGGCGCTGGCAAGCCGCCCGCCATTTCCGTTGCGCCTTGACCAGGCTGTCACCGGCGGAGGTGGATTGGTCCGAAGCGCGGCTGGGACTCGCGGCCTCGCTGGCCCGACGAGGAAAATACGCAGCCACGCGCGAGGTGGTCGCGCCGTTGCTGCAACGCGGCCACCAGGACGCCCGCCGGCGTGGATTGGTGTTGGTGGGCGTGGCCGCATTCCACAGCGGCCGCACCGACGAGGCGCTCGGTCACTGGCGGGCCGCGCAGAAGCTGTGCCGCAGCGACGCCATCGCGATCGAAGTGACCCATCCCAACGTTTGGTTGCGACGCGGACATTTGCAAGAGGCCGCACGCACCATGAAGCGCCGCCACTTCACCACCGCGATTCAACACCTCGAAGCCGTGGTTGCGCTGGGCGGACCGTTCGTGCAACCGTCCGACTTCGTCAAGCTCCACGACGCTTTCAAGGCGGCCGGTCAGCACGACCAAGCCCGCGACGCCTACACCGAAGCGGTGGCGCTGCACCGCGAACTCGTCGGCGACGAGGACACGCCGATCGACTACACGCAGATGCGCGTCGAGTCGAGCGGCAGCGGGGTTTACGCGTATGATCAGCACATCGACGGCCTCGCCGCCGATAGCGACGCGCGCACGAAGTAGTTTCGATTAGCCGGTCTGCCCCAACCCGCCCGTGCCTTTGCGGTGGCCGCGCTCCGCTTCAATCTTCTGCTGGTAGCCGGACGCGCGATACGCGCACAACGGGTCCGGCGCAAGTCCCAACTCTTCGCGCACGACCTGCAGCAGCGGCCGCACGTCGGTCTGGAATGCGTCGACGAGAATCTGCTCCGCGCGCGTCACGTCGCCGTCCATCTGCGCATCCTCAAGCTGACCGCGCGGAACGATCAGCGCCTTCGCGTAGGCCGTTTGAATCTGCATCACCGTCTGGATCATGTCCTCGATCTTCAGCTTCAAGTTGGCGGCCTGGTCGATCATGTACTCGATCTTCTGAGTGCTGAGTGCTGAGTGCTGAGTGCTGAGTGGACCGGTCAGCTCACAGAAGATCAAGAACAGCTCGTACGGATTTACGCTGCCGACGGTCAGATCGTCATCGCCGTACTTGCGATTGTTGAAGTGAAAGCCGCCGAGCATTCTTTCGTCGAGCAGGAACGCGACCAGGTGCTCGATGTTGACGCCCATCGCGTGGTGGCCCAGGTCGACCAGCACCTTCGCCTGCGGGCCGAGCGCCTTGCAGAAGACGTAGCTCATGCCCCAGTCGGCGATGTCGGTGACGTAAAATGCCGGCTCGTAAAACTTGTACTCGACCAGCATCGTCATCGCCGGCGGCAGCGCGGCGTACACTTCCGCCAGCGACTCCTGCACCCAGCGCTTGCGCTTGCGGATGTCCTGCTGGCCGGGGTAATTGGTGCCGTCGGCGAACCAGAGCGACAGCACATCGCTCCCGACGGCCTGGCCGAACGCGATGCTGTCGCGCATGTGCGTGATGGCTTTCGTACGCACGCGCGGGTCGTGGTGCGCGATGCTGCCGAGCTTGTACTCCTGATCCTGAAAGACGTTCGGGTTGATCGAGCCGACACGCACGCCGTGCTCCGTGGCGCACGCGACGACCGCGTCCGGCGGCGTCTCGGGCGTGAAGTCCCACAGCACATGCACGGCCACGCTCGGGCACACGCCGGTAAAGCGATGCACCGCGCCGGCATCGGCTAACTTCTCCCAAATCGTCACCGCCGCGCCGGGCTGGCGGAACACACCGAACCGCGTCCCGCTGTCGGCATAGCCCCACGACGGCGTCTCGATCGCCTGAGCCTTCAGCGCGGCCTTGACTACGTCGACGTCGATCCCGTCGCCGGCGAGCCGGTCGCAGAGGAGGTCGTTGGCGGTGTGGTAGTCGGCGGGCATGATTGACTGCTAATCCTGCCGCACCGCTTCAAGCTCTGTCAGTAGAACACGCGGTGTCACGACACGAATGCCTTGATACTCCGCCAACCGCAACAGATGCTGGTCTCCGGTGACGATGAACTGACATTGCGCTTCGACGGCTCCTGCCAGGACATGTCGATCGCGTGGGTCATCCAACTCGACCTCGACCGGAATCTCGCCCGGCGAAACCTGCGCAAACTTCTCGATGCTGTCCACGAAATGACCGGCTGAAGCTGCGACCGAGTACTTCTTCGCAATCTGTGGTCGCTGAAGCACATCGCGCAGCTCGGTCAGCACTCCTTGCGAGACTACCATAACGATGCGGTTGCGCCATGCCAGTTCGACCAGGGCGCGCGCAGGTCCTTGAAGGACGAGCAAGGCACTCACGAGCACGTTGGTATCGAAGAGAACCTTGATGGGCACAGGCTACTGTTCTGCGTTCATCTCTCGCAACGCCCGGGCAACCTCTGCATCGACCTGTTCCTCGGTCACGCCTGGATTCCGAGCCGCCGCGTCGTCCATCGTTGCTCGAATCTCCAACGCCGCACGCATGCGTTCGAGCTCGCGATTCCAACCCTCGAATTGGTCCGGCGCAACGACGACACCGAAGCGATGGCCCCGGCATTCGAGCGCAAACGGCAAGGGATGAGACCGAAGCTCTGACGCTATGTCCTGCGGCAGTTCAGCGACTTCCAAGACTGGTGACATGGCGGCATCACACTCCACGTCCTTAGTTTAGCACGTCGTTAGCGGCTCCAGCGCTCGGCGAGCCGGTCGCAGAGGAGGTTGCATTCGGTGTGAAAGTCGTAGGGCATGGGCGGCTCCGATTCAATCCGTGAGTTCGCGTTAGTCTAACTCAGCCATGCCCCGTCCCCTCGCCCGCCAACTCGACCAACTCAACCGCGAAGTCGTCACCTGCACGCGCTGCCCGCGATTGGTCGAGCACTGCCGCAAGACTGCGCGAGACAAGGTCCGGCGCTTCGCGGGCGAAGAGTATTGGGGCCGGCCGATCCCATCGTTCGGCGATCCGAAGGCTCGACTGCTCATCGTTGGCCTGGCGCCGGCCGCGCACGGCGGCAACCGCACCGGACGCATGTTCACCGGCGACCGCAGCGGCGACGCTCTCTTTCTCGCGCTTCATCGCGCGGGCTTCGCCAACCAGCCGAGCTCTGTCTCGCGCGACGATGGCTTGCAACTGACCGACTGCCGCATCACCGCCACGCTCCGCTGCGCGCCGCCGCTCAATAAGCCGACGCCGGGGGAGATCGCGAATTGCTCCGAGTACCTCGATCGCGAGATCGCGCTGCTGCTGCCGCAACTCCGCATCGTCGTTGCGCTCGGCAAGATCGGCTTCGACAGCTTCCTCGCCTCGCTGCAACGGCTCAACCTGCCCGTGCCCCGACCGCGACCGAAGTTCGGTCATCTGCACGAATACGACCTCGGCCCCGGCCGACCAACCCTGCTCGCCTCCTACCACCCCAGCCAGCAGAACATGTTCACCGGCAAGCTCACCCAGCCGAAGCTCGACGCAGTGTTCGCCCGCGCGCAGGAACTGCTCAGCGGCTGACCACCGACCGGCCCGTCTTGGCGTCCTTCGCGCCTTCGCGGTTAACAGCCGTTCTTTGTGTCCTGGTGTCTTGGTGTCTCCGTGGTAAAGGCCGTTGACGGATATCACCACCAAGGCACAAAGACACGAAGGACACACTGAAACGGCGGCGCGGCGCTTTCCCTCGCGTTGCGGGGCGGGAACGGGATTGATACACTCATGCCTCGTTTCATCCCACCTAACGGAGCGCGCTGTGAGCATTGCGAAAGTTACGCCGGGGCAGACCCGCATCGGCTGGATCGGCACCGGCGTGATGGGGCTGTCGATGTGCGGGCATGTGATGAAGGCGGGGTACGCGACGACGGTTTTCAGCCGCACGAAGTCGAAGGCGCAGCCGCTGCTCGACGCGGGCGCGGCGTGGGCGGAATCTCCGCAGGCGGTGGCCGCAGCGTCGGACGTTATCTTCACCATGGTCGGCTTCCCGCCGGATGTGCGCGCCTGTCATCTCGGCGCGACCGGCACGCTGGCCGGCGCGAAGCCGGGTTCGCTGCTGGTGGATATGACGACCACCTCGCCCTCACTGGCCGTGGAAATCTTTGAGTCCGCGAATGCGCAAGGTGTCCATTCCGTGGACGGACCGGTGTCCGGCGGCGACGTGGGCGCGCGCAATGCGACGCTGAGCATCATGGTCGGCGGCGAGGCCGAGGCAGTGGCCGCGGTGACGCCGTTGTTTGCGGTGATGGGCAAGACCATCGTGCATCAGGGCGGCGCGGGAGCCGGACAACACACGAAGATGTGCAATCAAATCGTCGTCGCCGGCACCATGATCGGCGTGTGCGAATCGCTGCTCTACGGCTACCGCGCCGGGCTTGATCTCGAGACGGTGTTGCAGAACATCGCCGGCGGCGCGGCGGCCTGTTGGTCGTTGAGCAATTTGGTGCCGCGCATCCTGAAGGGCGACTTCAACCCCGGCTTTTTCGTCGAGCATTTCGTCAAGGACATGGGCATTGCGCTCGACGAGTGTCGACGCATGAACCTGGCGTTGCCGGGTCTGGCGCTCGTCCATCAGCTCTACACCTCGGTGCTGGCGCAGGGCGAGGGGAAACTCGGCACGCAAGCGCTGCTGCTGGCGCTCGCACGCATTTCCAACGTCGAGTTCAAACCGAAAGCCTCTTCGGCTTAGGTGATGCGACGCCGAGCGGCAGGGGAAGCCATGAAGCGATTGATCGTCATGTTCGGAATCCTGACCGGGATCGTGGCCGCGGCGCCGTCGCCGGACGGCAAAGCGCGCTCGCTGAGACTCAACTTGCGCACGCGAATCGAGACCGCGCCGGGCAGCGGCGTGTGGCGGACCCGGCAGGAACGCAAGGAGGTGGCGCCCGCCGAAACCGCCATTGTCATCTGCGATATGTGGAACCAGCACTGGTGAGCAAGCGCGTCGCGTCGGTGCGATGCGATTGCGCAACGGATGGCGCCGGTGATCGAGGCGGCGCGGAAGCAAGGCGTGTTCATCATCCACGCGCCCTCGGACACGATGGACTTCTACCTGGAGACACCGCAACGAAAGAGGATGCAGCAGGCGCCGAAGGTCGCGCCGCCGGAGGCAAAGCCCCTCAACGAGCCGCCGCTGCCGATCGACGCCTCCGACGGCGGATGTGACGACGAGCCGCAGTGCCGGAACTATAAAGCGTGGTCGCGTCAGCATCCGCTGCTTCGGATCGCAGAGGAAGATGGCGTCAGCGACAATGGCGGCGAGGTTTACAACGCGCTGCAAGCGCGCGGAGTCAAGACCGTGTTGTTGATGGGCGTCCACACCAACATGTGCGTGCTGAATCGCGGCTTTGCCATCCGGCAACTCACGCGCTGGGGCATGACGTGCGTCCTGGTGCGCGATCTGACCGACACGATGTACAACCCGCGCAAGCCGCCGATGGTCAGCCATGACGGCGGCACACAACTGGTGATCGAGCACATCGAAAAGTTCCTGTGCCCGTCGATCGACAGTTCAGACGTGAAACGATAGGAGCCACTCATGCGCAAGCTGCTCGTTCTGTTTACTCTCACCATTCTGGCGTCGGTTCACGCGCAGAAGCAGATATTCTTCAGGGCCGAATTCGCCGCGCGCCGCGCGAAGCTCATGGCGCAAATCGGGCCGGACGGCGTGGGGATTCTGCTGGGGGCGGAGACGCCGTACGCCTACGTTCGCTTCCGGCAAGACAACAACTTCTTCTATTTCACCGGCGTGGAAGTGCCCGACGCGGTGGCCGTGCTCGACGGGGCCACGCAGCGCACGACGCTGTACGTGCCGGAGCGCTCGTCGGTAAGCATTGCAGCCGATAAGCGCGTGCGGCCGGGTGCGGAAGGCGAGGCGGCCAGTGGCCTGGAGACCGTGCTTTCGCGCACGCAACTGAGCGACGGCCTGACGAAAGCGCTGAGCGATCCGAAGGTCAAATCCGTCCATCTCATACTTGCACCGGAGGAAACCGCGCAGGTGAGCCGCGACCAGGCCAGCGCAGTGCTGCGACGCCGAACCGCCGACGCCTGGGACGGTCGGCTGTCGCGCGCGCGCAACCTCGAGCGGATCATCAAGGAGAAGTTCCCGGCGCTTGCCGTCACGGACCTGACGCAATTCGTAGATGAACAGCGCTGGGTGAAATCCGCCAGCGAAATCGCCGCGCTCCGCGAGTGTGGCCGCATCGGCGCGATGGGGTTCCGCGACGCCGTGGCCGGCACGAAGCCGGGCATGTTCGAGTATCAAATCGCTGCGTTGGCCACCGGCCGCTTCCTGCTCGAAGGCGCGAGCGATATCGCCTTCATGCCGATCGCGGCTTCGGGCGAGAACACCCTGGAGTTTCACTATGAGGCGAACAACCGCAAAATGGAGTCGGGCGACGTGGTGCTGCTCGACTTCGCACCCGAGTACCAGTATTACGTAACCGATATCACCCGAACCTGGCCGGTCGGCGGCCGGTTCACCGACGACCAGTTGAAGATGTACAACTGCGTGCTCGACGCGCACAAACAGACTATCGCCGCCGTCAAACCGGGCGTGACCTTCGCCCAACTCACGGCGAAGATTCGGGAAGTCTTCACCCAGCATGGTTTCGGTTCGAACATGGTCGGCGGCGCCGGCCATTTCGTCGGCATGTCGGTGCACGACCCCGGGTTCTACAACCGACCATTTGTGGCCGGCGTCGTGTTCAATGTCGAGCCGCTGTTCGTGGATCGGACGAAGAAGATTCACATGCGGCTGGAAGACACCATCGTCGTCACCGCAACCGGCAACGAGAACCTCACTGCCGGTATGCCTTGCGAAGTCGAGCCGTTGTACGGGTTGATGAAGCGATGAAACGCCGGAACTTCCT